>Ga0247727_10001818_pt1 | contig 49622 bp, 47 predicted proteins | sample WisWelCaveWW1625_FD_202498 | JGI IMG/M metagenome (GOLD analysis project Ga0247727, IMG submission 202498) | Biofilm microbial communities from Wishing Well Cave, Virginia, United States - WW16-25 | ecosystem: Environmental > Aquatic > Deep subsurface > Groundwater > Cave microbial mat | place...
CAATTTGCCGAATGTGCCGTGCAACACGATCGTCATCGATCCGGCGCATCCGGAAATGGTTTATGCCGGCACCGATCTCGGCGTTTATGTTTCCGTTGATGCGGGCGCGACGTGGGGCGAGTGGAACACTAATTTGCCAAACGTCGTGATTGATGAGCTGGACATTCAAGCGACGGCGCGGATCATTCGCGCGGCCACGCACGGTCGCGGCATGTTTGAAGCGAATATGATCGAGCCGCAGACCGCTGCCGCGCCAAGCGGTTTAACGATCACCGGCGTGAATAGCGCGGAGATTTATCTCGCATGGACGGATAACGCGAATAACGAGCTCGGCTTCAAGATCGAACGAAAAATTACTGGCGGCGTTTATGCGGAGATTGCGACGGTCGGCGTGAATATCACCAACTTCGCCGATATCGGCCTGTCAAACAATACGGAATATTTCTATCGCATGCGCGCGCACAACGGCGCGGGCCATTCGGATTATTCCAATGAAGCGAATGTCATCACGCAACCCAATCTGCCAGCGGCACCGAGCGGTTTGACGGCCATTGCCGTGAGCACCACTCAAATCAATCTCGCGTGGATGGATAACGCCAACAGCGAAAGCGGCTTTAAGATCGAGCGCAAAATCGGCGCGTCCGGAACTTATGCGGAAGTGGCAACGACGGCGGCCAATGCGACTTCTTTTTCGGACAGCGGTATCGCCGATAATACGGAATATTACTATCAAATTCGCGCTTACAACGTCGACGGCGCTTCGGCTTATTCGAACGAGGCGAATGCGACCACGCCGCTCGCGCCACCAAACGCGCCGGGCAACTTGACAGCAACGGCAGTGAACACTTCGCAAATCAATCTCGCGTGGACGGATAATTCGATCACCGAAACAGAAACCAAAATCGAGCGCAAAATCGGCAGCGCCGGCGCCTATGTGGAAATCGCGTCCGTCGCTGCAAACGTGACGAGTTATTCCGACAACGGATTGTCAACCGACGCGCTATATTATTATCGCGTGCGCGCCAACAATGCGGCGGGGTATTCAAGCTATTCGAATATCGCGACCGGGTTCCCCTTTCTCGGCGTCAATTTAGCTTACAGCCAGCCGGTGCTGGCTTCAAGCACCTTGGACAGTTCGCTGCACGCCGGCAAGATTGTTGACGGCAACCGGAACTCTTTTTGGCAAAGCGCCAATTTACTTAATGCCGGCATGTCGTCAACACAATGGTTGAGCATCGATCTGGGCTCGCCGCAAACCTTCAGTCGCGTCGCGATCAAGTGGGTGATCTATTTTGCAAAAAGCTACGAGATTCACGTGTCCAACGATGAGGCGAATTGGACGACGGCTTATAGCGATAACGCGGCGAACGGCGGCACGGACTATTTTGGTTTTCCCGCGCAAACCGCGCGTTATGTACGTTTATACATGACGCTGCCCATGACCGCATCCGCAAACTATTATCGGGTTTATGAGTTTGAAGTTTATGACGGCGCTAATTTGCCGCTGCCAACGGCGCCCAGCGGTTTAACAGCCACGCCGGTGAACAGCGCGCAGATCAATCTCGCATGGACGGACAATTCGAATTATGAAGCCGGCTTCAAGATCGAGCGCAAAATCGGCGCGGCGGGAGCTTATGCGGAAATGGCTTCGACCGGCACAAATGCAACAAGTTTTTCCAATACCGGCTTGTTTGACAACACAAATTATTTCTATCGTGTGCGCGCGCACAACGTTGACGGTTATTCGGCTTATTCCAATGAAGCCAGCGCGACCACGCCGCTCGCGCCGCCCAAAGCGCCGAATAATTTAACCGCAGCGACGATCAGCCAGACGCAGATCAATCTCGCGTGGGCGGATAGTTCCGCCAATGAAGACGGATTTAAAATCGAGCGCAAAATCGGCGCGGCGGGAGTTTATACGGAGATCGTGACGGTCGGCGCGAATGTCACGAATTATTCCAACACCAGCTTGACGCCCGCGACGCAATATTATTATCGCGTGCGCGCGTATAACGCCGGAGGCAATTCTGCTTATTCGGCGGAAGCTAATGCGACCACGTTGCCCAATCCGCCGGCCACGCCAACGAATTTGACGGCCACCGGCGTGAGCAGTGTCCAAATTAATCTCGCGTGGACGGACAACGCAAACAACGAAACCGGTTTCAAGATTGAACGCAAAACCGGCGGCGGTGGCACGTTCGCGGAGATTGCGACGGTCGGCGCAAACGTTGTGGGTTATTCCAATACCGGCCTCGTGAATAACACGCAGTATTTTTATCGTATCCGTGCTTACAATGCCGGCGGCCATTCGAGTTATTCCAACGAAGCGAATGACAAGCCCAAGCCCGCGTTGCCGTTGGCGCCAACCGGTTTGACGGCGAGCATCTCGGGAATTTTCATCACACTGAATTGGACGGATAATTCCAACAATGAAACCGGCTTCAAGCTCGAACGCAAAACCCCGCAAAGCGGGGCAGGAAACTATGTGGAAATTGCTTTCACCGCTCCGAATGTCAAGCAGTGTACAATCGGCGGCCTATCTGCGAATACCACATATTTCCATCGCGTGCGGGCTTACAATGCTGATGGGACTTCCGCTTACACGAATGAAGTCAGCGGCACGACACTCGCGACGCCGAGCTTGACGGCGACGGTGATCAGCACCACGCAGATCGATCTCGCGTGGACGGATAATTCGACGAGCGAAGATGGATATAAGATCGAGCGCAAAATCGGCGCGGCAGGCGCTTACGCGCAGATCGCAACGGTTGCGGCGAACGCGACGAGTTATTCCAACACCGGTTTAGCCGCGAACACGGAGTACATTTATCGGGTTCGCGCTTACAATGTGACCGCCCATTCAAGCTATTCGAATGAGGCTCTGACTTATACTTTCATCGGCGCTAGCCTAGCGCTTAATAAACCGGCAACGGCGACAAGCACGTTATCTACCTATATCGCCGGCAATGCGGTTGATGGCAACGCGAGCGCCACGTTTTGGTCGAGCATTGATTTAACGCCAAGCGGCGTGCCGCAAACGCAATGGTGGAGCGTCGATTTGCAAACGCCGCAAACTTTCAGCCGCATCGTCATGCAGTGGTCCATCAGCGGCAATCATGCGAAAAGTTACGAGCTGCAGGTTTCCAATGATAATGTGAATTGGACCAGCGTCTATAACGATAATGCGGGAAATGGCGGAATCGACGACGTCACGTTTGCGCCGCAAACCGCGCGGTATGTGCGCTTATACATGACAGTGCGCAATTCGTCGCGTTATGTGGTTTACGAATTCATCGTCAATAATGGCAGCAGCGCCGCGCCGCCGCAGGTTGCGAGTTCTGCGCCGCCGGAGAAGTTGGAATTGTTTTCCAATTATCCGAACCCTTTCAATCCTGCGACGACGATTTCTTACGCGTTGCCTGAAGGCGCGAAAGTGACGCTGAAAGTAATCAACGTTGCCGGACAGGAAGTGGCGACATTGGTTGATGGCTATCAAGAGTCCGGCGCGCATCGTGTGACCTTCAAGGCCTCGAAGCTGCCGAGCGGGACGTATTTCGCGGTTTTGAAAACGGGTGAAGTGACAAAGGTGCAACGGATGGTTTTGGCGAAGTAGGGCGTAACGCATAAAACGTAAGGCGTAAAACGTGAAATGCAACAAAACATATTACGCGCATTACGTTTTACGGATTAAATTGACGACACCTGATATCGCCCGGCCACACGGGATCTGTGGCTGGGCGATACTATTTTTGTATCCGTGCACTTTAAATGGGAAAACTGGAGTCCGAAGCTTCAGCTTCGGAAAGAAGCACGCAAACAGTTTTTAAGCTTCATCAATCAAGCCTTTCGTTGCGGTTCCCTTTTCGTCGCAATCATCAAGCACTCACTTGTTGTTGCGGCGCTTCGGCCAGACTTTTGAGCGTTTTAAAAAAGCTTTTGAGTTGCATCACGCTGAACCACTTAAAAATCGTGCCCATCAATTTCATAAGAAAACTTTTCGGCTCGGCATTGAAAAGATAATCCAAGCGCGTGCGGCCTTTCAAATCAGTAAGTGTGTAATCGACAAAAGCCTCCATGTCGCCGAACGAGCCGCCCCACATTTTGATGCCCATGTGTTGATACGGCTCGTAGTGCAGCACTTCAATATTATATGAAGCAACTTTCCCGCCTTCTTTGATTTTCATGACCGATCTTGAGCCAACTCGCGTCTGGCCCGCCTCGGCAGGCTCATTGGAAAGCACGCCTTTCATCCACAACTTCTGCTTCTCCGGCTCTTCGAGATAGAGCCACAGATGCTCGGGCGAGCAAGCGATTTCCATGCTGTGTTCGATACGCATTTTATGCTCCTTCCTTGTTATATTTCGCTGTTATATTTCGCTTTTAGAAATTTAGCTCCCATTCCCGCGTTTTTTGCGGAATGAAGAATTGTAAACCACAAAGGCACAAAGACACCAAGATAAACAAAACTAAATGTGTCTTCGTGGCTTGTTGGTAAAATTGGGTTGCAGCTGAAAAAAGCCGCGCTACATAGTTTAAAAAAAAATTCATCGTCAGGGTTGAACAGCCGGCTTGGCAACCTCGGGAACCGTGCTCACCTGCACAACTTGCCACTGTTTGCCAACGCGTTCGAGAACCGCCGTCTCCAGCAGCGCCAGCGTGAATTGGCCGCTATCATTGCGAAATTCTCCACCAAGGTGTTTTCAATCGTTGTTCGCTCGGTAAGCGCATCATCCGAAGGCGAGCGGCCACAACTGGAAACAGCGAGAAACAAGATAAACAACGGCAGGAAAGCAAGTTGATACTGTCGCATCACCAGTGCTCCTATTGCTTCACCCGATATTGCAGCAACACGACGCCGTTTCCATAAATCTTGCTGCTGAGGAGTTCCAGCGCCGTCTGCTTGACAACTTGTGAGAAAAGTGGAAGGCCTGAGCCAAATAAAACGGGATTAAGTTTGAGAATGATCTCGTCAATCAAATTTTCGGCAAAAAGTGTTGCGGCCAACGCCGCGCCGCCGCAGAGATAAATATCCTTGCCGGTCTCGTTTTTTAACGCATGCACAAAATCAACGATGTTTTCTGCGACGAGCGTGACCTGCGGATCGGGGCTTGCTTTCATCGTGCGGGAGAAAACATACTGCTTCAGCCACGGATAAGGATTGGTCACGCCGAACTGAAATCCAAATTCATACGTTCGGCGCCCCATCACGACGATATCATAATCGCTCTTGAGTGAGGCTAAATAATCCGTCACATGCTCGCCTTCCGCGACGAATCCCTCGACGGTATGATCGACGTGCGCAATAAATCCATCGACAGTGCAGGCGACGTGATATTTTAGTTTTCGCCTCACGCCGGTTTGACTCCGAGCTTGCCGCCGAAATAAGCCGCCGGTAAATACACCGCGAGGCTGGCAACCCAGAACCAGACCGGATGCGGCAGCATGATCAGATTCGCAATGCCGGCGATTAAGAGAATAGCGCCGACAATTGTGGCATGAACGAGATTTGACTTCGGCGCCAGGCGCGACGCCAGCCAACCACGGCCCAAACTTCCAAGAACATACGACAATAAAACGAACAGCAATGCGCCGATGGGCATATCGGCCATCGCGGCTTTCAACGATTCCGGATTCGTCATATCAACGCCGGCGGGAAGTGGATAAACCAGACGGCTGATATACTGCACTGCCGAGATAAGAGCGAAAGCAACAACGAGACCCAGAATGACTGCGAGAATACTTTTACCCATTTTTTCCTCCCTGCGAGTTTTTAAAACAGTGAAGTGATTTTATATAGACACAACGACCGTCACATTTGCGCCGCGCATTTTGTTGGCGCTACCGATTTTGCAGCCGTACATGCCGGCGCCTTGCAAGCCGTAAAACGCGGCGCAACAATTTTCTTTGTCGCCGGAATCCACCACCCACACCCAATAAAATTTGCCGAGCTCTTTGGATTTCGGATCGATCCCTTTTGCCGCCACGCGCTCGCGCCAAAAGCGTTGCGCGATGAGAAGCTCCGGCGAGGTGAAACTGTTCCAGCCTTCCTCTTTAAACAATTTGGCGACTTGATTGCCTTTCTTTCCGATCGTTGGCATCGGCAAAGCTTGCAAATTATAAAAAAGCAAATACGGCCCATGGGCGCGCGCTTCCGTCACGCTGAGGGTTTGATAGACGCGGCCCGACGGCTCTTTCGCCCAATCATCTGAAATATAAATTTTCGCAAATTTCGGCTCGACCGGGATGCCGGTGACGGGCTTCATCGCGGTTTCAGCGATTACCGTGGCAATCGCTGCCATCTGCGTTTTGAAATCCGGAAACACCAGCACTTGTTCTAATCTGAGCTTTTCAGCGCGCGCTATCTGCGCTTCAGCATCTTTGCTCAACTTGATTGCGGACGGCAAGGCTTTCGCCCAGCTTTCCAAATTGTGCGAGCGATAAAAGTTTTTGCTGTCGGCAAGAATGGTTTGAAAATTCATACAAAATTTCAGCATTAAGTTGTAGCCCTGCCCCTTGTGGGGTACTCTTGCAAAAACAGGTTTGTTGTCTCGCGACAGCGACCCACAAGGGGTCGGGACTACTTTAACTCAGCATCATGAAAACATACGCCGCGAGCAGACCGCCAACGATGGGCGCAACGACGGGAATCCACGCGTAGCTCCAATCGCTGTCGCGCTTGTTGGGAATGGGCAGAATGAAATGCATCAAGCGCGGAGCCAGATCGCGCGCCGGATTGATCGCATAGCCGGTCGTGCCGCCGAGTGACAGGCCGATGGCGAGCACGAGCAAGCTCACTGGCAACGCACTCACTGCGCCCAATCCAACCTCCGGTGCGGCTATGCTGAGCACGCCGAACACGAGCACAAACGTGCCGATGATTTCTGAGACGATACTCATGAGCGGGCTGCGAACTTGCGGCGCCGTGCAAAACACCGCGAGCTTGAGATTACGATCGTCCGTCATCTCAAAATGCGATTTGTACTGCAGCCACACGAGCAACGCGCCCAATGCGCCGCCGAGCATTTGCGCGATGAGGTAAGTTGGAACATTCGCCCACGAAAATTTTCCGACAGCGGCGAGCGCCACCGTCACCGCCGGATTGAGATGCGCGCCGCTCACGGCCGCCACCGAAAACACGCCGACGAAAACGGCCATCGCCCAGCCGAACGTAATCACGATCCAGCCGCTGTTGCTGCCTTTGGTGTTTTTCAAAACCACATTCGCCACCACGCCGTCGCCCAACAAAATGAGCAACGCCGTGCCGATCAGTTCACCGAGAAATGGTGACATTTCCTTCCTCCGAGATTCTTATAGTACTCTCGAAAAACTATCATCCCAACAAATGGGACGAAGATTTTTTGCACCACAAAGGCACAAAGTTCACAAAGAAAAAAAACTTTGTGTTCTTTGTGCCTTTGTGGTGAGGTTTGTTTGCAGCCTCGCTGCGCTATGTTACGCCATCATCATCATCAACTGCTCACTTTCTGCCATTTGCTTGAAGCGATCAATGTCTTGCGCCGTGCGCTTCTTGATCGCGCCTTTCATCAGCGGTCCCAACAGTTTCCAAAAGCCGTGAAATTTGAATTCGCAATCCATCACCCAGTTGGTGCGATTGGCCTCCAGCGCGATGAATTGATTTTTGATCGAGTTCGTCGCCATCGGGTTTGAATAGGTTCCGGAAAACTCATTCGGCTCGTTGCGGCTCGAGATCGTTTCAATGAGCACGATCGCACGGCCGTTTTCTTCGTAGGTCAATTTGGAAACGGCGCCGACTTGCCCCGGCCTGCCGCTTTGCGGCTCGAATTTTTTCAGCGTTGGCTGCCATTTTTTCATGTTGTCGGGATTGTCAAAAAGCTTCCAGACGTCGGCGCGGCTGCGATTGATAACGACTTCATATTTGAAATTCATCTCCTCCTCCGTTCCAAAGTTTTGGTTTTGAAAACAGTTTCACAAGTTAGGAAGATTTGTAGCGCAGGCTTCCAGCCTACTTTGGCGATTAAATTTTGCAGACTGGAAGTCTGCGCTACAATTTCCTGTTTTCTGTATAGTGCTGCACCACACATCATTCCTCACGTTTGTAATCGGCCTGCACGGCCAATTCTTCCACGCCTTCCGGCGAAATGTTGTACATGACGATCTGCAGCTCCTTGCCGGACTTTGGCGTGATCACGATGCGCCAGCCCCAATCCGGTCCCGGCGGCGCTTCATAAGAACCGCGAATATTGATCACACCCTGCGGATCGATCGAACCTTGACAATACATAACCTTGCTGCTCATGTGCCAGGAATCAACCCACGCCGCCGTCGCCATTTCTTGTTGCGCGTCGTAGCCCAGCAAAATGACGCCTTCCTGTAAAACGTCTTCGTGACTCCACGAGTAAGTGAACGTAAGAAACTTGCCTTTGGCAACAGGCTGAATAGACAAACGCGAAGGGGAATGATAATCGGGTGGCGTGAGCCAACTGAGCCGCAGGAGGTTGGAGCCGGTCCAGTTTCCCAGCAGGTTATTTTGAAGCTCGGATAAGTTCATAATTGTTTTCTCCTTTTCGGTTTTATTTCACCAGTAGTTTTTCCTGCTTAAACTTCTCAAAACCTTTTTTCGTCAAAAGCGCCAACTCGCGGAAAATTTCTTCGTCGGTTGCGGCAAAGTTGAAGCACGACTTGCCCTGCATGCGCTTCCTCAAATTTGGAGAAATACCTTGCAAAAGCTATTGTAAAGTCGTCTTTATTCGGCATGAGAAGGGTCTCCTACTTCTTGCGGGTGTAAACCACTTCCACGACTCGTGTATTCGGCTCGCCGATAATCAGATCGTGCACTTCAAAAATAAATTTGTCGGGGCTGATGAGGCGCGAGACGTATTTCACATTTTTGTCGTGCTCGCCGGTCATCGGCTCGTCCATCTTGCCGTAAGTCGTCAACACTTTACCGGCTTGATCGAAACCGCCTTCGCTGTTGTACATCGCGGTGCTCATGTCGTCAATCCAAAAGCTGATGAATTTTTTGTTTATGTTGTCGTAACCGGTGAAACCGACGCCGCTCATCGGGCGCCCCATCATTTCGCCTTTCGACTCCTGTTGGATATACCGCCCACCCAAAGCCCATTTGACTTCCGCCGTGCCTTTCGTAACCGTCGGCGGCGCGCTGGGGCCTTGCATCCAAAGACTCGTCGCGGTTTCCCATGAACCGACGAACGCATTCAGCATCTTGTGGCTCTCGCTCGGCTTGATGGCGTCCATCCACTTTTTCATCATCTCTTCCATATTCGGCAGCATCGCCGGTGTGGCCGTGTTCGCTTTCTTATCCTGAGAAAAAGCCATATTCACGCTTAATCCCAAAATAAAAATAATGCCGAAAGTTTTTTGTGCGTTCATGAAATGTTTCCTTTCCTTAAAAAGCTTTTCAAAAATTATTTTGCCCTAAGCATTTTGCAAATGCTTTTCCTTTGGCCGTTTTTAATCCGTTGGGAAAACTCATTTGTAAACCTGTTTGCAGACTGGAAGTCTGCGCTACAAATTTAATTATCAATTTTCAAATAGATCTCAAACACCACCTGCTCGCCTTCCATCGTCACGATTTGATGGCCGCCGGTCGAGCCGGCCCGAATTTTTTTCAAGCCCATATAATTGAAGAGCGCCATGTACCCCGCCGGAATGCGCGAATCGGCTTCCGTCGGCTTGCCCTTCACTTTGGTGTACAAATACGCCTCGCCGCTTTTCATCTTATATATAAAATATGGCGGTTTAATGTCAATCTCTTTTTCAATCACGAGGCCTTGAATACTGCGATGCGTCTCGGGATGGGGCTGATTGGGATCGTCGAAATAAACGCCCAGCACATGAAACGGGCGATAGGCAATTTTGTTTTCGTTTAAATAATTTTCAACCTCGGTCACATACTTCCGCACGTCGGCATACGGCCCGCGAAATTCTTTGCAAATCGCGATAACGTCGCTGTCGAGAAGGATCTGTTTCACTTCCGGCAAATCATTCATGTTGATATTCCGCCTTTCTTCCGGCTGGTTAATTTTCGTCGAAACCCATTCGAGAAACAACTCGTTGACTTTGTCGCCGCTCGCGCGATGCATCACAAACAGATCGTGCGAGAACATGTCGGCATAATCTTGCGACTTTGCGGTTTTCAACCAACTAATAAAATTATTAAAAATCTCCATCCGCCGTTTTTTGAGATTCGGCACTTCCTGCCAGATCGCTTTCGTGATCAAACCGTTGCGCAGCACGAATTGGCCGTCGCCTTCGACTTCGTAAAGTCCGATCACCTCGAACATGCCGCTGCGCAGCGCGCCGTGAAATTTGAGCGTGTCGCCGCTGACGACGACTTTGGAATAATTGAATTTCGGATTCTGCGTCAAATTAAAACGATAATACTGCTCGAGCTCATTTCTATTCAAGCTCGAATAGAGCGCGCCATCCGGCCCAATCTCCTGATAAATAGCGTTATCCGCATACATCCTCATCAACGCCTGCAAATCTTGATGCTCATAAGCCTCTTTCATGCGCTCAAGAATGTTTTCGTAATTTTGCGCAAGACGCGGATTCGTCAATGCCGTCAACCCCAAAAACATCATGAGCGCAGCGCCGAGCAACGACCAGCGTTGCGGCGCAACACTCGTCTCGCCGATGCGATGAATGCGGCGCTTCATGTAATCTTTATCTTCGAGAATGCCGACTGTTCCCGGCAATGGGCTGATCTTCGTCGTCAGCTCCAAAACTTTGATAATCGTTTGGCCATATTCCTGATTTTTCTTCGGCGTCGAGAGCACGAGACTATCGCACGCGATCTCCAAATCGGAGCGCATGCGATTGAACGCAAACCATAAAATCGGATTGAACCAGTGCAAAATTTGCAGAAAGATGATCAGCCAATTGCAAAAGATATCCAGCCGTTTGACGTGCGCCAGCTCGTGCAAAAATACGTGTCGCAGCTCCATCGGCGTCAGCGCGTCGAGCATGTGTTTGGGCAGCAGCAAGCGCGGGCGAATAAAACCAAGCAGCGCCGGACTTTGCACTTTGTCGGTGATCACTACGCTCACCGGCACGTAGACTTGCAGCTCGCTCTTGCAATTCTCCAAAAGACTCAACACCTCGCCATCGACAAGCGGGCGCAGCTTTTTGGCATGTGAGAGCACGCCGAAATTGACATACACGGTTCGCAGCAGAAACACAACAACGCCGAGACTCCACAAGCCGATCAACAGAAATGGAACATTGATTTGCGGCGGCGCGTTGGAAGCCGCGTCTCGCGCCGCCTTCGATTTTTCTTCGCCGAGCGCAGAAGTTCCCATGCCGATTTGCAGCGCGGAATCTTTGCGGTCGGAAAGATCATCGGCGCCGGTGATCCAATTCAGTTTCTCGATATCAAGATAATTGAAGAGGCTCAACGGGCTGGAGGGCGCGACAGGCAAAAGCATGCGCACCAGCAAAACGAGCCACAACGCAAAGCTCCATGAGGCCGGCAAAAATTTGCGGAGCGCTTTTTGGAGGAGAAGAATAATGAAAACCAAAATTGCGGCCTGCCACGAAGCTTGCAAAAGCCAGTTGAAAAACGGCTGGAGTTTTTCCAAGTTAACGGGCACGCGTCCCTTCCTTTTCAGCGAGAATTTGTTTGAGCTGTTGAATTTCGTCCGGCGACATCTTCGCGGTTTTGACGAAATGCGCCAGCATCGGCACGGTCACCCCGTCAAAAACCCGCTCGAGGAAAGATTGGCTTTCCTGTTTGATCACGTCGTCTTTTCGGACTTTCGGCGCGTAGAGATAACGATTGCCGTCCGCCTTGTAATCCAGCGCGCCCTTTTTCACCAGACGCGCCAGCAGGGTTTTAATCGTGCGCGGATGCCAGTCTTTTTGGAGGGAAAGCTTGTCGGCGATTTCGCCGGCAGAAAGGGCAGGCTGCTCCCACACGACTTTGAGCACCTCCCATTCGGCGGCGGAAATTTTGGGAAGTTTTTTCATGCGCTCTCACAGTTGACTACAAGTGTAGTCGAAAAGTACTACATTTGTAGTCAAAAGTCAAGGGAATTTTTGCCAAAGCGAGTTTTTGCCGCCGGTTAGTTTTTAAAAGCAAACGCCTTTAACACCGTAAACATTTTTCTGCCCTCCATTTTTCTGTCTTTGCTTTCTTAAAAAGTTAGTGACATTGGACTTCCGGCCTGCGTGTGCGTTAATTGCAGACAAGATATCTGCGCTGCGTTTTCTACCGGGTGGCGAGCAATTCATCAATGCGCTTGCAACGATATCCTTTCTCGTGCAACGCGGCCAGCAATTCGTCGAGGCGCAAATAAAATTTATCCTCGCGTCGCGGATCCGTGCCGAGGTGGATCAACAGAATGAATCCATTCAAACCGGCAGGATCATTCTTTTCAGGCGCCCAAATGCTTTCCATAATTCTCTCGCTGGACACGTAGCGGCTTTGCATGTCCGGATAAGTATAATCCGCATTCGAGCGCGTGCCGGGCGTAAAATTCACCACGGTGACGCCCCAAGCATTCGACCACGCGCTGATTTTTTCGTTGTACCATTCATAAGGCGGGAGAAAATATTTTGCGCGTGCTTTGCTGATGCCGAATTTTGCCATTTCCCGATAATTCGCCGCGAGATCCGCTTCGAACCCCTCGCGGGAAACCAACAACCTGTCGCGATTTTCCCAAGCACAATAGAGCAAGTGCGCATCCGAATGCGCGCCGAGATAATGCCCATCCGCCGCCAAATTCTTAATGAGCTGATAGAAGTGAGAATGGCGATAAAAATTGCCGGTTAGAAAGAAAGAGCCTTTGGCGCGATGTCGCGCCAAAGCTTGCCGGATGTGCTCGCCGCCGTCTGCAAAGCTATCGCCGGTGAAAACGAGCGCGAGCTCTTTTTGTGTGCGATCGCCGCGAATGATGCCGCCGTGATCATAAACAAAAGCCTTTTCTTTTTTCGGCGCGCAAGAGAAAAGGCCGGCGCAACACAACGCTAAAATTGTATACTGACGAGTGTTCATGGTTGCAGATTTCCACCGGAAAGCTGAAATGCCGTTGCACTATCTCGCGGATAGGAAACTCCTTCATCATTCACTCTCTAATTTGCCGTCAATTCCATCGGCAACTTCTTATCCACTTTCGGCCGGTTCTTCGCATTCGCCAATTCCCATGCCGTCGCGTAAATGGTGCGGGTGATTTTTTCCATGCGTTGATAATCGATCTTGTCAAAAGAGTCCGCGAGTTGGTGGTAATCTTCGTGGACGCCGTTGAAATAAAAAATAATCGGAATGCCTTTTTGCGCGTAATTGAAATGATCGCTGCGGAAAAAGAAGCGGTTGGGGTCGTTCGAGTCGTCGTATTTGTAATTGAATTTGAGATTGAGATACGATTTGTTCACGCGCTCGCTTAAATTGCCCAAATCGGTGCTCATCATTTTTGAACCAATCACATAAATTTCGTGCTGGCCAGCCAGCTCGGCGTTCTCCGAATTGGCGTCGCCGTCTTTTTTGCTGCGCCCAATCATATCAATGTTGAGTTGCGCGATAATTTGATGCAACGGCACAATCGGATTTTCGACGAAGTAGCGCGAGCCCCACAAACCCTTCTCCTCGCCGCAATGCCAGACAAATAGAATCGAGCGCTTGGGACGCGAGGCGCGCGCAAAGGCCTCAGCCATCGCCAAAACCGCAACCGTGCCGGAGCCGTCATCATCGGCGCCGTTGTAAATCGAATCGCCCGGCGCGGCAGTTCCGGCGCCGGCATGATCATGATGTGCGGAAACGCCAATGCCGACGTGATCATAATGCGCGCTAATCGCCACGTATTCGTTCTTGAGCTTCGCGTCGCTGCCTTCAAGCATGGCCACCACATTTTGCGTGAACAGTTGATCCGATTTAATGCCAATCGTAAAGTTCACGCGTTTGTTCGGACTCAACTCGAAAGAGGCCACGGCATCACCACCGAGCCCGCGATTGAAGATGCGCGAAGCGCTTTCCTTTTCGCCTTCAAACAAAGCGCTCAACATCCTCGGCGAGGCAGTAATCGCCGGAATGCCCGCTTCGTTTTGGTGTTGAAATTTTTCGATGACGACCGAGCCCTGATCAACAGCCTCGCGGCGATTTAGATCCCAGTTGGCCAGCGCCTGAAAATTCGAAATTGCAATCGCACCGGCCGCGCCGTTGCGGGCCGCGTACATCATCGGCGGCACAAAATCCTCGCCTTCCTTACCAACCAACTCACCAAACGAAACGCCCTTTGGCAGACCGCTCAAGAACACAATGATTTTATCTTTGATGTCGAGGCCTTCATACGGATTTATATTTTTGGACTTAATCAACCAGCCATTGCCGACGTAAACCACCTGGCCGCTGACGGTGCCGGCGGTTTGCTCGCGATCGAGAAAATCGGCGCCGAAACGAAACGGCCGGCCGTTGATCTCCGCGCGCGTTTGAGCCGGATCGGTGCGATTGCGCCGCAACGCAATTTTTTGGAAGTACGAACCGTCGTCACCGGCGGGTTTCAAGCCCCAACGGGAAAGCTGCGTCGCCATAAATTTTGCCGTCGTGTTCAGCCCGCGCGACGGCGTGTCGCGGCCCTCCATCTCATCCGCCGCCACAAACATGAGATAATCTTTCAACTGCGCCGCGGTGATTGCGCTGGCATTCCGGCCCTGCCCATAAGCCAGCGTCGATAATAAAAGGCTCATATAGATGGTGACGCCACGAATTTTTTGCATGCGACTCTCCTCAGAGTGATGGTATTCCTGAATTTGGTTTTTAAAATGACGTTGACAAAGAACCGTTCGTTGCAGCACAACTAAGCGCGCGCCCAAACGCCAACTTGAACCAGACCGTATATTTTTCCAGCGAATGTTTTAAATTGTTTTTAATCGTCTGAACATTGTGCCAGCGAAAATCGGCGACTTCATTTGCATTCGGATGGACGACGCCGTTATAAGTGCCGATAAAAACGTGATCCAATTCATGCTCGATCAAGCCGCCATCCAATTCGGCTTTGTAAATGAATTGAAACACGCGGCGCAACTGGCAGGCAAATCCCATTTCTTCCTGCAACCGGCGCGCGGCCGCCTGCTCAAGCGCTTCGCCCGGTCGCGGATGGCTGCAGCAGGCGTTCGTCCACAAACCACCGGAATGATATTTATTGAAAGCGCGCTGCTGCAAAAGCATTTCGCCCTTTTCATTAAACACGAAAACGGAAAACGCGCGGTGCAATTTCCCGTCACGATGCGCCTTTATTTTTTCTTCTATGCCAATCTCCCGGTCTTGCGGATCGACGAGTATCACCATTTCTTTCACTCTATAATTCCTCGAGTAAGTTTTAATCGTTCAAAACATTTTCAATTGTCCGCCCCCCATTCTTTTCGCAGCTTTCCACCCACGCTTTATACGCCGGTAAATTAATTTTCCGCCGCGTGTTATCCGAAGTCATATAGCGCACCAGCCCGAAGACTTGTCGCTGTGGCCCCCACGCGCGATCGTGTTTGCCGAAACACCAGAGAATGCCGGTGTAGGTGTTGGGATTGCGGCCATCCAGCGCGTAACGATGATGCAATCGAATCATCGTCGCCAGCGCTTCCGGCGGCGTTCTGCTCCACTCGATAATTTTTTTGCCCCACAACATGCGGACGTAGTTGTGAATTTTTCCGGTCGCGAGCAATTCGCGCTGCGCGAGATTCCATACTTCGTCGTGCGTTGCCGCGGCTTCAAATTGTTCCGAAGAATAAACATGAGGCCGCGTATCATTTTCGTGCGCCACAATCGTTTGGCGCGCCCATGCCGGCAGCGCTTCGATGGTCGCATGTTTGGGATTGAAGTGGCAAAAGTTATAAGATAACTCGCGGCGCACGATTAACTCCTCCAGATAAGCATCAATGGATTCATCCGGCGCCTCGGCGTGTAAAACTGCCAACGCTATTTCCATCGCGCTGATATGGCCAAAATGCAAATACGGCGACAGTTCGCTCGTCCAATGCTCACCGGTAATATTTCTGCCTTTGTTATAATTCTTCAGCCGCTCCGAAACAAGAACTTTGAGACGTCGCAAAGCTTCACCGCGACCGCCGTGATAAAGTTGTGAAGGACGAACGGAATGATCGATATTGGTCGAGCGCAGCAGCGCTGCAATATCAGCGTGCTCAAGAAAAGTTTCTTCGCGAAAATTAAGTTTAAGATCGCCGCTTTTGATTTTCAGTTTGATTTCCTCGATGGGCCACAAATACGCTGGCAGCAGGCGATGAATTTTCGGACGAATCGTGCGGGCGGCGTATTCTTCGTGCTTCATCTCGCGAATCGGCACGACGCCGTTCGCATCCACCGCATAAACCGGACAATCCACTTGTTTGACAATGGCGCGATTGTGACTCGGCACCACAAAGGTTGGAAAATCATCCGTGACGAGCAATATCGCCTCCTGTGCCAATTGGGCGACGGCGCGACGATTGCCTTTTTTTGCATCGGGCATGAGATAAAAACAATAGCGTATGCCGCGTTTCGCAAAATCTTTGTGATTTTCAATCGCGCCTTCGATAATGAACTGATGAATGCGATCATTCGCCTGATCATAATCCGGACGCAGGCCTTCATAAACCACCACCGGCAGATTCAATTTGTTAGCCTGTGCGATGGCGAAATTCAGCGCGTGATTTTGATACGCGCGGCGATGGATTTGCATCCAGTAAAGCACGTAACGCGCATTCAGGCGCGGCTCACCGTGACGCAAGATCACGATACGTTTTTGCATCGGATCAAATTCGTTTTGGCGATCCGGTGGCGGAAGCGGCCCTTGACGTTTGCGTAGCGCAGAAAGATTGAGTTCTGTTGGCATAAGCTGTTTTTTACAGCGGAGGATTTATGGTAGGCACCAAAAAGTTTAAGACAGAGGCATATCACATAAACGGCTGATCCAATAATTGGGTTTGCGGTGGAGGTGCATTACGGCAATAATGAGTATCTGTTTTTGATCCGCATAATAGATGATCCCATAAGGAAATCGTCGAAGTAGGCACCGTCGTACGTCGCCCCGAATCTTTTTCCATCCAAATGGATTGGCATAGATTAGCCAAGTTGCGTGTTCGGCAGCATCAAGAAATATTTCACCCAAGCCTTGACGACAAGTATCATAATAACTCGCTGCATTTCGGAGTTCTCGCCGGGCTTCGGGATGGAAAATCACGATTTGCATCGTATCTCTTCGCGAATTTGCCCGAAGACCTCATCCGCCGGAATTCCAACGACTTTTCCTGTTTTTAATTCTTGATAACGTTTTTCCGCTTCTTGCACCCAAGCCTCATCAATATCTGAAATTTCATCGTTATCCAAGCTTTGCAAAAGCCGTTCTACCAAAGCAACTTTGGCATCCGATGGCAGCAATAAAGCTTTTTGGGTAAATTGCTCAAAATCGAAGGTCATGGCTCACCTCGTAGAGTTTTTGTTATACAACTTTGTTCATCAAAGATATGAAAAGGATTTATTAAACACAATCTAAAAATGAAACGCTCAAGCTGATAAAAGCGTCCGCGTCAGTCGATGACGGTATTGAAAATAAAAATACAGCAGCATTTTTATAAGCGGCGCGGCAAGTTGGTTCCACAATCGCCTGCCTTTGAGACTAAACTCAACACGGTCGATCATCTCCGTGACGTCGCCGTGCGCTTTGAAGATATGTTGATGCCGCCAGAAAGCAAAAGGGCCGCTCACTTGCACGTCGACAAAATGCGAGTTCTTGACAAAAGCTTCGAGGCGCGCATGCCAGCGCATTCGCGGCGGATATTTTCCCACAAAAATAATTTCCGCGCCGGCGTGCAGCGGCAAATCGACACGCTCGAAATTTACGCGGGCAAAAAACGGGCTGATCTTGTTGATCGTACTGACGTCGGCACACAGCGCCCACACTTTTTCCAGAGGCGCGGGAAGTAGAGACGAATAGATGAATCGGGTTTGCATTTTGGGCATGGAGCGGAGGGCTTGGGGCAAAAATATTTGCAAATCTTCGCTTTGCGCTATGCCCTCTGCCCTCCGCTCACACATGATTCAATAGCATCAATTCTTTGGGATGCGGGTTGAGATAGACTTGATCCTGCAAATACTGAACATCGAATTTATTGATATAATGCCTGATCAACGCCAGCGGCACGATGAGCGGCAGCAGGCTGCGATAATAATCCTCGATTGTCGTATGCAATTCTTTTTTGTCTTTTTCATCAAGCTGCTTTTTGAAATATCCGGCCAGATGCTGCAAAACATTCGTGTGCTTGCGCTTGGGAGCGGGATGGCGTAGGGCGGCGAAATAAAGCTCCTCAATTGAAAATATGCTTTTGCAAAATTTGTTTTCTAATCGCCGGCAATTTCCACCAGGGCACATAAGGAAATTCATGATGCTCCCAGTGATAACCGAAATGATAGCAGGTTACAAATGACCAGAAAACGGAAAAGTCATTGCTCTCGGCGCGATGCGGATTATCATAACCGCCGGCAGGCTCGCGATGCGGCAAATAGGTGCCGAAATAAAATAACTGCAAGGTGCTGAGCAACGCTGGCGTCACCCAGAATAAAATCAACTTGATTTGCGGAATTTTTAAAATGTGCAGCATGATATTGAAAGCAAGCGCCATGCCGGCGATTTGCTGCCAGGTGACATACGTTTTCAGAAAATGAAAATACCACGCCCAGAAACCCCGATGTTCGCCGTCGTGAAAATCGGGGTCATCGTCGCTGCCGGGATGGGCGTGATGTTTTTGATGCTCGCTGCGGAGTTGTTTGAATGAAAAGAGCGCGTATAAAATCACACAGAGTGTTCCCATAAAACGATTCATTTTTTTATGGCGCGGCGCAATGAGGCCGTGCATCCCGTCGTGTGCTGTGATAAATAAACCGGTATAAAGAAAAGTCTGCACGAGCATCGCGGCAACGATGCTATAAAGTGGAAGGCTGGCGAGGGCGGTTGATAAAAACAATATCAGGCTGGCCGTCCACAGCAAGATGACAGTCAGGCCGATCATGATGCCTTTCGATGATTGCTTTTGCATACTTTCGTCTAAAAAATTTTTCCCACGGATTAAAAGCGGCCCACGGATAAAAACTTTTTCGAATGGCACATAAAATCCGTTGGCAGCTTTTAATCCGTGGGTGAAATAAACCTAATTCGAGACATTCTCATTTATATACGCATTCACCTCGCCCTCTAGCGTTGAAAGCGGAATGGCGCCGTTGCGCAACACCACGTCATGAAATTCACGAATATCGAATTTCGTGCCGAGCGCTTCTTCGGCTTTGCGGCGCAGTTCGCGGATTTTCAGCTCGCCGATTTTGTAAGCGAGCGCCTGTCCTGGCCATGAGATGTAACGATCGGTTTCGGTGCGGACTTCGTGCAACGATAGCGCGGTGTTGGAGCCGAGAAACTCCATTGCCTGCTCGCGCGTCCAGCCTTTCGCGTGAATGCCAGTGTCAACGACGAGACGACAGGCGCGCCACATTTCATACGTTAAGCGTCCGAAGTTGCTATACGGATTCGTGTAAAATCCTGCTTCGAGTCCGAGGCGCTCGGAATAAAGTCCCCAGCCTTCGCCAAAGGCGGAGAGGTAAGTGAAACGACGAAAGTTCGGCAGGCCTTCCATTTCGCGCGCGAGGGCGTTTTGTAAATGATGGCCGGGCACGGCTTCATGCAACGTCAGCGATTCGAGAATGTACAAAGGCCGATTTTCCAGCGCATAGGTATTCACCCAGTAATAACCGGGTTCCATGCTGCCAAGCGCCGGGCCTACATAACGTCCGCCGGTGTATTTCGGCGCGAGATGTGCCGGCACGGCTTGCACGCCGTACGGCAAGCGCGGCAATTTTTTAAAAAGCGCCGGCAATTTCGCATCCATCCGCTTGGCGATATAACTGGCTTCTTTCAACAGCTCGTCCGGCGTTTTCGCGTAAAATTGCGGATCGGTACGCAGAAATTTTAAGAATGCCGCGAAAGCGCCTTTGAAACCGACTTGTTTGATGATCTCCATCATCTCGTTGCGAATGCGCTGCACTTCGCTGAGGCCGAGTTGATGAATTTCATCGACGCTCTTATTCAGCGTTGTAAAAAACTTCACGCGTTGCGCATAGTATTCGCGCCCGTTTGGCAACTCCGAAGCGCCGATGCTCGTGCGTGCATTCGGAATGTATTCCTTCACAAAAAAATCCAACAGCGTTTGATAGCCGGGAATAATAGCTTCGCGAATTGCAGCTTCACCTAACTGTGCGAGCCGCGCTTTCTCATTCTCCGGCATAGCCGCGGGAAATTTTGTAAACGGCGCATGGAAAACACTTTTTGTTGGATCGCCAACGATGTGCGTCGCCATGGTGACTTCGAAGCCTTGCAGAACAATTTGCGGCATTGTCATGCCGGTTTGCAGTCCCTCTTTGAGCAAGTCGATGTGTTGTGCGGCAAAATTAGGGAAGGCGCGCAGACGTTTGAGATAATTTTCATAATCCTGCACGGTGGCATGCGGCACTTGACTCGGCAATCGCGCGAAGCCGATGTGAAAGCCGTCATCAACCGTGAAGGGAATCAAGTAAGCTTTGTATTTGAAATTGGCGAGATGGTCTTCCAGTTGGAGCTTGAAGATATCGTAATTGATTTGATCCTCGTGATTCAAGCGCGCACGGGCGATTTTTTCCAGACGACTCAGCAGGTTGCGCCAAAACTCGACGCGGCGGGTTTTCGCCGCCATACTCACGTCGGCTAAACGATCATCGTATTGATGGTTTCCCGCGATAGTGGCGAAAACTGGTTCTTCGGCTAAACGGAAATTCCATTCTTCGTCGAAGATGGCGTGCAGCGGCGTTTGAGAATTTTGTGGTGGATTGCAACTCAGCAGCGCCACACTGATTAAGAAAACGGCAAGAAAATTTTTCATAACCTCTCCCTCGCGCGACTGTTTGAATGAAGTCCAAAGCAGCGCAAAGCTGAAGCTTTGCACTCCGATGAATTACGATAAACTCACTAACACAAAATAACAAAGTTGGGCGATATACGCATGCAGCGCCAGCGAAGACGGCTTTTTAATAAACAAGCCCAACCGCAAGCCAATATAAGAAAGAATGAAGCCAAAGGCAAACCAGGCCAGATAATTTCGCAAAGGTATATTTTTACTTTCCCACGTCCAATAGCCCAATTTTGTCGCCGCCGGTTCCATGAATAAATCGAAAATCACCATCAACAGCGCAATGGCCACGGCACTGACAAATGGTTTCGTAAAAAAGCGGGCCGGCAAAAGATACTGCGAAATGGCTGCCGAGCTGATGAGCATGGCCAGCCAGGCGAAGCCGATGGCGACGGGAATGCCCCAGAGCAAAGGCTGCAACGTTTCGCCATAAGAATAGGAGCCGAAGATAACGCCGGTCTTCACGCCGATTAACTCAATCAGAAAACAGGTGACGCAAACAAATATGCCCCAGAAAATAAATTTGCGATTGCGATGCTCGCGAAGATACTCAAGGCAGAGCAGCAGGCAAAGCGCGATGAGCAGCGGCGCCGCCAGCAGGCGCATGGTTGTTTGCAAAACACCGAGAATATGCCACAGGCCGCCGGCCAACAAAAGGATGTAAAGGACGATGATTTTGATTTGTTGCCGATCTAATTTCATGCAGCGCTCGCTTCCACCAAGCGGCCTTTCCATTTAAGGCCGCCGGTTTTGTGGCAGCGCCAGGAATTGAGCCCGATTAAAATTGTATATAAAATGGAAACAGGGTGAAGCAGCGTACTCACTAAAATTGGTTGCGCAAATTTTATCGCGAGCATGAGACGAATCAACACATTTATGGCAATCGCTAGCAACGCGAGCGTTGTGAATGGCTTGCACCAGACCAATACATACGGCGAGACATGAATGAAGAAAAGCAAAGCCAACACCGTAAAAAACGGAACGGTTTTAAAATTCATCAAGGCGAAAAGGTTTTTGGAGTATCCTTCCCAAACTTCACGGCCGGAATGATACATGCGGCTAAACACAGTGTCGCGGGCGGAAACGGCGAGAATTTTCTCTCCGGCGCGTTTCGCCTGGCGGCTCAATTCGACGTCTTCCACAATATGATTTTGCACGGCGCGATGGCCGCCGATTCTTGCATACGCCTCGCGGGTGAACGCCAGCCATTGGCCGTTGGCCGCTGCAAGCGCAGCGTCTTTACTGTAATACGTCAGCCACAGCGGCAGATAACTGTAAACGAACATATTGACCACGGGCACAGCCAATTTCTCCGGCAACGTTTTGGTGATCTGATGGCAAAACGCCGAGAGCATCCCGAGTTGTAGTTGCTGCATCCAGCCAAGCGTATGCGAAACTGCCGGTGGCGTGTAGCGATTGTCCGCGTCAGTAAAAATAAATATTTCTCCCGTGGCGTGTTCGCTGAGCTGGTGGCACGCCCAGTTTTTTCCCAGCCAGCCGGCCGGCAACGGCTTACCGGCGATAAGTTTTACGCGCTGATCGCGTGCAGAAAATTGTTGCACAATTGCAGCCGTATTATCAGTGGAGTTGTCGTCTAAAACGAAAATTTCCAAATTGGGATAATCCTGTTTGAGGAGGCCTTCGAGGCAAGCGCCGATATTTTTCTCTTCATGGCGTGCCGGAACGAGCACGGAAACGCGCGGTGCGGTTTGATACGGCGGCGCATTTTTAAGCATCGGTGCGGTGAGGGCGTTAAACAGCGTGACCGTTAAAACGACGCCGAGTAACGCGATGATGCCAAATAGAAGGATAGTCAATATTATGCCTTTTCACAATTTTTCAAACAAGTTGAAAACTACGTCTCTCAAGTAAAACCACACCCTGCTCTTTTTGGATAATTCGCCGTTTCAAATCATCGAGCAATGTTTCTTCGCTTTCTTGCAGGCGTTGCATGCCACCAAAGGCGTTGCTGTTGACTATAATATTTTCGCCAAAAAGAAAAAAGGCTTCAGCGCGTTGCTCGTTCAAAAATTCTGTTTTAATGGCCAGCGGCAGCAGATTGGCTTTGCCGCCGTAACCGCTCAAAATTGTCTCCAAGCCGTTTTTATAGACGAGAGGACGCCGGTCCCACGGCAAAAGCTCGCCCTGCGGAAAAATACACAACATGGGGCGAGGCGTCGTTTTTTCATTCAGAACGGCGACGGAATAACGCAAAGAATTTTTGATGCTGCCGGCGGAATGCGGGTCGATGGAATAGGCGCCGAGGCGGGCGAAAAATTTGTAGCGGGCAAGCTGCGCTTCGAGCATCATTAAATAAATTTTGCGGCGAAATAATTTTTTATTGAGCAGGTACACAAAAAATCCATCCCACCACGTGCTGTGATTCGGCAACAACAGCAGCGGCAAATCGGAAGTGGTTTCCGGAATTTTTCCGAGCACGGAGATTTTATGGAAGTGGCGTTTGCAGAGCCTGGTCAAATACCAGGCAAAAATCCAATCGGCCCACGCCGTGTGCCGCGCGGTGATCATTTATCGCCATCCCAGGCCCGACGCCATCGCGATACGCTCCTGCGCGGTGAGGAATTTGGTGCGCACCACTTCCTGCAAAATGATGCCAAGCTTCCGGTGCTTCGGCACGTAAACACGGCCTAAAAAGGGGTTGTAATCTCGCGCTTCAAGACGTTGGAGAATCCCGCAATAAATCCGACTCGCCGAATAAATGGCAAAACGCGAATCCGGCTCCAGCATGGAGATGCCGGCGTTCGCGGTTTGATAATATGAATAGGCGCGCTGCACCTGAAACTTCATCAGCTCGCGAAAAGCGGGGGTCATGCGTTCTTCCAGAATGTTGTTCTCGCTGCAATCATACGCGCGTAATTCCGCGAGCGGAAAATAAATCCTTCCCATTTCTTTATCCTCCTGCACGTCACGCAAAATATTCGTCAACTGCATCGCCACGCCTAATTTTTCCGCATGGCCAAACGCCGCTGCATTTTTATAGCCCAGGAGGTGCGTCATCATCAAACCCACCACAGCGGCGACGCGATAGCAGAAAACGTAAAGCTCGTCGAAGTTTTGATAACGCGTGTTTTGAATATCCATTTGCACGCCGCGCAGCAAATCAAGCGGGTATTCCAGCGGAATGGCGCAACGTTGCGCCACGACGATGAAGGGCCGCAAAATCGGATGCTCGGATTCACCGGTGCGATAGGCGGTGCGCAGCTCGGCTTCGAGAAATTCCACTTCGCGCAAAATTTCGGCGGCAGCGCGATCGCGGCGTTTGTCGATGAGATTATCGGCGTAGCGGCAAAAGCCGTACACCGCATACGTCGCCCAGCGCTTTTCCAACGGCAATAAACTTGCCGAAAAATAAAAGCTTTTGGCAAAGTAGGCGGTAATTTGTCGAGCATGCTCGAAAGCCGCTCGGTTCGATGGTTCGAGCCAGAAGTTCATCCGGATGCCGGATCCTGGTTGCTTGATCCTTGATGCTGTCAGATATTTTTAGCAGCCAGAATCAATGATCAAAAATCCATGAGTTGTGTTTCCAATGTGCCAACGGTTTTATTTGAATTGGGAAAACTTAAATCTTCAATAACCAATTTTTCCGTCGCTTCCGCGGTCAGCAAAACGCCGGGAAGGCCGGCGCCGGGGTGCGTGCCGGCGCCGACGAAATAAAGATTCTTGATTTCTTCGCTGCGGTTGTGCGGGCGAAAGTAGGCCGTTTGCGTCAGTTTCGGTTCGACGCCCCACGGCGTACCGAGATACGAATTGCGCCGTTGCTTAAAATGTTCCGGCGTGAAAATTTCGAGTACATCGAGCTGGGCGCGCAAATCTTGCAAGCCGAAATCTTCTTCAAGATATTTTAATATTTTCTCGGCAAAAGGTTTCGCCGTTTTCGACCAATCGATGTTACCCGCGAGATTCGGCACCGGAACGAGCACGTACAAACTCTCACAACCGTCCGGCGCCAGTGCGGGATCGGTTTTGGCCGGCGCGTGCAAATACATCGAAAAATCGTCGGCTAAAATTTTATGATCAAAAATATCACGGATTAATTCTTTGTAGCGAGGCGAAAGAATAATCGTGTGATGCTGCAATTGCGGATATTGCTGGCGCACGCCGAGATAGAGCAAGAACGCGCTCATCGAGTAATCGAGCTTTTCCACGCGGCGATTCGTCCATTTGTGGCGATGTTCCGGCTGAATCAAATTTTTTTGCGTGTGCGCCCAGTCGGCATTGGAAATCACGGCATCGGCGCGGTGAAATTTTCCATTTGCCATCACGCCGGTTGCCCGGCCATTTTGTACGACGATTTCCGAGACTTCGGCGTTTGTTTTTATCTCGCCGTCCAATTCTTTAAACAAGCGCGCGAAGGCTTGCACGAGGCTGTACATGCCGCCGATGGTGAACCACACGCCGCCGGCTTTCTCCAAATAGGGAATCATCAAATAAACGCTTGGCGCGCGAAACGGGTTGCCGCCGATAAAAAGAGGATGAAAAGAAAACGTGAAGCGATGGCGCGCATCTTTGAAATAACGTTTAACGAAAGAAAAACCCGGCAAAATCGCCTTGAGCCTGAGCGCGCGCGGGAGAAAATTGAGCATCGTCTGCAAGCGGTTAAATGGCGTCGCTCCCAAACCGTCAACGATCACCGCTTCGTAAATCTTGCGGCAATCTTCCATGAAGCGATCATAATTTTGGGCGTCGGCGGGATTGAATGCCGTCATTTGCGCCTTCATCTGTTGCGTGTCGCCGGAATAGTCGAGATAAGTTTTATCGTGAAAATAAATGCGGTAATACGGATCGAGCTTGATCAACTCGAGATATTCTGCGATATCTTTTTCCGCGGCGCGAAAAACTGATTTAATGATCTCCGGCGCGGTGATGAGCGACGGTCCCATGTCAAACGTGTAGCCGTTTTTTTTGAATTGATACGCATGGCCACCGACCATGGCGTTTTTCTCGAGAATGGTGACGCCGAAGCCGCGCGCTTGCAGGCGGATCGCTTCGGCAAGGCCGCCAAAACCGGAACCGATGATGATGATTTTATTCAAACCGAGTGACTCCACATTTATTTATAATACGATTGTCACTGGCAAAATGGATTTATGAGAAAACAAGTTCCCAACAAATAAATTAGAGAGAAAATAATTTTTATTTGGCCAGCAACGCCGCGGCGATTTTTCCCGAAAGCAGAACCAGCGGAATGCCGCCGCCGGGATGCGTGGACCCGCCGGCAAAATACAGCCCACGTAATTCGCGGCTGCGATTGGCGGGCCGCTGAAAGGCCGTGCTTTTGCTGTTCGAGGAAATACCATAAATACTGCCGCGATTGCTGCGATAATATTGAAAAAAATCTTCAGGTGTTATGATCGCTTCGGCTCCAATGTTATTGGCCACGTCAAAACCCATGCGACGGAGTTTATTGAGAACGATTTCTTTTATTTTTATTTTCTCGTCACTCCAACGCAAGCCATTAGCAAGATACGGCATATTCAACAACACAAACCAATTTTCACCGCCAGCCGGCGCATGCGCCGGATCGCTTTTGCTGGTAATCGCGATATAAATGGTCGGATCATCCGGCGTCCTTTTTTCGTCAAAAATTTGTTCAAATTCTTTCTGATAATCTGCGGAGAAAAAAATGTTGTGATGTGCCAATTCGGGATGTTGCTTTTTGACGCCCCACAAAAAGACGAGCCCGGAGCACGACGGTTCGAGGCGATTTAATTTCTCGCGATGTTTCTCGAAACCGTCGATGAGTTCGTTGTGCGCTACGACAACGTCTTGTCCGCAGAGCACAAAGTCGGCGGCGATTTTTTTGCCGTTGACCTGGATTCCATTCACGCGTTGGCCGTCGTGCAAAATTTTTTCGACGCTCGCCGTGGTGTGAATTTTGACGCCAAGCTGATGCGCCAGGGACAGCAGCGCTTCGGCGAGGCGATACATGCCGCCGCGAATATAATAACTTCCCAAAACATATTCGACGTACGGAATGACATTGAGCGTCGCCGGCGCGCGATACGGATTGGAGCCGTTGTACGTCGCGTAGCGATCAAACAATTGCACCAAACGCGGGTCTTTGAAAAAGCGCGAAATGCTTCCGTGCACGGTCCGCAACGGATCGATTTGCGGCAGCCGCAATAAAGTTGGCAAATTGCGCCATTGCAAAATTTCGGCAAACTCGTGAATCGGCGAGAACAGAAAAATGTCTGCCGTCAATTTATAAATGCGCTCGGCGTACGCGAGAAAATTCTCATAAACGCCGGCGTCGCGCGGAGAAAGCCGGGCGATTTCACGCTTCATCTTTTCAACGTCGCTGCTGGCGTCGAGTCGTGCGCCGTCGGGATAAAAATATCGGCAGATCGGTTCAACGGGAACGAAGTCGAGAAAATCTTTGCGGTTGAAGCCGCAAAACTCGAACAACTCGTCGATGACGAACGGCATTGTTAACAACGACGGGCCCGTGTCGAAACGATAGCCACCCAGCTTCTTCTCATTGAGCTTGCCGCCGACCACTGCATTTTTTTCAAAGAGCGTGACGTCGAACCCCGTTTTCGCTAAACGCAACGCGCCGCTGAGCGCGCCGAGTCCCGCGCCGATGACGAGAACGCGCTTAGACATGGCGCGATACTTTCAGATATTTTTCGCACATGCAAATTGAAACCGATATTATTCTGGTTAAACTTTTGGCAAGCCTGACCGTCTCCACCAATATAATTGCCCCGGCCAAAGAAGTCAAGCCTTACCTCGCCAGGAGGAGATTTAAAATTGCTGCTTGACATCGCCGTTTTCTCGGTTTAAATTGACACAACGCGGATGAGGCGGAGCCAAACAGGATTTTTTTGGTATCCGGATTTTCCGAATCGTCCGGATTAAAATCTTTGTCTGGTAAAATGGAAGGAGGTTATGCGATGGCCACTGTCGATTGGTATTATCATCGCCCGAGCTGAAACACCTGCGCCAAAACGCAAGAGTTTCTTGCGAAAAATAAAGTCGACGCCGTCAATCGGGAAAGCACGAAAACGACGGCGTTGGCAAAGAAAGACGTGTTGGCGTTGGTGAAGCAGCTTGATGAGATTTATGCTACCAAGGGCCGAACGATTGTGCATCTCAATCTGCGCCGGGAAAAACCGGACGAGAATACATTAACAGAATTGTTAATTGGCCGCACCGGCAATTTGCGCGCGCCGACGTTGCGCAAGGGCCGGACGTTGATCGTCGGTTTTGACGAGGCGACATACAAACAGATTTTTAAATAAAACGCTCGCCCGCTGAAATAGAACTCCCACTGAAAAAACGAAAAGATTTTTCTGTGGGATTTCCTCTTTGTGGGCGACAAACTCAGCGGAGGAGTGAAAATGAATATTCTCATCAGCGGTTCAACCGGCATGATCGGCTCGGCGTTGATCGAGGTTTTGAAAACTCAAAATCATCGCATCACGCGTTTGGCACGTTCGCCGATGCAAAGCAGTGAGCCAACCGTGCAATGGAATCCGGCGGCGGGAACGTTGAATGCAAAAGATATTGAAGGTTTCGATGGCGTTGTTCATCTCGCCGGTGAGAGCATTGCGGCGAGCCGGTGGACGGACGCGCAAAAAGCGAAAATTCGCGACAGCCGCGTGAAAGGCACGACGCTGTTGAGCGAAACAATCGCGAAGCTTGTGAAGCCGCCGAAAGTTTTGGTTTGCGCCTCGGCAATCGGCTACTACGGAAATCGCGGCGACACGATTTTACGCGAAGACAGCGGCCCTGGCACAGGTTTTCTTGCCGACATTTGTCAGGAGTGGGAAAGCGCCGCCGATCCTGCGAAGAAAAAAGGTATTCGCGTCGTGCATTTGCGCATTGGCGTGGTGATGAGTCCGAAAGGCGGCGCGCTCGCGAAAATGTTGCTGCCGTTTAAAATGGGCGTGGGCGGTATCGTCGGCGATGGGAAGCAATACTGGAGTTGGGTTTCGTTGGATGACGTTGTCGGCGCAATTCGTCATGCGTTGACCAATGAAACTTTGCATGGCGCCGTGAATGCCGTGGCGCCGCGAGCGGTGACGAATCAGGAATTTACCAAAACGCTGGGAAAAGTTTTATCGCGCCCGACGATTTTTCCGCTGCCGGGTTTTGCGGCGCGCCTGGTGCTCGGCGAAATGGCGGACGATCTGCTGCTCTCCAGCGCGCGGATTGAGCCGGCGCGGCTGCTGGCCTCGGGATACAAATTTCATCATCCGGAGTTGGAAGGCGCGCTGCGCGATTTGCTGGGCAGGAAATAAAAAGACAGGCGCATTTTTTATACGGTCAACTCGAAGCCGACGTCAGCGCCGCAGTCACGCAATTCGAGCGCGAGCATGTCGGGCGCGGGCCCCAAAAGTCACGCACGGTCATTCGTTTTGCAGCAGCCATTGCCACACCGGCTGGAGACGAATCGTTTTCTTATTGACGGTTTCGATGCCGGACTCATCGTCGGTCAAAATCAAGCCTTCAGATCGATCGCATAAACTTTTTTGGGATTGGCAAGCTGCTTTTTATACGAGAAATCAAATTTGGGTGTTTGAAAGACCAGCCAGGCATCCTCCAAAAATCCCAAATACTCGGCAATCGTGCCCATGCCCATCTCGACGCCGCTGCGCACGCGACGCTGGCTGAGCAGATTGCTGTTGTTCGTCAATAAATAAATCGCGAGATCTTTGAGCTTTTGATAATTGGCGCCAAAACGCGCGACAATATCTTTATAAAGAATGTCCTCGAAATACTGGCTGAGCAGACGGCGTTTGAACTCATCCTTTTTCGCAAACACCTCCGGAAAACCGCCGGCAGCTAAATAAGCGTTGAAATGGAATTTCAAATTATTGGCGGCAGTCGTCGACAGAGCCATGAGGGCGGGCGCGGTGCCGCCGCTGAACGACAAAAACTCTTTGAAGCTCAGCGGAAAAACTTCGAGCGACAAATTGCGTCCCGTCAGCAAAGTGGCATATTCTTTTTTGAGCAAAGCCGCGGACGAACCGGTGACAAAAAAATGCAGAGGACGTTTCTGGTCGTAGCCTTTGCGGATCCAGCTTTCCCAACGTTCCTGGCGATGCACCTCATCCAAAAACAGCCAAGTCATCGATTGCGGGCCAAAAGCGGTTTGATAGGCGTCGAAAATTTTTTCAAGGTTGATTTTTTCCAACGCGAGATCTTCGAAATTGATGAGCAAAATTTGTTTAGGCGAAACTTTTTGGGTTTGCAGCAGCCAGTCGATCACTTGATAAAAAAGCGTCGACTTGCCGCTGCGTCGCACGCCGGTCACGATTTTCACCTGTCGCTCTTCGGCAAGTACGATGAGCTCATCGGTGTAGGAGCGGCGTATGCCTTTTAGTTCCGGCGAAACCGAACCACTTTCCCACCACGGATTCCAGTTGGCAAGATTTTGTATAAGAGGCGTATTCATTTTTTAAAACTGAACGGAATATTGTGCGATTTTCCCAAAAACTGCACAGTTTGCGGTGCACTTTAAGGTGTCTACTATTTAAAGATAATAAAATTTAGAACTTAGTCAAGGCTTGATTTTCGCAAAAGCGCTCTTCAAAAAAATATGAAAAAATCCAAAGCCGAAAAAGCTTGATATTGCGCCGCGAAATGCTTATTATTTTATATGCTCATTTCTCATTTCCCGTTGAAGCTGATGAATATGATCGGCACAACCGGCGCAGGCTCCGGATCAGAAATTTTGTTGATTCTGTCTATAATAGAGAGTGTTATTCTCTGCCTCATTTTCTACGCGCAATTTCTCTTTGCCTCGGAAGATCTTTGTATCTTGTCTCCGGCGACGCCGGCGTTGCCGGTTTTGATCGGAGAAATTTGCCAGTGGTTTTCCTGGCGTTACTGGGTCTCCAGGATTTTTCGATTTTTCGCGCGAGTAAAATCTCGCTCCTTTCTTCCTTCCGCGCGCGGCACGGCCTTGCTTTGGCGCCGAGAGGGCCGGAGATTTTTCGAATTTTTCAGAACGCTGGCATTGAGTGATCTTCCGCCTCCCCTTCCGGTTTGATTCCTCGCTTTAAAACTTCTCGTTAAAATTTTAAAAGAACTGTTTGCACATGTATGTTTTTTGGGACAAATTTTTTTTCACGTTCCATTCAGTGCTTATCGTGTTTAGCCTTTTCGGCTGGATGTGGAAAAAAACGCGACGGGCCAATCTGGTGGCTTTGTCGTTGATCGCCTGCTCCTGGTTCGTTCTGGGCCTCTGGTATGGCATCGGGTATTGTCCCTGCACGGATTGGCACTGGCAGGTGAGAATGAAGCTTGGCGATTTCAACATGCCAAACTCTTATGTCAAGTTTCTCCTCGATTCCATGACCGGACTGGATTTGAATGCGAGATTAGTAGACATATTAACGCTTATTTTTTTCATCCTGGCTTTGGCCGCTTCGCTTTTTACAAATTTGCAAAAAAGGAATTTGATTGATGTCAAATGAACTGTTGCCGTGGATCGGCTTCAATGTTTTCGTGCGGGCATTTATTTCTTTCGCGGCGAGGAGGCGGCGCTGGAGTTTCTCACCGGCTATTTGTTGGAGAAAGCGCTGAGTGTCGACAACATCTTTGTGTTCATCATGATCTTCGCGTATTTTCGCGTGCCCGCGGTGTACCAGCACAAAGTATTGTTTTCGCGACGGCCACCGATTCACCACGCCGCCGCTCGTCGTTCTGTTGATGGTCGAAACGACCGACGTCGTCTTCGCGCTCGATTCGATTCCGGCGATTCGAGGTCACCCAAAATTTCTCATCAAAAAGAAGTGGTGGGCTGAGGCGCCGTTAAAAAAACAACTTGGACAATTTCCCAGAGTTTTTATTTTGTGGATATGCTCAAATCAAGGGCAATAGCCACAATCCTCCAAAAATTTGTGCAGGTTATTTCTTAACGCTCCTAAAGGATCGAAGCAACCCATGTCAACGATCACCTTTGAAATCGTGTTCATACTAATCCTGATCATCGCCAACGGCGTTTTTGCGATGTCCGAAGCCGCGGTCATTTCGTCGCGCAAAGAGCGCTTGCGGCAATGGGCGAACGAGGGCGACCACAAAGCGCGCATCGTGTTGGAGCTGGCGAATGATCCGACGCGTTTTTTGTCGACGGTGCAATTCGGCATCACGCTGGTCGGGGTCATTGCCGGTGTTTACGGCGGCGCGAATCTCGCGGAAAAATTGGCGGTCCTGTTCGAAAAGATTGCGCTGCTCGCGCCCTACAGTAAAGCGCTCGGTCTTGGTCTTGTCGTGGTGGTGCTCACGTATCTTTCGTTGATCATCGGCGAGCTGGTGCCCAAGCGGCTCGCGCTCAACAATCCGGAGCGCATCGCCGCCGCCGTAATTACGCCGATGCGGTTTCTGGCCAAGATCGCTTCCCCCGCGATTCATCTCTTGAGCAGCTCGACTAACGCCGTATTGCGCGTGCTCGGCGTCAAGCCATCGGCGGAGTCGCCGGTCACCGCCGAAGAAATTAATATCATGATCGAGCAGGGCAAACAGGCCGGCGTGTTCGAGAAAGCCGAGCAGGATATTGTCGAACGCGTGTTTCATCTGAGCGACCAGCGCGTCAACACGTTGATGACGCAACGCGCCGATATCATCTGGCTGGAGGTCGACGACACGCTTGAATCTATCCAACAAAAGATCGCGAGTGGACGTTCGCGCTTCCCCATCTGTGAAGGCAGTCTCGACCATATTCTCGGCGTTGTAAAAGTGAAAGATTTTTTGGCGCGCAGCCTCGCCGGGCAGCCGCTCGATCTCAAAGCGTTGCTGCGCCAGCCGTTGTACGTGCCGGAAAGCATGCGCGCAATGAAAGTGCTCGAGTTGTTTAAACAGACGCGCACGCACATCGCGCTGGTGCTCGACGAATACGGCAGCATGCAGGGCTTGATCACGCTCAACGATATTCTCGAGGCCATCGTCGGCGACATCCCCTCGAGCGATATGCCTGACGAACCGATGATCGTTAAGCGCGAAGACGGCTCGTGGCTGATTGACGGTATGTTGCCGGTGGAAGCTTTCAAAAAAAATTTTCAACTTGCCGAATTGCCTAACGAAGAGACGGGCGAGTATCAAACGCTCGGCGGTTTTGTGATGATGCACATGGAGCGCATCCCCAAACCCACCGAGCATTTTGAATGGGACGGACTGCGCTTCGAAGTGATCGATATGGACGGTCACCGCGTCGACAAAGTTTTGGTGATGCGCACGCGGCCTCCTCTCACCCACAATGCAGACGTTCCGCGCAGCAGCGGAGCAGGTGAAACAACTCAAAACCAAGCGAGATAGATCAGGTTGAACCGTCTTGTTTCCAACACGCCGAGGCCGCAGATTTGTTTGCCAATGATCGCCGCGATGGTCAAACCGGCAGCGACGCCGAGCACCGAAAGATCGGCAAACGTTTCCAACCGGACCTGAATGCCCATCAACACAAAAAAGATCGGCACTAAAAATGTCGCAATGGGTTTGAGCAGTTTTTCGATGGTGATCTCTTCGCGGAAACCGTGAAAATGAACTTCCTCTAAAATTAATCCTGCCGCAAAGGCGCCAACAATGGCCGCGAGGCCGGCAGCATTGGCAAGATAAGAAAGCGCGAAAGCAAAGAGCAGCGCAGAGATCAGCATAACACCGGCGGTGCGCAACTTCGCCAACTGTTTCATGATTTTGGGAACGAGAAAAACGCCGAGCACGAGCGCGCCGCCAAGAAAAAGAATGGATACCCCGATCAACCGCAGCACCGCGCCGATGAACATGTGGATGTAATTCAAACTGAAGTTGGCGGGGACAACAGCCGCAAGCTCTGTCGGCAGTTCTTTGATAAAAAACCAGCTCACGCCAAAACCTAAAATGAACGGCGCGATGACGCCCAGCACGGCGACCAAAAGCGCTGAGGCGCCAACCTTCATCATACCTTGCACGGTCGATTCCAGCCCGACTTCGAAGAGCAAAAAGACAACAGATGCCGAAGACAAAAAGGATTCGCATGATTTCCTTTCCGTAAAGTTATCGGCCATTACAAGCGGTTAAATTGGTAGCGACCTCGGCCGCGTTACGTTCTCCCTTGCAAGATTTCCAAAACCACCTCGTTCCATCCAGCCGGGCCAGGTTGCTTTGTGATTTGCGCTTTGACCTGCGCCAGTACGTTCTCATCAACCGCGCCGTTTTTCTTGCGCACTAAAATTGGCAGATCGACGGCTTGCAAGAGCGGCAAATCATTCAAGCTATCGCCAAGCCCGACCGTGCGAATGGGTTGTTGCCACGCGTCTTGATAAAGTCGAATCAATTGCCGCGCCGCGCTGCCCTTATCGCTATCGCCGGTGAGATGAAAAAATCTGCCGCCGCGCGTCAGGCGCAAGCCTTTGCGCCACACTTCTGTTTGCAGCCGCTTGATATCATTCTCATCAAAATCGCGGTCGATAAAAAAAGGCTCGTCCGCATCACGCATTTTCGCCAGGCGGGCTTGCTCGAATGTCAAGCCGGTTCGTGCCGCGATTTGTTCAACAGTTAAATCGCCGAAGCCAACGAGCGGCAAAGAAGCGTGCCCGGCAATCTCGATGAGCGCGGCGCGCAACGCGGAATAATTCACGCCGGTGAGAATCAGGCTATGTCCGTCGCGTTCCGCTGAGGCCTCAAAAGTTTGCGCAAAATAATTTTTTGGAACGAAAAGCGCGCCGCCATTTTCCGAAATAAAAGGATGAGCGAGATTGAGCATTTTGCGCCAATATTGCATCTCGGCGAAAGTTTTGGAGGAACATAAAATCAGCGGCACTTGCGCCGCTCGCATCGCCGCCAATGCGGGCCATGCGGGAGTAAAATCGTAGGTGCCGTGATCGAGCAGCGTGCCGTCGAGGTCGGTGAAAATCAACAGGCGGAATTTAGCGCGCATGATGATTTGAATCGTTTTGCGGGTTGGGGCTCAATCTGTGCACGAGTTTATCTCGTTGAGAAATTTTTTCATTAAGAAATCCGGCAGCGCAAGTCCGGCTTCACTTCGTTACCCAGCTTCGCAACAACTCCGGCTTGAATCGTTCATACATTTTTGGCTCGGAAAATATTTGGCCAAACCGGCTTGTACCGCGCTCACGACGTGCCAAATGGTGTGGGCATTGTTATAGCTTGGAATGCCAACGACGATATCCGCCGGTTCAATTTCCTTGACTTGTTGTTTGACTTCGTCGCGCAGCGAGACGGAATCCAATAGAGTCATGCCCGATTGTCTTCGTCGACCGCCGCGTGCAAGCGTTCCAGAAAGCCGGGAATGGCTGAGGTGACGCGGTTCCAATTGGGGATAAGCGGCGCGCCAAATGGGTCTTTCTGAAAGATTTCTGAGGCTTCACGGATGCCGCGCGTGAAGGCTTCCACGGCTTCCGATTCGGCGTGGCGGTCAAAGAGCAGGCCGTTGATCGCCGCGTCATCTTCGTACAGCTTGAGCGTGTCTTGCGCCGTGCGCAGATAATGCACCTGCAGCGTTCGCAGCACGCCTTCGGAGAGCACCACGCCTTCGTTGGCGAGATTGCGAAAGATCGACTTGGTGATGTCGATGCACATTTTCAAAAGGCCTTCTTGCGGATTGTTGGCGGAAAGCTGATTGTGCTTGTGCTCGTACTGGTCGATGATATCGATTTGGCAAACGCGCCGCACGGTGACGTTGTGAAAAACCTCCGAGAGCAGGCCGACTTCCAACCCCCAATCGCCGGGAATGCGAATTACGCGCGCCAACTCGGTGAGCAGCGCAAATTCGCCGGCGAGGGCGTAACGGAAACTGTCCATGAACTTGAGATATGGCAGCGGCCCGACGATGGTCCGCAACGCGCGAATCAACGGCGTGACCAACAGGCGTGTGACGCGGCCGTGCATGCGGTCGGTGACGCGATTGTAGTAGCCTTTGCAAAATTCATACGGCAGGTTCGGACTGGCAACCGGATACACCAGCCGCGCCAACAGCTCGCGTTTGTAGGTGGTGATGTCGCAATCGTGCAGCGCAATCACTTCGGAGAGATCGCTGGCAATGACGTAGCCGAATGCCATCCACGCGCCGCGGCCTTTTCCCGAGGCGCCGGCGGAAAGCCCGTTTTCGTCAAGCAGCTTGTACAGCTCGGCGAGCCGCGGCCCGTCCTGCCAGATGATTTTTACTTCCTGTGGCAGCCGGCGAAAGAATTGCTTGGCATATGCGAATTGCTCGGCATCGGCGCGATCGAGCGAAACGACGACCTGCCGCAGGTAACGCACTTTTTTTAGCTCCTCGAGAATGTGCGGCAACGCCTCGCCTTGCAGCTCATCGAATAGCGACGGCAGCACTAGCGCGATCGGCCGCCATTTGGAAAAGCTCTTCAGCTCGCTCTCGATTTTCTCCAGCTTGAGCTCGCCCAGGCGGTGAAACGTGGCGATGGCGCCGGTTTGATAAAAGTCGCCCATGATTGTCACCTCGTCATTAAAGAGTTGTCTTTTTCTCCATGAACTTATTGTCGCAACCAATGCTGGACGAACAGCAAGATTAAAAGCAATATCCCCAAAGCCAGAATCCAACCGCCGCCGACTTCTTTTTTATGTTGGCGCATTTTACGATTTCCTCATCTCATTCGAGGCATGAAAATTTTTACCGGGTGTGAAAACGATTTCCAGATCCACATGAACAAGATAAGAACATCGTCGTGTGCTTTCCCAATTAGAAAACTCCAATAACTCTTAAAAATTTCTAATAAGTTGGCAGGCAGGAGAAGAACGGTAAAAGTATGGAAGGGCGCCCCGAGGAGTTGTTTCATTATTCTGGCTCAACATCGACGGGCAATGCAATAATAAAAGTCGTGCCTTTGCCAATTTCGCTTTGTACGGTGATTGAACCGTGATGCGCCTCGACAATGAGTTTGACCAGCGCCAGCCCAAGTCCGGCGCCATGCGAGCTGAAGCCGTCCATGGTGCTCCGGTAAAAAGGGTCAAAAATTCTTGACAAAATCTGCGGGGGAATGCCGGAGCCGGTGTCGGAAAAATGCAACACCGCCTGATGATCTTTTAAGTCATACTGGAGACGAATGCAGCCATTTTCAGAAGTGTGCTTCAAGGCATTATCCAAAAGATTGAAAAACACCTGACGAATGCGCATGACGTCCGCCTGAATAAACACTGGTGGGCCTGGCTCCAGCAGCACAACAATATTTTTATCACGCGACAACAGACTGGCTTCTTCATAAAATTCTTTGAGCATGTTTGGCAAGGCTGTGCGTTCCAGCTTTATTTTAAAGGTGCCGGCCTGCATGGTACCGAGACTGAGCAAATCGTCAACGATGCGCTTCATCCGCAAAATTTCATCGTAGATCGAGGCCAGGCTTCGCCTTTGCTCCTCGACGGGCATTTCCGAGTGCAGGGCTTCTTCGACTTGATTGCGCATGATGGTGAGCGGCGTTCGCAATTCATGCGAAGCCAGCGACGAAAAGCTCAAGACCTGCCGCATGCTGTGGCGCATTTTTTCAATCACTTCATTGATGCGCTCGACCAGCTCGCCAATCTCATCTTTTGAACGCACGGTAATTTTGGGCAATTCCCGGTCAAGCGGTTGGTGCAGCAATTTTTGCGCATAGCGATTCAGATCTTTGATCGGCTTCACAAAACGCGTGACTAAAAAAAGGCCGCTGACGACGACAAAAAGCAGCGTGACGGGAATCAGGAAAAGCGAAGAAGAGAGAATTTCATGAATGGCGGTTTCGATATCCGTTAATGGATAGCCGACGTAGATTTCATAAAATTCGTCTTTCACCCCTAAAAGCCGAAGCGGAAGGCCGCGAAATTCCTTGACCGTCACCGGCTCCGCGAAATGATTTTGCGCAAGCCCGCGCAGCCGATCGGGCGCCAGTTGCGGCGAGCGAAAATATTCGGCGCCAGTCGCGTCGTAAATTTCAATAAATTCTTTGCGCGGGCTCAAGCTGCTGCGCGAGTCAATATCCGATTTAATATCGTCACCCGGAATATCTCGCGTTTTATAAGCTTCGAGAACGCCGCGCACCCATTCCGCTTCAGCGCGAAGCGAATCATCGAAGCCCTCATACAACGAGTTTCGAATGACTTCGAGGCTGACGATACGAAAAAGCAGCAGCGTCATGAGCACGAGCAGGCTGTGCCAGAAGACGATTTTAAGTCGGAATGAAGAAAGCATGAGATAAACCAGGGATCATCTTAACAATTCAGGTATAATAAGGATGCTGTCATTCCGTAGGAAACTTTTTTCATTTCAAGCACTGTGCTAGTGTCAAAAAAGATTCTTTCAGAATGACGTAGCGCGGCTTTGGCCGCAACCAAAACTGCACCACAAAGGCCACAAAGAACACAAAGGTTTTTCTTTGTGCGCTTTGTGGCCTTTGTGGTGAAAAAATTTTCGCGGTCAGGATAGTTTTTTCAGGGTAACTATATAAGCGTATGGCCGAGTCGTTACGAACCTTCTTTTAAAATGAAACCCTGCGCATAAACCGTTTGGATCAATTTGGTGGCAAATCCTTCGTCAATGGCTTTGCGCAGATATCTGACATACACATCGACAATGTTGGTGCCGGTGTCAAAGGTGTAACCCCACACCTGCTCGGCCAGGCGTTTGCGCGTCAAGAGCTGATTTTTGTTGCGCAGGAAATATTCCAGGAGCGCGAACTCGCGCGGCGTGAGCGTAATGTCTTTGTTGCCGCGCTTCACCGTGCGTTTGAGCACATCCATCGTCAGATCGCCGGCCTGCAGAATCGCCATGCGCTTGACCCCGCCGCGCCGCAAAATCGCTTCAATGCGCGCCGTCAACTCGCCGAAATCAAACGGCTTCACGAGATAATCGTCGGCCCCGATTTGCAAGCCTTTGATGCGATCCTCAACTTTGTCGCGCGCGGAGAGAATCAAAACCGGCGTGGCATAAGACTGCGCGCGAAATTCTTCCAACACTTCGAATCCCGATTTTTTCGGCAGGTTCAAATCCAAAATGATCAAAGCAAACTCGCGGTTTTGCGATTTGTCTCGCGCTTCCACACCGTCGAAAGCCAGCTCTATTTCGTATCCCAAGCGCGTCAATTGCCGCTCCAATGACCGCGCGAGTTTCTTTTCGTCTTCAACGAGGAGAATGCGAATTTTTTGTTCGTTGGTTTGCATGAAATTATCGAGATCAGTCAAGTCGTCCGCTTGAAATTTATAAATAATCCCAATGAAGCGCAAGAACTTCAGTGATTTTTATTTTGTTTTGCCGCAGATTTGAATATATTAATCTCGTATTCAAATGAAGGCAGGTGGGAATATGTTTACAAAGGCAAAAACAGAACGCCGCCGAAACTTTTTTACCGAACTGATCAAAGGCAAGCCCGAGCCAGGTGTTTTGCCCAGGCCGGTGTTGGACAAAAATTTTCAGTCCAACGTCAAAGGACTTTATATTATTGGCGACTTGGCCGGCGCGCCGTTGATCAAGACGGCGGCGGAACAGGGTACGACGGTCATCGAGCACCTTGCATTCGATTTGAATGGAAGAGTACGAGAGAGGGAGAGTGGGAGAAAGGGTGATGGAGAGATTTATGATGTGGTGATTGCTGGCGCTGGCGCCGCTGGTCTCTCGGCGGCGTTCGCAGCGCATGAAAAAGGCTTGAAATACACTTTGCTCGAACAAGGCGAGGTCGCCAACACCATCGGTATTTTTCCACGCGGCAAAATTATTTATGGCGAACCGATCACTCAGCCGATGCCCGGGCCGTTGTGGCTGCCGGCGAAAAGCACGAAAGAAGAGCTGCTCGAAAAATGGAACGGGCAAGTGCAGGGAACGGGCTTGAGCCTGCGCACGCGCGAATCGCTCAAGAAGATCGAAAAGAACGGCGTGTTTACGGTTCATACCGACAAAGGGCAATACTGCACGAAGAAAGTCGTCATCGCCATCGGCAAATTCGGCAATCCGCGGCGCCTCAACGTGCCGGGAGAGAACAAGAGCAAAGTCTCTAACTATCTCAACAATCCAGAGGAATTTCGCGACAAAAAAATCGTCGTCGTTGGCGGCGGCAACATTGCGGCGGAGGCCGTGTTGGCGCTCTTCGCGCACAATAAAGTGACGATGCTGGTTTGGGAGAATGAATTTATTTTTCCCAACAAAGAGTATGTCGAGCGCATGTTGCAGGCGCAGCAGCAAGATCAACTAACGATTCATTTCAATGCCGCCACGAAAGAGATAACCGACGACAGGGTGATTTTCGAGCGCGGCGGCCAGCGGATGGAAGTCGCCAACGATCATGTCTTTGTCATGATCGGCCAGGAGCTACCGACGAAATTTTTCAAAGAAACCGGCATCAAGCTTGAAGCGCAGTGGGACATCAGCCGATGGCTGATGCTGGCGTTGTCGTTCGTGCTCGTCTATTCCGTGTATGCGATCAAAGGTTATTTCTGGCCGTTCAATTTGCTGCCGCAGGAAAGTTATCAGCTTTGGGGCGTCTCACCGAGCTTTTGGTACGGCACCATCTACACGCTGCTCATGCTCGGCTTCGGCATTCCGGCAATGCTCAAGTGGGGGAAGAATAACAAATATCAGCGTTATCGTTTTCTCTCGCTCATTAGCGTGCAGGTGTTATTATTGTATGCGCTGCCGGAGTTGATTTATCATCTCGCCTTCAATGATCCCAACTATTGGCGATGGTACGGCCTCACCTTCGCGTGGCCGTTGTTCTTCAATACTTTTTTTGATAATCCCCCGCTTTTCTTTGTCGTGTGGGGCGCATTTCTCGCCTTCGTCGCGATGCCGATTTTTGTGCACTATCACGGCAAACGTTATTGCACGTGGATTTGCTCCTGTGGCGGGCTGGCCGAGACGTTCGGCGATCGCTGGCGCCATCTCGCGCCGAAAGGCGTGCGTGCGCGGCGTTGGGAAATCATGAATTGGCCGATTCTCATCGCTTCCACCGGCATCACGCTTTTGATCGTGCTCGACGTTAAAAATTTTATCGTCGAGCCATGGAAACTGAAAACCTGGTATAGCATTTTTGCCGACACCTGGCTGGTGGGGATCATCGCGATCACGCTTTATCCGTTCTTCGGCGGAAAAGTCTGGTGCCGCTACTGGTGTCCGCTGGCGAAATACATGGAGCTGCTTTCCCATTGGTTCGGCAAACTCAAAATCACCAGCAACGACAAGTGCATCCAGTGCGGCGAATGCTCGCGCTACTGCGAAGTCGGCATCAATGTCATGCAGTTCGCCAGAAAGCAGCAGGAGTTCTCGAACAAAAACACCTCGTGTATTCAGTGCGGCATTTGCATCGCCGTGTGCCCGATGGACGTGTTGAAGTTTGGAGAACAGCCGGTTGTCAGCAAACAGTTGGCTTGACCGCAAATCGCGGCGCGCAGTGATTGGATCAGTAATATCGTGGATGGTAAAATTTAGAAATGATTTAAAGCGAAGGCAAAAAATGATTAGCCACAGCAGCCGTCCCGGCTATCCCTTTATGCGGTTGGGCATCATCGGCGGCGGACAGTTGGGCCGCATGATGGCGAGCCAGGCCAAGCAGATGGGCTTTTTTGTCGCGGTGTTGGATCCCACGCCAAATTCGCCGGCGGGACAATTCGCCGACGTGGAAATCGTCGGTGATTTTTATGATCCTGAAAAGTTGCAGGAATTGATTCATTGCAGCGAGGTGGCAACGTATGACCTCGAGCATATTGACGCTGCGTTTCTAAAAAAACTATCCGCCGAAACCGGTTTTCGCATTCATCCCGCGCCGCAATTGCTGGAAACCATTCAAGACAAATTAAAGCAAAAAGAACTTTTCGCACGACACGGCATTCCGACGCCGCGTTTTGAACAGGCCGATAAAATCGATTTGGCGATATGCTCGCGTTTCGGTTTTCCCGTGGTGCAAAAATTGCGTTTTGGCGGTTACGACGGTCGCGGCGTAAAAGTTTTGCCGACGCCGGATGAGGTGACGGCCGCGCTTTCCGGGGCCTCGATATTGGAAGAATACGTTGCGTTTGAAAAAGAGCTGGCCGTGATGGTGGCGCGCGGCGCGAACGGTGAAACTAAATGTTATCCCGTCGTTGAAATGCAATTTGCCGCAATGGGAAATATTCTCGAGATTCTCATCGCGCCCGCGCGCATCGAACCACACGTGCAAAGACGGGCGCAGGAAATCGGCGTCGCGTGTGTCGAAGCGCTGCAAGGCGTGGGCGCGTTTGGCGTCGAGCTTTTTCTTGCGCCGTCGGGCAAGTTGTGGGTGAATGAAATCGCACCGCGGCCGCACAATTCCGGGCATTACACCATTGAAGCCTGCGTGACGAGCCAGTTCGAGCAACACCTACGCGCGATCACGGGATTGCCACTCGGCGCGACTCAGCTTTTGCAACCGGCGGTGATGTTGAATCTGCTGGGCGAACCCAATTTCTCCGGACCGCCGATGCTTGAAGGCTGGGAAGAAATTTTAGCGATTCCCAATTTGTCGTTTCACTGGTACGGTAAAACGGAAACCCGGCCGTTGCGAAAAATGGGACACGTTACCATTTTAAATGAGAACATTGACGCCGCGCTGCAACACGCCCGGCGCGTCAAGGAAATTCTAAAAATCAAAGCGTAGTCTTTATCATGTCAAATCCATTGGTTGGAATCATCATGGGCAGCGATTCCGATTTGCCCGTGATGCAACAAGCCGCCGACACCTTGAAAGAGTTCGGCGTGCCGTATGAAATGACCGTCGTCTCGGCGCATCGCACGCCGCAGCGTTTGTTTGAATACGCGCGCATGGCGGAAGAACGAGGTTTGGAAATCATCATTGCCGGGGCCGGCGGCGCGGCGCATTTGCCCGGCATGGTCGCTGCCATCACGCCGTTGCCGGTGATCGGCGTGCCGGTCAAAGCCTCGTCATTGGAGGGATTGGATTCCTTGCTTTCAATCGTGCAAATGCCGGCAGGTGTGCCGGTTGCCACCGTCGCGATCAATAATGCAAAAAATGCCGGCATTCTTGCGGCGCAAATTTTAGGCGGCAAATTTCCGGAGATTCGCCGGCAAGTGAAAGAATATAAGGCGCAGTTGGAAAAACGCGTGCTGGAAAAAGCGGAGAAAATGGAGAAGCGTTGAGCTTGTTCGTCGTGAGGCCTTTAGGCATTTTCGCTTCAATCCGTCGCCCCCGCCGCCGTCGATTTGAATTTCTCATATAAAATCGTATTCAAAAAAACGAGCGAAATGCCGTAGCCAAAATCTTCAAGCGGAATTGTGCCGACGCGAAAACCGAGTTGATAGGCTTCGCCGTATAAAACGACGGGCCGCCAGGTGAGATAGCCGTTGAAAATGAGAATGACCCCGACCAGCACGGCGAGATAAACAAAAAATTTCGTGCGCCATAACAAGCCGGTTTTTAAAACGCGATCCACGATAATCGCCCCGCCCAGAAAAATCAGCATCAGGCCGGTGTACTCTTTTCCATTTACAAAAAAAAGCAGGCCGAGCAGTTGCAGGGAATAAAGCGCGTAGCGCAGGCGCTTCAGCCTCGACAATTTGCGATCACGCCGGTGATAAAATCCAATCACCTCCCAAATGAACAGCGCGGCAAACGGCACGGTGAAAAAAAACAGCCATTCTTCAATCGGCAAACCGGCCAGGCGGAAATCCAGTGTGTATTTTTCATTGAACCACCAATGCGTGCCGGTCACCAGGGAATCCCAAATCAAATAAGGAATGGCGACCATGATAATCGCCGGCCACGCGTAACGCCATTTATCGACAAAATGAATTTGCCGCTCAAAACTCATGAGCACAGGTCCCGCTAAAATGAGCAGATTGAGCAGGAGATATTCGGCTTTCACTTTTGCGCCAGCTTCGCGTTGATCATGGTGAGATGCTCGCGTTCATCCTCGGTGAGTTTGAGTTTGTCCATTAAAAATTTGATGACGTTGCCGAGCATTTTCGGATCATAGTCGTGCGCCTGTTCCGGCAGGAGGCGCACGATTTCGCGCAAGCTGCGTTGCGCCTCGTCGGAACGGCCAAAAAATTTCGGCAAATAATAACAGGTCGTGCCGTGGATAAATAGCGCTTCGATATCATCCGGACTTTGCGCCAATCCTGCATCCATGATGCGCAGCCCGCTTTTGGCCCATTTCCATTTTTGATGCGGCCAAAAAGCGTATTTGGCTTTCACCGCAGTGAGCGAGCCGATATAAGTTTGCGCGCGGCCCTGCAAACGCGCCTCTCGTTCGCCAATTTTTTTAAACATAGCGATGGCCGGCTCCAGCTTGGATTTGTCTTTGAGGCTTTCGTAATACAGCAAGCGCGCCTGTGTGAGCAGGCTATCCGTTTCAGCCGCCGAAATCGGCTTGGCAAAATTCAATAGGGTGGCGACCACGAAAAAGAAAGTCTTCCAGCCCTTGTGCGGTGGCAGGAAGACCGAGAGGATTTCATTTTTCACAAAACATCCTATCGCGATTTTGCACTTTCAGAATCACTAGCAAGCTGGCGGCACATGATGGTGACTTCGTGACCGGCACAATCTGCGCGTTGATAAAACAACCAACTTAATTTGCGATAATAATCTTCTTGTCCTGCCGTAAACAGATAAAGTGTTGGAACCTGCAATTGCCTGGCTTCGGCAACAACACGTTCGACGAGCTTTCTGCCGATGCCTTTGCCGCGTTGTTCGGGCATCACAAAAACGCTCGCCATCCACGGCGAAAGATTGCGCGCGGCATCGAAGTCATCCAAAATCAAACTGGCCGAGCCGACCACTTGTTCGTCGACGAGGACGACGAAGGTTGTCGGAATACAAGCGCGGCCCGTATGGCTGCGCAATTCGGCCAGCGCTTCTTCGTGACTCCACTGCGGCAGCAGGTCGCGCCACTCGTCATAATGCCAGCGCGCCAGTATTGGCGCGAAGTGAAGATGGTCGGCTAAATAATCAATCTGCATTTATCACCCGCTAAACAGGAATTTCCGCCGGCGCCTGCTCTTCCTCGCGGCCAAGTGGATTGACGTATTGCAACGTCGGCAATTTTTTCGCCCAATAATCGCGTTTGGGTTCGCGCACGGGATTGAAGATTTTCTCTTCGCCGTTGGCTTGCACTTTGAACTCTTTGGTAATATACAAATCACGGTTGGCATTGTGCAAGCACATAGACATCGGGCCTTCGGAGGTCATCACCATAAACGAGCAGTTGTCGATGCGCTCCGGATCGAGGCAATCGGCGTGCATAAAATTATGAATGAAGAAGCTCAGCTTGTGAACTTTGAAACCGCTCGCGAGCAAATCCCATTTCATCCGCCAAAGGTGCACAAGAATGAACGGCAGGCCTTTTAACAGAATACGAGGACGTTTGAGCACGTGTTTAAGAACGGTAACAACGGCTTTCCCGGGATTGCCGCGATCGAGTCCGATGCCCTCGAATTCATGGTAAAGCTTGTTGATGATCGCCGGATCCCACCACAAATCATACGCGTGGCGATTGCAGACAAACGAGTAGCCGATGCGATTGCAACTGGGGTGGCCGATATCGACGACGTCAAAATTTATTTTGCGGCCCAACGTTTCGTTGATAATCCGAATGAGGTTGCGCGGCTCAATGCTATCGGGACGCCCTTGCAGCACGCCGCGTCCGGTGTCGGCCTGAAGTTGAAAGCTGCACATGCCGACGCCGGCGGCGTGGTCGCGAAAGAAGCGAATCAACATCGGCAGCTCGTGAAAATTCGTGCTGCACAAGGTGGTATTGAAAATCACCGCGATGCCGAGGCCGCGGGCGCGCGCGATATATTTTTTGCGAATGACGTTGAGTTCTTCTTCCGAAGCGTACAGGCGTTTCTTTTCATCTTTCAAATTCTGCGTCATGTCGACATGAAACGCCACATCACGCAGGCCGGCGGCGGCAAGCTTTTGCAACAGCTCGCGCGTCGCTTTGATGCCGTTGGTGAGCAATGCCGGCTGCAGGCCGCGCGCTGAAGCATATCGTACGATTTCAATCAACTCCTCTTCTTTGCGCAAGGTCGGGTCGCCGCCGCTGATTTGCACCGGCGTGTTCGGGCCGTAGTTGTAGAGAATCTCGTCGAGGCGGCGCTTGACTTCTTCCAGCGGAATATCGAGCGTGCTCTCACTCATCTCGCTCAAATAACAAAGTGTACAATCAAGATTGCAGCGCTGCGTGATTTCGAGCGAGACACAACCCATGGCTTTGCGCTGCCCGAGCGACTGGCTGGGCGTGCGAAGTTTCGGATGGAGTTTTTCCCACGTGCGCGCTTGCGCTTCTTTTGGCGTCGGCACGTGGCGGCCGTTGCCGTTTGGTTGCAAAACCGGCAGAGCCTTTTCATGCTGATTCATGCTGCACTCCTTTTCTGGTGGAACTGACCGGTCACTAAACGATAAATCCCAACTCATTCGAGTGGCCGGTCAGTTTTTTTAACCAACAACTTAGGCATTACGTGGATAGTATTTTTTCGCCAATTCCCGCGGATGAACACCGCAACGATAGAGCAACTGCAAATAAATATTCCCCAACCCGCGTTTGAAAAATCCGTCATTTTCATAACGCCGCGGCGAGGTAAAGACCGGGGCCGGCAAAATCATAAAACCTGCTTGTTTATTGAGTCTCTGCACGAGTTCCATATCTTCCATTAAAGGAAAATCATCGCGGTAGCCGCCGAGCTCTTCAAAAAGCCGGCGTTTGATAAAAAGCGCCTGATCGCCGAAGGGCAGCTTCAAAAATTTGCAGCGCAGGCCGACATAAAATTCGAGATAGCGGTACGACCAGTGCGCATGATCGACGCGAAACGTGAACGCGCCGGAATTTATGTGGGGAGATTCTTTAATCCGGGTTATGAAAGCGCCAAACGAATCTTTGGGCAGCACCGTGTCGGCGTGCAAAAAGATGAGCCATTCGCCCTGGGCGTGTTGCGCGCCGGTGTTCATTTGACGGGCGCGGCCGCACGGTGTCTGCAGCAAATGCACGTTCGGCAATTCCGGCAATAAACTATCGATGGCATTTGCCGTGCCGTCGCCGCTGCCGCCGTCAGCAAAAATAATTTCGGCGTTTGGCAACCGGCTAAGCGCCTGCGCCTGCCGGCAAATGTTGGGCGCTTCATTTAATGTGGGGATGATGATGGAAACGAAGGCTTGATAAGTTGTTGTTGGTGGTGGTGAATAATTTTTGATTGACGTCGAAGCAAATGTCGTTGCCGCCTTCATGCTTTCACCCGTATTTTTTGCAAACCCGGATTCGTTTCTGCGTTATAATAAAACAATCGAGGAGGGGTCAGCACGGGCCGCGCCGCCATCATCCCTCCTCGATCGGCAATGATAAAACCCGAACAGGCTATTCGTTCAAATCCCAGTTGTAATCATGGTGTTTGATTTTGAACTCTTTGCCGGCGGCCAGCAATTGTTTGCCCTGTTCCGGCGGCAAATAGCGGCTGATAAACTGCGGCACGCCTGACGCATACAGGTCAAAATCTTTTTTGAACCAGCCATCATCGAAAATTTTTGAAATCATCGCCTCTTTTTTGGCAAAATCAAAACTGTTTTTTTGCGGGTCGTTCAAAAATTTGCGGGACTGCTCATCCAGTTGCTCGTCGAGGCGGCCCGGCTCGAAGGCTTCCGGCCGCAGCGGCGGGCAGCTTTTGGCGGCGCAGTTGATGGCAAAGTGAATGCGCGGATCGCCCATGGGACGGATAATGTCGTTTTCAACATCGTTCAGCGAATACAGAACGCCGTTGATCGTCACCACCTTCTTATGGAAATTCGATTTTTTGCGCACATAAGCAAACGTGCTAAAAATGCTCTTCATCGGATATTGATCAACCACGACTTTCAGCACGAACGTATTATAAACGTTGATCCAAAACGCGAGACGATTTTTCCTGGAAATCGTGTTCGGGTCGATTTTTTTGAGCACCTCGATAAACTCGGCAAAGCGCTTGTCCGTTTTAAGGCCTTTGTAGTTAACGGTGCCGTCTTTCACATGATCACGCAGAACCTGCGTGAAGAGCGAATAGTCGGGGCCGGCGGAATCGGGAGCGGCAGTGGCAAAAACGTTTGAGTTGATGATCAGCGTTAATATGATCGCGATCATAAAAGTTTTTGCAACGCCACGAAAATTGATAAAACCTCGCATAAAACTTCTCCTTTTCAAAAGTGAGCAAAAAATTTTAGTTGCAGGCCATTCGCGAATTTATAAATTATACGGTGCAACGGCGGTATTGGATTTGTCGGCTCCTGTGGAGGCGGTCATCAAAATAAGTAATTCGTGGCGAAAAGTCAAATGAAAAAAACTGGCGCGGATATTCCCTCGGTGACGAGGGTAGCGTAGACATCTTGTCTGCAGTCAGGATGACTGCGCTACGTTTTCCCCCGTGGATATTCCCTCGGTGACGAGGGTAGCACAGACATCTTGTCTGCAGTCAGGATGACTGCGTTACGTTTTCCCCCCCGTGATTGAGGCATTACTGGCGAGACTTGCTTTTGGCGTGCAGAAAGGTTATATTTGCTATTGCGGAAGTGTTGTAAATTCATTAACCAAGTACCCCAAAATACCTAAATGAAGGAGGAAGGAACATGCGAAGAACTATCGGCATGCTCGCGATCGCCGCGAGCCTAACAGTCGCCGGCTGCGCGAAGAAAACCACGGTCGACGACGTCGTCAACAAAATGACGCAGAGCCTCGGCGGCGTGGAAAAAAGCGCCTCGATTCAAGATCAGGTTTCGACGTGGGATTCCAACGCGATGGTGATGATGGACGGCGATTCGTCAATGACGATGAGCGGCGTCATGACGATCACGTACAAAAGACCGAACAAAATCAAATTCGAGACCAAAGATCCGGACGGCAATGTCGGATATCTTTCGGTGTTTGACGGCACGAACGGTTGGTTTTATGTGATGGGACCGACCGGCCCGAGCTTGCGTGATATGTCGCCGGCCGAGATTCAGGAAACGACCAGTCTGGCCGAGACCTGGCTGGATGGCTGGCACGGTTATGCCGCGAAAGGCTTGAAGCTCGCTTTGATGAGCGACAGCACGATGAACGGCAAAGCCCATCATCGCATTCAAGTGACGGATCGTTTTGGCAACGTCAGCATGAATTATTGCGACGCGCAAACCGGTTTGTGCGCGCGCACCGAGGCCGACCTCACCGATGCGATGACGATGCAGAAGGCGGCGAACGTTATGACCTTCACCGATTATGCGGCGCACGACGGCTGGATGATGCCCCAGAAAGTCGCGAGCTACGATGCTAAAGGCAATATGGCGTTTGAACTGTCGTTGAAAGATTTAAAAAATAACGCCGGCGTAGCCGACGACGCTTTTGCGAAACCTGCGCCGCCCGCCGAGCATCCGAGCGAGCATCCCACCGAACATCCGGCTGAAAAGAAATAGCCACCGGTCGCTTGTTTTGCCGGCTGCATGATCAAGTCCCACTGTCGGAAAGGTGATGGTGGGACGTTTTTTTACCCTTGTTTTTAACAAACCCAACTTCGATCTCCTAAGGGGCGGCGCGTGCTCCCTCAGATTTTCTAAATTGAGTCAAGCATTTTTTTCAAAATTCTCTGAAAAATCCGTGTCTCGGCGACCGCGTTTGCGGCGACGGCGGTGCGGACGGGCGATCCGTTCCTGAATCCGTTTTTTGTTGCGGCGCTGACGACGAATTTCTTCCGGCACGGTCAGATGTTCTTTGATATAAGCCCGCGCCTCTTGAGCCGAAATCGGACGTCCCGTCAAATCACGCAGGACATAGGGACGATCTTCTTTGAGCACCCGCAAAGCGCG
>Ga0247727_10001819_pt1 | contig 49611 bp, 38 predicted proteins | sample WisWelCaveWW1625_FD_202498 | JGI IMG/M metagenome (GOLD analysis project Ga0247727, IMG submission 202498) | Biofilm microbial communities from Wishing Well Cave, Virginia, United States - WW16-25 | ecosystem: Environmental > Aquatic > Deep subsurface > Groundwater > Cave microbial mat | place...
GTCACAATGTGGTAAGGTTTCTTCACGGCGGTAGGCTCCTTTTCGGCGATTCTTGTTTGGCAACCGGATTCTATCGAATCGGCGCCAACCGCCGCACCAACCTTCAACTACGAGCGGGACGCCCTCCATGGGCGCGTGGGCCCACCACTCTTTGACCGCTTCGTTTTTCGTCATCTCATGCTTAGCTGCGTCCATGCAATCGGTCCCATAAAGCAAGCCACGGCGTCACGGCAAGGAACGCCGCAGTGAAGGCCAGCTCAGGCACGAGACTTTTCTCCAGAAGGCGCCTCCACCGGAAGCTCCACCATGTCGCGCGAGTTAAGACAAAGAGCCGACGCCGGCCGTTCAAGACAAGTACTCTGGTTGCTGGCGCTGCGGCGCGTAGGACTTCTCGCTCGATCTTGGTCCATCCGGTACCGTTGGCGTCCGGCCATAGGAGCACGATCTCACGAAACGACGCCCAGCAGCCAATCTTCGGAAAATGCGTGGGATCTGAAATTACCAGCCGTTTACCCGACTCAAAGCCTGCGAAAGTCGATTTGGCAAGTTGTTCCATGTAGAGAAGAGTGCGTGGGTTTCTGCGGTTCTTTAGGTGACTTGTGAGTTTGCGAATCAGTCTGTTCAGGGACAAGTCTGGGCGTTTCCGCCCCCAAGAGTCGAGCGCCGGATAAGCCTCTCCGTTGTGAAGAAGGAATAGCATCGAAGCGCCGGTTTCTGGCATGGTCGGCTCTATCGATCCTGGATTGTCGCGCTCATGTGGAGTGCGAACTTCTAAGCTCTCGTGTAGGTTCCCACGAAGAGACAGGTGCTGCGCTCCGGGGTGGGGGAAACGCGGTACTTTTGGAGTGGGCTCAGCAGCCGGGCCCGCCAGCTTTGGGGCTTTTTCGGAAACCACGGGGCCGGAACCAAGCCTCGCGGAACGGCAGGCCAAACGATCAGGTCCTGCGGATGCACCGACTCGGCCTGATACGCCGGCACACAGAGTTTCTCCAGCATGTCACGCAGCGTGTTGAAGTGCCCCGCCGACACGCCCAGGTTCGACTCCAGCGACACATCCATGGTTAGAATCAAGGTTCCGCCGGGCTTGACGATCCGGAGCATTTCCTCCAACAATCTCGGGGGATCTTCGACGTGTTCCAGGACAGAAACGCACGTCAGCGCGTCGGCTGCCGCCGCATCTATGGGGATGACATAGGGCGCCGAGATGAGGTATTCCCAGCGGGAAAGAGCTTCCGCCTCTTCGGCAAAGCACGCCCGGACCCGATTCCAAAACTGCAGCATGCGCGGATCCGGGTCCGTGCATCTCAGCAGGTAGCCGCGGCGGGCGAGACAGAGGCTGAAAAACGTAACCGCCGAGCCGACATCCACGACCACCGGCCGGCGCGGTGCCTTTACCGGGGGCAAGTTGTGCAGCACGTAGGGATATTCGAAGGGCCGCTGCCAACAGTGCAGTGGATCGGCCGGCCACGGATAACCGAGCCCCCAGCGCGCGTACAGCGCCAGAAACTCGTCGGCCGCTGGCACCAACTCCTGATAGGCAGCGTGCCATTCCGGGCAGTGCACTCTTTGCAGGCTCACCAAACCGTTGATGGCGAAAGGACCGGCGCTGCGATCCGAGCTCCGTCGGTCGAGGTTGACCGACCGTTTGGTTTCGGTTTCACACGGCATTATCAGAGGCCATCTGCGCTTCCGGAGCGGCCTTGTCGGCAAGCTCGTCGCGCAGCAACCACCAGGCATATCCGAAGGTCCAGATCCCGTGGACCACGTAGCCGATCCCATAGGCCAGAGCGAGGCCCAACGCACGATACTTCAGAAAACAATAAGCCGCACTCAGTACCACGAGACCCCACCCCAGGTTCATCGCAAAGCCGGTCCACATCTTGCCCGACGCCGCCATCACATGTCCCACCGGAACCTGGATCGACAGCAGCGCGGCCGTGGCCAGCACGGCCAGCAAGACGGGCCCGCTGCCGGCGAAATCCTGCCCGTATTGCGCCATAATGGTCGAACTGAGGAGTCCCAGGATCAATACCGCCGGGGTGATGAGTATGGCGTTGACAACTACGGCCCCCCGCAAAATCTTGCCGGCGCGCCGGCGGTTTCCTGCGCCGAGCTGATTGGCGAGGATGGGAATCAGAACCTGTCCCACGGCAAAAGGTATGAACAACAGGGCCATGCGCCACTGGTTGGCAGCATTGAAAATACCCAGCTCGGCATATCCGTTGGGTTGATTGACCAGCAATGTGCTGCACGACCAGGCGACAGGTCCGCCGATGGACCCGCAGAGAAAGGACGGTAAGCTGAACTTCCAGAGTACGGGCCATTCCCGCCAGCAACCCGAAAAGGAATAGGGGACGCCGGCCCTGGCGCATTCGCGCCGCAAAGCGAGGTTGTTCAGCAGCAAATCCACTGCGGCAGAAGCAAGGAGTCCCCAAACTGCCCCCTCGAGGCCCCACCCCAGCACGCCCCCAACCAGCATCGGAAACAAGCAGACGCCGCTCATGAGATTAACAAGGGCCATCGTTTTGAAAGCTTCCAGGCCGGACAGCGCGCCCGTCTGGGCTCCGTTGACCGAGCCGAGCCATAGCAGCGCCGCGCCAAGTGCCAGTGGTCCGACGAGCTGCGGAGCGGCAAGGACTCGTTGGGCCAGTAAAGGCGCCAGCAGGTACAGGAGCAGCGCCATGGAACCGCCTGCACCCGCCGCCAGCAACGTCGAGATGGCCAGGATTCGTCCGGCCTTTGGGGGGTCCTTCTCCCGCCACTCCGCGACATATTTCGTGGCCGTCATCCCTAGACCCAGACCCGCAAATACCGCTGCCATTCCCACCGTGCTCTGGATGATGGCCAACTCTCCAAAGCCGGTCTTGCCCAGCCATCGGGCGCAGAGAATCGAAGCCGGCAGCGTGAGGGCGCGAGGGAGAACGGCCCCTGTAATCGACCAGAAGGAGCCAAAGGCGAGCTGCCCACGCAGCGATCCTCGACCCCAAAGCTTCGTCAACCGACGATCCAGCCAAAGCCGGAAATCCGCGACGACCGTTGGCTCTAGAGCCATCGCTCGCCCCATTTATTCAGAATGATCAAGGACCACACCTGGCGCTGGCTGCGCCTATCGCCTCCCACGGCGCGCTCCAGCAGGCCTTCCCGAGTGTTCCGGTTCAGCAGCGATGACCCCAGCCGGTCGGCCCGAGCCAACTCAGCTCTGGCACGCCCCGCGTACACGCCCCTCAGCCAGGAGTAAACTGGGATACCGAACCCTTTCTTCCGTTGACAGGCTATGCCTGCCGGCAGAACCTCGTCGAACGCCTTCTTGAGAACGATCTTCCTGGACGGCTCTTCCCGCGAAGTCTTGACCTTTTCATCCAGCCCCAATCCGGCGCAGTAGCGCGCCAGTTCGAGGTCCAGAAACGGACACCGCAGCTCGACGGAGTGCGCCATGGTCATCCGGTCCGCCTTGTGGAGCAAGTCATCCGGCAGCCACCACTCGGTCAGGCCTCCCAGATACAAGTTCGCGCCATGCCATCCCTGGCGGCTTCTGTAGTAGTCGGAGAGAGGCTGCAGCGAGTCGCCGTTAACGAGACCACCGAGAACATGGCGCCGCTTGAAGCTCTCGTCAAACACCATGGTCATCGAGTAGACGTTGCGAGCCAGATAGTCGGCGTCGGAACCACAGAGCGTATGCAGCCGGCGCCGAACGCCGTCGGGCAGCGGGTATCGCAAGAAGGGCCGCGCCAGAGGGGCGAGCGGCCGAACCGCGCGGAGGCGATCGAATTGCCGGCGAATGTCCTCCATCCCCTCATAGCCACCCAACAACTCGTCCGACCCTTCTCCGGACAGTACGACTACTACCTCGCGACTGGCGTGCTGCGCCAGGTGATATAGGGGGACGGTCGTTAAGTCCGCCAGCGGCTCGTCCGAGAAATACGCCACGGCGTCCAGCGAGTCCCAAAACTGGTCGGCCGACAGCAATACCTCCCGATGAGAGGTTTGGAAGGCCTTCGCCACCTTGGCGGCGTTATGAAATTCGTTGTCGATGAAGCCCTCAAAACCGACGGTGTACGTGTGGATGTTGCGGTGTCCGGCCAGGTGCATGCAGGCCACGATGGCCGAGGAGTCCAGGCCGCCGCTCAGGAAGACCCCCAGGGGACGCTCGGACATTAGGTGCCGATCCACGGCCTCCATCAACTGGCGCCGCATCTGATCGCACCCGTTCCGATCGCGGGAGCGGCCATTCTCGGCTAAGTCGATTTGCCAGTAACGGCGCACTTCGCATCGGCCCGACGGATCGATTGCCGCATAACTGCCTGGCGGCAGCTTCTGGACGTCGTCAAAGATGCTCAGCGGGGCAGGTACGTACCGGAAGGTGAGAAACGACCCGAGGGCCTGACCGGAGAGCTTGTTCGGGAAGGAAGGCAGCCTGGTGAGGGCTTTGAGCTCGGAGGCGAAGGCAATCTGCTGGCCTCCTCGCCAAATGTAAAGCGGCTTCTGGCCGAAAGGGTCGCGGCCCAGGATCATCCGGTTGTTCCGGAAATCCGCGATGGCGGCCGCGAACATTCCGTTTAGATGGGAGAAGCAGTTTGCCCCGTGCTCTTCATACAGGTGAAGGATCACTTCCACGTCGCTATGAGTGCGAAAGATGTGCCCGCTCCGCTCCAACTGCGATCGCAAGACCGAGTGATTGTAGATCTCGCCATTGCACACCATGGCGAGCGTCCGGTCTTCGTTGAAGATGGGCTGCTGGCCACCCGCGACGTCGATGATCGCCAAGCGCGTCATGGCCAAACCCAGCGGGCCCTGGACGTGCAAGCCGGCGCCATCGGGCCCACGATGCCGGAGGGCCTCTGTCATCGCGACCAGGGATGCCGGCCCGGCGCACGAACCATCTGTATGAACGGTGCCTGCGATTCCGCACATGGGGATCTAGACGGCCCGGAGCAGTCCGTCCAGCAGAAGGGACAGAGTTCGGGCCTGCTCGGGCGCTGCGAAATGCTTCCGGAACCAGGGGCTGACAACGGCAGGGCTGGCGGGCAAACGCAGAAACCGCAGCAGCTCACGATCGATCTGTTCCGGAGAATCCGAGTAGCACAGGAAACGGTGGGCGACGCCGCTTTTCACCAGGATCTCCCGAACCGGAGCGTTCGGCGTGGAGAACGCCAGAATCGGACGAGCGACCTGGATATACTCGAACAGTTTGGCCGGAACCTGCACCGCGGAGCGGCCGTCGTGTAGATCCAGCAGCAGCAGATAATCAGCCTCTGCGATGGCGCGCCGCGCCTCCGACTCGGGGACCATGTAGTTGGTGCAGCGAAGGCAACCCCGTCCGACCAAGGCTGCAAAGGCCGGGGCCCGGGTCCACGGAGCGTTGCTGTCCATCGGACCGAGCAGATCGACTTTCAACTCCGCCGGGTCTAGCAGACCTCGGGTCATGAGCCGGTCCAGGGAACCGAGAAGGGCTCCCGGTTGGCGCCGGCCGAACAGAGTGCCAACGTGCGCCAGCACCCTGTAGCTGCGCGGCGGAATCGGAGCCGGCCCGAAGTTCTCCTCCGGATCATAGCCGTTCCAGATCACAGAGATCTTGTGCGCCCATCGCGGGTACCGTTTTCGCAATAGCTCGGCAACCGCGTCCGTGTTGGCAATCACGGCGTCGGCTTGTCCCAGAATGTGCCGCTCCATCGCCGCGTCGTAAAGCCAGCCAATCCTGCGGGTGCGCGCCGGGTTACCGAAGAGCGGATCTCGAAAATCCGCCACCCACTTCACCGCGTAGCGTCGCTTCAGCCGCGCTGCGGCCAGATGGGTTGCCAGGGGGGGCGATGTCGAGACCACAGCGCGGATCGAGCCGCCACGGAGGATCTCCGCGCCGACGGCGGTGGCGTGTGGCACCCAGGCGAGCTGATCGTCGTAGGGAAGGAGATGCCGTTGAACCAACTGCACGATGCGGCTCTCCAGCTGCGTCCTTTTGCTGGTATGCGTTTGGCTTGGCGCGGTGCGTACCAGACCCTCCTCCCGGGGCCGGCCCGCCGCCGGCGCGGCCAGCACGCGCACCTCGTACCCGCACTGGGGCAGGTACTTCGCGAAACGATACGGCCGCCTGGCGCCGGACAGGTTCTGCGGCGGAAAGGCGTGGGCCACAATCAACACGCCGTGGGACGTTCTTGGCGCGCCGGTCAGAGTTTCCCGGCCTTCTACGCTTGTGATCACCGACCGACCCTGGAAAGCTGCGCCGTCGCCGTGTCGAAACCACCTAGCGCAGGCGCTGCCGGCCTGTCCGGCGAAGGCACGATCCCTTCTGCCGTGGCGGCCGGTTGCGGGAAGCGAAGCTCCTCCTCGAGGCCGCGCTGGACGGTGTGCCACGCGGAAGCGCACATCAGCAGAATGTACGAGAAATCATAACGCTGGGACGAGCCGAATGTGGCGCCGACCGCGAACGTAATCAGGGCCGTCTGCAGCGCGATCGGGATACACTCCAAATCGGGGCGCAGCTCCCTCATCTTCCCGGCCGATCGTCCCAGCCAACGAATCGACCCGAACAGAAGACCCCCATACAGCAATAAGGCGAAGATTCCGGAATCCACCAGCATCTGCAGGTATGAATTATGCGCTCCATGCCTGGTCGTCCAGCCCAAGTAGGGCGCGGTCATCGCCGAGTAGTTCCTGCCTCCAAACCCCACGCCGAGGATGGGGTAGTCCATCCACATCTTGAAGGCGGCCCGCGCATAGTAGATGCGGGACGCGGCAGAACCTTCCTCTTCGAACCGAGGCAGAGTGGCCAGTCGATCCAGGTATTGATCTTTGACCAGGTAGATCGGCCAGGCGGCGAACACGACGAGCAAAACCAGCGTCCAGAACTTGCGCCGGGATCGACGAACCAGGCACAAGAAGGCAGCCACTGCTGAAAGAGTCGCTCCCCGGGAGTTGGTCATGATCAAGGTCGATACGCAGCCCAACACCATCGCTTGCATCGCTATCCTGGCCCACCGGGAAGAGACCAAGGCGCGGAGGCACCAGCAAAGCGGCACGGTCATGGCGGCCGCCAGTCCCAGCGTATTATTGTCGTGCTGCGGGCTGTAAGCACGAGCGATGTGCACCCCGCCCTCCCAGATCCCGTAGAAGCCGAATTTCATCCCCAGCAGGCCCATGGACCACGCGACCACCAGCAGCAGCCAGCGCAGCTCCGCCTCCGTGCGGATCAGCACCGGGATCAACAGCACCATCACGATGGTTCTCAGATACTCTTCGTACCGGTCGGCCGCGAGGTAGCGCTCCCCCACGTAAAAGACCACCGAAAGGGCAATCGGGATCTGCAGCAACAACAGCAGCCGCGTGAAGGGGTTGTGGAACAACACCCGGATTCGTCCCAGATGGCGGAGGGCCCCGGCCAGGGTGCAAACCGCCAGGGCGAAGGAGAGCGGAAACCGGCCTATGCTCCAGGCCAGCGCGTCGGGGCGCATCAGGGCGAACCAGACGTAGCTGTAAATGCCAATCTGCGGCCGCAGCAGCGCGACGGCGGAGAGAACCGGGATGACGATCAGCAACCCGACAAGACGAATGGGCACAGGCGTTGTATTTCGTTGCTGTCAACGTCAGCGGTTCGCGCGAGAGCCGGGGCGCTCACTTGATGCACACGAAGATCGTGCAGTCTGAGAAAAACAGCATTAGGGATCCCAGCGGCCGAACCCGCCGTCCCAGCGTCGCCAGCCCCCGCTTCCACGCCGGCAAGTGCAGCGGATCGGCCAGCTCGATCCGGTCATAGATTCTCGAGAAACCGGCTCTTCGAAAGGCGCGCCGAAGCTGTCCATAGGTGAATTGATTGAAGTCAATTCCCAGCTTCATGATGTCTTCACCCTGCCTAGCGATGCGCAGCCGGTAGCGCCAGGAGTCCGGAAGCCACCCGTAGAGCGGAAAGTCGTACTCGCCGGACCGCAGGCTGAACTTGTTGGTCGATTCAAACAGCAGGACCCCGCCCGGGTTCAAGGCTCGAAACACCTTGCGAATGCCGCGCTCCCAGCGCTGCACGTGCTCGAAGACCGAATAGGCGATGATGACGTCGTATTGCGATTCGCCAAGGTCGGCCTCCTCGATGTTGCCCAACTCGATGTCGGGTTCGATCCCGCGGGCGCGGCCAAGGCTGCGGGCATGCTCGATCAGCGCAGGACTGATCTCCAGGCCCTTACAGGAAAGGCCCTTTTGCCTGCACAACAGGGGAAACCAGCCGAGCCCCGTGCCGATCTCCAGCATCCGGGTGCGCTCGTCGACGGAAACGAAGCGTTTCAGATTCCCGATGTAGCGGTGGAAGTCCGGTTCTTTCTCTTCCAGCGTAACGTGCCGGCGGCTGTCCAGGTAGCGGATGACGTCGGTGGGAGCTTCCTGGTGAATCTGCACGGTCTGTCGACCTCGTGATATCCGGACGATGTTTACCGGCTGGCCACAGCGAGCCGCAGCTGGGGCGCGCGGTGACTGCGGGGGTTAGGAGCGAAGAAGGGTCCCATGGCCAGGCCGTCCAGGTTGCCGGCCAGGAAACCGCGGACGGCGTCGCGGGGGGTGCACACGATGGGCTCCTCGTGCATGTTGAAGCTTGTATTGATGAGGCACGGCAGGCCGGAGAGCTTCTGATACTCCCTGAGGATGTCGTAATAAACCGGGTTGACTTCGCGGCGAATCAGTTGCGGGCGGGCGGTGCCATCGACATGAACCGCCGCCGGACAGTTCTGGCGCATCCACGCGGTGCAGGCGAAGGTGATAGTCATGAACTCAGCGGCGTGCTCGGCGCCAGCGAGATTCTGGTAGCAACGATGACGAGCCTCCCACAAGGTTACGGGCGCAAACGGCATGAACTCGGTCCGGCCCAGCCGCTGGTTCAACCACTGATTCACGTGCGGATCCCGGGCATGATAGAGGATGGACCGATTGCCGAGCGCCCGCGGGCCGTACTCCATCCGCCCGTCGAATCGCGCGATCACCTCGCCGGCGTGAATGCGAGCGGCCACTTCCCCCGCCAGGTCGCCGGGCTCATAGTGGGGTAACCCTGCTTCCTCCAGCGCGGAGCGGAGTTCGGTGGAAGTGAAACACGGGCCCCAGTACACGTCGTGAATGGCTTCCCGGACGCCGCCCGGCCAGGTCAGGTACAGGCCAAGACCGGTTCCACACCCGCCGTCCCCCATGTTCGGGTAGATGAAAGTACGCTCGATTCCGGTCACTTCGTGAATGCGTTGATTCATCTTCACGTTCGCCGCCACGCCGCCGGAAAGCACGACCGAATCGCAACCGGTCTCCAGCGCCCAATGGCGAACCAGCTCGCCTGCGATTCCTTCGAGAACGTGCTGGTAGGCGGCCGCCACATCGATCATCGGAAAACGCGTCGCCAAGTGGCGGGAGAAATAGATGTTGAGGTTCTCCAGTAGCCGAAAATCGCCGGGGGGCTGATCCACTTTTGACAACAGCACCGGGGAAAGCACGTCGGAGTCGCCGTAGGCGGCCAGCCCCACGATCTTGCCGGCATGACGGTCGGCCCGGAAGCCCAGCGAGGAGGTGACCGACTCGTAGAAAACCCCCAGGGAATTGGGGAATCGGATATTATGCAAGCGGCGGATCGAGCCGCCTTCTCCGAGGCTGACCGAACCCGCCAGGCCAGTGCCGTAACCGTCGATGGTCACGATGAGCGCCCGTTCAAAACCGCTGGCCAGATACGCATTAGCAGCATGAGACAGATGGTGCTCGTAGCATCTCAACTTACCGGGCAACCCGTATTTCTCCAAGCCGCGGTGCAACTCCTCCTGCCACTGCCGGTGGTTCAGCCGGAGGTCAGCCAGATACCGGCGCTCCGCCCAAGAGGCGACCCGTCGCGAGATGGCCGGAGACCCGCCGGCCAGCCGATAGAAAAACCGTTTCAGCGAGCTTTTCGGAAGTGTCTGGTTCGGATGGCGCAAGCCTGGGATGACGCCATTCCGCGCCGGCACGCGACCCTCCGCGTCGCGGAGCTGACGTTGCAGACCCCTGGTCGCGGCAGCCGGCGCGGGCATCCTCCATTCCGTTTGGAAGCTCCGCCGGAGAGATTCTTCTTCCTGATCCCAGGGCAAGAAAGCATAGGCGACGACGTCGATCATCTCCGGCGTGGTGCGCGTCAGCCGGAAGGCAGCCTCCAGGGACTGCTGCGGGAAGCCGCTGTGCAGCTTCTGACGGCTGAATCGCTCCTCCGCCGCCGCGTAGAGCACTTCTCCGTCTTCGACCAGCGAAACGGTCGCATCTTTGTCGAGCGGTGATATTCCGAGGATTCTCATGATCGTTGATGAAGAGGGAAGACGTTCAATGCACCCGCAGATACTGTTTCAATTCCAGCGGTGTCATGCTGATGCCGCCGAGCTCTCCCATGAAGAAGTCGAAATACCGGCGGCAACTGTCGAGGAAGATCCGCAACTGGGCCTCGCTGCGGACGTAAGGCGTGCATCCGGGCTCGACCGACGGGCTGTGAAACGTGAAGGTAAAGACCCGCAGACCGCGCTCCAGCAGATGCCGGGTCAGCTTGCGGTGCTCCTGCGGGGTGAAGCCCTCCGGAGAGAGACGCAGGCGATCGACGATGTTCAAGCGGGACAGGATACCCGGCAGATGAGCCCAGGCCAGCGAAGGGTTGGTCGCCAGCCTGTGAAGTTGATGGGCGCCCCGCCGCATCAACCCCACGTACGCCCCCGTCGAGGGGATGCCGAGCAGGCCGCCGGAATTCCCAAACCAGTAGGGTTCCACGGGATGCCGGGAGAAATCCGGACCTCCGTCATCCCCGAAATCAAAGGGCGGATTCGCGCTGAGGTCGACCTCGAATCCCTGCTCCTGGAGGATGGCCGGCGTATTCGGACCGAATCCGTACCGACCGGCCTTGTAAGCCGTGGGGCGGGTCCCCATGCTTCGCTCAATGCGCTCGACGAGCTTCCGCAGTTTGGCGGCTTCGAGCCGGCGGCTGAGGTTGCCGGCGTAGGAATTCTGCGGGCAGACTTTCTCGTCGAAGGGGGGGTTAACCCAGGGATGAAGGTGCGCTCCAATGACGGCCCGCCCGCAATCCAGGATCTCCTTCAACGGCTTGACGGACGCCGCCTGCGCAGCCACCGGGTAGTCGATCACGTAGATTGGCCGGATGCCAAAATCCTCGAAAATCCGCTGAACCCGTTCGACTTTGCCCACGGCGGTCACGGAAGTGGAGTTCCGATGAAAACCGGCCGACCAGTCGCACTCTTCTTCCGTATCGACCACCACCAGGAGCACGGGACGCTGAGGAGCGGGCAGCTTCACAACCCGGAGAGGCAGGGCCGCGAATCCATTTGTGCACGGCGCAGTTGTGACCCTGTCCCCATTCGCAGCAGCCAGATGGGAAAGCATGCTATGCTGTTGCCTGCTCCCGAACCACCTGGAGCAGTTTCCCCCGCGCGGTCAGCGGAATCCGGTCCACCCAGGAGATGCTCAACGGGACATTGCCAAGAAACGACGTCAGGTTCTGGCGCAGCCGGGCCTCGCGGGCAAAGCTCAAGCCTTGTCCCTGCAGCAACACGTGGAGTTCCCTGTCTCCCCGGATGACCACCTGAAACCGCTGAATCTCGGCGAACTCCTTAAACAGGTGGTTCCAGTAGATGCAGTTGAAAGTTCTGCCGTCCGGTAATCGGAGCAATCCGGCATGGCGGCCGTGCAACTCTTGGAGGGCGAAAACACCTGATTCGCTCTGGTGGGTCGCCTGGAAGGTCCCTAAGTCCCCGATGTCGTAACGCAGCACCGGGCTGCCGCGGCATACCGTACTGGTCCACAGCAGACGACCGGATTCACCCGCCTCCACGGGTCTGCCGCGATCGTCGACCAGCTCGAGAAACAACCAGGGGCGAAGGACCTGCAATGGGCCGCCATCCTCGAACTGGCAAGCCATCACCGAGAGTTCCCGTCCGCCGTAGCGATTGAGGATCGGGACATCGAAGGCTTTCCGGAACGTTGCCACCTGATCGGCGTAGAGCATCTCGCCGCCGTTCCAAGCCGTGCGCACACTTCCGCTCGCCGGAGCTCTGTTCGTTTCCAGGATTCTCCGGGCGACGAACTCCAGCATGGAAGAGTAGCCCTGCAGGGCAACGGGCCGATGATTCCGGATCTCCTCGACCACACGATCGACCGTGCGGTCGCTCAGATGAAAACCGTCAATCGTGATGTCTCTCAGCAAGCCGGTGTAGGCGCGAGTTCGCCAGTTCGGACTCTTGCCAATGTCCCGATCCGAGCCCCACACGATGACGGTGGCCATGCCCGGCCGCCAGCCCATTCGCAACCGGCTGTAAGTGGAGGCGGCGGCAGTGGCCCGCATCATCGGAGGATCGTGCAGAACATGCGTGGGCTCCCCCGTGGAGCCGCCGCTGGATCTTACGATTCCTTCCAGCCCGAAGCGCGCCTGGATTTCCTGCGGCTGGAATCGGGACTGCAACATCTTCTTATCCACGACCGGCAGGAACGGCCACTGCCGCCAGAGCTCCTCCGGATCCTGGATGCGGGCCGCTTCCCGCCACTCGGGCAACGCATCTTCGCGGTTCCCAAAGTACTGGATCTGGGACAGCAGCCGTTGGGCCAACTGGCGCCGCTGCTCCCTGGGTGAGAGACGGGGAAACTGTTGCAGCTCTTCCCAGGAGCGGGCGTGTCGCGCCAGAAACCTATGCCACCAAAGTTGACTCGCGATTCGCGGGATCATGATCACACGCCAATTCGCAATGGTTTTCCCAACCCTTGGACGGACGAAAGCTCCGCCTGGCAAACGGATGCAAGTCCTCAACTCCCTGCTCTTGACCCCTCATGCGAACCCGAATATCGCTGGGCGGGAACTCTGCGAGAGGATAGGGAAAGTCGGAAAACGCCTCTCGCACCAGGGGAATCTTGACGGGATCAAAGCCCATCAGACGCGCGTGAACCCATTCTGCGGCCGCCGGATTCACCGCCCCGGTGAGAAAGCCGGCCGGAACGGGCGTCGGGGCCAGAGGCCCGTCCCCTTCGCCAGCCACGATCGCGTCGGTGATCGAGATCACGTGCCGCTGGACAGTCGAGCTCAGCGTTCCATCGTCGCGTCCGTAACGGAGAATCCTTTGAAGATCCAGGCAGGTGCGCCATACGGTGTCGTTGCCGTGCCAGGATCCCTCCAGATTGTCGTCGGCCCCGAATGCCTGCGCCAGGCGGGCGGCGGCGCCCGCAGCGGCGCCGAACAGATGGCGGGCAGTGCCCTGGCGCCGGCGGTTGGCGGCGTCGAAAAGCTCCTCGGCCCGGCGCTTCAGCCAGGATTCACCGGCGTAGCAGTCTCCCCCGGTCTCCCTTCCCCCCTTGCGGTGATGCGGAAGGTACTCCTTATTGCCATTGATGCCAACCAGGTTCTTGAGCGCTCCCGTGATGCCCGCCTTCTTATGGCACTTCAGCTTCGGCAGATTGATGACGACTTGGGCGGCTAGGCAGTCGCGGGCGATCAGATACTGGTGCTTCCCCGGGCCGTGGGTTCGCTGCAAGAGATCGGGATCATACATAGTGACCCGGAACTTCCACGCCTCGCGGGCCAGCGGTTCCAGCAGACTTAGTGTCTTCAAGTCACACAGGACGAAGTCCTCGACTGCCTGCAGGTTTTCGATCTGCGCTGTCCGCAGGCGGCGCCCGATGAGCATCGTGCGACGGAAATCGCGCAGCTCGAGGTTCATACCCCTGCTGCGGAAGCGCTGGACCATCGGGTCGAGGCCGCAGGCGATCCGCAGGGCGTTGAAGTCACATCGCTGAATCGGTGCGTCCCCCAGAACTACTGCCCCGGGATGCGCCAAGGCCGCGTACTCCAGGATGGCTTCGATCAGGCTGGCATGCGTCAGTAAACAGTCCAGCCCCTGGCCACTCTCGTTCTGATGAAGCACCCAGTTCGGCTTGACGACCACCCGGCAGCCTGGAGGAATGAAGACTCCCAGAGGGTTCCACTCGGGGGTTCCGAATCGCTCAGGGTCCAGCTCCCAGGACTGAAACAAATCACGCAAGGCCAGTTGCGCTACCGTGCGGACTTGACCGGCGGGAAGTTCCGGACTGGGAACGTTGTTGCGCAAGCGTCCGTACTCCGGCCGTTCGCTTGCCGCCACAGCGACGATATTCTCGAGCGACATCTCCGCCCTGCAGCGGTCGTTCATGATCTGCGATACCGGGAAAAAGCAGCGCCCGCGCACTCCGCTGGGTCCGGCGCTGGTCCGTTGAGGGCGAGAGTTCGCCCCCGCGAGCAAACTGGTTTTCAGTAGAGACCTACGGTCCGATGCGGCAAGCAGATCCCAGAGCCGCGTTTACGACGCGCTGTACATCGACAATGTCGCAACGTCCATTTTGATCCAGGTCCGTCGTACATGGAGCCGTTCCGAGGGCGGTGTTCACTGCAAGTTGGACGTCCGCCACGTTTACCACGCCATCACCGTTCGCGTCGCACGAAGGAGGTGGGCCCTGGCCGTAGACGGGAAGGTAGACTTCCATAAACTGACTGGTAGTAGCCGGCTTGATAGCGAAATACATCCCAGCCGCTTGCGGCATCGGGGGCGACGTCCACAGAAGCCCGGGGTACGCGCTGTTTTGGGCTTGCCTCGTGCCGCCGCTGGTGCCGCTTGCGAACCCGTTTGATTTCATCGACGTCGTTGAGTAGCGAATTTCGTAAATTAGGGTCGAATTCATCAGGCCATCCCACGACAGTTCGTAGGCAGAGCCGTTATACGTTGCCGTTACCGATCTGACTTCTGCGTCCGGCTCGCCAGTTTTCTGGAGCAGATAGAAGTCATCCACCCAGCAGGTGAACCGATTTGTAGGGGATGGCGTCGTGGCCGAGCTGGCGATGGCGATATACCAGGGGGCCAGGCCGTCGAAGTAGTCGACAGGCGTGGTATAGGAGAAGTTTGCCAGGTCGGTACGGGACGGGTTGGAGGGGTAGTTATGCAACCCGAAATCGCGGTTGTGAGTGGGCGTCCAACTGATCATGATTTTGGCCCAGCGATTTGCATAGAGGTTCGGATGGAGGAAGTGATAGTAATGAGAGCCTTGATCATCGCCCCCGGCATTGGTGGGCTTAACATAGGTCCCAATATTCATGCTCTGGCGAGGGTTGGTAGGTACGAAGTCGTTACACTTAATCCAGAACTCCATCCGGTTGATTAAGCGATCCCATGTTCCGGACTTGATCCAGCCCTGTGTATACCCGGAAGGGTAGGGATACCGGGGGCCTGATTGAAGGGGAAAGAACCAAAGCTGGTATCCGGCTCTGGTAATATCTGTGCGCAAGCGCATGTCGCCGTCGTGAAACTCCACACGAGAAGACTGATCCGGCGTCGCCCCGCCGTCCCACAGGGTAACGCCCGCGTAGCCGCTATTGCGCATCGTGGCGAAGTCTTCTAAGAGCAGGGCCTGGGCGGCGGTGGACCGCGTGACGCCGAGCACGAGAATCAGAAGCAAAGCCACTTTGCCCGAGCGCCGCCGGGTTCTCATCCGGAGTCTGTCGAAGCTAAGGTTTTGAAGATAGACTCTTGGCTGCATAGGCACATGATACAAGGGCGGTAGGCCCGCCAAAATAGGTCTTTCCCCCTAATGCAAAGTGCGAATGTGGCGTAGGGCCGCCGCCAACCACGGAGGGGACGCCGTCGACCGGCCCTGGGGCGCAAGAAGCCTGGAATCAAGGCATTGGGACCCTCCGAGGGGGCGCCGCAGCAGGACGGGTTTGTTCTTGTCCACCCTCTCCTTCAGTTCAAGGTCGCGGCTGTGGAGACGCTGCGTTGTGCTGTGTCCAGGCGTCTGGAGTGCACCAGGTTGCCGAAAGCCTCCGAGCCTGCCAGAGATGAGGCCAGGTGTCCTCATTACTGCTGGCTTCCGCCCAAAACGTGGTAGACGCCCCCAGGAAGGCAAGACGGATCCCGACGTGGCTCCCGCATTACTGATTGCGCCGCCAAAATGGCAATGATGCCGATCGCCGGAACGTGATATTTTCCCGCGCTTTCAAATACGCAATGTACTATAACTATATATAGAACAACTGACATCATGAGTAGGACCTCCGGCCGAGCCACCGAGCCTTGTTTCCAAGCGCCGCCGCACCCGGCGAGGACTGCCAGCCAGATGAGCCACCAAAACCCATTGGCGACCGCTTTCCACGAGGCGTAACCGATTCCTGCGATTCCGAGCCCCTGTTTGAGTGTTGAGTAAATGCCTACAGCGTCATCACCGAGAAGCAACATCTGCTTCCGCGGGGCGAGCTTGAGAAAAGCTCCCGGATTCGCCCTTATCCATTCCAAGCCCCATTTGAATCCGAACCGGGACTGCTCGGCTTCGTTCAACAACGCCAGGCTGCGCTCACCCCGGGGAGTGTACCCCCCGGTGGCGAGAGGATTATTTGCGCGGTAGAAAACACTCCCCCCATTAGTCGAGATAAGGACCCACGTGCCCAGGACCCGTCGATTTCTCAAGCTCCAGGGCAGAATGACTACGGCCATGCCAAGCGTCACCATCGCCAGGCGTAAGCCCAGCTCTCGGATTGTGGCACGCCTTATCAGACCATCCAGAGCGAAAATTGCCGGCAAGAAAAGCAACCCTGGCTGCGTTAAGCTGGCCACCCCACATATAGCCCCGGACAGAAGCAGACGCGAGATTGCCTTGCGAGTGCTGCACAAGGTCGTTCGCAGGTAAAGGAGAACCACAAGGGGGACTAGCATGACCAGGAGAAGTTCTTTGCTGGCCAGCCCTGACAAGCACACATGATTCGGCCAGACGGTCAAGGCCGCGGTCGATAGTCGTGCGACGGCCTGCCCGGCTGCGCAGACAGCTAGTCGATGGACAACTACCATACAAGTGGCAAATAGAACTAAATTCGCCAGAACAAGGACCCATCGATCCAGGCCAAGAACGCGGAGGAATAACTGCAAGAACAACGGATAGCCGGGAGGCCAGTAACTATTCCATGTGTGGCCCTCGTATTGTGTGGCGTAGGGGCGACCAGCAGCCAAAGCGGCTGCGAGTCCGAAATATGTGCGTTCGTCCGATGTCTGGGGAGCGGGAAAGGCGCTCACCCAAACGATCCGAATGAGGAGTCCAATAACGAGGCACCATGTCAACCAACAGCGGGTGCTGACTCGAGTCGCCCGCCACGCCTGCCGAGTGAGTGCGTCACAAACCTGACCTCGCCACTTCCGTACGGACAACACTCCGGCAGACGCAATTCCAAGGCCAAGGAGCACGCTGGGGGCCGACGCTTTGCCCAGCGCCAACTCCCAGCTAAGCAGAGGCGTGCCGAAGCACGCTGCTAGCGCGACGAGTAGGAACCACAACAGCAGCGCGTTGCTGGCCAAGCTGCTTGCCTTCAGCGATGTCACGCTCATCTACCGGGCCGCCTTCGGAACACAGAGGACATTGGCTAACTCGCCGGCGTGCAGAATCTCCTGCCGGAACGGCGCCCGGTTGGAGACCCTGAACCTTCCCCAGTTGTCTTGCGGGATGGTCAAAAACTCGTACCCAAGACCCCCGAGGTAGCTCACAAGCTCGCTAATCGAGGTGGCGGCGCGCTCCGCGGAGATAGGGTTGAACTCCACGATCAAGGCGGGCCGGTACCTCTCGATGGTTTGCCGGCCGCCTCTCACGACCGCAAAATCCGTTCCTTCCGTGTCGATCTTGATGAGCTTGGGAACAAGCCCCGATTCCCGCACATAACCGTCGAGGGTTGAACACGGGATGCGGAACGGCTCCACCTCGTGCCTCGAATCCGCGAAATCCCTAGTGAAAGAAGCATTCCACGAGGAGACGGAGCGCGGCACATAGAACGGAAGCTCACCCTCTCTGTCCATCAGGCCAATCGGCTCCACGGTCACATTCCTGCAATTGTTGAGTCGAAGATGATACTGCATATACGCGGAGGATCGCGCGTTCGGCTCAAACGCGATCACCCTTCCTTTCGGCCCGACTGCTTTGGATGCGACGATGCTCATCAGGCCGTGGAACGCGCCGACGTCATAAACGATATCACCCCGGCGGCAGAAGTACTTGATCCACAGCAACACATCTTCCTGGTAAGAGCCTTGAAACAACATATGCTTGGTGAAGCGCTCGGGGAACGCCGCGGCGGACCACCGCAGGTTGAGCCGCCACGTCCGAAACACAAAATCGAACTTGTATTCATGGAACACCTCCGATCCTCGAAACAAGAACTCCCGGATTAGATACACATCGCCAATGGGGATGAGTCTTGTAATCGCGCTCAAGGAACGGAGAAGGAGCTGAACGCGCGGACTGAATCTGCGCGCGTCAGAGCCGGGGAGCAGAATCGCCGGCCAACCCGGGCTGGAGGGTCCCGGCCGCGCTCCAGCCTGCTCCTGGTGCAGGCGCGTTAAGTTAGTTGCGGACGTCGTAATCTCTCCTGGATCCACTGGGATGCCGGCGCGGCCAACCCCCGACCTCGGTTAGGAATCCGATGCCGTTTGGGCTTCGACCCCGGACCCATCGACGGCGTCAGCCACCTCGGTGGTCGGCTCGAAAAGCCAGCTTTCGTCGCCGTGGAGAAGGCGGGCGATTCTCTGGCGCACATCCGGGCTGGGCTGGCGGAATCCGTTGACAATCTTGCTGAGCATCGCCTCGTCCATCCCCAGCATCTTGGCCAGACGATTCTGACGGATTCCGGTCCTCCACAGTTGCAGCTTCAGATTCGGATACATTGCGCTACTCCTCCGCTCCGCTGCGCTGCACAACGTTCCCGCGCCACGGGCCTTTCGCGCTGCCAGACCGATTCACTTCCACGTCTCCGAGATCGATTTCTCAGGCAGCCAGGGGTAGAAAATGAAAGTGGTTTATCTCGCGGTTAATAGGACAGAAGCGGTTTGTGGTGCCGATAAACAGCACGCCGTCCTGCTTGAGCACGCGGCGCGCCTCGCGGACAACATCTTCCCATTTCGGAACGTGCTCGAGGAGACTCTCCGAGAAGCTCACATCAAAGGATCCGTCGCGAAAAGGCAGCGCGGCAGCGTCGGCCACCACAAACGGTATCCGGAGCCCCTGCACGGCCGCCAATTGCGAGGCGTTCTTCACCAGCTCAAAAACGAAGTCGACTCCCACGGGCTGCTTTCCAGCTCGCGCCCAGGCCATGCTGTCGTATCCCAGCCCACAGGCGATGTCCAGAACACGCCGGCCCTTGGCGGACTGCGGCATGTCGAAGACCCACTTTCTGGGGGCCCGGGTGAAACACTCGTTCTTGAGACGCTCGAGGCGCGTCGTCACAAACTGCTCCTGTTCGTGAGCCATGCGTCAAATCCGGGAGGCTTGTACGACTAGCGCGCCTAGCCGGCCGGCCAGCCAGCGTCGGAGCGCAAGTCCGACCGCCACAGCCAGGGAGACGGCGCTGACCAAGGCCCCGGCCCGTTCTTCGGCCAGCCCAATCCAGATCACGCCGGCGCGGTGCGAACCCGGCGGAACGTCAAGCTGAATCACGCCTGTCGCCGGATCGACCTGGGAAGCGACCCGCGCGTCGTCCACAAAGGCCGCCCATGCCGGATAGGCAAAGACCGGCAGCCGGAGTAGAATCGCCTTGTCGGTTACGATCCGCCATTGCCGCTCCTGACATTTTGAGAGGATTTCCGTGCACCCAGCCCTTTGCGAGGCGCAATCGGTCTGCATGGCCCCCGATAATGCGTACCGCTCCCAGTGGCCTCCGGCGCGGGCCGGCAGGTACTCCGGCTGCCCAAAGCGCAGGTGCGCGGACAGTTGGTGCCCGCCATGATCATAACTCCTGCCGTCGAAAAACACGATCTTAGCGCCCAGAAAGAAGCCGAACGCTAGCATCAACGCGAGCGGGGCAGTTACGGCCGCCCGCCACGGGCGTAGCGTCCCGGAGCGAACCGCCATGCGGCAACATCCGATGCTCGCAAGAGTAAGCGCCATCGTTGCAATGTAGTTGAAGCGCACCGGGAACTGGATCATTTGGAGGGCCTTCCAGTAGCGCCAAAGGGGATAGGATAACTCGGTGGAGAAAAACAGCGCCACCGCGCCGACTGCTGCGAGTCCGGCCGTCACGCGCCACGGCTCCTGCCGGGCGGCCCGGTGGCAATAAAGATAGCCGGCAACCGCGACCGCGGAGATGACCAACAAGCCGCCGATTGGATACTGAAACAAGGGCCAGTCGAGACCGTGAATTTTGGCCGTGACGACCGGGAGGCTGAACCGCGTCTTGAACCAGTCAGTTCGCGTCTTGAACCAGTGAGTTCGCCAACTCGCGGCATGAATGTAGCTATGAGTCGTCAAAGCCGGCAGCAGGTAGATCATCGCCAGACCGCAGCCCAGTGTAACCGAAAGAACAAAGTGTCTCATCCGCGCAAGAAACTCCCTCGTGTGCCCCCCAAAGACCGGCAGATAGATCACGTAGAAGAACGGCAGACATAGGATAAGCATGAAGGCGCTTAGAACATGCGTCATCGCAAGGCCGGCCACCGCCAGGCTCAGCCGGAGATCCAAGGAGCGCGATTCATGCCGGGGGAAACACACAAAGTAGAAGGCCGCGACTGCCATCGGGATGGAGGCGTACCAAGACAGCCCGTTGTAGTAGAGATAAATGAAAACAAACATGGGGGCAGTCTGCAGCACACCAGCTCCGAACAGAGACCACCGGAAAGAGGCCAGGCGCCGGCAGACCAGGAACCCCGCTATCCCGGTCGCAGCAGTGAGAATCAGCTCTACCAGTTTCATCGAGTTCCATATCGACAAGCCTGTGTGGCTCACGATGGCGGCCAGATAGTAGTAGGCCGGTGGATAATAGACGAACGCCGGTTCGCCGAGGCCGTGGAAGGCGTGCGGCATCCATCGTGGATACAGGGCGCCCTCCTGAAGACATCGAGAAAACTGAAAAGCCCACCGATAGTGAGTCTCGAGATCCGAAATCGGCAAGGTGCGGTCCAGAAGAAGCTTGGGGCTGCACGCCAGGACCGCCCCGCCCGCGGCGAACAGCACTGCCCGGACGACCTCCTTAGTGGGCATCACGATTCTGCCGGATTCCGCTTCTCCACAATTGCAGCTTTAGGTTCGGATACATCGGCGCTACTCCTCCGCTCAGTGACGATGCACGACGGCTCCTCGTCCCGAGTCGTTGATCCGGCCGGGCCGGACTACCTCTACGTCTCCGGAATCGATTTCGGTAGTGACGGATTGCGATAACAGCGTGATGGAGAGCATGAGGCGGGTTTTGTTCTTGAACCGCACCAGCAGCCCTTCCAGATCCCGCAAAGGTCCCCGTTTTACTCTTACCCAGGTGCCTTCGCGCAGAAAGGGATGGACCAGGCAAGGTACGTCGGCGGCCAGCAAGCGGCGGATGCCCTCGATTTCCGCCTTTTCGGCGGCCTCCCGAACACAGCTCCGCCCCTTCACTTACAGGACGCCCCCCAAACGCTGGACCGCCTCGTGGCTAGCTGCCAGTCCCAAACCGTCGAATGACCCGCGCCAGCCGTACTGCTTCCGTGGCGCCGCCGAGGAATCGAGAACCCGCCGTCACGACCGGCTCCCCGAGTAGTAGTAATAGTCGTTCGTCTTCCACAAAAACCACCCGTCGAAGCAGTTGATCAACACGCCGACCAGTTTCTCTTTCGGCATACCCGCCAGCGCTTTCAGGCACAAGGTGCGGTCGGTGTGATCCGGACGGGCCACGAAAATCACCCCGTCGCAGGCCACCTGGATCAAGTCGTAGTCGGCGACAGCGCCCATCGGAGGGGCGTCCAGAACCACAAACTGGAATCGCTCCCGAAACGCCGCGCAGGCCGATCTCCACTGAGCCGAGTCCAGCAGCTCGGCCGGGTTCGAGCGCAACTTGCCGCTGGGCAGAACGTAGAGGTTCGGCAACTGCTCGACTTGTGTCACCGCCTGGTCGAGCGAGCAGGCGCCGGTCAGCACGTCGGCCAGGCCGGGTTCTGGCGGCAGCCCCAGGATTCCGCCAATGCTGGAGCGGCGAAAGTCCGCATCCACCAGCAGCACATTGACGTCGCTTCTCAAGGCTAGCGAAGCGGCCACGTTGATGGCGCTGACGGTCTTCCCGTCGCCCGATCCGGCGCTCGAGACGACCAGCATGCGAGGCTGCCGCGGATGTTGCAGAATCTTCGTCCGGATGATTCGATACTGTTCCCCGGGCCGGGAGTGCGCGCTCTCGAATGGGAGGACCGGCGCGTTGGCCGGCACGCGAATCCGCACCGCTTGGATCGAGGTTGGCCGCGCCGCCGCCTGCGGCGCCGGCGCCGGATGGCCTGCAGCCGGCGCGGCCTCGCTGACCGCCAGCTCCTCGGCGATCAACGGCGGCAAGGATTCGCCCCCTTCGATTCCCGCTTTTTTCAACGCCTCAAAGATCTTGCTCATGGTTTGTCCGCCCGCCTACTGCACGAAGCCCAGCTTTCCGGCCAACCGCCACCACAAAGACACTTTGTGAGACGCCGGCAGGTAACGTTCCAGGGTTCGCAGCGGGGGAAGGTCAAAGGGTTGCGCCGCCGTCAGGGGTTGCGGCGGCGCTGAGGGAGCCAGTGGGGCGGCGGCGACCGGCTTGCCGTACCCGTTGGTTCCCCCCAGCAGGTCCAGGTCCGCCACCACTTCCAGGATGTGGTGCGCGGCGATCGTCGCTTGATTCTCTCCAAACGCCAGCAGCAAAGCGTTGTCGCAGATCGCGTTCACTACTCGCGGCACGCCGCGCGACCAGGCGGTGATCCGGCTGATGGCGTCCGCACGGAAGGGTGGCTCGATCACCGCCCCCGCCTTCGCCCAGCGATGCCGGATGTAGCGCTCCACTTCCGGCGGCGAGAGCGGTTGGATCGACAGCCGAACCGCTACGCGCTGCTTGAGCTGCCGCAGGTCGTCGCGGTTCAGCAGCTCGCCGAGCTCGCTCTGCCCGGCCAGCACAATCTGCAGAAGCTTCCCCTGCGCCGTCTCGAAATTCGTGAGCAGACGGATTTCCTCGAGCAGATCGGGCCCGAGTTTGTGCGCCTCGTCGACGATCAGCACCGCGACTCGCCCCTGGCGGTGGGTCTCGATCAGAAACTGTTGCAGACGCAGCAGCCGTTGCGCTTTGCTGACCGGGATATCGGAGAGGCCGAAATCGAGCAAGGCCATCTCGAGAAACTCGGCCGGCGTCAGGGTCGGGTTCAAGATCAGGCTGAACTGGGCGCGGGTCGACGGCATCGATTGCAGCACGGCGGTCAGTAGCGTGGTCTTGCCCGTCCCTGCCTCGCCGGTAAGCACGACGAAACCCTTGCGGCTCAAGATGGCATAGTTTAGGCCGGCCAAAGCCTCCCGATGGGAGGCAGTCAGGAACAGAAGCGCCGGGTCCGGTGTCATGACGAAGGGATTTCGGTGCAGCCCGAAGAACGACTCGTACATGACTAAAACTTACTCCGGGCTACATAAATGCCGGCCGCGATCAGCAGGCCCAGCAGCGCCGAGGAAACCAGCGCCAAGCGCCACTTCCGCAGCCGCCGGCCGTTCTCGGGACTGTCCGAGGCGGCGCCGGCCGTCACCGGTATCAGCGGTATGCGTCCCAGAATCAACACGTCCGATGGGATCTCCCATTCGCCCAGCAGCTGGTTCTTTTTCATCTCCCGTCCGAGCGCGACGGCCACCGCCAGCAGCAGGCCCCCGACCAAACCGATAGCGTCCAGCATCGGGCGGTTGGGCTTGAAAGGCCGAACCGGCACGCGCGCGCTGTCCAGCAGCGTAAAGCGTTCTGCCTTCTGGCGCCTCTCCATGTCCGTGGCCATCTCGGCGTCGAACTTCTTGTCCAGCAACGAGCGGTAGTTCCCCTTCGAGATCTCGTAATCGCGCGTCATGTCGGCCATTTCCTGCTCGCGGATCGGCAGTTTCTGCACTCGCGCCTCCAGGGAGGCGATTTCGCGAAGAATGCCCGGCTGTTCGGAGGTGCGCTGTTCCGCGTCGCGATCGGCCAGCGCCAATTGGGATCGCAAGTCCGCCATGCGGGCCCGCTCTCGGGTCAGCGCCTGGAGCACCTCGGGCGCTGCCCGCGGCTGGTCCTTGCGGATTGGGGCCGCCGGTGTCTGCGGCGACGGCTTCTGCACCTCGGCCGCCAGGCGCGACCAGGTCGCGGCTTCCAACTCCTCCACCCTTCGAAGGCGGGGGATTTCCGCCGCCAGCCGCTTCACCTCCGGGTGCTCGTCGCTATAGCGCGCCCGCAGCAACTCCAGGTCGAGCTGCAACTGTTCGGACTTCCGCAGCGGCCGGGGCTGGGCCACCGTCTCCCTGGGCAGCTTGGTCTCCACTTCAGCTAGGGGAACACCCTGCTCGGCGGCGCGCGCCAGCGTCGCCTCCGACGCCTCGGCCACCGTGAGCGAGTTCTCCAGCATCAACTTCTGCTGCTGGATCCGGTTGAGGGCGTCCTGATTGCCCTGCAGCTTCACTTGCAACCGGTTCAGCGTGCCCATTAGCGAGCCTTCCTGCTGCGGCAACTCTCCGTTGTGCTGGGTCTTATACTGGCTCACCCGGGTTTCGGTCTCCTCCAGACGCTTCCGGGCTTCCGTCAACTGGCTGTCGAGGAACTCCGTCGTTCCCTCGGCATGCGTCTCCCGCGCCCTCAGGTTTTCCTCTACGAACAGGTTGGCGAGCTGGTTGGCCACATCGGCCGCCACCGCGGGGTTCGGCCCCTCGAAGGAAATGCGAAAAGCCCCCGGGCGATTCCCCGTCCAGCCTCGCTCTAGCGTAATCGCGGTGTCCTTCCGCATCCGCACGATCAACTCCTCCGGCCCCATCTCCTTGCGCTGGTCCTGGTAAAGGTTGAAGGTGTCGATGATTTTTTGCAGTCGCGCCGCGCTGAGAATCTGCTTGCTCAGGCTCGCCACTCGGTCCTGCAAGTCCACGTTGACCGTGGAAGAGACAAATCTTTCCGGGATCTTCTGGGAGTCGACCAAGATGACCGCCTCAGACTTGTAGATGGGCGGCCAGTTGTGGACCAGCAGCACCGTACCGCCGCCCACCAGGACCCACGTCAGGACCACTAACAACTTGTGTTTCCACAAGGCTCTCGTCACCGAGATCACGGACATCTCGCTGAAAGCGCCAGGAAGTTTCAACGCATCCATATGTCGGCTCGGGAGAACAACCTAATTGTGAGGATCAACATCTTGTTGAATCAGGACTGTTGCACGGAAGAGGCCAAAGCCAACTCCGCGCCATCCCGGCAACCCCTTCGGCCCCGAGAACTCGCTCGGGAAGATTGAGCGCTGTTTTGGGGTTTTGTCCCAGCGGGTCGCATTCCTCCCAACCGCGGGAACACCCTGGCCTACGAGGTCTTACAAGAGGGGAAGATCGGCGATCAGGGCCGACGCGCCAGCCGCCGCCGCGCCAAGGCAGCCAAGCCGAAAAGGCCCGTTCCCAGAAGCAGCATCGAGCCCGGCTCAGCGGCCTGAGGGACTTGGACGTAGCCGGAGTTGCCGGCCGCGGTACCCGCAGGCCCCGACGTCCCATTGTTCTCATACTGAGCGGTATAGGAACCCCAGTCGTAACTCCCGTAAGTGGATACTACGGTAAAGGAGCCCAGGCTCTGTGGTCCATTCAGAAGACCGCCGGTATAGGTCCACGTGCTGTTCGCAATACTCGGATCATCGCCGGTGATGGGTACCGTTCCGATACCATTCGGCCCGGTGCTCGAGGTTGAGAAAGTCCAACCAGAGGGAGCCGTCGGCGTGTTACCTGCGCTGAGGTCGAGGCCAGCGAAGTCGTAAATCGTGAAGAACTCAGAGGGCGTGCCACCATCAATCTGTCCCACATTCGACAGCACCGCCGTATACGTGTACGTATAGGTGCCATCGGGGTTGAGCACAACACTCTGGAGCGTAGGCACAATGCTGTTCGCCGAGGCCGCCCCAGCACCGCCGCCGAGCACAAGCAGAACCGCCGCCAACAGAAACAGCAGCCGACGTTTGCCGCCGAATCGGTAAGTCATTGCAGCCACTCTCCTCCCGACGGTTCACGTCGGAAACTACACCTGTTGTGCCCAAGCAGCGGGAATCGGTGCACTGCAATCCTTGGCCCAAACCTCAAACTCGGTATCTTGTTGATAATAAGAGATGTTCAACGTGTACCGGAAGCTGCAAGCGCGCTTCACACTTCCCAAAATTTGGCAATCCGGAGGTGTGCCATGGGCCTGCGCGCCGGGAAATGGGATCCTATCTGCCTCCCCGCCCGAAAAGCACGATCCGCACGGTCTGCAAGATGATCGCGGCGTCGAAAAACGGCGACATGTTCTTCAAATAAAACAAATCGTACTCGAGCTTTCGCAGAGCATCCTCGACGCTGGCGCCGTAGGCATACTGAACCTGCGCCCAGCCGGTCAGGCCGGGTCGAACCGAATGCCGCTCGTCGTAGAACGGAATCCGCTCGCGCAGCACATCCACGAACTCCGGCCGCTCCGGACGCGGCCCCACGAAGCTCATATCGCCGCGCAGGACGTTGAGGAACTGGGGCAGCTCATCCAGCCGAAACTTTCGCAGCACCCCGCCCACGCGCGTGACCCGCGGATCGTCTCTTTCCGCCCACTGTACGCCGTTTTCCCGCTCCGCGTCGGCGCGCATGGAGCGGAACTTCAGCAGCTCGAAGCACCGGCCACCCAGCCCGACGCGCCGCTGGCGATACAGAGCACGCCCCGGCGAGTCCAGTCGAATCGCGATGGCGATCAACAGCATCAGGGGGGCGGCGCCGAGCAGGCCTGCCGCGCCCAGTCCGACGTCGGCTGCACGCTTAACGGTCACCGTCAGCCGGGACCGCCGGAAACCCTCCGAGAAGGCGAACCAACTCGGGCGCAGCGTCTCGAGGCAAATGCGCCCGCTGAGGGCGGAGAGGGCGGACTGCGCGTCTTCAACCTTTACCCCTTGCAAGCGCAGCCGGGCCAAGTCGCGCACCGGAAGCGCTCCCCGACGGTCTTCCAGAGCGACGATGATCCGGGCGATTTGGTGCCGGCGTGCGACCACTTCCAGTTCCGCGGTCGAACCCACCACGCGTGGCCCGGACGCCGCAGCAGTACCGTTGACCGGCGCGCGATCGAGGAAACCAACCAGCCGCATTCCCAGGTCGTCGCGCTCGGTTATCTCCCGCGCCAGGGTCAGGGCCAGCTGACCAGTGCCCACGATCAGGGTGTTCTGACCGGAGGAGGCGGCCTGCCAGGCCGAATCGATCAGGATGCGGCTCGAGGTCACCGCCAGCAGCACGATCAGCACGGTGATAAAGAAGACTCCGCGGCCGAGCACCAGAGCCGGGGCTAGGAAGTACAGCAGCCCGAGTATCAGGCAGCCGGCTCCGAGCGACTGCCAGAGACGAATGAGCAGTTCGCTGCGCCGGCGAACGACGCTCAGGTTGTAAAGATCGTTATAGTAGAAGCAAACCTGAAAGACGGCAACCAGGATGGCGGCCTGCAGACCGAATTCCGGCAGTATCGTGTAGTCCCGGAAGGTGGCCGGATCATTCCAAAAGCGCGTCTTCACCGCGCAGATCAGCGCGAGCGCCATCAAGACGCCCTCGAGCATCACCAACAGGATGCTTTTCAACGAGACGTATTGACTGAAGATGCGAACCATGGCCAATCGGCCGGCGGCCGGAACCGCCGAGAACCGGAAGAACTAGAACATCCCTTCGGGCGCGGGCCGCCAGATCAAATTCACGCGCACGGCGGACAAGCGAACCCGGTGCCCGCCGCCGAAATCGCTAACGGAGCCACTCGCCAGACCGGGAACAGAGCCGGAATTGAACGAGTAGACATATTGGGTGCTGAGGGCCGCGTTGGGGGACAGCGTCCGCGTGAAGCTGGCCCCTGCGTTCCATCCGTGCGCGTCGATTGACGCCCCCGGGAAGCGCTGGCGCCCCATATGTAGCGAGACCGACCAGTTCCGCCCCGGGCGGCGCCAAGCCCAGGCGCCGCTGGTTGTTTCCGTCGAGCCCGCCCCCAAACCGTACTGGTCGCCGATGGTCCGGTTATGCGAAGCCATGAAGGTCTGAGAGGAAGCCCGGAAACCCAGGGTGCCTCCCCCGAGATAATGGGGCCGTTGGGCGAACGCCGCGTGGCGCACGGCCCTATTGAAACCAGCCCCGCCTTGCGCGGCCACCATCCAGCGCCTGCCCAGAGTTCGACCCAGCGACAGTGCGGCGCTGCTGCTGTAACCGTCGTAAAAGCCCGAAAAAGTGCGACTGGATCCCACGTTGAACCCCAGGTGGGTTCGCTGAGTCAGCGAATAGTTCAACGCCACCGAGGCGCTCGCGCTGGTGGAGCGCGGAATCAGGTGGCGATACTCCGCTGCCGCCTCATCCGCCGTGCCCCGCAGGTGCTGGTAGCGGGACCCGCTGAGGGCAACGTTCATCGATAAGCGCGACGATTGCCGATAGGATAGGGTAGTACCCAGGTTAGCGGCCAACGCGCGGTTCCCGTAGAGCAGTACTCTGGCGGGCGCTTCGACCACCGGGGCGCCCGTCAGGATCGACGCCAACTGGTCATTATTGAATCTGCCGCTCAGGACGGCCGCCGCCAAGTCGTCGAAGGCAGCGGGGGCGTTGGCAACCTGGCTAAGTCGTGAGGGAAGGAAGAGGTGAGATCGAAAGTCGCCGACATTCGCGTCGCCAGAAAAGCCGAAGGTCCAGCGGAGGCCCAGCTGCTTGGTGAAGCCTCGGCCGCTGAACAGCGTGAACCGATGGTTGAGCGAGTTGAGGTCCGAAGATGATCGCAGCCGCGCGTAGTAAGAGGACGTGTACGTGAACGCCAGGTTCGTCTTCTTGTCCGGGCGACGGGACCATCCGAACGAGGCGCTGCCACCCATGTCCGGGCTGGGACCGAAGTCGAAGCCGGGCGCGAACAAGGCCCCCGGCGCCGCGTCGGTGCGTGGAAACCGAAAGGATGAGTACCCGAACTGGTAGGTAACGCCATATACCCGCAAACCGGACTGCCGGCGGTCGCCGACGGGGTTGACAGGAGCAAACACCGATTGCGCCCGGGCCTCGCCGGCCACCAGCATCACGGTCGCAGCAAGCAGGATTCGCCCTGCCTTCGGAAGAGCGGCTTGTCTTGCCGGCGTCCTGACCTGAAGCTCCTCGCGGTTCATTTCGTTGTCCTCTCCATTTGGGTGCGAAGGTTGCAGTCTTTCATTTTGTAAAGCAAGGCCCGGTAGCTGATTCGCAGGGTCTGCGCCGCCCGCCGGCGATTCCAGCGGTGACGCTCCAGGGCCTTGAGAATGATCTCCGCCTCGAGTTGCCGCGCGACGTGGCGCACTTGTTCGCGCAAGGAAAGCCCGTTGCCCTCGACCTGGGGGGTCAGTTGGAGCGTGCGCGAGCGCCGCCGCAACTCCGTCATCAACTGTGGCTCATCGGGAGCGACCGCATAACTCCGGGCCAGATTCTCGAGTTCGCGCAGATTGCCGGGCCAGGAGTAGGAGGGCAGCGCCTCCAGCAGCTCGCTCGAAGGCGTCGGAACCGGCGCTCCGCCTTCGGAGCCGAATCGCTCGATCATTGACAGGAACAGATCGGGAACATCCTCCAGGCGGAGGCGAAGCGGCGGCACCGTCAGCCGGCAGACGGCCAGGCGAAAGTACAGTTCCGGTGTGAACTCGCCACCGGCGACGCGCTGCTCCAGGGATTCAGCCGCACTGCACAGGAGGCGTACCGCGGGCGCATGGCCGTTGCCGCGCTCATCCTGCCCCAGGCCGTCGCGCAGCGCCGCCAGTAGCCGGTGCTGCATGCGGCGCGAGAGCAAGTGAACGTTCTTCAGAAACAGTCCGCCTCCAGCCAGCTTTTCGCCGGGGCCCTCAGGGCGGCGGAACAGCTCCCGGGCCGCCTCTTCGTCCTCCTCGCGACCGCAATGGATCCGAATCAAGGCGCCGTCCGGGCGGCTCCGCCGATGGAGGTAGTCGGCCAAAGCCTCTTTGCCCGTTCCGCTTTCCCCTTCGATCAAGACGGGGAGATGGGAGGCCGCAACCATCTCGACTTTGCGCTCGAGATCCTTCATTGCGGAACTGGCGATAGACGCGAATGGACCCATGACTTGCCGCTGAAGGTCCCCCCGCGCAATTTGGCTGCCAGTGGCTAACGGCCCCAAGCAGCGGGGCGCTGTGCACTGACCATGCGCAATCGCAACAGTTTTTTGCACACGTTGCGAAACTTTTTCTCCTGTAGGTGGCCTCGGAAGTGCTCCGATCGAGGGTTCGGGTGACTCCTTTGGCAACCGTCGCGGCTGCAGGAACGTTGAATGAAGGGGCGGCCGATACTCGTACGCGCCGGATCTGGTTGGGCCTGCAACTCGCCCTTGTGACGACGCTGATCGCCGCGCTCTACGCCGAAGTATTCCCGGGGCTCGTCTCCGACTGGTGGAACGACGACGGAGCTTCCCATGGCTTCCTCATTCCGCCCTTCGCCGCCTACCTGGCCTGGCGCGGTAGACGGGGCCTCCGGGAAACGCCGGCGGGGCCGGACGCTCGCGGATTGTTGGTGGTCATTGGCGCCTGTCTAGCTTTCCTAGCCGGCCGGCTGGGCGCGGAATTCTTTGTCACGCGCGTCTCCTTTGTGGTGCTGCTGGCCGGCCTGGCGTGGACCTTCTGGGGACTGGCTCGCCTGCGGGCCCTGGCGCTGCCGCTGTTGCTGTTGGTGACCATGGTCCCGTTGCCGGCGATTCTCTACAACTCGCTGTCGGCGCCATTGCAACTGTTCGCCTCCCGCTGCTCCGAGCAGTTGCTGCATCTTGTTGACGTGCCCGTGTACCGGGACGGCAACATCCTTCACCTCTCGGAGATTTCACTGGGTATTGCCGAGGCCTGCAGTGGCCTGCGCTCCCTGGCGTCGCTGCTGGTTTTGGCGCTGCTGACCGGCTTCCTCTGGTGCTCCGGCCTGCCGGCACGGGCGACACTAATGGTGCTGGCAATCCCCATCGCAATCACCGTCAATGTGCTGCGGGTCGCCGGCACTGCTCTGCTGGCGGATCGGAACTCGCAGTTAGCGCTCGGCTTCTATCACGGCTTCTCCGGATGGCTCATCTTTGTGGCTGGTTTTGTGCTCCTCCTGGCGACGGCCAAGGCGCTTCACGCCCTACTGGATCGCGCCGGTCCGACGGAGCCCGCCCTGTGAGAACCACGTGGAGATTTGTTGCCACCGTGCTCTTGCTTGCCGCAACGCTGGCAGCCACACGTCTGAGTGACCAGCGCAAGCCCGAGCCTCCGGCGATGCCGCTGGAATCGATCGACTCCCAGGTGGGGGCCTGGGCCGGCCGGCCGGCCGAGGCGCTTTCCGAGAGCGCGTTGCGGGTGTTGAAGCCCAGCAGCTACCTCTTACGAGTCTACTCCCGCGGCGACCAGAACATCGGGTTGTTCGTCGCCTATTACGCACATCAACGCTCCGGGGAGAGCATGCACTCGCCCAAGAACTGCCTCCCGGGCAGCGGTTGGGAGGTCTGGGATTCAACCAAGGTTGAGGTCCCCTTCCAAGGCCGGCAGGTGAGCTTGAACAAGTACTCCGTCCAGAACGGCCTGCAGCGAATGACGGTGTTGTATTGGTATCAGTCCCGAGAGCGCATTGTTTCGAGCGAGTACTACGGAAAGATCTGTCTGGTTTGGGATGCCCTTAGTTCGGGGCGCACGGCCGGGTCCCTCGTACGGCTGACCATTCCAGATCAGCCGGGCGCAGCCGAGGAAGCGGGCGCCTTCGCCTCACTGTTGATCCCGCAGATCCAGCGGTGCCTGGGATCCTAGGCCACTACGGAGCCGACGGGCCGGCTTCGGCCAGAAGTTCCCGAGCGGCCTTGGCTTCCGGCAGAGTCGGGTTCAGCCGCAGGGCGGCCACCAGCGTTTGCCGGCCGCGCGTCGCGTCCCCCGCCTTCAAGTAGGCCATGCCGAGGTGATACTTAATCACCGCGTCCGAGCTCTTGGCCGAGGCGCTCTCCAGATGCGCCACCGCGGTGCGATAGATCCCTTTCCGGTAGAAGGCCCACCCGATGGTGTCCTCGACCGAAGGGTGGTTGGGAGCCAGTTCCTTGGCCTGCTGCGCGAAGCGGATCGCCTCGTCGAGCTGGCCGCCATCAACGGCCAAGCGGTACGCCAAGTTATTCAAAGCGACGAAATTGGAGCGATCGGCCGCCACCACTTGGCGGTAGTGCGCGATCGCCTCGGCCGGCCGCCCCGCGCCCTCCTCCACCATGCCCAACAACACGCGGGCTGCGTGGAGCTCCGGCTGCGAGGCCAACACCGCCGACAGAGTCTGGCGGGCCGAGTCCAGTTTCCCGTCGATCAGGTCGAGCCGCGCCAGCGACAGGTCGGCGTTGGTGTAGCCCGGATCGGCACTCTTAGCCGCGGCATAGGCCGCGCGCGCATCCCTGACGCTTCCCAGGATCTCCGTCCATCGGCCCAGAAAACCTTGCAGCGGGGCCGAGGCCGGGCTGCGAGCGGCGTGTTCACGAACCTTCTGGAGCGCCACGGCCGGCTGCTTCTGCATCACGTAACTGCGCGCCAGCACATCGAGCGCGCGCAGGTCCTCGGGGTTTTGGGACAGGGCGGCTTCCAAAGACACGCGGGCTCCAGAGTAATTCTGCTGCTGCAACTTGGCGAGCGCGTCCTGCAAGAGCAGGTCCGGCGTCTTGGCGCGAGCCAAGCCCTGCTCGATCCCTTGCCGCAGGGCCCCCTGATCGCCGGCTGCCAGCATGGCCCAGTTGCGCTGCACGATCAGCGGCAACGACTGCTTATGCTCTTCCGGCGCCTGGTTGATCAGCTCCAGGGCCGCCTTCGCGCTCCTGCCGGCGATCAGCGATTGGGCCAACTCCAGTCGGGCCGCCAGCAGTTTGGGATTCAGCCGGATGGCCTCGGTGAGCTCCTGCCGCTGGTTCAACCTCTCGCCCCGCGCCAGGTGCACGCGAGCCATCCAGTAATGAGCTTCGGCTACGTCAGGACGCAAGCCGAGAGCCTCCGTCACGTCCCGTTGCGCTTCGGCAATCTTTCCGGCGGATAGATAGATTTCGCCCCGCTGCAGGAGAGCCGGAAAGTCCTTGGAGTTTTTTTGCAGCGCCTCGTTCAAAAGCTTCTGAGCATCGGCCGTCCTTCGGGCCTTCATGTAAGCCCCGACCAGCCGGGTGCGCGCGTCGCGGTCTTGGTGGTCTTGCCGCGCCAACTTCTCAAACTCCGCCACGGCCGCCTCGTCCTGGCCCTGTTGCAGCAGAAAAATGGCGTGGAGAGGCTTGTATTGTTTGTCAGGAAGCTCGGAGAGCGTCCTGAATGTCCGCTCGGCTTCGTCTCGCTCGCCTCCCCGCATCTGCACGGCGGCCAAGTCGAGCAGGGCGGCAGGGTTGCGCGAGTCCAGCGCCAGCCCGCGCTGGATCTCCTTTTTGGCTGCGGCCAGGTTGCCGGTCAGCACATAGAATCTCTCGAGCGCCACGGCCGCCTCCACCGATTGAGGGGCCTCGGCGGCCGCCTTCCGGAGCACTTCTCCCGCCCCGGTGAAGTCTTTCCGCGCCAGTTTCATGGTGGCCAGCGTGGTCGCGGAACGGAGGTGCTGCGGAAACTTTTCCAGGGCCTGGCGCAGGCGCTGCGCGGCGTCCTCCTCTTTGCCCAAGCGAAACTCGGCCCAAGCCAAGGTCGCCAGCGCGTCGGCGTTATCCGGCGCCGAGGTCAGCGCCGCCTGCGCGTGCTTTTCCGCCTCACGGACTCCTTCGATGCTCCCGCTGGCCGCCAGCAGCTCGGCGAGCTTTAACTGTGCGCCGGCGTGCCGCGCATCCAGCGTCCCGGCCTTCCTCCAGTGCTCCGTCGCGGCGCGAAAATCGCCGGCGCCGAGGTACGCCAGACCCAACTGATAATACACTTCAGCGTCCTTCGGACGCGCGCGGGCCGCGTTCTTCAGCTGCAGGATGGCGCGGGCGTATTCTTTCGCCTCCAAATATTGCTTGCCGCTCTTCAGAAACCTGTCCGGATCCGTTCGCGAGCCGCAGGAGGAACCCGCGGCCAGCAGCGCCGTCAACAGCAACAGCCCGCCCCACCGGGTCCGCCTTGGTCGCTGCCGGGTCGCTTGCATGCTCCCTCCTAGTTTCGGATCGCCACGGATACAACGTTGCTCGGCGTGGCGTTGATGACCGCGCGCAAGGGGACGGCCGCGCCCGCCAGCGAGTTGTCGGGAATCTTCACGTTCACCTGCCATAACCCGACAAACCCCGGAGCCAAGCCCGAATACGTGACCTCGGCGAAGGTGCTTCCGATGGCCACGCAAACCGAGGGCTGCTGGGTCAGACACGTGGCGCCGTCCGAGGTCGGCACGGCGACGGTCCGCGCCAGCGGCTCCGCCCCGGGGGCTCCTTCTCCGTCCGCCACCGCCGGAGTCACCTCGCCCTGCCCGACGCCGAATAGCTGGATGACGCTCCCTCGCAGAGCTGGGTTGGCGGCCGAGTTGATCGTACCGTCCTGGTTCAGGATGACCGCTTGGCCGCGGCCGTCCACGGTGGTCGTAAAGAAGCCCGGCGAGGAGCTGGCGATCACCACACCGCCGCCCGCCAGCAGCTCTTCGCTCTCGGCCACCCGCACGCTGATCCGCTGCGCGCCGATTGGCGCGCTCGCGGGAAGCTGGAGGTTCACCTGATCGCGCGAGACGAACAACAAGGGCGCCTTGATCTCGTCGTTGATCAGCACTTCCCTTCCCGACAGATCCCGCGGCAGCGGCAGCGAGGCCGCTTCTTGCGTCGCCTCCGCGATGGTCTTGCTGAACAGCGAGACAATGGCGCCGCGGGCTACCGGCACGCTGGGCTGAAAATGAGCCGCGTTGACCACAGCCGCCCGCTTCAGAAAGTGCAGCACGCGGTTGTTGCCGGTATCCCCGACGTAAAGTGTGTCCCGGCGATCGAACAAAAGGCCGGCGGGCGCAAACAGCCCCTCCGGCGTGGCCAGCCGGTCCGGGCTGTTCCAATTCGCCCTGGCGCTGGTCAAGTTGCCGGGCGGTTGGCCGATGACGCCCGTCGCCGCCGCGCCGGAGAACGGCAGGAACAGCAGCGTGGGAAACACCAGCACGCGGTTGTTACCGGTGTCGGAAACGTAGATCGTACCGCCGCTATCGAGGGTCACATCGATCGGCGATCGCAATTGCGTGGCATCGGAGCCCGGCGCGGCCGCATCGAAGCTTCTCTGGCCGATGACGATCGACGCGCTGGCGCCGCTGGGCGGCGCGTCCCTGGTGTTGGGGTACACCACCACGCGATTGGCGCCGAAATCGGCGACGAAAAGGTTCAGCGTGCCGTCCACGAACAAACCCTGCGGATTGACCAGCGTCTGCGCCGAGGCCGCCGTGGGCAGCGACCCGGTCGTGAAAGTCGGCTGGCCGTAAACGCGAATCGCCGAGGCGCCCTGGCCCGCCAGGGCGGCAAACTCCAGCACCCGGTTATTGCCGCTGTCGGAAACGAAAAGATTGGCGTTGGGTCCGATCGTCAATCCGGACGGATCCCGCAAGGAGGAGGCGCTGACCACCGCGGAAACCGCGGTCGTGAAGTCGGTCTGCCCGATGACCAGGTCCGGCGTGATGCGGCCCGATTGCGACACCGGCCGGGCATAGCGCAGCACCCGGTGATTGCCGGAGTCGGCGACGTACAAAGCGCCGTTGCGATCCGCCACGATTCCCCTCGGCGCCCGCAGCGAAGTCCGGGACGGATCGTCGATGCTTCGCGAATCCGAGTTGGGAAGGGCCGTGCCGAGGTCCGGCTGGCCGATCACCAGGTCCGCCGGCGCCCCGGTGCGAAAGCGAACCGCGTCCTTCCAGACCAGCACCCGGTGGTTATTGGTGTCGGAAACGTAGAGCGCAAACGGGGCCCGGGAATAATCGACGGCGATCTCGTAGGCCGCGTTGATGCTGCCCGCTTTAACCTGGTTGGCGCCGTTGGCCGAGAAATCGGTTTGTCCCAGCACGCGCGACGCAGACTTGGAGTTGGACGCGAACATCACCACGCGGTTGTTCCCCGCATCCGCCGCGTAAACCCGGCCCTCGCCGTCCAGCTTCACGTCGGCGACCGTGAACAGACTGTTCGCCGAAGCGCGCGGAAAACTGGCCGAGTTGGGAGAGTTGGTCGTGAAATTCGATTGCCCCAGCACCTCTCGAGCCGCGCTGCTCGCAAAACCGGCCAGCGCGAAAATCAAGATGCGGTTATCGCCGGGGATGGCCACGTGAAGGTTGCCTCCTTCGTCAATCGACAGACCCATCGGACCAGCCATGCTGGACGCGGTGGGCTGCGGCGGCACGCCACGCACCGTAAAGCTGGTCTGGCCCACCACCAGCGAGGCGGCTTGCCGCGTGGATTGCGGAAACGGGAAGCGCAGCACCCGGGCGTTGTTGAAGTCCGACACGAACAGATTGTTCTGGCGGTCGAAGGTCACACCGGAGGGAGTGTCCAGCGTGGCAGCGCTCAGCCCTCCCAGGTTCGGGCCAGCGCTGATAAAATCTCGCTGCCCGATGACCACGTCGGCGCTGGGGTTCGTCTCCTCGAGTACGGCGGCCGGAAATCGCAACAATCGGTGGTTGCCGCTATCGGCGACCCACAGATTGCCCAGGAAGTCGAAGGCCACCGCGCGCGGCTGGTTCAGCGAGCGATCGCTGAGGCCGCCGGAGTTGGGATTGAAAACCGTAAAAGACGGCTGCCCGTAAACGGCGTCCGGCTCCACGCGCGTGGGGTTTGCGAACGGCTTGGGATAGCGCAGCACCCGGTTGTGGCCTAGGTCCGCCACGTAGAGATTCCCCGTGGTGGGATCCGCGGCCAGGCTCACCGGGAAGAACAGCCCTCGGGCGCCGATCCCTTCGGGGTTGACGTGCTGCAGAGTCGGTTGGCCGAGCACCAGCGTGGGAGGTTCGCCATTCTGAAAAGATCGCGCATCTTGCCAGCCGACAACTCGATGGTTGCGCGTATCGGCAACGTAAAGATGGAGCAGCCCCTCGCTGGCGGCCAGCGCGACGGCGTTGGGACCATGCAGCTCGCCGCCTTGGACCATGTTCAAACCGTTTTGGCGCAGATCGAGCTGGCCCAAGCCGCGGTAGGCGCTGCTGGACAGTTGGGCCAGGCCGGCGGCGCTCGCCGCGATCAGGCCGATCACACACCGCAGTCCGGGTCTTCCGAGGCGGCCGTGAAAAAATCGAGATCCTTGCATTCCTTCCACTCCTTGCTCCGCGCTCCGCCTGCCTGCAGCCGGCCGCCGCGAACCGGGCCTGCCGGTTATTGCGGCACCACAATGGTGTCTCCGGGTTTTACCAGGATGTTCTGCTCGGGCCGCTCGCCTTTGATGACCGCCTCGAAGTCAAAGCGCAAACGGCGCTGCTGGTGGTTCTCAGTCCGTAATAGGTAGATCTTCTTTTTCTTCGCGAAGTCGGTGAGCCCTCCGGCCTCCGCCAGAACCTGCAAGACCGTCATCGGATATTTCATCACCATGGATCCTTCTCGTTTCACGCCGCCCACCAGGTAGACCTTCTCGCTGTGGATCTCTCGAACCACCACCGTGACCTCTGGGGCGCTAATGAACCGCGCCAGCTTTTCGGTCAGAGACGCTTCCAACTCGGCGGGGGTCAGGCCGGTGGCTTCTACCTCTTTTACAATAGGTAGAGAGATTTTGCCGTCCGAGCGTACCGTCACCGCGGGCACGGTGACGTCCGGCTCCTTCCAAACGTGAATGGAGAGGACATCGCCGCTGCCGATGCGGTACCCGGTCGGGGCCGCCGGCGCCGGTAACGGCTGATCCATGGCCTTCCTAGAAGCCGCGCCCTTGTTGGGGCTGCCCTTGGACGCCGCCTCACGAGACGGTCGTGTTTCGGGCGCGCGCGCCGCTTTCGCAGCTTCGCCCCGCTCGGCGGCACGCAGGTTCGCGGGAGGTGGTGAGGCAGATTGGGCCCAGCCTGCTGCGCTCGCCGCCCCTAGCAGCCACACGCTGGCCGGAAACCGGCCGATGCTCCACTTGTTCGACATAAGGACTCTGCCGCCTCGCTCGATGCAGATGTTGCGTACTCTGCGCAAGAACTTGCAGTTACATGCAAGTCAGGGGCCAGATGGGGGCGCTGCCGGCGGCGCCACAAAAGAGAACTGATCGATGCGGCAAGCCAGTCCGAAACCAGGGTCCTTGCCCTCCACCCGCAGCACAACTGCCCGGCACAGCAGCCGATAGAAGGCAGCTCGAACGGACGGTTCCGAAGCCGGAAGCCAGAGCAAACACTCCAACAGCTCGCCCGGCTCGAACCGCTCCTGCGCCAAACAGTAGAACCCGTGACTGCTCAAGTTCTCCGTCTCGCTCTCGATCGCTCGCTCCTCGCCGAGTCGAGCCAGCCGGACCGGCCATCGGAGGGCCATCCGCGCGCGTTTCCGGCGCTCGGCGACTTGCGGTGTCATCCTCGACGGTCCTTCAGCTGTTGGGAACAAACTCCCATCTTTTCTCCATGCTGCCTCGATCCTGGCGAGTCATTCCACTCGGTTCCGATCTCTCCAAGCACCGCCAACAGCCTAGTCGCGCTCAAAAAGGCCTGGTACCTTGGTTGTAAAACTATCTGTGGTCTAGGTTTCCGCGTCGGAGGGACCGCCAGCCGCGTTCCCGCTCTGACAAAACCGAAACCTCGGTTTGTAAGCCGACGCACATCCCGCTAAAGCACTTTAGGGGCCACAGATACCGACGCCTTTAACCCCCACCGTCCGACTAACAGCCCGCCCGCGAGCCGGGAACCCATGCCTACTCGTAGAACACTTAGTACCAGTACTCTAGCGGTTGGCGCCGCTCAGATCGAGGACTCGTGGAATGCGTTCGCACCCCTATGCCTCAGAAAAACCCTGAGGAAATCCTGATGAAAAAAAGTGCAAAACTTCTTGACAACCATCCCCACCCAGCTATACTACCTTCTACCTCCGTTTTTGGTTGCTTGAAGTCGAGCCGAAGCGGACTAGTACCCGCGTAGGAAGTCGAGTTAGGAGAGGCGCCATGCCTCCTGACAAGGGTCTCGCCGCCAGACCAAGGACCCCGGTCTCCCGGGAAGTCCATCCTCCATGTTCCATCACCGTTGTCGTTGCCGGCGGGAGCGTCGCCCGATGGCGAGGTTTATCGAGATGTCTCTCCAAAGAAGCCGGCTTCGTTCTGCTGCGTTGCTCTAGTTCGCTGGAGGAGGCCTTTCGGTACTGCCAAAAACTGGCGCCCTGCGTGCTGATCGTTGACCAGACACTAATCGAAAAACTCGACCCGGTTGAGTTCGGCGCCACGGTTGACTTCGGCCGCGCCATCCAGGTGCTGGCCAGTGTGGAAACCGACGATGCCAGGGCCCTCGAGAACCTTCTGCGCATCGGCTGCGCGGGCTACTTGCAAGGGGAACCTTCCTCGGCCCTGCTACGGCGAGCCGTGCGAACCGCCGCGGTGGGCGAATTGTGGGGCAGCCGCAAGATCCTATCCCGAATCGTGCGGAGTTTCCTGTTGGCCGAAAGCCCTCGTAAGCTCACCCGCCGCGAGCAAGAGATTCTCCAACTGATCGCGCTCGGCCACAAGAATCGCGAAATCGCCGATCAGCTCTTCATCAGCCGCGAGACCGTGCGCTGGCACATGCGCAGCCTGTACGCCAAGATCGGCGTGCAGGATCGCCTCAGCGCCGCGTTTCATGCCTGGGAACACCTCTCCGGGGACGCCAACACGACTCCGGCGGTCGTTCGCAAACCACCGGAAAGTCTGAGACCACCCAAGGTCGCGGCCGTTTCGGTCGGCTAGCCTAAAGCCTCCCTTCTCCCAGGAACTCCCGGTACATCCGTACCGGTGACGATTGTAACCGCGAGTCTATTGCCCAAATCCCCGGCTCCGCCTAAGGTGGAATAACGCCCGCGAAATGGGATTCGCCGACAAAAACGGGGTTCGTGAATCGCTACCGTCGGCCCGACGCCGAACTGGGGGGGTGGGCGGCTGCCCACCCGGTTGGCCCCTGGTAGAAATTTTTCACCCCTTCGCAAACGTTTGCATCGCGCGTACGCTCCATCGATGCATCCCGGACGCTCCGGCGGTGCGCGAGGCGGACCCGAGGGAACGGCTTTCGGGCGCCGGCTATGGCCCTTCTCGAACGACGGCGTTACAAACGGTTCGACATGACCACCCGCGAGTGCAGCCTCACACTCCTCCTCGAGAGGGGAGCGCGCCAGGAACACGAGTCTTGCACGTTGTTGAATCTCTGCTTCGGGGGCATGCGGTTTCGCTCCCGCCAGCTTCTGCGGGAAGGCGAAGTCTGCCAGTTTTCGCTCGACCTGCAAACCCCCACTCGAGACTCGGTTGCGGTGAAGGCCAGGATTCGCTGGGTGCACTCCTCCGACGCGCCCGGCTACGATCTCGGGGCCGTGTTCGTCTCCAGCAGCAAGGGCTGGCTGGGCCCCGAGGACCACGACGGCGAAAGAACGAGAAGAACGGATGAAGATTCGCCTAATCTCAACTGACCGGCCCCTCTACCAGCTCTGCCGGGAAACGCTCGCCCGCTTCCCGGAACGAGACTGGGACTTCGACGCCGCCGATCCGCTGCACCAACCCGAGGACGCCGACCTCTGCCTTTGGGACTTCCACCCGGATTTTGCCATCCCCGAGAGTCTCGATTTCGCCGAGGAGCGGAAAAACATCTTCCTGGTGCAGCGAGAGCATCTGGGCGCCTTCCGCGACCGGCTGCCGCTGGCCGCCGTGGGCATACTGCTGAAGCCGGTCAATCAGACCGCGCTGCAAACGTTCCTGGAACATGCCGTGGCCCGCTACGAAGCCCACCGAGCGGCGAAGCGCGCCGGCAACGGGAATGCCGCTCTCAACGACCGTGACGAAATGCTGCAGTGCCTCCTGCAGGCGAACTTGAAGCTTCAAGAGTACGACCAGGATCGGACGAATTTCCTGGCCCGCGCGCTCCACGACTTCCGCACGCCGCTGACCGCCGTCAGCGGCTATTGCGGCCTGCTGACGAGCCAGCACCTGGGCGGACTCAACAGCGGCCAAGTCGAGGTCCTGCAGCGCATGCAGCACAGCATCAAGAGACTCTCCCGCATGGCGACGGCGATGTTCCAGCTGAGCGTCGCGCGGCGCGTGAAAAAGATCCCCGATCTTCAGCCCGGCGATATCGAAGACTGTATCGATCATGCCTTGCACGAAATCATGCCGTCCGCCGGCGACAAGGACATCGCGATTTCCGTGCAGTTGCACGACCCGCCGCGGCCGCTCTGGTTTGAGCCCGCTCAGGTGGAGCAGGTCCTGGTCAACCTCCTCGACAACGCCTGTAAGTTCACCCCCAAGCATGGCTCGATCGAGATTCGGGGCTATCCGACCTTTTGGGACCGCCGGGCCGCCCGCTTGAACGGCGACAGCCGGCGCGCCGAGCGCCGCGGCGCCCCTTCCCGCCATCCCAACGCCTTTCGCGTCGAGATCCACGACTCGGGACCCGGCATCGCCGAGGAGCACCTGGAAAAGATCTTCGAGGAGTACACCTCCTACGCCGGCGGCCGGGATCGCTCCGGCGGGGGTCTGGGGTTGGCCATTTGCCGCATGATCGTCTCCGCTCACCACGGCCGGGTTTGGGCGGAATCCAACGAAGAGGGCGCCACCTTCTGCTTCGTGCTGCCGTTGTGGACGCCGGCCGCTCTCAGCACGGAGCCCGCCGACCACATCGCGCCCGCCGCCGTTCGCCACGGCCTGCGCCAATAGAGGAGCTTATGCAAACGCTGGTTCAAACAGGAACCGTTTTGGTCGCCGAAGACGAGCCGGAAGTTCGCAACTACCTGGAGATGGCTCTCCGCTGTCAGGGCTACCGCGTGGAGTGCGCCCAGGACGGCGACGAGGTGCTGGCCTGCCTGCAAGACAACAACCGCGACATCTCGGTGGTGCTGCTCGACATCATGATGCCGCGCAAGGACGGCATGGAGACGCTGCGGGAGATCCGGCGCCTGGATCACGAGCTGCCCATCATCATGCTGTCGGGCGCCTCCTCGCCGCTGAAAGTCGTAGAGGCCATCAAGAACGGAGCCACCGACTTTTTGGGCAAGCCGGTCAGTCACGACGAGCTGGGCCACGCCATCCGCAAGGCCCTCGAGATCCGCCACGTGGTCTTCGCTGATTTCCCCGAGACCGCCGCGCCGGGCGGCGTCGAGCAGGCCTTTCCGTCCCGCAACCCGCGCATGAAGAAAATCCAGCGCGCCCTGCACCAGATCGGGGCTTCCGACGTCCCCGTCCTGCTGCAGGGCGAGAGCGGCGTGGGCAAAGAGATCCTGGCCCGGCAACTCCATGAACAGTCGCCGCGCTCCAGCAAGCCCTTCATGAAGATCAATTGCGCCGCGCTGCCCTCGGAGCTGCTCGAAAGCGAGCTGTTCGGATACGAGCGCGGCGCTTTCACCGGCGCCTTCAAGAACAAACCCGGCAAGTTCGAGCTCGCCGACGGCGGCACCATCCTGCTGGACGAAATCGGAGACATGGATTTCAAGCTGCAAGCCAAGCTGCTGCAGGTTCTCCAGGATCACGAGTTTCAGCGCCTGGGCGGCAAGGAAACCGTCTCCGTCGATGTTCGCGTGCTGGCGGCGACTCACTGCGACCTGGAGACCGCCATGCGAGATGGCCGCTTCCGCGAAGATCTCTACTACCGGCTCAACGTCATCAGCATTCACGTTCCGGCGCTGCGCGAGCGCCGCGATGAAATCGCGCCGCTGGCCACCTTCTTCCTGAAAAAGCACGCCCTGCCCGGCGCGACGATTCCACCGATCAGCGCCCCCCTGAAACAGGCCCTGCTATCGCACGACTGGCCGGGCAACATCCGGGAGCTCGAGAATGTCATGCGGAAGTTCCTGGTCTTCCGCGACCCCGACATGGTGGCGGAAGAGCTCAAGTTCAAAACGCGCCGCAAGGCCCTGACCCCGCCCGCGCCAGGCTTACCAGCGACGGCCGAATCGCCCGCCGTCGAAGAGTTGGCGCCTCCCGTCCCGAACCCCGCGCCACCGCTGCCGTCCGCCGCTGCTGCGGAACCTGTTTCTGAAGTTTGGCCGGATCTCGCCCCACCGGAGGAGCTGGAAGTGTCGCTGGCAGATGGGAATGCGCATTCCTCCCCGGCTGAGCGGATCGCCGGCGAGCCGGAAAGCGCCGGCGCGCTTCTCGAGGTTCACGCCGCACCCAACACCGCCGACGCGCCGGCGCAGCGCGCCATGGAATCCCCCGCCTCGATTCTGCTGCGGGTCGAAGAGAACCGCCGCCACGCGGAAACGCAGGCCATACTGGCGGCGCTCAACGCGCGGCACTGGAACCGCAAGCAGGCTGCCGCCCTTCTACAAATGGATTACAAGGCGCTGCTTTACAAAATGAAAAAACTCGCCATTGCCGATCAGCCGCCCTTCCGCGAGGCGCCGCCCGCCGGCCTGCTCCAGGCGCTGCCGCCCGATCCCCAAACCCCGCTGCTCCAGCAAGTGGAGCGGGCCCGCCGCCAGGCGGAGGCCGAGGCCATACTCGCGGTTCTGCAAGCCACGCGGTGGAATCGCAAGCAGGCCGCCAAGCTGCTCAACCTGGACTACAAGGCGCTGCTGTACAAGATGAAAAAACTCTCCCTGGGAGTGCAACCGGCGCAGGACTCGTGCTGAGCGATCGCGGCGCGCTCGGTGCCCGGGCCCCCTCTGGCTGGCCCGCCGCCGGGAGTTTGTTCGGAACAATGTCCGAACTTCTAGGCAATCTTTCCGCCTGTTTGGACTGGCATCCAGCCGTTAGCGCCTGAGCCGTGCGGCGGGCGAAGTTCAGCCCCTTCACAGCTTTGGCGAGCGAACTGCTGAATTCCCCCACTGGAATGCCGCCGCAGGGGTGTATGCCAAAGATCCGGAAGCCTGGTTGGGCCGGTTGCGGTTGGTCGGGAGGGCTCTAACGCCATGACACTGTGGGACCGGCTCGTTCGTCACACTCGCATCACGGCCCGGAATTATGCGCCCGCCGCCACGCCCCCCTTCCTGATTCTGTTCATCAACTCCATCTGCAACCAGAAGTGCGAGCACTGCTTCTACTGGCGGAATCTGAATCGCAAGGACGATCTGACCAAGGAGGAAATCTTCGCGCTGTCGCGTTCCCTCGGACGCCTCGAAAACCTGAACCTCTCCGGAGGCGAGCCTTTTCTGCGCCCGGAATTCGGCGAGATCTGCCGCCAGTTCGTGCGTCACAACGGCGTGCGCCAGATCTACGTCCCCACCAACGGCTATTTCACCGAGCGCACCGTGAAGCAAGTCCGCGAGACGCTGCGCGAGAAATCGCTGGAGGTGTTCGCCGCCGAGATCTCCCTCGACGGCATGCCGGAGTTCCACAATCGGTTTCGCGGCTCGCCGGGCGCTTTTGAAAAGGCCATGGAGACCTACGACGCGCTGGCCGAGCTTCAGCGGGAGGATCCGCGGCTGCGGGTGCACGCCATCTCCACCGCCACGGCCGTCAATATGGACGAGATCCGCCGCCTCACTACCTATTTGTACGATCGCTGCCCCAAGATGGACCACCACAACCTGGCCATGATCCGCGGCGATCGCAAGAACCCCTCCCTCGAAGGCCCCGACCTGCTGGAGTACCGCAAGCTCTACGAATACCTCCGCCGGCTCTGGTCGCCGCGCGAGAACTACCGCTACGGATCGCTGGTCGAGCCGATGATGCAATGGGCCAAGGTCCGCACGGCGGCCGCGCGAGCCCAAGTCGTTCCCTGCCGCGCCGGCGTGCTGAGCGCCGTCGTTTACTCCAATGGCGACGTCGGCGTCTGCGAGACGCATGCGCCCCTGGGCAACCTCCGCCAGAACACTTTCGCGGAAATCTGGCATTCCGAGGAGGCGCGGAAACTCCGCGAGTCGATCGCCAGAAAAGAATGCTACTGCACCAACGAAACCTTCCTGTGGTTTAGCGTCACCTACCAGCCGTTGCAGCTGGCCCGGGCGATGGCGGGCGCCCGCGTTTGGCAGAAGCCCCTCCCCTTGTTGCCGGAGGAAGTCGCGCGGCCGGGCCTCGGCCCTTGTCTTCCCCAGCCAGCACCCGCCCTCGGGCAGCTGGTCACCATCGAGCAGCCGGGGGTCAAGTCCTGATGGCGGCAGCCGCCGAAGCCCCGGCCGTCCCTCGCGTCCGCTCCAAGACCGCGGTCCTGGCCGCTCCAGCGTCCGGCCGCGTCGCCGCCAACTTTTTCCTGCTGAGCGGCGCGGAATTCCTAGCCAAGCTCATGACCTTTGCCGCCTTCACCTACTTGGGGCGCGCCCTGGGACCGGAGCGCTACGGCAACTTGGAGTTCACCCTGGCGGTGATGGTGTTCTTTACTCTCCCGGTGGACTTCGGTCTCGGCGTCTTCGGCGCCAGGGAGATCGCTCGCGACAGCAGCCGGGCTCTCGTGTTGTATAACGACATAGCGGGCCTGCGGCTGCTGCTGGCCGGCGGCTCTTTCGTGTCGCTGCTGGCCTTCGTCGCCCTCATCGACAAGCCCGCCGAAGTCAAGCTGCTGCTGTGCCTCTACGGGACGAGCCTGTTCGCGCTTCCCGCCTTCCTGCAGTGGTTTTTCCAGGGTCACGATCGCATGCTTTGGGTCGCGGTGACTTCCCTGCTCCGCCAGGGTGTCTTCGCCGCCTTGCTGTTCCTGTTTCTTCGCCCGGATACGCCGCTGCTCTACATCGGCCTCTTCGAGTGCCTCTCGGTCTTTGGCGTGGCGGCCTTCTGCCAGCTCTTCGCGGCGCGCCGCCTGGGCTTCCGGCTGCCGCGCCCGCGCTGGAACCTGAGGCGCTGGGTGGAACACTTCCGGGAAGCCCTGCCCATCGGCTTGAGCGAGCTGACCTGGGCCTGTGTCCTCTACTTCGCCACCGTCCGGCTGGCGTTCGTGGTGGCCGACAAGTACGTCGGTTTGTTCGGCACATCGCACCGCGCCGTGATGGCGCTGCACACCTTCGTCTGGCTCTACCTTTTCAACCTGCTGCCCTCCATCTCGCGCTGCGTTTCCTTGCCGCAGGAGCACCTGCTGCGCTTGATGCGGCGCTCGCTGAACATCGCCGCCTGGGGCAGCATCCTGGTCTCGTTCCTGATGACCGCCCTCTCGCGCGAGCTGCTCACGCTCGCCTACGGCCCCCTGTTCGCCGAAGCGGCGCCGCTGTTCTCCGTGCTGGTGTGGATGGTGCCCGTGGCCCTGTTGAGCGGTCACTATCGCTACACGCTGATCGCCTATGAGCGCCAGCGCTGGTTGCTGTACTCGACGGCCCTCTCCGGCGCCGCCTGCATATTGCTGAGCTTCATTCTGATCCCGCCGCTCGGCGCCATCGGCGCGGCCTTCGCGCTGCTCGGCGCCCTGATCGTCAATTTCGCCCTCGCCTACTACTGGGTCCGGCGCGACGTAGCCCGCATCGACTTCCTCAGCCATCTGCTGAAGCCGCTGCTGGCAATGTGCGGCGCCTTGACGCTGTTCGTCATCGCCAAGCCGCTGAGTCCCTGGATCGCCGCCGCCGCCGCTGCCGCCGCGTACTTGGGCTTCTTCGCCGCCTGGCAGCGTGAAGACCTGCTGCATCTGGTCGGTCTTCTGCCCAAGCGGTTCCCTTGGACCAATGGGGAACGCGTGAGGGCCTAGCATGGCGACCGCCGCCCTCATCGACGCCTCCGAAAACGCCCCCATCGCCCGTTTCGAGGCGGCGCCGTGGCGTTTTTCGCCGCGCGGGACCGCCGTGCGTTTGTTTCTCACTTGCTGGCTGGTTTACGTCATCCACTTCGCCAGCAACACGGTGCGCGAGATCTACCCGGCGCTGGCTCTGGGAGACCACTTCTCCTTCCGCGTGGACGAATACGCCCGCCTGCATCCGGACCTGTTCGAAAAACCGGGGTACGGCTGGCACATCGGAAACAACCCGGGCGCCTCGATGCTGGCCGCCATTCCTTACGCCGTCTTCCGCCCGCTGATCGACCGCGTCGTCGCCGGCGTGAACCGCCGCCGTGCCCAGAGCGGCCAAACCGAGCCACCCTCTTACCGCTCGCCCTGGCCGATGGCCCGGGAGTTTTATCGCCACGCCTGGCGCCGCGGCTTGGACATCAAGTTCGCGTTGGGAGCGTTCGTCATGCAGGCGTTGTGCATGGCGCCTAGCTCCGCCCTCGGCGTGGTGGCCATCTTCTGGGTGCTGCGGCGCCTGCTGGAATCCGACAAGACCGCCCTTTGGCTGTCCCTGTTGTACGCCTTCGGCACGCCGGTCTTCTTCCGGACCGGTTACCTCAACCACAACCTGATGCTCGGTCATTTCACGCTTGTCGGTTTCCTCGCGCTGTGGAACCCCCGCTCTCTGCTGGACTGCTCGACACGCGCCCGGTATTTCCTCGGCGGCCTGGCCGGAGGCGCGGCGCTGCTGTTCGATTACTCCGGCGCCATCGCCCTGGCCGGATTGTTCCTGTACGGTCTCATCAAGAGGCTAACGGCCCTCTCGCGTAGGCTGCTCCGCCACGCCGCCTTCTTCGCGCTCGGCGCCATCGGACCCCTGGCGCTGCTGTGGTTCTACCAGTGGAAGAGCTTCGGTAACCCCTTCCTGCCCGGCCAGCACTGGATGCCGCCGGTCCAGTGGATCGAGTTGGGCTACCAGGGTTACGGCGCGCCGCAGCTCGAGCTGCTGAAAGCCTTGGCGTTCGATTATCGCTTCGGGTTTTTCGTGAGCTGCCCCCTGATGCTGCTGGCGCTGCTGTATCCGCTGGCGCGCCGGGGCCACCGCACCGCATTGCCGGGCCTCGAGACGGCGGCGCTGCTCGGCCTCTTCCTTGCCTTCTGGATTTTCTTCGGCGGCTCGAACTACACCCGCCTCCAGTTCAATACCGGCGTGCGCTACATGGCCCCGCTCTACCCGTTGCTGTTCATCCCGGCGGCGCTGCTGCTGTTGCGTCTCCCGCGCCGGGCCATCTACTTCGCCGCCGCGCTCTCGGTCGCCCAGGCCTGGTGCCTGGCCATGTACCGCGACGTCGAACGGGGCCTGGGAGTCCTCGATCCTATCCTGCACGTGTTTTTCGGCGGATTCCAGTTGCCGGCGCTGACGTCCCTCTCGCGCCTGGAGCCGTTCGCGGAATACTTCGCCGGCGGCGCCTCCCCGCTGCCGCTCTTTGCCTTAACCGCAGCCGTCCTCTTCGGCATCTGGTCGCCGAGATTCGGCCGCGCCAACAAACCTCCCAGCGAGTTCACCGCCTATGAGTAATGTCATTTCCGCTTCGGCCAAACGCCCCGCGGTCGATGTCGTCATACCGGTGCTGAACGAGGCTCATGTGCTGGCCCGCAGCGTTCAAACCCTCCGCCAGTTCCTCCGCCACAACCTGACTTACGATTGGCGGATCGTCATCGTCGATAACGGATCCGCCGACGGAACCGACAAGGTAGCCGGGGATCTCAGCGCTCAATTCCCCGACGTCGGGTTCCTCCACCTCCAGCAGCGCGGCCGCGGGCGCGCCCTGCGCCACGCCTGGATGCAAAGCCGCGCCGACGCTGTCTGCTACATGGATGTAGACCTGTCCACCGAACTGGCGGCCATACCTAAGCTGCTCGGCGCCATCCTCGAGGAGGGCTACGACATCGCCGTCGGCTCCCGCCTCCTGAACAAGTCCCGTACCACCCGGTCGCTGAAACGCGAGTTCATCTCCCGCGTCTACAACCTGTTCGTGAAGCTGGCGCTGTCGACGCGCTTCAGTGACGCGCAGTGCGGCTTCAAAGCCATCAGCCGAAAGGTCGCCGAACAGGTCGTGCCGCTGGTCGAGGATACTTCCTGGTTTTTCGACACCGAGCTGCTGGTGCTTGCCGAAAAGCAGGGCTACCGGATCAAGGACCTCCCGGTCCGATGGATCGAAGACGACGACAGCCGCGTCAAGATCGCCCGCACCGCCTGGGATGACATCAAGGGAGTGTTTCGTCTGCGCCGGCAGTTGGCGAACGGGAAACTGGCCCCGGCCGCCCTGGTGGGTATGAAAGCGAGGCGGCCTTGACAACGGCGCGCCCCAACCGGCGCCGCGCTCTGGCCCTTGTGGCCGGAGGCGGCCTGCTCGTTTGTGTCGCCGCCCTGACTTCGAATCGGGGCATCGAGGAGGCCTTCGGGCGCGCGCCGGGCAGCTTGGCCTGGGGACCGGCGCTGTTTCGCCTGCTGCTGGTTTTCCACGGGCTGGCGCTGACGGCCGCCGCTTTCGTCCGCCAGGACCGCAACCGGGATCTCGAGCCGCCCGCCCCAACGACGGCGCGCTGGCACTGGATCGCCCTGGCCGCGCTGGCGGCTCTCGCGCTCGGCCTCCGGCTGTGGCGCCTCGATTCCTCCCTTTGGTTCGACGAAGTCTTGACCTTGCTCGATTTCGTCCGCCCGCCCCTCGCCATCATCGTCACCAGCTTCTCCAGCCAAAGCCAGCACATGCTGTACTCCCTGCTCGCGCACGCCTCGATTCGCCTGTTCGGCGAGAACGCCGCCGCGCTGCGGCTCCCGGCGGTGCTGTTCGGCGTCGCCGGCGTGTGGGCCCTGTTCCTGCTCGGCCGCCGGATTCTCGGCGCTTCGCAAGCCCTGCTGGCCTGCGCCTTGATGACCGTCTCCTACCACCACATCTGGTTCTCTCAGAACGCCCGCGGCTACACCGGGTTGCTGTTTTTCGCGATGCTCGCCACCTGGCTTTGGCTCGAAGCTCCGGCTCGCCGATCGTGGCGGTGGTGGATCGC
>Ga0247727_10001820_pt1 | contig 49598 bp, 36 predicted proteins | sample WisWelCaveWW1625_FD_202498 | JGI IMG/M metagenome (GOLD analysis project Ga0247727, IMG submission 202498) | Biofilm microbial communities from Wishing Well Cave, Virginia, United States - WW16-25 | ecosystem: Environmental > Aquatic > Deep subsurface > Groundwater > Cave microbial mat | place...
AGAAATTGAGCGGCAGAATTTTGCGAGGTTTTCGCTTCACAAAACCACTTTGCTTCGCCAGGACATCGACGCCCAAAGCTTGCAATTTTTCTTTGAATTGAACCGCCAACTGTTCGGCTTGTTGTTGCGATACCATTTTGCTCCTCCGTTCTCAAAGTGCCTTTCGTGAGTTCGGAGCATAAGAAAAGCGCAAGCACCTTTTATGCAAGCACTTTCTAAAGTTGACGCGCATGCGCAAAGGCGGGATGACATGCGAGGAGGGGAAAGTGTAATCTTTCGCTCGGAGTAGTAAATGTGATACACTACCAAACAAGCCTCGCGCACAAACCGCCCCGTTCAATTCGACGCAGCCCGTTCCGGCAACAACAAGCGCCGATACTCTTCCGCCTCCTGCCGCAGGCCTCGGGCTTCATAATGCGCGATGATATTTTTGAGCGCTTGTTGGGTAAAAAAATTCTCGTCGCCGTGGTTCGCGCGAAGATATTGGCAAGCGCTCGTCAAGAACGGCTCTGCTTCTGCGAAACGCCGCAGCCCGGTCAAGCAGGCGCCCAGCGTGCTCTTGATCAAAGCGGTTACCGGATGATCATCTGTAACGGCTGCGGCAGCGATATGATAAGCCTTGCGCAAAAGCGGCTCGGCTTCGGCGTGCTTGCCTTGATGAAGCAACGCCTCGCCCCAGTTGTTCAAAGCGGAGGACAACTCGGGATTGCGCTCGCTGGAGAATTTCAACAGCATCTCATAAGCGCGCCGGGCATTGCTTTCGGCGCTGTCGTATCTGGCCTGCTCGAGGTTGAGATGCGAAAGATTGAGCAACAATTCGCCCAATTCATAACTGCCTTGCGGCCGAAGCTGCAGCATGAGCTCGCGCGTCTGCGCGAGCACGTTCGCGGCTTTTTCAAATTGTTTCGTCTCCGTGTAGGTCTGCGCCAGAACGTTCGAAGCCGTGACAAAGTCTTCGCTCTTTTCACCCAGCTTGTCGCGATAGATTGACTTTGCCGCAATCAAAAGTGATTCGGCGCTCGCGTATTTGCCGGTGTGATTGGATAATCTTCCCAACCCAAGCAACACTTTGGCAACCTCGATATGGTTGTTCCCATAAATCCGCTGCCGCAGCGCCAACGACTCCCGCAACAACGAATCCGCGGATTCGAATTTTCCCAGCTTGCGGTTGAGATCGCCGTACTGCCATAAGAGCAAGGCTTGCAAATCAGGCTGATGCGCCACAGTTGTTTTGATTCTTTCGACGCCGATTTCGACTTGCGCGCGCGCGGTCAAGGTGTCATTGGGCGCTTCGATGGGGTCCAATAATTTGATTGTGCTTGAGAGAAATGCGCTGGCCGCCAACGCCCGGTCGCGCTCCTTCGCGATGCGGTTCGCCTGCACGCTTGCATTAATGGCAAAGCCGAGAATCAACGCCACAAACACGGCCGCGGTCGACAGCTTGCCGGCATTTCTTCTCATGAACTTCCCGGCGCGATAACTCAGCTTACCTTCGCGCGCGCTCACGGGCTGACCCTCCAAATACCGCCGCAAATCTTCCGAAAACTGTTCCACCGAACCGTAGCGAAGTTGCGGCTCTTTGCGCAAAGCTTTGAGCACGATGCGGTCCAAATCTCCGGCGAGACGGCGCCGCAGTTTTTGCGGGCTGCTTTCACGCGTCGCGCTCACGATTTCCGGCGTCAACGTTTTCGCGCTTTGCTCCTCCGGCCCCGGCGCGGACTCGATTCTAGTGATGGCCTCGCTCGGAGCTTGCGGCTCTTCTTCACAAATGGCTTTTTGCAGATTGTAAGAGCCGCTCGTGGTTTTGCGATAAGGCGAATGCCCGGTGAGCAGCTCATACAACAGCACGCCGAGCGCGTACACGTCGCTCGCCGTTGTCACCGCTTCATCCTTCACTTGCTCCGGGCTGGCGTAGTCCAAAGTCATCGGCTGCATGCCGGTCGCGGTCAGCTTCGGCGCTTGCGGCGAAGCTTGCAGCCATTTTGCGATGCCGAAATCGAGCAGCTTGGGCGCGCCTTCGGAAGTGACGAGAATGTTGCCGGGCTTCAAATCGCGATGCACGAGAAAGTGTTGATGCGCATGCTGCACACCTGCCAGCGCTTCACGAAACAAGCGCACGCGCGCGTAGGTATCGCAGCGATGTTGCTCGCAATAAACGTCGAGCGGCAAGCCTTCGATGTATTCCATCACCAAATACGGCTGGCCGTCCTCGGTCACGCCGCCGTCGAGCAAACGCGCGATATTGGGATGCGCGAGCCGGGCCAGCGCTTGGCGCTCCTGATAAAAACGCGGCAATAGCTCTTCATCTTCTTCACCTTTGTTGATGAGTTTCAAGGCTACGCGTTGCTCATACTCGCCGTCCGCGCGCTCCGCCGCAAAAACGCGCCCCATGCCGCCGGCGCCGATTTGATCCAACAAACGATACGGGCCCACGCGCGCGCCAACGCGCAGCGCCTCGGAACTTCCCAACGACGGCATGACCGGCTTCATTCATTTTCTCCTTTGTCAAAATGGTTCTTTTTGAGGTTGATCCCGTAGCGTTTCATTTTGTTGATGAACGCGCTTTTGTTGATGCGCGCGAGCTTGATGGCTTCGTTCTGCTTGCCGCGGGTTTGCCGCAAGAGCGCGAGCAAGACGTTGCGCTCGAACGCGTGCGCGACCGCGCGCGTGGCAAATTTCAAGGGTATGCCCAGCGCCGATTTAATGGAAATGAGCAACTGCTCGTGCAATTGCTGCGTGGCATCGGAATCATCTACGCTCGTTTCAGCCTCCGGCGTTTGGCCCCGGATGAAATGGCGGTCTTGAAATTCCTTGGGCAGGTTTTTCGTGTAAAAATCCGGAGGACAAAATTTCATGCGGGAAGGAGGCGGCGCAACGCGAGGCGCAGCGGAGCCGTTCAAAACTTCCGTTGGGAGATGATGCGGCAGAATCATTTCCTGCCGCGCTTTGAGCGCGGAGCGCATCGCCTCTTGCAGAATCGTTTCGAGGTGGCGCACGTTGCCGGGATGGGAATAGCGCAGCAAACATTCGCCGGCCTCCGGCCCGAGGCGGACCGTCGCCTGGTAATGCGCGTTGAGTTTTTCCAAAAAATAATCGGCCAGCAGCAAAATGTCTTTGCCGCGGTCGCGCAACGGCGGCATGATGATCGTGACGCCTTTCTTCAAACGAAAGAGCAAGTCTGCGCGAAAGGTTTTTTGCTGCACCATTTCTGCGAGATCGCTATTCGTTCCAAACATCAGGCGCACGTCGGCTTTCTTTTCCGCGCCGGCGCCCAGCGTGCGATAAACCTTGTGGTCTAAAAAGCGCAAGAGCGCGATTTGCGCGTTCATGCTCAAATTGCCGATCTCATCTAGAAACAGTGTGCCGCCTTCCGCCTCTTCCACGACGCCGTGCCGCCGTTGCTTGGCGTCGGTGAAGGCGCCTTTCTCATGGCCGAATAACTCGGAGGGCAGAAGATTTTCCGGCGTTGCGGCGCAATCATAGGGGACGAACGCTTTTACGCCGCGTGGACTTGTGCCATGCGCCAGTCGGGCAACCAACTCCTTGCCTGTGCCGCTCTCGCCCAGAATCAGAAGGCTTTCGTCATGCGCGTTGGCAAACGCAATATCGTCGAGAACTTCTTGCATCACCGGGCTGTTGCCGATCAATTTCAGATAGCCCAGCTCGCGGTCGCGCGCGTGTTGCAACTCGATCGCAATGCGCCGCAGCTTTTCCTCTTGTGCGATCCTTTTGCGCAACGGCGAAGCCAATTGACTGGCAAGCTCGCGCAGCAATTCTTTTGTGGCATTGGTGAAGAGCGCTTCGCGATTGCGATTGTCGATATACAACACGCCGAAGACGCCGTGCTCATCGCGCAAAGGCGCGCAGATCACTGACAAAACGTTTTGCCCCAACACGGTCGTCGAGTCGCGGAAACGGTCATCCTTCTTCGCGTTGGCGCTCAAAACGATCTCACCGTTCGCCTTCACCCACGCGAGAATCTTGCTGCTGATCTTGCTCTCGCGTTGATCTTCGACGTCCTTTCCGTCTTTTCGCGCCTTCTGAAAACGGCGCTCGCCTTTTTCATCATACAGCTCGATCTGGCCGCGCTCGGCGTTCGTGCCTTGAATCACCAAATCAAGAATCTCGGGAAGAAGCTGATACACGTCTTCGGTTTCCAATAACAGCTTATAGATTTGCAGGAGGGTGCGATCGAGGTTGGGCATGGTCCGTCTCAAAAGGGATTGTTGGTTCACAATACTGAAGCCGGTTATCATCTTTTTGATAAGCACGGCTTTGGTTGTCGGAGGGAGTTTGATCTGGAAAAAAACGCTTCAAAGAGCAAAAAATAATTCGTGGGGAAACCTTCGTGCGTAGATTTTTTGCAACACCCCCTTCAAACTGTCATTCAGCAGGAATCTTTTTACTCGCTGGAGAAAAGCCTGTTTGAAAATTGTGTCCAGCGCTCAAAAGGTCCCTGCTGAATGATCTCCTAATACTACAACGTTACGTTCGGGGTTTCGCCCCAAAACTCGACTCTGTCATTCAGAAGGAACCTTTTTGAGCGCTTGGCACAAAGTCCATTTGAAGGCTGATTCCAGCGCTTAAAAAGTTTCTTACAGAATGACATGTTGAGGGGTTAAGCCGACTTAACGCTGTAGTACTAAGCACGGCAAGCGCTCGCCTCATTCACGCAGCAACACCATCTTCTTCGTCAACGTTTGCCGGCCTTCTTTTATCAAACGATAAAAATAGACGCCGGACGGCAAATTAAGCTGCGACCATTTGATTTCATGCCGGCCCGCGGCCATCATGCCATTCAACAAAACGGCAACGCGTTCGCCTTTGAGATTGAGAATCTCCAAACGCACGCGCGCCGCGCGCCGCAATTCAAACGGAATGAGAGCTGCTTGCGCGCCGGCGGTGAAAGGATTGGGATAACTTTGCAGCAGCGCGAAATCATTCGGCAACACGCGCGCAGTTGGCGGTTCTTGCACGGCATCGCTGCGTCCGGGATTTTCGAACAGAAAGAGCAAATCGTCTTCTTCGTCGATGCCGGTCATATCGAGATCGCCGTCGCGATCGCGATCATGAATGACGATGCATGAGCCGGCGGCGCTGGCTTGAAAGATCCGCGGGTTGACGAACCTGCCCGCGCCGTCGTTCTCGTGAATGCGAAAATCCCGCGCGCCGTAGTTGCTGGTCACCAAATCCAAATCGCCGTCGCCGTCGAGATCGCCCAAATCGATCGCGAGAGAAAAATTGCCGGTGGTATAAACTTCCGCGGCGCTCAATTGCCCGGCGCCGTTGCCGCGCAGCACCGCGAATTGCGGCACACCGGCGCTAGCCGAGACGACGTCAACGTCCCGGTCGCCGTCAAGATCGCCGGCGGCGATCATCCATGCATTGCCGCGACAATTCACGCGCGTCGCGACGCCCAGGTTGCCTGCGCCGTCGCTCAAGAGCACGACAATTTGCTGGCTGGAATAACATCCGATGAACACGTCGAGCAAGCCGTCGGCATTCGCATCCGCAATCGCACAGGAAGTTTCGCCGTCGGCGCCGGTCTCCAAACTCACGCTGCTCGCAAAAGTGCCGTCGCCGTTATTGAAGAGCAGCGCGATTTTGTTGCCGCTGCGATTCGCGGTGACGATATCCGGCGCGCCGTCGCCGTTCAAATCCGTTACGCCGAGGCCACGTGTGTCCGGCGCAGTGGGATAAATTTTCGGCGCTTGCAAAGCGCCGTCGCCGTTTCCGAAGAATACGGCAACCGTGCCCGCAGCGATGTTGCCCACGGCGAAATCCAGAAAGCCGTCGTTGTTGAAATCCGCGCCTTCGTTCGTGCTCGGCTTGGAAGGAAAAGGCAGATCGTAGATTTTGAATGCCGGGTCGTAATCGCCCGCGCCGTCATTCATGAAAACGCGCACGTCGTGCGAGTCTTCATTCGGCACGGTGAAATCATGAAAGCCGTCACCGTTGAGGTCGCCTGCATATGCGCCATACGTGCGGATCGGGCCTTCGTTGGGCGCGCGCACGTTGATGCGCTTGACTTCTCTTAAATCCAACGAAGCCGGGCTCGCGGCGGTCCAAAAATTCCACGCGTAACCCTTGGCCATGGCCTCGCCGCCGGCGTTTTTGATCGCCTTCGAAAGCGCGACCGTAATCCATTCACCCGCGGAAAAAGCTTTGGCAGGAACGAAGCGCACCTGGTGATTGCCGTTTTCAAAAATATATTGCCCGGGGCAGACGCCGGTCCATCTTCCAAACACGGAAAAAGATTTGGCATTGACGCTCGCGGGGTCAATCGGGCCATCGAACTGCACCACGATTTCCGGCTGCACAGTCGCGTTCATCGTGAGCGCAGCGGGTTGAATGCTCATGACCTTCGGAGCCGTGCTCGAAGCCACGGCGAGTGAAAAGAGCAGAGTACAAATTGCGGCGGACAGACACGCGATTCGCGTAAAGAGAGACATACGTAATCCTTTCTTCGTTCGTGTTTGATTCACTTCTTGGCACAAGCAACGAGAATCCCAAGTCAAAAACAACGGTAAAAATCTCAATGGAAGAAAGGGTAATGCCTCAGTAGCGCAGGCATCCTGCCTGCAGACAAGATGTCTGCGCTACGTTCTCCACCAATCCGAGGCATTACAAGAAAGGCTTGCGCGGGCTCGGGCAAAATAGTATTTTGAACTAGGCCGATAACAAGCTTACACTGCGCACCCCTAGTGTCATTTGTAGGAATCTTTTTAAGCTCGGCAGTATCTCCAGCGAGTAAAAAGATTCCTTCTGAATGACATGCGAGGGAAAAAAGTGAAACCTATATTTCGCTCGGAGCAATATTTCAAAGCATTCTGCCGACGAATTATTCTGCCATAAACTTTCAGCTTCCGCATCAAGCGAAACCTTCGGTCACAGTCATTTCCACCTGCTTCCACAATGAGCGCGTGCCCCAAACAAATTCTCAAAGAAGTTTTCGGATACGACGAGTTCCGTCCGTTGCAAGAGGAAATCATCGCCAATGTTTTGCGCAAGCAGGACACACTCGTGGTCATGCCGACCGGCGGCGGCAAGTCGCTGTGCTATCAGCTTCCCAGCCTGCTCTTCGAAGGTTTGACCGTCGTGGTGTCGCCGCTCATTGCGTTGATGAAAGATCAAGTGACGCAATTGCGGCAGCTCGGCGTGCCCGCGGTTTTCCTGAACAGCTCGCTCGCGCCGGAAGAATATCAAAAGAACACCGAGGCCGTGCGCAGCGGCGCATCCAAGCTGCTTTATGTCGCGCCCGAGACTTTATTGAAAATGAAAACGCTCGTCCTCCTCTCGACTCTGCAAGTCGATTGTATCACGATTGACGAAGCGCATTGCATTTCGGAATGGGGCCACGACTTTCGGCCCGAGTATCGCCAACTGGTCGCGTGCCGCGAGCGTTTTCCGAAAGCGGTGTGCGTCGCGCTCACGGCCACGGCCACGCAGAGAGTGCGCGAGGACATTTGCGCGACGTTGCACTTTTCCGCTGCGCAGCAGTTCCTCGCCAGCTTCAATCGTGAAAATCTTTTTCTGCGCGTCGCGCCGAAAAATGATCCGTTCAATCAAACATTAGAATTTCTGCGGCAACATGCGGAACAGTCCGGCATCATTTATTGCTTCTCGCGCAAACAGGTGGATGAGCTGGCCGCGGCGTTGCAGCATCACGGTTTTGCGGTGAAGCCATATCACGCGGGTTTATCCGATGTCGAGCGCGCGCAGAATCAAGAAGCGTTTCTGCGCGACGACGCGCAGATCATGGTGGCCACCATCGCGTTCGGCATGGGCATCAACAAATCGAACGTGCGTTTCGTGGTGCATTACGATCTTCCGAAGAATCTCGAATCGTATTATCAGGAAATCGGCCGCGCCGGGCGCGACGGTTTGCGCGCGCATTGTTTGCTGCTGCTCGGCTATGGCGATATTTCCAAGATCAGATATTTTATCGATCAAAAAACCGGGCAAGAGCGCCAGGTTGCGAATCACCATCTCAACGTCATGCTCGGTTATGCGGAGAGCCAAAGCTGCCGCCGCGTTCCGCTGCTGGCTTATTTTGGGGAAGAATTTCAACATGCGCCGTGCAACGCGTGCGACAATTGTTTGGCCGGCAAAAAAGAAAGCCTCGAACTGACGATTCCGGCGCAAAAGTTTTTGTCCTGCGTGGCGCGCACTGGGCAGCTCTTCGGCGCGAATCATATCATCGAAGTGTTGCGCGGCTCGCGCTCCGAAAAAGTGTTGAAGCACGGCCACGGCAACCTCTCCACCTATGGCATCGGCAAAGAATTTTCCAAAGCGCAGTGGCTTCATCTCGCGCGCCAATTTTTACAAAAAGATTTGCTCACGCAAGATTTGGATTACGGCAGCCTGAAGCTGACACCCTCGGCCAATGAAGTGTTGCGCGGGCAGAAAAAAGTTTACGGCTCCATTCAAGCCGAGCGCGAAGATTTCGCCGCAGAGAAGCAGGAGAGCTTGGAGTTCGATCACGGCCTCTTCGAGCAGTTGCGCAAGCTGCGCAAGGAATTGGCGGACGCGCAAAACGTTCCGCCTTACGTGGTCTTTGCCGATAAAACGTTGATCGAGATGGCGAACTATCTGCCGCAATCGCTCACGAGCCTCGGGCGCATGCACGGCGTGGGCGAGGTGAAGCTGGAGAAATACGGCGCGGATTTCTTGCGGGAGATTTCGCGTTACTGCCGCGAGCACGGCTTGCAGGAGAAATCCAAATCTGCGCGTAGCGTTGCGGCGCCGGCGCCTTCCAGCCCCAAGTCCGTGCTCATTGTCGAAGCATTCAATGTCGGAAAATCCGTGGCCGAGCTGGCGCGCCAATTCGAAATCAAGCCGGTCACGATTCTTGATCATTTGCACAAATGCGCGCAGCAAGATTATGCGCTCAGAGCCGAAGGCCTGTTGGAATGTTCGCAACTCGCGCCGGAGAAGCGCAATGAAGTGTTGGAGAGCTTTGCCAAGTTGGGGGGAAATGCTTTGAAGCCGGTGTTTGAAGATTTACGCGGCGAGGTGAGTTATGAGGAGCTGCACGTGCTGCGGCTGTATTATCTCAGTGTCAGCGCGCAAAAGAAGAATGAAGCGGAACGGAACGATCAATCGGCGTCCGGGTAAAGCGAGACAGGAATAGCCCCATTCCAGCTACTCGCCGAGGCGCTTCAAAAGATCCTCGGCGGCGGTTTGGAACGGGATTGCGGTTCATGTTGATCTTCCGCTTCCATTTGGCCTTATTTGTCATTCCTCATTTTTCACGATAAAAATATCGCCATTGAAGTTTTCAAATTCAAGTTCCGGGCCGCCTTTGCCGAGGCGCACGCCGAACGCTCCGTCGGTGCGATACACGAACCTGCCGTTTTCGCGCTCGCGCTCCGGGCTGCGGCTGGCAATGTACGTTGCCGGAAAGTCCGTGTAGATTTCGCCGTTGAACGTTTTCAAGCGCACGGTTGCGCCGAAGTCCGGCGGCACGCTCACGCGCACGTCGCCATTGAGCGAGCCGAAGTATGATTCGCGGTCCGGGCTTTTCTTGAAGCGAATCTCCACGTCTTCATTGAGCGCGTAAACATGCCCGCCGCCTGCAACGCCGAACATCGTCACGCCGCCGTTGATGTTGTCCACGTCGAACTCACCCGCAACGTTTTCAACTTTGATGTCGCCATCGTTGATGGTCTTGAGCGTGAGATCGGTTTCATACGGCACTTGCAGCATGAAATCAAACTGCACTTCGTAGCCATAGTAGCGGTTGCCGCGATAGTTCATCTCGCCGTTCTTGCAACGAAACGGACCATCGACGTAGAGTTTTATAACGTTGCTCTGCTCGGAAATGTCGAGCACCACTTCCTGCTTTGCCAGCGCCAGTTTTTCCTGCGTGCGTCCGCGCGTGAGTTTTTTCGCGACGAGCTGCACTTCATTGCCGCCGTAGCCGGTGACCGTGATCGCGCCGTTGAGATTGTCCACGATCACTTGTTTGGCTTTGTTGAGATCGGAGAAGCGCAGCGTTTGTTTGATGTCCTCTCGTTCTTCGAATTTGAAATCAGAAGCGCCGAGGAGGAGGGTGCATGCGAGAAGTATGTTTGTGAGCATGAGCCAGTCTCCATTGTGGTATCGTTGATGGTGTCATTCAGCAGGAATCTTTTCCAGTGCTCGGTACAATGCCCAAACAGAGTTTCTATCCAGTGCTTAAAAAAGATTCCTCCTGAATGACAGGTTAGAGGGCGCGTGCGGCATCCGATATCCAGCATCAAGGATCGAGCAACCAGCATCCAGCCTTCAATACAACTCTTTCAACCCGATCTCCGCTTGTTTGCGCACGTCTTGATTGAGCTGCTCGTTCTGCATGAGTTGTTGCAAAGCGGCATGCGCGTTTTTCTCGCGCAGTTCGATGAGCAGTTTAATCAATCGAATCTGCACCAGCGGCGAAGTTTGGCGCGGCAATGCGGCCAGTATGCCTTGCCGCACCAAATCTTCATTACCGTAAATGCCCAACGCTTCTGCGGCGGCGAGACGCACATTCACGTTCGGATCGTCGTTCAGCGTTTGGAGCAGAACGTTGAACACTTCTTGATCCGGCGCTTGCATTTGATTGACCCAGCTCACGCCGCGCAAACGATCGCTCGGCGAAGACTGCTGTAACAGCGAGAGCGCGACCATTTGCTGCATGCTCTGCAAGTCCGCGCGCATTTGCGCGACCGCGCCGGCGCTTTGGCTTGGGCCGGCGAAACGTTGGCCGACAAAGATGCCGAACAACATGAACGCGGCTGCGAAAGCGAGTTGCCACGCCGGTTGCTTCGGCCACCAGCGTTCGAGCCATACGTTGAAGCGTTCGCTCATAGAGGGCGCAAGCTGCTCGCGCTGCAAGCCTTGTTCGTAAGCCTCGAGCATCGCATAGAAACGCGCGCGCATTGCTTCGGAAGGCTGCTCCATCGGCAGACGCCCTAGTTGCGTCCATATGCTGCCGAGGTTTTCAACTTCTTGTTGGCAGCTTGCGCACGTGACCAGATGCGCAGCGACTTCATCTTGCGCGGCGCGCGCGAGGCTTCCGGCGAGATAATCCGGAATGAGTTCGTGAAGTTGGGAGCAAGTCATGTTTCGACAACCACTGTTTGTGATCTTCCGCGTCGTCCAGGAACGTGTCATTCAGGAGGAATCTTTTTAAGTGCCTGGCAGAGTACCCAGTGCTTAAAAGGGTTCCTACTGAATGACATACTCTTTTTCTTTTATTTGAACACGAAGCCTCTGGCTCAACTTATTGCGTCAATTCCAAAAAGTTTTCTCGCAAATCTTTCAACGCCCAATGCACGCGCGCTTTGATCGTGCCCACGGGCAACCGAGCATTTCTGCGATCTCTTCATATTTCAACTCTTGAAAGCGGCTGAGCACGAGCACTTCGCGTTTTTCTGGAGAGAGCCGGGCCAAGGCTTTGTGCAAGAGCGCATTCTCATGCTTCTCGGCAAGGGTTTCCAGCGCGCTCGGGTCGGGATGAACGTGATCATCTTCTTTCTCGGTGAGCGGCTGCTCGCGTTGGCGCTTGCGATAGTGATCCGCGAAGGTGTTGCGCGCGATGCTGTACATCCACACCGTAAACTTGCTCTCGCCGCGGAACGTGTGACGATAGCGCAGGATGCGGAGGAACACCTCCTGCACTAAGTCGTCGCTGGCGGCGCGGTCGCCGCACGAACGCAGAAAGAAATTATAGAGCATGACGTGGTGCCGCTCGAACAGCAAGCCGAGCTTGCTCACCTCGCCCTCCCGAACTTTTTCCATGATGGTGTTATCTGACGGCGCTTGCACGCGTGTTTGGCCTCATTGCTGGGTTCTGCTTTATATACCGGAAAGGGAAGGAAAAGGTTGAAAGGAATTTTAAAGACCATTCATTTAAAGTTCAGTTCCCACGAAACCCCCAAGAATTCTCCAAGGCTCTCGGCCTCTTTTAGAATCTGAGCGCGAAGCGCTTTCGAAAATTTCTCAAACGGCTCGATCTCCAAACTCCAAAGCTTGGCGCGGCGAGTATAGGTCCACACGCCGATAACTTTGCCATTCAATATGACCACGTGCGAGAGCCAGCCTTGATTGCGATAGACGCGCTTGTAGTTTTTTAAATCAACCAAAAGGCTCTTATCCACGTGGCCGAGCATGTACGGATCGAAGCTCGGCAAGAGGCGCAGCGCTTGATCCGCGAAACTACTCGCACGCAGTAGTTCATAGTCCTCGCGGAGAATAAAACTTTTCGCGTCCGCGACTTCGATTTCAACCATCTCCTCCGCTAGCGACGCGAAAAGAGTTTTGACTTCTTGCCTCGCAATGCCTGCCCATCGAGAAAAATCCTGCGGCGTTGCCGGGCCATACGCGCGCAGATAGCGGGGCAACAAAATTTGCCGCGCCTCGGTTTCAGGAAATTCTTTTTGCGGCGGCAGCCATTGATCGACGCGAATAAAAGTGACCTCTTGGCCGCGCGGCGGGCCGTAGCAAATCCATCCTTCGGAGAAAGACGGCCGAAAGATATTCCAAAAAACTGCCATGGCCGCGCGCACTTTTTTTCCAACCCGAGCTTTGACTTGCTCCGTCAACTCGCCCTGTGTCAACGGTCCAGCTTGCAGCAAGTCCATCGTCGCCGTGCTCAACCCCTCGATATCTTTCACACTGAGGCCGAACCTCATCATGATCTTTCGCGTGCCTTGGGCCTGGCTTCTTTTGAGCGCGCTCATGTAAACCGGAAAGTCTTCTGCGGTGAGAACGTGCAACGTGCCGCGCAGCGCATAGGTTTTGATCAACGCGCGGTTTTGCCAAAGCGCCGCGCGAATCTCCTCGCGCGTGAGATGATGATTCCTCGCCCACCACGCCATCTCCGCCGCAGACATGACTTGCGCTTGCATGCCGCAGACGTCTCGGCAAATGATGAGGAGACTCGCGGGCGTCTCATCAACCAAGTGATGGCGCGCCAAACGAAAAGCTGAAATAGGGAAGCGCTTGCCGGTGTTTTTCATTTAATCGATTGGGTGGAGGGATTAGGACAGGCGGAGCGAAGGGAGGGAAGGGAAAATCAAACTGCGCACGCGCGCGCGCAGCTCTTCCAGCAAAAAAGGCTTGGGAAGAAAATCCGTGCGCGGCTGTTCCAAAGCCTTGCCTAGCTTCTCCGTGTCTTTGTAGCCGCTCAACAAGAGCACGGGGATGTGAGAAATCGCGCCGTCGGTGCGAATCAGTTGTAACGCTTCCAGCCCGTTCATGTCCGGCATCACCACGTCCAGCAGAATCAAATCGGGCATTTCATTTCGAATCACGATCAAGCCTTCGCGGCCGTTCTTCGCTTCGACCACAGTGTAATTTTCGTGCGCCAGCGTGTGCCGAATCAAAGCGCGAATCGGCGCTTCGTCGTCAATCGTAATGATTTTGGCCTGACGCTGCTCAAAGCTCGGCGTCAAGTCGTGCTCTGGAGAACTCATGCTAGGTTGCGTCTTTCGCTCGTGGTCACAACAAGATTTTCGCGCGGAGTTTGATGAGAAGCAGGCAATACCTCATTCGCCGCGAGCAGCACGCGCTCGTGAAAAATCTCCGGCGCTTGCAACAAGCGCAGCAAACGGGTTTCTAGCGCCGCAGCCTCGCCGCAATCCTCCGGATCGACCATGCTGACCCACGCGCGATTTTGATGAAACCAGCGCCCGGCGATTTCAACTTGCGTGCGTTGCGCCGCCGTTGCAGGCGAAGGGTGCTGATATTGCCGGGCATATTCGGCAACAACTTTTTTTAAACGCTGTTTAGGGATGCGTTTCAAAGTAACCGCGACGCGTTTCAAATTGCCGGCAGAAAGAAAATAAACGACCGCCCGTTTTTCAGTTTCGGGCGCGTGCGCAGCGTCACGCAACACCGGCACGACAAATATGCCGCACGCTTTTTTCGGCCGCGCCGCTTGCGGCGCATGAACTTCGCGTTGGCGATTGACCGCAGGCCGAAAGCGTTTGATCAAAACCTGCTCGCGCAACAACGCTTCCAATTCCGTATCGAACACTTCATAGCGCAAATGCACCACGCGCTTTCGGATTTGCTGCAGCTTGGCTTCTTCCGTAAACTGCGGCCCGAAATAGCTGCGCACGCGCTCGCGCAAGTTCACCGCTTTGCCGACGTAAAGCACGCGGCCTTCGCGGTCTTTCATCACGTATACGCCGGGGGTTTCGGGCAAATCGTCGATATACTTTTCATCGAACGCATACTCGACGAAATCCGCCCGCAGCGGGCGTCGCGCATAGTGCGCGATTTGTTCCCAGCTCAACAAGCCCTGCGCACAGCAGCGCGGATACAACGCCTGCCAAATTTCCGCGTGCGCGCGCAATTGATCTTCCCAACTCCCGCTGCGCACCGGCGCATTGAAGAGTTCGCGATAAGCGGTTGCGAGTTTGGGCTTCCGGCTCGAGCGCAAAAGATTTCTCGACAAATTTTGCAGCGAGATGATCGTCGCAGGCAGCCACGCCGCAGGATCATGCGCCGTGATTTTTCGCAACGTCAATCGCGCCGCCCCCGGATTCCACGACACGAGCACACGGCGTTGCAGATCGGGCAAATAGCGTTGCGCAAACTCTTCGCGCGATAACTTCGCGCAGCCGCTTTCCTCTGCGCTCACGTTGCGCAGCGGGATCTCAAAAAAATTGAGTTCTGCCGTAGACGCAAAGCTCCAGCCGAGCACGACGCGGCCGGCATTGGCCAATTCAACTGTGCGCATCGGCGTGAAGATCACACAAGTTTGGTCGAGAGAGTTTTCATCAGCACCGCTTGCGGACTGTGTCAAATACCAATTCCCCACACCGTCCGCGGCGAAGCGCGCGTCTTCGTTGAGCAGCCCGGCCACCACACGTTCCGCGATTGCCGGAGTCGCGTTGCGCAAATGCAGCACGTGCGCTGCAATCGCCAAGCTTGAAGCATGACCGCCGCTCTCCGCTAAAAATTTGTGAACTCGATCTTTCATGCTGCACACTGATATAAAAAAAGGCGCTGCACTCTGCTCGACGAAGAGACCTCGAAATGTTTTAAAGTCTCGCCGCGAAACAAAACCGCAAACGCCCTAAGAATGCCGGTCTCATCATACCAGCTCCTATGCACGATGAGATGAGTTTGCTCTCTTACGTTTAATGAACGGGCGCAAAATAGCCGAGCATGCCTAGAAAGTCAAGCGGAAAAAATTCAACGCGAAGCGTTTTCAAGCAGGTCCGCATACGATCCCGTGATCAAATCATTTTTTTGCACGCCGAATTTTTCCAACAAGCTTTGTGCTTCGCTTTCTGCCTGCTCGAACGTAATGCCCTCGCCCACGATCGCCTCGATTTCCACAAAATTTCTCAAGTCTTCGACTTGATCGAGGTGCACGCGAATGTGCGGCGCTTGCGGATCATATGGCCGCTCGCGATAGCCGAGCAGATACAAGGCTCTCCGCTTTTTCACCACGACGCGAGCGCCCAAACTCGCATCAAGCACGGCGCGCAGAGCATCCGCCGAAACAACCGGCGCGATAAGATAATCGCTACGTTTGACCTCGGCATGATCGGGCCGTTGATAAAAAATCAACTCGCTGCGCGGACTCGGAAGCGTTTGCATTGCTTCCGAGGTGGGCAGAAATGAAATCTCGCGCAGCTTGAGGCGGCCGTGCGGCACGCGGAAATAGGTATCGGTTTGCAGCATGACACTAAAAAGCTCGACCCGACGCTGTTGCATCACGCTTTGAACTTGTTGAAGATCATGGAGCCGGGCTTTGAATTCGAAGTTGGTCATCAGAGGCCTCTTCGTCCCTTAACAGTGAACCCTTTGCTTTAAAAGCAAAAACCTTTCTGTAAGCGGATTGAACGGATCAAGCGGATGAAGCTTGTTTTTCTATCCATTTGATCCACTCAATCCGCTTACAAAGCTCTTTATTAAAGTCTGAAAGTTTTTGGCAGCATAATTTAACGGTAGAATGATCTTGCCATTAAATCATTCTGCCTGAAATTTTTTCGGCGACCCTCGGTGGCTTCGGTGTGAAGCTCGGCGGACGGCCTTTTCATGCGGGATTGCGACTTGTACGCGTTAGATTTTCACTTAAAAGCATTCACGCAAAGACGCAGAGCCGCGAAGGTTGCGCAAAGAAAAGCAAAAGAAAAAACTTTGCGGTTACTTTGCGTCTCTGCGTCTTTGCGTGCGCTTTTGTTTTTGGTTGTGGCTTGTCCACGTTGTGTACTATTATCGCGTCTCCTGCTCGAAGATTTCCGCGCGCACGGCTTCGACGTCTTCGGCGGTGACGCGGCGGCGTTTCATCGCAATGATGCGATTGATCACGTTCACGCACAGCCGTTGAATGCGATACGGCTGGCACATACTGTAAGTTAGAATTTTTTCCAACGCCGCTTTTTCATAACTGAAAATTCCCTGCACCGGTTCTGCAATGAGGGCAAGCGCTTCCGCACGCTCCAAAGGCGGCACTTCGATTTCTTCGAAGAAGTTGTACCACGGACTGCCCTCGCTCTCCCAATGTTTGCGGATGTAGCTGCCGGACATCACCGCAACCAAATTCTCCGCGAAGCTTTTCATGAAAATGCTGCGCAGTTGTTGATTCATCCGCGCGCTGTAGGAATTGAGCGTATCAACTTCGTCGAGCAAGAGCACGAGCTTGAGCTTCTTCGCAGTCTGTGCTTGCAGCTGCGTCAGAGCTTCTTTCACGTCCGCGCTGAACTCGCGCACGGAATATTCCGTCGCTCTCCCGGCATTGCGCAATTTAAGCGCGGAATGCGGCGCAACGGCTTCGGCCACGTCTTCCATAATCGAGAGGAAAAAACGCTCTTCCCGCACGCCTTGCAGGTCGATGAAGACCGGCACGTAATGATACTCGGGGTTTTCGTTGCTCTCCAGCCGCTTTTTGAGCTGGTGCTGCAAAGAAGTTTTGCCGATGCGCCGTGGACCGTGCATCATCAAACTATTGTTCGGCAGCGTATTGATGACGCGCTCGAGCAGCTTCTCGCGGCCAAAAAACATTTTCTCGTTGCGCACGGGCGCGCCGGCGATATATGGATTATAGCGATTGACGAACGCGATGCGGCGCTTGATCAACGTATTCGCGAGCGCACTGCCCACGCTCAACAACAGCACCACGCTCGCGGCGAGATAAAACGCCGGCGTTTGGTGCCACGGCCGCAGACGCATCACGGTTTTGGGAAAAGTGGAATGATGCGGTTCCGGGTCGGTATCATATGCCGTCACGATGATTTGATTTTCGCCGAGGCGCAAAGGCAGCATGATTTGAAAAGAAAAATTCAATGCTTCGCTCGCGTTGGCGGGCGCGAGTGCGATCGGAGCGCCCGAGGCGTCAGTATAAGCCAATCCGTTCAACGTGAAGCGCAGGGCTTTGATGCCGTGATCGTCGCTCGCCGAGCCGGCAATTTGAATCGAATCCGCGCGGGTTTCCGTGCGCACGGCAATGGGCGAGGTGAAGGCGAACAACGGCGCCGCGGTCGATCGTATGGTATCCACTTTGGTGATGGCAACGGTGTCCGGTTTGATTTTTAACGTGGCCATCACCCATTCGGTTTGCTTGCGCCAATTGGAAACTTGCCGGAACGCGGGCCGCTCGGCTTCGACTTCCGCAAAAGCACGCAGCGCTGCAGCATAATTGCCTGCAACGTACTGCTCCAATCCGTTTTGAAATTTTTCATCGAGAGCGGTTTCGGAAGAAGTTTTGCGTTGCGTTTCAACGGCGAGCAATTGCCCGAAAGCCGTTTTGAGAGAGGTCCAAAGTGCAGGCTCAATCGAAGCCGATTCCAGCGTTGCGAGCAGCGTTTGTGCCGCTGCAAAGTCGCGGCGTTGCAATGCGCGCTCGAACTCTTGCAACTGTTCGCGCTGTTGCAACGAGAGTTCTTGTTGCGCTTTCATGCTGGCGCCGGTTTGCCGAAGCTGTTGCAAGCGCGCGAGAGTTTGTTCGTATTGTTGCAGATTTTCGAATAACGAAGATTTTTGAATCACGCCTTTAATTTTTTCCTGCTCGAACCGAAGCGCGGCTTTGTCGAAATCGCCCAGATTGAAATACGTCACGCCGAGCCAATAGTGCGGCAAATAGTCCACGAACTTCAAGCCGTATTCTTCGACATTCAAACCGGATTGGCTGCGTTTCGCCAATGCTTTGAGCAATTCACTCTCTGCACGTTTCCACGCGCTCGCCGCCATGGCCTCTTCCGCGCGATGATAGTGATCGTGCCATTCTTCCTGTGCGAAGATGGGATACGCGAACAAGAAAGTAAGAAATAGCAGAAGCAAGCGTGCTGAGAGACTTTTCGTTTTCTGGGAGGAATGCTTCTTTAATTCCCCCCTTGAGGGGGGCCAAGGGGGTGTTGCTCGGTGTCGTTGTAAAATGTAGAAGGGCTTCTTGCGTGGAGTGCATGATGACTTTGAGACAATCCGTTGCGCTAAAAACACCCCCCTGCCCCCCTCGAGGGGGGAATTGTTGGGCGCATGTTTTTTGCGCTCGTGAAGCACGCCCATCAAAGGAAAAAATTTCAAGTACGCTCGCAACATTGCGTTTCGGCGATAAAATTCAGAACAAAAGAAAAAGCGGTTTTTAGGACACGGCGCGGACAAGCTGCAATCGAAAAGCACACTGTAAGCGGATTCTTCGAATAGAGCGGATAAAGCAGCGGCTCTATCCGCTTATAAAAAATTTGCTTTAAAGCGAAAAAGCGCCTCTCCGCCAAAGTGCAACGCTGCGTGCGCAAATGCAAGGGGCAAATCCGTGCGCACATTGCAGAAGATTCATATCGCACCGCGCGGCGTTAAATCTAATTGCATCTCTTGCCGGAAAGTTTATATTGTCGCACCTTAAAAAAAGAGCCGATACACTTCGCGGATTCGACACCACCAACAGGAGAAAGCTCCTCAAATTTAAAACACCTCTTTATGCCTCGTCCCAATCTCAAGCAGCTCGAAACGGAATTGCGGCGCAAAATTCGCGGAGAAGTTTTTTTCGATGATGTCACTCGCCATCTTTACAGCACGGATGCCAGCCTCTACGAAATCCAGCCGGTGGGTGTGATTCTCCCTCGCGATCAAAACGATATCGTTCAAACCGTTCGCACCGCGGCAAAGTATGGCGTTGCGATTTTGCCGCGCGGCGGAGGAACGAGCCTCGCCGGGCAAACCGTGGGCGAGGCGCTCGTGCTCGATTGCTCGAAACACATGAATGCGCTGCTTGAAATCAATGTGGACGAACGCTGGGCGCGAGTCGAGCCGGGACTCGTGCGCGATGTTTTGAACGCGCAGCTCAAACCCTATGGCCTGCACTTCACGCCGGACGTGGCCACTTCGAGCCGCGCCACGGTGGGCGGCATGATCGGTAACAATTCCGCGGGCACGCACTCGATCATATACGGCAAAACCGTGGATCAAGTGCTCGAACTGCAGGCGATCCTTTCCAACGGCGAAACCGTGAACTTTAAAACGCTCACGCCGGGGGAGTATGAAAAAAAATGCAGCCAACAAGATTTGGAAGGCGGCGTTTATCGCGAAGTGCGGCGCTTGGTGCGTGCGAATGCGGCGGAGATTCGAGCGCGCTTTCCGAAGGTGATGCGCCGCGCCGGCGGTTATAATCTCGACCTTTTGTTGGAGGAGGAAAATCGCAATCTTGCTAAAATCGTGTGCGGCAGCGAGGGCACGCTCGCGTTTGTGACCGAAGCCAAAGTTCGCCTCGAGCCTTTGCCTAAAGCCACGGCGTTGGTGATGGCGCACTTCAAAGAAATCTTCGACGCGGTGCGCGCGGTCGAGCCTTTGTTGAAATATCAACCCGCGGCGGTCGAATTGCTCGATAGCCCGATTCTGCGTTTGGCCGCGCTGAATTTGGAAGTCCGCAAGTATTGCACGTTCGTTGAAGGGGCTCCCGAAGCGCTGTTGATGATTGAGTTCTTCGGTGAAACGCTGGAAGAGGTTGCTTCGCGCGTGGAGCAAGTGCATGCGGAATTGATCTCGCAACACCGTGCTTATGCCTGCACACGCGCTTTGAGCGGGCCGGAACAAGCCAACGTGTGGTTCGTGCGCAAAGCCAGCCTGGGGCTGTTGCAAGGTTTGAAGAGTGATTTCAAACCCACGGAGTTCATTGAAGACGCGGCCGTGCCCGTAGCCGTGTTGCCGCAATACTTGCGCGAAGTCGTCGATCTCGTGCATAGCCATAAACGCGAAGTGACGATGTATGCGCACGTCAGCGTCGGCTTGGCACACGTGCGGCCTTTCCTCAATTTGAAGCAAGAAGAAGACGTCAAAATCATGCGCAGTATTTCCGAAGGCGTGCTCGACCTCGTGCTGAAGTACGGCGGCATGATGAGCGGCGAGCACGGCGACGGTTTGGTGCGCAGCTATTTGAATGAAAAATTTTTCGGGCCGCAGCTCTATCAAGCCTTTCGCGAAATTAAACGCGCGTTCGATCCGCAAGGCTTGTTCAACCCCGGTAAAATTGTAGACGCGCAAGGCATGGAAGAGAATCTTCGTATCGGGCCGCACTATCATCCGCACCCGATGCACACGCACTTTCATTATCTCGAAGAGGGCGGCGTCGAGGCCGCGGTGGAAATGTGTACGGGCGTGGGCGAATGCCGGAAATTGCTGGGCGGAACCATGTGCCCGTCATACATGGTCACGCGTGCGGAAGAGCACTCCACGCGCGGCCGCGCCAATGCCTTGCGCGCCGCGATGACGGGCAAGCTCGGGCTGCAAGGTTTCAGCGATAAGCGTCTCTATGACGTGTTCGATCTCTGCCTCGCGTGCAAAGGTTGCAAAGCGGAGTGCCCGTCGAACGTGGACATGGCGAAATTGAAGTACGAATTTCTCGCGCACTATTATGACGAGCACGTGATTCCGTTTGCGACGGTGCTGTTTTCGCGGCCGGATGTGCTGGGTAAGCTTGCTTCGCCGTTTGCAGGCTTGGTCAATCGCACGTTGCAAAATAACGCCACGCGCAAGCTGCTGGAAAAAACGCTCGGGCTCGATCAACGCCGCGTGCTGCCGCTGTATGCGCGCGAAACGTTCACGCGCTGGTTCAAAAAATATGAAGCACAGCAACGCAACGAGGAGCAACGTCCGGTGGTGGCATTGTTCAATGACACGTTTTTGACTTATCACGAGCCGGAGATCGGCATTGCTTCCGTGAAAGTGCTCGAAGCCATGGGGTATCGCGTCGTGTTGGCGGAGGCCGGGTGCTGCGGGCGCGCACTCATTTCGAGCGGGCTGTTGCGCACGGCTCGGCTGCGCGCAGAAGGTGTTGTCGATCGGCTCGCGGAATTTTCCGAGCAAAGTATTCCCGTCGTCGGCTGCGAGCCGAGCTGTGTGTCTGCGATCAAAGAAGATTATCTCGACTTTTTGCGCGATCTTCCCAAAGCCAAACGCGTCGCGGAGAATTTTTTCTTGATCGAAGAGTTTGTGGAGAAGCAATGGAATGGCGAGCAACACGCAACGCGTTTCAAGCCTCTCGCACAAAATCTTTTGTATCACGGCCATTGCCACCTCAAAGCTTTGTTCGGTACTGCATCTTCGAAGCATGCGCTCACGCAAGCCGCGGGCTGCAACGTGAGAGAAGTCGACTCGGGTTGTTGCGGCATGGCGGGCGCGTTCGGCTATGAAAAGAAGCATTATGATATTTCGATGAAGATCGGCGAGCGGCGTTTGTTTTCGGAAGTACACGCTTTGCCGCAGGAACATCGTGTGGTCGCAAACGGTTTCAGTTGCCGTCATCAAATCGAGCACGGCACGGGCCGCAAAGCCCGGCACGCGATCGAGATTTTAGCGGAGGCGGTGATTTAGCTGCCGCGATTTTTATTTAAAAGAATGGACGGTTGCACGGACGTCTTTCGTATAGGACAAACCAAATTAGGACTATGAAACCTCTTCTCTTTTCCCTTTTATTCGCGCTGTGCGCTCTTCCTTTTACAAAGCCGGCCGAAGCGCAACCCGTTCGCGCGCTCTGGGGCTTCGAAGCCACGGGCGTATTCGGCGGAACCCCGCAAGAAACCGTTGCCGCATTGCAAGACCTCGGCGCGAATGCCCTTTTCAGCAACAACCTCTCTGCGGAATTGTCAAGCGCGTTGCGCGCGGCGAATATCAAAGTCTACGCGACGGTGAATGTGTTCGGCGAGAACTCCGCGTGGCGGCGCCATCCCGAGCTGCGGCCCATGAACAGCAACGGCGAGCTGCTGACGGCGCAGCACGGGCACGGCATTTGTCCCACACAACGTTGGTATTGGCCGCGCATTCAACGCACCATCGCGCAGCGCATCGAAGCCGGTTATGACGGCGTTTGGCTCGACTTCATCCGCTTCAGCGGCTTTTGGGAGGAAGCCCGGCCCAAGCTCGAACGCACTTGCTTTTGCGATTCGACGCTCGCTGATTTTTCGCGTACCGCCGGCATTGCGTTTCCCGAAGAGCTTGCTGAAATTGCCGCGGCGAATGCCCAGAGTGACACGACGAGCGGACGCGATCACGGCAACGCCGCAAAAGCCGCATGGATTTTGGCGAATCATCGCAGCGCGTGGCGCCATTATATCGGCAATGTGATTGCGGATTTTGCCCGGCAAGCTAAAGAGACGATGGCGAGGAAAAACGCGAACGCCACGCTCGGGCTTTTCGTTGTGCCGTGGCAACGCGAGGAGTTCAACGCGGCGATGCCGGACGTGCTCGGCCAGGATTTTCGCAAGCTGCGCGAACATGCCGACGTGTTTTCTCCGATGCTCTATCACGAGCTTTGCGGCCGCGAAGTGGACTGGATTGCGCAGTTTGTGGAATATACCGCAAAAGAAACCGGCAAGCCTGTGTGGCCGATCATTCAAAGCGATTTGGGCAAAGACCATCGCGTTTCGGACGATACTTTTGCCGCGGCCGTTCTTAGCGCGCTCGATCCGCCCTCGCAAGGCGTGATCATCTTCAATCAAAAAGCCCTGCTCGAAGCCAAGCAAACGCGCATCTTGAGTTCATTGTGGCGCACAGCGCAATGAGCAAAGCCTGCCCGGGCCCGCCGAACTTGGACAAAAGTTTCTTCGCAGGCTTCCAAGATTTCGGCTGAGAGCCAAAAACTAAAATCAACCACCAATCATGCAACGCATCCTCTACCTCCTCCAAAAAGAATTTCGCCAAGTCTTTCGCGACCGCGCGATGCTCGTGATCATGTTCTTCGTGCCGGTGGTGCAAACCGTCATTCTCGGCTCGGTGATGACCACCGACGTGAAAAACGTGAAGCTCATCATTTATGACGCGGATCAAAGCACAGCCAGCCGCGAAGTATGCCGCCGGTTCATGAACAACCCTTATTTTCAAATGGTGGGATATGCCGAAGGCGCGAGCGATATACGCGAGGCTTTGGATAAATGGGAAGCGCAGATCGGCCTGTTCCTCAAGCCGCACTTCGGACGCGATCTCGAGCGCGGCTTGCGGCCGGAGATTCAACTCATTGCCGACGGGCTTGACGGTAACACTGCGGGCATCGCGCTCGGTTATGCGCAAGGAATCCTCTCGGCATATGCGCAGGAGACGGCGAGCGTAAGCTCGACGAACGCGCCGGTGGTGAGCGAAACGCGCTTGTGGTACAACTTAAATTTGGAGAGCAAGCACTACATGGTGCCCGGCCTCATCGGCTTGCTCGCCACGATTGTCACGATGTTTCTCACCTCAATGGGATTGGTGAGGGAGAAGGAGATCGGCACGCTCGAACAGTTGATGGTTACGCCCATTCGACGCGGCGAGTTGATGCTCGGCAAAGTGCTGCCCTTTGTGGTGATCGGCTTCGTGGAAATCAACGTAATGTTCGTCGCGGCGTTTTTCGTGTTCAAGCTGCACATGGCGGGCAGCTATTTTTTGTTCTTGGGCGTATCGCTGCTCTATTTTCTCACCACGCTCGGACTCGGCATTTTTATTTCCACGCTCGCGGACACGCAGCAGCAAGCCATGTTCATCTCATGGTTCTTCATGATTTTTTTATTGCTCATGTCCGGCTTCTTCACGCCCATTGCGAACATGCCGCTCGCCTGGCAGAACGTGACCTACCTCAATCCGCTGCGTTATTACGTGAATCTCCTGCGTGAAATTTTTCTGAAGGCCACACCGGTAAAATTTTTGTGGAATGAGATCCTCCCGCTTGCGGTTTTCGGAGTGTTGATCATCACGGCGAGCGCGCTGAAATTTCACAAGCGCGTGAGTTGAAAAGCAAAAGCTTTTTCCGTAAGCGGATTCAATGAATCTAGCGGATAGGGCCTTTGCTTTATCCTATATTCGTATAATCCGCTTACAACATGTTTGGAGACTGCGGTTCGTCGGCTTTGGGGAAGAATTTTTCGATTTGCCGCCGGTGCCGCAAGACATGAACGATCGCGTGTTCGAGCATTTGTTCCAGATTATAGATCACGCCCCAGTTAGAAGGAATGATCGTGCTTTCAATCGTCTCATCTGTCATTTCCCATCTGCCTTCCAAAGTTGCAATCGTGTACGCGAGCATCGCTTCGAACTCTTCCAATACTTCGCGGTGAGAAAGGAGCCGCTTGGGCGGGCGATCCGTGGTCATGGCAAACGCGCCGCGCATGTAAGCCGCATAGCCATAGCCCGCGCTGACGACGTGCGACCGGATGGTTTGCACGGACCGGCAGTTCTCATCGCTCGTGCGAGGATCAACAATGCGCGTGAACTCTTCTTCAGAAAGGGACGCAACCACGCGTCGAAGCTCCGAGGCTGCGCGTTCGTATTCATCCAGCAACGCGCCAAGGGCGCCTTTGCGATAAGTGGGTTTCATGCTTTTTACGCGATTAGACCGTAATGCTATTGTTTGGCAATTTCGTGAAGCTAAACCGGATAACCCCACTGCTCGAAACAGGCTCGCCATTCGTTGGCAATACGCCGTTGCAAAGCGACGGGCAACTCGGAAAATTGGTTCTTCTTGTAGCCGTCGAGTGATCGCACATAGCTCTCGACCGCGGATTTGGTTTGAGCGAATGCCGGCAAGCCCAGAGCTTCATAGACACGTTGCACCTGCCCAACCGGATCCCGCTCCAAATCTTCGTACGCGACCTCGTGAAAATGACCGGCAAGGATCAGACGGCGTTCAACAAAAAAGACCTCATACATTGCCCGGCACTGGCGCAGTATCCAGTCGTCAAGATCGTTCGACCGGGGAGGTTGCAAGCATTGCAGCTTGAAGTTGACGGTCAACATTTTCCGGGTGGATTGAAAGACGTCATAGGGATTACGATGGATGTGAACAAACTTGGCTTCCGGAAAAATTTTGAGAAGATGTTTGATGCGGCACGTGTGGGGAGGCGATTTGAGCACGAGCGGGCGTTGCAGCTTATAAGTCAGCCGTTTCAGGAACGCCAACAGCCCCGCGCGCCATTGCTCGATCTCGAGCTCGCCGACATTTTGAAAGGCGAGATAGCGGTCATAACGCTCCCGCTGTTTGGGAAAAAACCACCCCATGTAGGGAGATATAAAAGTCGTGATGCACAGCGCGAACTCGTCTTCTTGCGGCGATTGCACCGTCCATACGATATTGTCCATCGGCCGCCGTTTGGGCAGAAACCACTCGATGAACCGCGAATGCAGAGGCTCCGACGTCAGAAACGCGTGGGGAAAAAGCGTTTGATAGTTGTTGGGAAATGCGAAGCGTTGATCCACGGTCAACAGATTGTGCAAGTGCGTTGTGCCGCTGCGCCAATGGCCGAGCACGAACAATGGAGGCGGCACGTGTACTTGTTCCACCGCATGCGCATAACGGCGTTGCTCCAGCCAACGCCACAGGCTGTTTTGTGAACTCTGAAAAGTAATCATCAAAGCGCGGAGGAGCTTCGAGGGCGCAACGGCAAATTGATTCTCGCGCAACAGCTTGATCCAATCACCAAAAGTGATTCCTCCCAGTATTCCGGGGCCGCAGCAACGAAGAAAGGTCTCACGCCAAGCCATGTTTGATACCCATCCTAAAAAATTAGACCCGGCGTGAAAGCCGGAACGCGACCATCTCCTGAGCGTTGCGAACCAACAGGACGTCGCGGACCAGCACCGGATGATTCCACGTCTTGCCCTTGATCGCCGGAAGCCGCGCGAGTTCCGCGAATTGATCTGAAGTCGCGTTGACCAGCGCCAACTCACCCTGCTCAGACAGCACTAGCAACAAATCTTGCTCGGGCAACAGCACGAGTTGGCCGTGGCCGTAACGACCTCCTTTCCATTTGCGTTTGCCGTCCGCGACATCGATGCATGCGAGGATGCTGCCATCGAAGCCGAAGGCAAGGTCCTTGTGAACGACGAAGTCGTTGAAGTAAGGCTTCAACCCGTTCGAGGTCCAGCGCTCTTCGACAGTCCATCCGCCGTACCCGTGCTTAATCGCGAGACGGCGCACGCCGATGCCGGCGTTTTCGCCAAATCCGGAGCCTGTGCCGACTAGAACATCACCGTCTGCGGTCAGAGCAGGTTGCACGATGCCATCACCCGGCCACTTGTGCTTCCAAAGCAGCGCGCCATCCGCGAGCGCAACGCCGATTGCGCCGGCGCCATTGAGCAGCACGATCTGCGCAACACTGTCAATCGTCAATAGATGTGGCGAGCTATAACCCCAGCCGCTATCCGGGCCGAACCAACGCGGATTGCCAGTGGCGAGATCATAGGCGACGAGTTTGCCAGCCGCGGCGACGACAACGAGATCGTCAATCACCAATGGCGAGCTCGCGAAACCCCAGCCCGGGATTTTCGTGTCGGTGTCGGAGGCCGCATTGCGCGACCACACGACGCTGCCGTCACCGGCGTCGAGCGCGTTAACGATTCCGGTCGCGCCAAATGCGTAGACGCGACCGTTGCTGAGAGTCGGCGTTCCGCGAGGCCCGGCGCCGGCATTCGACTCCCAAAATCGCACCGAGTCGCGATGCGTCCACACTGGATTGCCGGTGGTCACATTGTAGCAGGCGACGACCTCGTTATCACCGCGCTGCTCTTGCGTGTAGAAAAGGCCGTCGAGAATCGCGAAAGAGGACCAACCCGGCCCGATTGGCCGACGCCACAATTCAATTGGCGGTGATGCTGCCCAGTCGGTCTCAATCCGCACGCCGCGAACGATGCCATCGCGCTCGGGTCCGCGAAAGCCGGGCCAGTCAGCGACCGTCTTTGTCGCTACCGGAGTCGCTGGGAGCGCCACGGGCTTCTCACTAACTTTGACCTCGAGCCGTTCGTTGGAAATCTTCGCTGCTGTTGCAGCCGGAGGAAGAACTGCCGTCGCATCGCTCGTTCGAGTCGTGTTGGGAGTCTCTACGACAACCTGAGTCGACGCAAGGGGCATCGGCTCGTTGGCAACTTGGGCCAAGAGCCGTTTCTCGGGAGTCTCGGTCCATCGCCACGCGAAATCCGAATCCCCGTCGCCGGTGATGCCGCCGGTTCGGATGAGCGTCCACGCGCCGCTCGCGAGCAGAATGGTCGCGACCATCACCGCGCGACGAGGTCCGTCAGCGAGGCGACAACTGGCAACGACCGCGACGACGAAAGCGAAGCTCAACAACGGAACGGCGTAGAAGATGAACAGCATCCCCATCCCCGCCTTCGCCACCGATACGTGGAGGATACGCGACGTCCCGAAGAGCGCGACGATCATCAGCAGGACCGCGCCCCAGCGTTCGGACCGAGGAGCCCGGCTGAAGAACGCCCACCACACAGCGATAGCCAACCCGCCAATGAATGTGCCAAAAAACCAGTACATCCCTTGATCGGGCATGACCATGGGCAGCACGAACCAAGTCAGGCATTGCAGCATTGCGAGGATTACGCCAGGCCACAGCCGGAGCGGCTTCTGCGGAGCCGGTTCGTCGGTCTTTCTTTTTAACATTGTCTTCTCCTCATCCTATTTTGAAAATTAGGTTCATGGCCCCTATGGAACATTGTTGCCTAACGTTCGCGCTGACCCGCTTTGCGAAGCGCAGCGGAGCAAGTCAGGTGCAGCGCGTTGTCAGGTTGTGTTGTTACATTCCAAAGCTATTACTACTTTTCCTCGAGCGTGTCCTTCTTCAAGATAACGGAGAGCTTCAGCCACGCCGCGTAACGGGTAACGTCTAGCGATGACGGGCACAATCTTTCCGGCTTCTAGAAAATCTTTCAGAAGAACCAAATCCGTCTTGTTTAGCTTCGCTATAAAGAAACGCATCTTCTTGCTTCCAATCAGCGACAGTAATGATCCCAGTAACATAGCTTGGAGAGCTTGAATCCAACCACCTCCAACCATGACATAAATCCCGTCCTGACTCAGCGCACGCCTGTAATCGAAAATCGAATGATATGCGTTGGCGGCAATAATCAGGTTATAACGCTGCCCGTTTTTGGTGAAATCTTCTCGAGTGTAATCAATGATCTGGTCTGCGCCAAGTGATCGCGCCGTGTCCACATTCCTCGTGCTGCACACGGCAGTGACTTCAGCCCCGAACGATTTGGCAATCTGGACCGCGAATGTGCCCACACCACCAGACGCGCCATCAACCAGAACCTTGTGGCCTCGCTGGATGCGTCCCTTATCACGAAGACCCTGAAGGGCAGTGATTGCCGCCACAGGCACAGAGGCCGCTTGCTCAAACGTCACGTTAACTGGCTTCATGACCAATGCGGACTCGGAAGCACACGCATACTCGGCAAAGGCCCCACGACACGCGCCGAACACCTCGTCGCCTGGTTTGAACTGCGTTACGTTCCTGCCAACCGCTTCAACCTGGCCGGCCACATCTCGGCCGGGTCGTGTGATTTTTAAGCGCCAGTCAAGTGGATTGACAGAAGCCGCGCGAACTTGTATCAAAACTTCATTGTCCCCAGCGGCCGGCTTTTCAATTTCCTCCAATTTTAAGAACATCGGGTGAACCATCGTTGTGATAAACAATAGCTTTCATGAGCTCCCTTCAGGATTTATTTAATTGTGGCAGCGAATCTTCAACTCAGCCCAATGCGCGCATCTGCAGTGGCGGAGCTTTTACGCCAAAGGTTGCTGCATGCCCGGCCGTGTTTTCAAAACTTTCCACTTGAGAGTTGTACCCAAGAGATGAACGATACCGGTGAGCAATGCGACAGATGAGAACACCAGGTCGCGAAGTTCGAGGAACGTCGCGCCGCTGATCAACAGAATGATTTGCACGATTGCGCCGATGCCACGCAGCGTGTAAATCGCTCCAATAACGATCAACGCTGGTAGTAAAAGTGGCAAGCGGCGTATCACGCCGGCGCCGGACAAAGCGTAGCAGCCGAAGATCGTAAACACGACGACAATCGCGAATGTAATCAAAGCCGGAACGAACGAACCGGCTTCCGCCATGCTCGCCATTTCTTCCCCGGCGCGAAAGTAGCGATACGCCGGCGCGCCGATGAAGATGATTACGAGGTGCAACAACGCAATTGCGAAGCTCGCCGCCGCGCCCAGCTTGAGCCACATATTTCCGTTTGAGGTCATTGATTGCTCCGAAAACTACTTTGCGAGATTTCGACAATTGTGGGCTTGGCGGTTACTCATTAGTTTCGTTTATCGGCAACAAACCACGCAAACGATTTCCGAAGCCGCTCGGTTGCTCGCACTGCGAAGCCACACGCCTCAAGTGCGTCCACGAAACCATCATGGCCGAAGCGATCTTCCTGCGGATGCTCGAGCACGCGCCGCCAGAGCGGATGCGTGATGAACGGATCCAGCGCTTCTTCCGCATAGAAACGCCCAAGCGGCTTGAGCACGCGATGCACTTCCTTGAGTCCGTCCCGCCAATTGGGGACGTGATGTAGAATGCCGAAGTCGAACACGGCATCATAGCTATTGTCTTCGGCTAAAATTTTCGTCACGTCCCCGGCCCAAAGCCGAACCTTTTCGCCATACTTCACGAGCCTGCGCTGTGCCAGCTCGATCATGTGCGAATCAAGATCGAAAGCGTCGACGCGCGCAGCGCCGAAAATATCGAGGATGATTTCCGCGCCGACACCCCGGCCGCATCCGATCTCCAGCGCGACGCCGCCTGATCTCGATCCTCCCATTTTCAAAAATCGCCGCGCTTCGAAAAGGCGTTGTGTCAGCGCCCGCAGCGGATTGTTCATCAACGCCTTTTCAATTTGATTCAATAGCATCAGGGCCTCGCACTAGCTTATTGCAAAAAGAATCAGAGCGCACAAAGGCTTATTGCGCCGCCTCGGGCTGCTGCATCGTCGTAAAAATCTTGCTGACGCTGGCAACAATACCGGCCACGTCGGAGAGATTCGAGGGGATGATCATCGCGTTGTTCTTCGCGGCCAGCTTGCCGAACTCACCGAGGTATTGTTCGGCAATGCGCAAGTTCACGGCATTGACGCCGCCTTTTTCGTTGATGGCATTGGCAATCTCACGAATGCCTTTGGCCGTTGCCATGGCCACGCGCTCGATCTCCTGCGCCCGCCCTTCCGCCTCGTTGATGCGCTTCATCTTCTCGCCTTCGGATTTCGCAATGGCTTCTTGTTTGTCACCCTCCGCGCGATTGATCTTCGCTTGTTTATCGCCTTCGGATTCGGCAATGAGCGCGCGCTTTTCGCGCTCGGCGCGCATTTGTTTCTCCATCGCGTCTTTGATGCTCGGCGGCGGCACGATGTTCTTGATTTCATAGCGCGTCACCTTCAAGCCCCACGGCAACGCGGCCTTGTCCACCGCGGTCACAATTTCATGGTTGATCTTATCGCGCTCTTCAAAACTGCGATCCAGCTCGATCTTGCCGATTTCGCTGCGCATCGTCGTTTGCGCGAGCTGCGTGGAAGCAAAGGCATAATCGTTGATGCCATACGAAGCTTTGACCGGGTCCACGATCAGGAAATACAGAATGCCGTCGACTTCCACCTGGATATTATCTTTCGTGATGCACGTTTGAGGATGCACGTCCATGGCCATTTCCTTGAGCGAATGGCGATACGCGATGCGATCCAAAAAGGGCATGAGAATGTGAAATCCCGCCTCCAACGTGGCGCGATATTTCCCCAAACGCTCGACGATGAAGACCGTCTTTTGCGGCACGACGCGCGCGGTTTTGATGAGAACGATAAAAGCAAAGAGTATCAATCCTGCGACCACGAACGTTTGCACGGACATACCTTCGAACATAATTTGCTCCTTCCTCAGTTTATCGGTTTGACTTTCAACGTGAGATTGCTGCGGCTGATAACTTGCACCGTTGCGCCGGACTCAAGCTCGACGTCCGCTTCTGCATCCCAAATCGTGCCGTTAAATTCCACTTTCCCTCCGATGTGTTTGGGCGTAATCGCCGAGGTGACCACGGCCTTGCCGCCCTGAAAATCATCCAGTGATTGATGCGGCGCGAGCTGGCCGGAGACCCGGCCTTCGAAATAATTTTGCCCGTGCTTGCGAAAGAGCGCCAGCGAAACAATGGAAGAGATGAGAAAAACTAAAAGCTGTTCATTGAACGTTTCGATCACGCCCAAGCCGGTGGCGAGCGCCGTCACCCATGCGCCGGCGCCGAAAAAGATGATGATCAGCCCGGGGATGATGATCTCGGCCAGCGCTAAAATCAAGCCGGCGATAAACCACATGAGCACGGGATCCACATTTTCAAACATGCTTTCCTCCTTCAGTAATTTTTTGACACGTTACACTTTACACCTTACACGACTTGGTGTAACGTGTAAAGTGTAATGTGCCGGTTAATGGGCCACGCCGCTCTACGCAAATAATTGATGAACACGATTTTTCTCCACCGCGCGCATCGCCGTTTGTCCGCACGCGCGCACCGCATGAATGAGCTGCGCGAAACGCTCGTCGCGCGTGAACCCTAAACGATAACGCGAGTAGATTTGTTGCGCGATGACGCCGAGTTTGAACATGCCATAGGCAAAATAGAAGAGCATGTTGCCAACTGCGCGGCCGCTGCGCTCCGCGTAGCGTTCAATAAATTCCTGCCGATTGAGATTGCCCGGCAAACTCGTCAGCCCGAATTGGCGCAACGCGGGTGGATCGCTCGCTTCGGCCCAATACGCGAGCGTCGTGCCCACGTCCATGAGCGGATCGCCGATCGTCGCCATCTCCCAGTCTAAAATTGCAATGATACGCGTGAGATCGTTCGGATCGAGCACAACGTTGTCGTAGCGATAATCGTTATGAATGAGGGCCGAGCCGAAGCTTGCGGGTTGATGTGAAGCGAGCCACGTTGCCGTTTGCTCCATTTCGGGAATCTCATCCGTCTTGGCATTCGCATAACGCTTCGTCCAACCTGTGATCTGCCGCTCGATATAACCTTCGGGGTGCGCGAGATCGCGCAATCCGGCCGCGTGATAATCGAGGCTGTGCAATTCGACCATCGTATCAATGAGCGCGAAGCAAATGCGTTGCATCAACTCCGGCTTCAACTCAAAACCCTGCGGCGGACGGTTGCGTAAAATCACGCCACGCACGCGCTGCATCATATAAAACGGCGCGCCGAGAATGCTGTCGTCGTCGCAGAACAAAACTGGAGCAGGGACTTTGGGATAGATTTTAATCAGCGCGGAGAGAATGCGAAACTCGCGGCTCATATCGTGGCCGCTCTTGAGGTTCGCGCCAAAGGGAGGGCGGCGCAGCACGAACTCATGTTCGCCGCAACGCAGAAGATAAGTGAGATTCGAAAAGCCTTGGGGGAATTGTTCGATATGAAGAGGGCCGGTGAGATGCGGCAAGCGCTCGCGCAAATACCTTTGCAATGCTTCAACCTCTAGCGCCTCGCCGGAACGCGCGGCGGCGGGTTGATCGAGCCAAGACGGTTCTTTCATACGAGCCACGCTGAAATTCTTTTGCCCTGCACGCGATGCTCGCTGGTTTTGCGGCCGCGGGTTTTCTTTTCGCGGCGGTCGAAGACGAGCAGATACCCGCGCTTCAGGTTTTCACTTTCCAAATACCCGGCGAGCTGATCTAAACCTTCGCTGTAACGCCGCGCGCCATACCAGAGCTTGAGTTCGACGACTTCTTTTTGTTGGCCATAAACGCACAGCACGTCGATGCGGCCCTTGCCGGAAGGCACTTCTTTGAACGTCCACCCTTTGCCGTTGACCAAGAGATCGAGATAGCTTAGAAAGAGAAGCTGTGCCGTAGCTTCTTTGAAGGTGGGATGCTTGACGAGCGTCGTGCCTTTGGCTTTCATGAAGGCTTGGAATTTTTCCAGGACGCGCGGGAAGTCGAGCACGCCGTTGCGACTGTGTAGGCGATTGCCCTCTACGAGTTTTTGGATATCTTCGCCTTCCAGTTCTTCTTTAAAGTGCTTGTAGAGCACTTGTGCGTAGATCGGATTACCTAAGACCAATTGTTGACTGGCTTCGCTAAAAATACCATAGCTCACGCCCAGATCAATGTTATCTGCGTGGATGTTGAATTCCCGCCTTCTGCCAGTGAGTAAATCCAAAACGACGGGAAGGATTTCCGGTTTTCGAGCATTGTTATAAAGGCTTTCAAAGTTGGCATTGCGCGAGGCGATGAGTCTTTGAATCGCAGCTTCTGCATGCGAAAGCGAAATCGTTTCCTTGCGGTTGAGGACCAACTCTTTCACCATGATTTTAGCGAGCACGGACACGAGCCAGGGATGGCCGTTGGTGACGTGATGCACGCGGCTGAAAACCGCGTCTTCGAACTGTTGCCCGGTCTCTTGCGTGTGCTCCAAATAATACTGCCGGATGTTTGCGAGGCTGAAAGGCGGGAGGTGATAATCGATGGCGATGTTGAACGGGGAGGCGGAGCCGAGGGAGCGGGTTTCATCGCGATAACGCGCTTTGAGATTTTTGATGTCATGCACGCCGGCGAGGGCAATGCTGTGCGGCGCGGGCTCGCGCTGGCGATCGAGGTACATCGCGCGCAAGTTGGCGAGAAAACCAATTACGACGGTTTCCGGCACGGCGTCGATCTCGTCAATGAGCAGCACGAGCTTTTTCGGGCGCGGTTGGCAAAGCCTACGCAGCCAATCGAAAAACGCAAAACGGTCGTTGATTTCCGGCGGGAGTTGCTTTCCTTCCGAAGCAAACCTTGTCTCTTTGAAAACAAGGTTGGCAAGTTGTCTATAAAACTCTGCTTCCGGCATTTCCGCTCGCTGCGCGAAAAGCTCGAAGGAAAGCAATGCCGGAAAATAGCTGCTGGAATCCATGATGCGCCGCCGCAAAAAATGCAGCAGCGTAGTCTTGCCGCATTGCCGTGGGCGGTTGATAACAAAATAAGTTCCTTTTTCGATCAACTCGTCGATCTTTGCAAGCTCGGGCTGCAAATCAACGTAATAATGTTTTTCCGGAATGATGCTGCCGGTGATATTGAACTCACGCATGAGGTCGCCTTTGCCTTGCGTTACGCGAACCGTTTGAAGCAAGATAAGAGATTCTGCTGCGAAATAAAAGCCGCCGCTCAAACAATCGTCGCGCCGCCATCGACAACGATGGTTTGCCCGGTGATGTAATTCGACGCCTCTGAAGCGAGAAAAACCGCGACGCCTTTCAACTCGCCCGCAGCGCCGATGCGTCCCATAGGCGTGATCGCCTCAATGGTCGCGCGCGCATGCTCGAGGACTTTATCGGACATGCGCGTAGAGAAGAAGCCCGGCGCAATGGCGTTGACGCGAATGTTGTGCTTCGCCCATTTCGCCGCCAGCTCGCGCGTGAGTGAGAGCAATCCGCCTTTGGCCGCGTTATAGCCGGCGGTATCTTGCACGCGCGGCAGCGTTGCGATCAAACCGGCTATCGAAGCAATGTTGATGATGCGCCCAAACTTTCTTTTGATCATCTCGCGACCCACGGCTTGGCAAAGCAAAAAGGGCCCAGTGAGGTTGATGTCGAGAACCATCTGCCATTTGTCGAGCGGCATGTCTTCTGCAGGCGCCCCCCACGAGACACCAGCGTTGTTGATGAGAATATCGATCTGCCCATACGCGCGCATCGCTTGCTCGACCACGCGTTGAATGTCATCCGGCTTCGAAACATCGGCCAGCATGCCTTCGCAGCGAAAGCCGCGGCCTTGCATTTCTGCCACGGTGGGCGCGAGCCATTCTTCCCGGCGCGCGACGAGCATCAATGCCGCGCCCGCTTCGGCAAGTCCTTCTGCCATTTCTTTGCCCAAGCCGCGCGAGCCGCCAGTGATAAGCACGACTTTTCCGGTGAGATCGAAGAGGTGATTGATGGTGGTCATGATTATACTGATAGCGGGTTAGTTTGTAACACCCCGGATAATGTCATTCAGTAGGAATCTTTTTAAGCGCCGGGCACAACTTTCAGACGAGCTGTTTCTCCAGCGAGTAAAAGGTTTCCTTCTGAATGACAGCCTCGGGAGGGATTACAAACCAACCCGTTTTCAGTATATTTCTCTCGTTGAAAGCTTGCTTGCATTTGTGAAGCGATTCTCTTACAATATTACATCAAAACATTGCGTCGTTCATTAAAGTTTGAGGATGAATTCTATGCTTTCCGTTAAAGGTGTTTATAATGGTAAAGTGGTCAAGCCGCTCGCGCAAGTGGTTCGGAAACCGAATACACTAGTAATCATTACGTTCCTCGAAGAGGAAAACGCGAGCGACTATGAAGCAGTTAAAAGTAACTATCAAGCGCGGGCGAAGAATTTTGATTTCGGAGAAACTCCGGATAGAATATACGCCCGAGAAGTTTTGCCGGAATACTATTCGACATTCTCGCGAGCTTGATCATCATCCTACTAAACGTTAAGTGCTGAGATTCGCCTTACAATTCAGAGCTGTCATTATGACAAGTAGGGGGCGCGTTCGACTTAACGCTGAAGTACTTCTCTCCTCACGCTCTACAAAGCCTCTACGCCATACTTCTTCAAAATCTCCCGCGCCACAAAGTTTTTGTGAACCTCGTCCGGCCCGTCATAGATGCGCGCGGCGCGTTCGTGGCGATACCAAAACGAGAGTATCGTATCGTCCGTCACGCCCAATGCGCCATGCACTTGAATGGCGCGGTCGAGCACGCGCAGCAGCACGTTCGCCACATAAAACTTGATCATCGAAATTTCCGCTCGCGCAGCATAGTTGCCTTCACTCTCAAGCTTGCGCGCGGCTTCCATCACCAACAAACGCGCGGCATTGATTTCAACCCGGCATTCGGCGATCCAGTGTTGAATGGTTTGTTGGCTTGCGAGTAACTTACCCGGCGCTAGCTCGCGGCTAGCGGCGCGTTTGCACATGAGATCGAAGGCGCGTTCGCAGATGCCGATCCAGCGCATGCAGTGATGAATGCGTCCCGGGCCGAGTCTTTCTTGCGCGAGCGCAAAGCCGTGCCCTTCTTGCCCGATCAAATTCGCGGCGGGCACACGGCAATTTTCCAAAACAATCTCGGCATGGCTGAAATAATCTTCGCCGGCCTCGCCCATCACCGAGATATTGCGCACGAGGCGAAAGCCGGGCGTGTTGGTTGGCACAATGATTTGGCTCGCGCGCTGATGCAGACTCTTGGCTTCGGGATTGGTCACCGCCATCACGATGGCGAAAGCCGCGCCTTCGGCAGAGGAAGCAAACCACTTGTGTCCATTGAGAACGTATTCATCTCCCTCGCGCACCGCCGTGGTGCTCATCCAAACCGGATTCGAACCCGCGTGCTCCGGTTCGGTCATCGCAAAGCAACTGCGAATCTCCCCGGCTATGAGCGGGTGCAAAAACTTTTCTTTCTGCTCTTCATTGCCGTGCGCGAGCAGCAATTCCATATTACCAATATCCGGCGCTTGGCAATTGCAGAGATAATGCCCCAAAGGACTCGTGCCGAGGGCTTCACTGATTTGCGCGAACTCAGAGAGAGTCAAGCCCAATCCGCCCAAGCTTTGCGGCAAGTGCGGCGCCCAAAAACCGAGCTGTTTGACGCGCGCACGTTTTGCTTCGAGCACAGGCAGGAGCGCGCGAAAGCCTTTTTGCAAAAGAGCAGCTTCGAGTGGATAAACTTCGCCGACAATGAAATCGCGAATTTGAAGAAGCATGTAAGTGAGCCGGGCGTTGGTCGCATCGAGCATGGTAAAAATCCGAAATTGAAAAATGGCCGGTCTGCTTTTGCGGAAGAAGATACAACCTCGACATGTCATCGTAGCCCCTTTTTCGCTGTGAAGCAAGAAATTTTTCAAGAGGAGGGGGCCGCTTCGCGGCGCCGCAAAAATGTGTGAGCGAGCGCCAAGGAATAGGGTCTTGTGAGATGTAATCACATGTTACGCTGGTTTCTGGAAGCCGCCATTTGGAGAAGTTATGAAACCCATCCCGTATCTCTTCAAACGTAGCGCCATGCTCGCAGCCCTGCTGCTCCTAGCAACCGACTCGTGGGGCATTGCGCAAACCTCAAAGCGCGCCGCAAGAGCCGAAGTTGATTTCCCTCTCAACCGAAACCTTTCCAACTCACACGCCGGCAGGATCGCGCAAACGCCCCCTTACACGCAGAGTAAAATTCATGACGTTGGCAATATGCGGTTGGCGATCACCAACTTCGGCGAGATCGGCAGCCGCGGCCGGCAGCCTAGCGGCGAGTTTCCCGCGCATTCCAACATCGAGCACCTTTTCATGGGCGCGCTCTGGATCGGCGCATTGGTGGATAACGATACGCTCGTCTCGTTCGGCTTCGATGGTTGGCAAAACTGGAGCGAGTTGTTTCCCGGCTTCACCGAGCAAGACTCGATTAGCGAGCGCACGAATCGTCCGGGGTTTCCACATCATGATCCGTTCGCGTTTTCGGAGGAAGATTTCATCGCCGTCTATTCCGATACCAACCTCAGCTTTGCGTGGGAAGGGCACAAACCTCTCGGCGTGGAGATCACGCAGAAAAGTTATGCGTGGAGCCGGCCGGGCATCGAAGATTTTGTGATCTTGGAGTATCATCTTAAAAACATCTCGGCGCGCCTGGGCCGGTCGCGAGGGTTTCATAAATTTTTTCTCGGGTTTTATGTTGACGGCGATTGCGGCCTCACCAGCATTCCCAATTATTTTGCAGATGACGTCACCGGGTTCTCGCGCGTCACAGTTGCGAATGATACGCTCGACGTAGCATGGATCATGGATGACGACGGCGACAATGGCTTGACACCGAGCCTGGCGGGCATGACTGTGCTCAATGCGAAAGGCCGAGTCGTTTCCTATAATTGGTGGGATCCGCCGACCGACTGGGGCCCGAGCAATCCCAACAACCCAAATGATTACGCCGGGCATCCCGATACGGACGCGAAGAAGTATCGTATCATGTCCAATGGCGAGATTGATCCCAATTCGACTGACGCGCAGTTTCCGCCTGAGTTTCTCAACGGTATTGACATTCGTTATCTGTTGTCGGCCGGCCCGTATGAGCTTGCGCCGGACAGCACGATCAAAGTGGCGTTTGCTTATGTCGGCGGCGAGCCGGTCGGCGCAACCACGGCGTTCGATGATCTTTTCAACAACGTCAAAAGCGCGCGCGGCGTTTATGAGAATCCGCCGCCTCCGCCGCAAGCCGGAATGCTCAAGCTGGCGGCGCGAACACCGGCAGGAAAAGCGATTGCTGGAATGCGCGTCAGGATTCAAGGCCGTTTGTTTGATGAAACGCTGCTCACGGATGACCTCGGTGAGGCCGCCCTCCAACTTTTGTATGATGATTATACGGTTTCATTTTCGCGGTGGGGATTTTATGCCAAGACCTTGCCGCTCACGATTTCATCACCGGCAACGGACTTCGCTTCCACTTTTGAGCCGGGATATATCGAGACGTTCACGGCGGCGCAAACCTGGTCGTTGCGCGATACCAGCGATCGCCCGCTCTTGCGACAGTGGGCAATCTCTTCCGCTGCCGGCTTAGGGCCTTATTACCTGCGCCGAGATTATACCGGAGACCTCGAGGGCCGCGTCGCGGTGTCCTCCGTTTATCGCGGCGCATTGACGCTGACTTCGCCGGTGATGGACGCTAGTGAGATGGCTGATCCTCATTTGCAATTCGCGCGGTATTACAACGTCTCTTCCAATCCGGAAGCGAAGGATACGTTGCGCGTGTCGATCTCCAACGACGAGGGCGCAACTTGGCGCGAGTTGGATTTTTACACGGCGCCGGATACCGGCTGGCAAATCGCGAGGTTCCGGGTTGCAGATTTTTTGGCGCCCACGGCTCAAATGAAGGTGCGCTTTTCGAATAGCGAAAATGTGGATAGTGCCGCGCCGCGTCCGGCTTTCGCCATGATCGACGATTTCATTCTTGTTTCCAAGCCCGCGGTTTCAGTTCGAGAAGAAAGCAACGCGCCGCGCCCGCAGTGGAAGCTTGCGCAAAATTACCCCAATCCTTTCAACCCCTCCACGGCCATCTCCTTTTCGTTGCCAAAGGCGGCGCGCGTGAGCTTGAAGATTTATGATCTGCACGGCCGCACCGTGCGCACGCTATTAGAAGGCTATCGCCCGGCAGGAGGATATGAGCAAGTGTGGGATGGGAAAAACAATGAAGACACGCTCGCCGCCAGCGGCATATATCTGTTGCGCATGCAGGCGAATGAATTTGTCGAGGTGAGAAAGCTCACGCTCTTGCGATAACGCGTGCTCGAAGTATATAAACCGGCTCCTGCAAAATTTGAAATGCCGCAAAGCTGCTTTCAGCTTTCGCGGCATTTTTTCCATAGAGAATTTCCGGGGCGGTTGCGGGTTTTAGGGTATGCGTTTTTTTCAAATCATTCCGCTTGTCTTTTCATTTCGGCCTGCATATATTGCCGCCCCTTTGTTTTTGAAAAGGAGCATTCAACCCGCTTTTTCCCCGACAACTCATCAAGCAGAAGAGGACGTGCTTGATTCGCGTTGAGAAAATCTCCAAAGCTTACGGCGAAGGCCCCCACGCGACGCACGCTTTGCACGAAGTCGATTTGCGCATCACGCGCGGCGAGTTTGCCGCGCTGTACGGCGCGAGCGGCTCCGGCAAGAGCACGTTGCTCAATTTGATCAGCGGCATCGACCGTCCCACCGCAGGAAAAATATTTTTTGAGGAAGATGAAATCACCGCGATGAATGAAACGCGCTTGACTTTGCTGCGCCGTGAGAAAATCGGTTTCGTGTTTCAGTTCTTCAATCTGCTCCCCACCCTTTCCATCATCGAAAACGTTTTGCTGCCCGCGCAGTTGCGAGCAACAGCAACGAACAATCTGCATGAGCGCGGCGTCGCGTTGCTCGAACGTTTGGGCATTCGCGGCCGGCTCGAGGCTTTTCCCGATCAACTCTCCGGCGGCCAACAACAGCGTGTGGCCATTGCCCGTGCTTTGATCAATGACCCGCAACTGATTTTAGCCGACGAGCCGACCGGTAATCTCGATTCCGAAAACGGCGTGAATATTTTGCGCTTACTCAAACAGCTCGTCGCGCAAGAAGGGCGAACCGTGTTGCTTGCGACGCATAGTTTGGAAGCCGCGCGTTTTGCCGATCGGCTGTATCAAGTGCGCGACGGGAAAATCACGACGCTTTCAACCGAAGCGGTCATCAATAGCCTGTATTCGGCAAATATGGCAAGCTCGGCGGCGTCGAGGTTTTAATCCTTTATCGTCACGGGCAATAACAGCAAAAATTTTTAGCCAACGGATGATAAAGAAAGGCTTTTATCAGTTGGGTTGTTTCTACCCGTTGGGAAATTTTTTAAGCTATGGCTTATAGTGTTGGCGGGATGGCAAGAACATTCTGAGTTGATCGAACATGCTCCGCTTGCTGCGGCTTTTCAACTATCGCCATTTGCGGCGACGTCCGCTCGAAACTTTTCTTTGCCTGCTCGGCATCGCCATTGGCGTGGCCGTGATGTTGGGCATCGATCTGGCGAACGAGAATGCGATGGCGAGCTTTCGCCGCAGCGTGGAAGTTGTGACCGGACGCGCCACGCACCAAATCAGCGGCGGGCCGAACGGCATGGCGGACTCGCTCGCGGCATGGGTGCTGAAACAGCCTCGCCTCAAAGCTGCGCCGGTGATTGAATACGTCGCCGCGTGCCGCGAAGCGGAGAAAGATGCGTTGCACATTTTAGGCGTCGATCCGTTTCAAGAAGCGCCGTTTCGCGAGTATTCCACGCTTACATCTGAACAGCAAACCACGGCATTTGATGAAAGCGGATTGCAAGTATTGCTCGTGCCGGGCGCGGCGCTCGTCAGCGAGAACTTTTTACAGAAGTATGCCATTGTTGCCGGCGATACGATTCACGTGCTCGTCGGCAGCCAATGGCGCGAGTTGATCGTGGTTGGAAAAATTTCAGAAGCTTTGCTCGCGCGGATGGGGTTCGATCATTTGGCGATTTGCGATATCAGCACCGCGCAAGAGCTGCTCGGAAAAATCGGCTACGTCGATCGCATTGATTTGATCGCAAGCCCGGAGCGGCTCGTGCAACTGCGCGAGGTGTTGCCGCCCACGCTGCAAATCTCTCCGCCGAGCGGCCGAACGCAACGCGTGGATGACGTGCTGCGCTCGTTTCGTTTGAATCTCACTGCGCTCTCTTTTCTCGCGGTGTTTGTGGGAATGTTTCTCATTTACAATACGATGCTGTTCACGGTGATACAGCGCCGCAAACAACTCGGCATTCTGCGTTGCCTCGGCGTCACGCCGAAACAAATTTTGAGCACGGCTTTGCTCGAAGCCTTGACGCTCGGCGTCATCGGCACAACGCTCGGACTCGCGCTCGGCATCGTGCTCGCGCAGTACACGACGAAAGCCGTGAGCAGCACGATTTCGGAGCTTTATGTTTTTCTCAAAGTGGAGGGCGTTGCGTTGCAACCGCTTCTGCTGTGTAAAGCTTTTGGTCTCGGTTTGATGACGACATTGATTGCGACCGCAGTGCCCGCGCTCGAAGCGGCCTCGACTTCGGCAGCGACCGCAGTGCGCCGTTCGAGCTTGGAATCGCGCGCGGGAAAGTGGACGCCCAAGCTTGCGTTGCTTGGCGTGTTTTGGGTGTGTGCCGCTATCGCAGCCTATCTCATCACGGAAAGCTTTTGGGGCGGATTGCTCGTCGCATTGAGCGCCGGTCTCGCTGCGATTTGCTTCACACCGCTTTTGAGTGTTGCGTTGACAAAACGATTGTCGCCATTGAGTCTCAAACATGCAGGCCAGCCCGGTTTGCTCGCGACGCGCGGCATTCGCGCAGCGTTGAGCCGTACCGCGGTGGCGATTGCCGCACTCATGTTGTCATTGGCGATGTTGCTCGGCATGCGTTTGATGATCACCAGCTTTCGAGGGTCCGTGGATACGTGGATGAATCAAGTGCTCGAAGGCGACGTTTATATCGCGACTTCCGGCTTTAACGCCGCAAAGTGGCAAGCGCACATGGATCCCGAATTCATTGCGTGGCTCGAGCCGCAGCCGGAGATCGAGGCGATCAATCTTTACGGCGTGACCGAATACGAGTATCGCAACAAGCCGATTTTTTTGATCAACACCAGCGCGGCAGTGCTTGAAGAGCGCACGCGGTTTTTGTTTCAACACAACGAGAGCCGCGAGAATTGGCAGCGCGTGCGCGCCGGCGAGGTGCTCATCTCGGAAACGTTCGCACGCCGGTTTGATAAAAATGCCGGCGATACGTTGGCGCTGAAAACACCGCACGGCATGAGCGTGTTTCACATCGCTGACGTGTTCATTGATTACTCGTTCGAACAAGGACAGGTGCTGGTGGATCGCGAAACGTATCGCAAACATTGGGGGCCGCCGCATGCGAACAACCTCGGCATCTTTTTGAAGCCCGAGGTGAATCGCGAAGCCTATATCACAAGTTTGCGGCGCGGCGTTGCCGGGCGTTTCGAGGTGATGATCTCTTCGCGACGCGAATTGCGCGAGGAAGTTCTGCGCATCTTCAATCAAAGCTTTGCGATTACGAACGTCATGCAAGTGCTCACGGCCATCGTGGCGTTCATCGGCATCATCAGCGCGATCATGTCTTTGCTCGTCGAACGCACGCGCGAGCTGGGCATCTTGCGCGCAATCGGCATGAGTCTCGCGCAATTGCGCCGCATGGTTTTTCTCGAATCCGGCTTGATGGGCACGATTGCCGGTTTGATCGCACTGCCCACCGGAACCGCGTTTGCGGTGATTTTGATTTACGTAATCAACCTGCGCACGTTCAATTGGACGATTGCGTTGCAATGGGAAGGTGCGGCCTTTTTGCAAACCTTCGCGCTCGCAGTTTTGACCTCGCTGATCGCCGCAATTTATCCGTTGACGAGATTGAAGCAGATCCCCATTGCAGGCGCGATGCGGGAGGAGTAAGAGCACCTTACACTTTACACGTTACACGATTTCTCGTGTAACGTGTAAAGTGTAACGTTCACGAATAAAATAATGAGAAAGAGACGTGCTATGGCGCGGCTCTATCTTTTCATCGCGGGCCTCATGGAAGCCGGCTGGGCCATTGGGTTGAAATACACACACGGCTTCACGAAGCTTGTTCCGAGTTTGGCCACGATTGCGGCGATGATTATCAGCTTCTTCTTTCTCGCGCAAGCTTTGAAGACTATTCCCGTGGGCACGGGCTACGCAGTGTGGACGGGCATCGGCGCGGTCGGCACTGCGATCTTGGGCATGGTGCTTTTCAATGAATCGCGCGATACGCTTCGTATGATTTGCTTGTTGTTGATCGTGGCGGGGATAATGGGGCTGAAACTTGTTTCAAATGAATAGAAAAGCAATAGCACTAGGAATGAAAAATTTGAACACGGTGATCGCTCAACCTCAACGCAACACCCCCCTGGCCCTCCCGACGCTTCGGGAGGGAATTATTGTGTGGGCGCTCCTTGGGGGAATTGTGTCGATGCTCTTTGCGATGAATGTTTCGCTCGCACAGGAGTTGTCGAAGCCGAGTCGAGAGTTCGTGCAGGCCGTCGCGCCGCGCGAGTGGCAATTTCCGCGCGATCATGGCAAGCACGCGGAGTTTCAAACCGAGTGGTGGTATTATACCGGCAATCTGCGCAGCGCGAAGGGCCGCCGCTTCGGGTATCAGTTGACGTTCTTTCGCAACGCGCTTTCCATCGAGCCTCCGACTCGCCAATCACGTTGGGCCTTTCGTGACGGCTATGTCGCACATTTCACGATTACTGATGTTGATCAACAAAAATTCTTTTATGATCAAAGCATGTCGCGCGGCGCACTCGGGCTTGCAGAGTCGGCAAATGATTCGCTTGCCGTTCGCGTTGGCGCTTGGTCAATAGAAGGTGGAAACGCGGCGATGCGTTTGCAAGCGGAGAGTGAATTTGGCCACATTGATTTTAAATTGGAAAATACCCACGCGCCCGCGCTGCACGGCCGGAATGGTTTTGTTCAGAAGGGCGAGCAAAGCAGCGAGGCTTCCTATTATTATTCTCTGCCCAATCTAAAAACGCAGGGAAGCCTGCGCCTCGGTGAAGACTCGTTACTGGTCGAAGGCACGAGTTGGATGGATCACGAATTCTTCACCAGCCCGAGGCAAAGCCAGATCGCTGGGTGGGATTGGTTCAGTCTGCGCCTTTCCGATTCAACGGCAATCATGCTCTACGTGTTGCGCGAGGCCGATGGTACTCTCTCATCATTCTCTGGTGGAACGGTGATCTCTAAAAATGAAAACGTGACGCCAATCTCATTCGGCTCGTTTGAAGCAAGCCCTCAAAGCTGGTGGCGCAGCGATGCGACAGGAGGGGAGTACCCCATCGCATGGCAGCTCAAAGTCGCCGAATATGAATTGCGTATAACGACGCCGGTGGAGAATCAGGAATTGGGCACGCGCACGACCACAGGTGTGATTTATTGGGAAGGGTATATCGAAGTCAGTGGCACGAAACGCGGGCAATCGCTCAACGGCTTAGGCTATTTGGAGATGACAGGATATACGCTGGGTTTGGACTTGAGCCAAAAGAACTAAATGGCAAAACCGCTTCTGCAATCGCGGCTCCTACAACTTGGTAAGAATTTTACAAAGGCTCTGCAATTTCATTTCCGCATTTGCAACGCAATGTTGATACTCTCCTATGTGTTTGATCGGCTACCAAATCGTAATTCCGCATGTTTCATGGCAAAACACCCGTCTCTTTTTGTAACTGATAAAGCTCGAAATTACTCGTGCGGAACCGTGATGAGACGAAGCCGATCCGAGCTTTGGTTTTCGAAGCCATGCTTTCGAAAGTGTAACCCTCTGTATTCGTGTTCGTCGTTCCTTCGCGTCGAAAATTTCTTACGGATTTGAAAACGAATTTCACGCGCGCGGACGCAAGGGCAATGCTGGTATGATGATTGCCAAAATGTAAGCGGTTTGTGAAAACAACTTTCGTGTTAGCCAAGGGTCGGCGGACACGTTATGCGACCTGGTTCCGGTTGTCCCATCTAAAAAATTCTGCGATGACGCAGCTCATGCGCGGGTCACAAATCGTCTCATGAACAAAAAAAATCGGAGAGGGGTGAATGTTTAACGGTTCGACAGGTAGGTCGTCCGAGATGATCCTGCCCGCTTCTTTGCGATCGGATTGCGAAGAAGGGCGGCTCGAAAAACCGGCCGTTTTTTTCAAGGACGAAGAACGCCGGCTTCAAACAGCGAGCAAAAGCACCGTGGCAACCAGCGAAACTGTAGAAGCAGTAAAAGATCTCGATTTCGAAGCGATCCCGCCGGACGCGGAGAGTTCGTGGGGAAAGAATTTCGGATTCGATTACCATTATCCTTTGGTGAGCCGCAGTCCCGAGATCAAAGAAATTTTTTCCCTCATCAAAAAAGTGGCGAAGAGCAACGCGACCATTCTCATTCAAGGTGAGACCGGCACCGGCAAGGAGTTGATCGCCGGGCTGATTCAATTCATCAGCCATCGCGCGGACAAGCCTTACGTGAAAGTCAATTGCGCGGCCTTGCCGGAGAATTTACTCGAAAGCGAATTGTTCGGGCATGAGAAGGGCGCATTCACCGGCGCGTATCAAATGCGCATCGGCAAGTTCGAGCAATCGGACCAGGGCACGCTCTTTCTCGACGAGATCGGCGACATGCACATCTCCACGCAGGCGAAAATTCTGCGCGTGTTGCAAGATCAAAACTTCAGCCGTCTGGGCGGCAACAAATCCATTCAGGTGGACGTGCGCGTCGTCGCGGCCACGAACAAAGATTTGTGGACCGAGATCGAACTCGGCAACTTTCGCGCGGATTTGTATTATCGCCTCAACGTCGTCACGCTGCAAATACCGCCGCTGCGTAAAAGGCGCGAAGACATTCCGCTCATCGCCGAATTTTTCCGCCGCAAGTTCTCGCGCGAGATTCGCAAAAAGAATAAAGGCTTCGGCCCGGAGACGATGGACTTGCTCTGCAACCATCAATGGCCGGGCAATATTCGCGAGCTTAAAAACTTGGTCGAGCGTTCGGTGCTCGTCGCCGAAGAAGGCGAAGAGATCACCGCAAAAGATTTGTCCATGGCCGGCAAAGATTATTTTGCCGCCGGCGGCAAAGACCGGCGCCGCTCCACCGACGGCGACCTGCTCAATCTCGACACTTTGAATTTGGAAAAAATCGAGAAGGAAGCGATTCTGCGCGCATTGGAGCTGCGCAATTGGGTGCAGAAAGACGCTGCGCAACTTTTGGGCATTTCGCCGCGCGCCTTGAATTACAAAATCAATTATCATAGCATCACGCATCCCACGTGGAAGAAAAACACCTAACTCTCCGTTGTTGATACAACCGGAATAACAGCAGCAGTTGCGTTGCGGAGAGCATTGTTGCGCAGGATTTCCGTGCAAGCTTTCTTTCACACGATAGTGGGACAAAACGGGTGACGAGATGATCTCGTCGCCCGTTTTTTTTGTAGCTTTAATTTTTTCATTAAGCTTTCGCCACAAGCCTTGATAGGGTGCAATTGTAATTTTATATTCCGCTCATCCGAAAATGGCGGGAGGTAAGGGAAAACCGCGTCTTTCCATTCTTCACTCTTCACCCCCCGAGTTGTTGGCCGCCTTTCGAATTTTCGAAGCCGTATTCACGCGGTTTTTTTGGGGGGGGAGGGCTTATTGGTGGAGCCAAAAATCTTGCTCATTGCGCAGCATCTTGAAATGGCCGCGCCGCTGCAACAAGCGTTGCAAGAGCGTGGTTTTGCCGTCGGGTTGAACACGTTGCAATTTATCTTCGGAAGAAAACCGCGCACCGCGCAATATGATTTGGTGGTCGCGCTTGCGCAGAGCCATCCGCGAGAAGAAGCGGGCTCGCCTTCGCCTTTGCGCACGATTGACGCGGTGTTCTTGTCCGTCGCTCCTTCCGGCGCCACGGCGATTCAATCTTTCCAAAACGGCGTCTATCAACTCCAAGCCGGCGATGCCGGTGACCTCGAAAAGTTTGTATGCACGGTTGAAACGCTGCTCGCAGACAAAACGCGCCCACCGATTTCTTCTCCCTCCAAAAACTGCCTCGGTAGTCGAGCAAGCTTGGCAACGCTCCTCGGCAATAGCCCGGAAATCGAAGCCGTGCGGAAAACAATCAACAGCGTGAGCCGCTTCCCTAGCGTGCCGGTTTTAATCTCGGGTGAGACGGGCACGGGAAAAGAATTGGTAGCCGACCTGCTTCATGCTTGCAGCCCTCGCCCACACAAGCCTATTATCAAAGTCAATTGCAGCACGCTGCCGGAAACATTGATTGAAAGCGAACTCTTCGGCCATCGCAAAGGCGCTTTCACCGGCGCGCTCACTGCACATCAAGGTCTCGTCGAGGCTGCGCAAGGCGGCATGCTTCTTCTCGATGAAATCGGCACGCTCAAGCTGGAGCTGCAACCCAAATTATTGCGACTGTTGGAGAACGGCAGCTACTTGCCCGTGGGCGAAACGTATGAACGGCAATCGCACGCGTGGATCATTGCCGCCACGAACCAGGATTTGCGAGAAGCCGTGAAGAAAAATCTTTTTCGCGCGGATTTGTATTATCGCTTGCAAGGCGCGGAGATCTCATTGCCGCCGCTGCGCGAACGCGGAGAAGACGTCATTCTGCTCGCCGAATATTTTCTCACGGCATTCGCGCGCGAATATCAACTCAGTCTTTCCTCCCTGCCGGAAAATCTCAAAGCCGCCCTTCGCAAATACGATTGGCCTGGCAATGTGCGCGAACTGAAACATGCAATGCGCAGCATTCTCATGACCACGCTAGACCCTCAGGAAATGGCTTCACACTTCATTTCAAAATTCTTGCACGAGTCCACTCCCCATGGGCAGCGTGGTTCTGCTGCAACCACGCTACGCGAAGCCGAAAAAGCTCATATCCTCAAAACGCTCGTGCAAACCCATTCCAACCTCAAGCAATCCGCCCGGCTCCTGGGCATCGATCGCAACACCCTCCTGCGCAAAATGCTGCAATATGGCATCCCGAGGGGTGCGTTTCGCACCCCTCAGTGTGGTGCATTCCGCACCCCCGGCGAGTGACGGCAAAACCGTGCTTTTGACTTTCGATGATGCGAAAGGGATGCGTTTCGCACCCCTTGAGCTTGCTCGGTGCACCTTTGCTTCCTTGCACAAACTTATCCCACTGGTTGTTTTATGATGTTCATTCTCAAGGCTTTCACTCATCGCGAAGGTTTCGAGCAGGAGATGATTATTGTGTGGAATGCGGATTGCGAAGAAGGATGCCTGAGAGCAAACCTGCACCTCAACTTATTTCGACTATCGTGGTGCAAAACATAACTCGAAATAAAAAGAAAAAGGAGAGTTGTGCTATGAAATCCTATGTCAGTTTGTATCGCCTGAAAACCCTTCTTTTGTGTGCTATCCTTCTGCTCATACAATTGCTGTCGTCTATTCTTTGGGGACAAAATTATAATATTCAAAACGACCGTATTCTGGCGCCGGAGGTTTCTCATTTCACCGGAGTGAAAGAGCCGGGCTTGAATGCGAGCGGAGATCTTCATCTTTCGATCCCTTTGGGGGTGGTACCAGGCAGAGACGGTTTGAATTTTGACTTGGTCGCTGGTTATAGCTCGGGCATCAAAGTCACCCAATCGGCATCATGGATCGGTTTGGGATGGAGTTTTGATGTGGGCAGTATAACTCGTCATCCATTAGGCGGGCTTGACCGCTGGCATTTTTCTGACAGAAGTGGTGATGGGCAAGCAGACGCGGAACAAGTTGATTTCGCGTTGGCTCTATCAGCGCAAACACGTTCACAACCCGACGCCTATACCGTTACCATGAATGGCAGCACCGTTGATTTAATATCAACCACTTTGGGAACGATAACCACTCCGTTCTTTATTTTTGATCCACACCAAACTGAAAATTACGGCTCCTGCGGACCAGGGACTGCGACTCACTCCAGATGGCACTTTACAACTTCTCCTTGGCGGCCTTGGAAATTTTGCTATACAAAAGGAACGCCTTCCGTTGTGGTGGACTGCCAGGAAACCAAAGCTGATATTTCTCAAAGGGAGGATATCTCAAAAATCATCATTACCACGGAAGATGGAATGCGATACATTTACGCCAGACCCACGCTGTCACATGCCTTGTTTCCACCTGATCATCAAACTGTTTTCCAATATACTTTTGTTTCGACGTGGCGGCTCGTTGCCATTCACGCTCCCAACTATACGGGAAATGAAATCCCTGATAACAATTCCACCGGAGGCTGGGTCAAACTGGTATACAAAACTTGGCACAGCCAAACCGGCGCACTCGTTGACGTCGAAACAATCTTTGACGGAGCAACGTGCAGCTCGGGAAATATCATTCAACAAATAACGTATC
>Ga0247727_10001821_pt1 | contig 49589 bp, 44 predicted proteins | sample WisWelCaveWW1625_FD_202498 | JGI IMG/M metagenome (GOLD analysis project Ga0247727, IMG submission 202498) | Biofilm microbial communities from Wishing Well Cave, Virginia, United States - WW16-25 | ecosystem: Environmental > Aquatic > Deep subsurface > Groundwater > Cave microbial mat | place...
ACCTTCACGGCCTGGAAGCGGCGCTCCAGCGAGCGGTCCTTCTCGATGGACTTGCGGTATTCCCCGGGCGTGGTGGCGCCGATGCACTGGATCTCGCCCCGCGACAGCGCCGGCTTGAGGATGTTGGCGGCGTCCAGCGACCCCTCTGCCGAGCCGGCCCCCACCAAGGTATGCAGCTCGTCGATGAAGATGATGGCGTTCTGGTTCTCCATCAGCTCCTTCATGATGGTCTTGAGCCGCTCCTCGAACTGGCCGCGGTACTTGGTGCCGGCCACGATCAGCGACAGGTCCAGCGCCAGGATGCGCTTGTCGGCCAGGAAGGAAGGCACCTCCCCGTCGGCGATGCGCTGCGCCATCCCCTCCACAATGGCCGTCTTGCCCACCCCCGGCTCCCCGATCAGAACCGGGTTGTTCTTGGTTCTTCGACACAGGATCTGGACCACCCGCTCCAGCTCGTTCTCACGGCCGATCAGGGGGTCCAAGGCGTTGTCTATGGCCGCCTGGGTCAGGTCCCGGCTGAACTCCGCCAGCAGGGAGCTCTCTTTGGGGCGGTTGGAGAGCAGCTTTTCCGATTGCGATCGTTGCAACTCCTCGCGGATGGTCGATAGACGCAGGCCGCGCTCGTGCAGGATTTCGGCAGCGAAGCACTTGTCCTCCCGCAGCAGGCCCAGCAGCAGGTGCTCGGTGCCGATGTGCTTGTGGGAGAGCCGCTCGGCCTCCTCGGCGGCGTAGGCCAGCACGCGCTTGCACTCGTGGCTGAGCGGCAGGTCGACGGAGGTGGACACCTTTTCGCGAATGGTGGTGTGACCCTCGATCTGTTTGCGGATGGACTCCACCGCCGCTTGGGAACGCAGGAAGCGATTGGCCAGGGCCTTATCCTCGCGCAGCAAGCCCAGCAGCAGGTGCTCGGTTTCAATGTAAGGGCTTCCGAACTGGCTGGCCTCGTAGCGGGCGAAGAAGATCACCCGGCGCGCCTTTTCCGTGTATCGTTCGAACACTAGTCTCCCTCCGCGAGCGGAATCAGCCGCCCGGCCTCCAGACGCAGGACCCGGTCGCACTGCCGGGCAAAAGCCAGATTGTGGGTGACGAGGATCGAGGTAAGGCCGTGAGAGCGATGCAACGCTCCGATCAGCTCAAAAATCATTTCGCCATTCCTCTGGTCCAGGTTTCCGGTCGGCTCGTCGGCCAGCAGCAGGCGAGGCCGGTTCACCAGGGCCCGCGCCAAAGCCACCCGCTGTTGTTCTCCCCCCGAGAGCTGTCCGCTCCGATGCCCCGCCCTGTCGCCCAGACCCACCTCGGCCAGCAGCGCCGCCGCCTCCGGCTCGGCCTCCCGATGCCCCCGACCTCTGATCAGCAGTGGCATCATGACGTTCTCGAGCGCCGTGAATTCCGGCAGCAAGTAGTGGATCTGCCAGACAAAACCAACCTCCCGGTTCCGGAATTCCGCCAGCTCGGAGTCCGTCAACTGCGACAGATCCCTTACATCAAAGTATATCGTACCGGAGGTCGGCCTGTCCAGGGCGCCCAGCAAATACAGCAGCGTGGACTTGCCGGAACCGCTCTCGCCGACGATGGCCAGGCGTTCGCCGGCCTCCACCTCCAGGTTCAGGCCGGTAAAGACAGTCAGGTCGGCGGGGCCGGAACGGTACAGGCGGGCGAGGTTGACGGCGCGCACCAGCGGCATCTAGTCTCCCGGCGGCCTTCTCAACGCAGAGGCGCAGAGGCCGCAGAGATCTGAACAAGTATTCTCGATTTCTTCGCGGCCCTCGGCGCTCTCGGCGCCTCTGCGGTGAGAACGGTACTCGCTCATCACAGAAGGCCCAGGGCCAGGATGGCCTCCACGATCTGCTCCGGCGATCCGTTTGCGGCCGGGATGGTGAAATCGGCCAAGCCGTAGACCGGCAGCCGCTCCAGGTATAGGCGCTGGAACTGCTCGCGGTCGCGGGCCAGAGGACGATGGGAGCAGCCGGCCACCCGCTCCCACAGGATCTCGACCGGGCAGTCCAGCCACATCGAAACACCGCCCACTTCCAGCAATTCCCTATTGTTGGGATTCAGAAACGCCCCGCCGCCGAGGGCCACGACCCGGGCGCGTCCCCGCAGGGCCAGAGAGTGCTCCCGCCGTAAGGCCTCCTGCTCGAGCTGACGGAACCTCGGCTCGCCCTGGGCGGTGAAGATTTGCTCGATCGTCATCCCGGCGGCGCCTTCGATCTGATCATCCAGGTCGACAAAGGCCCAACCCAGGCGCTCGGCCAGGAGCCGGCCGGCAGTCGATTTCCCGCAGCCCATGAACCCCACCAGGCACAGAAGGGGAGATCCCTTCAGCTTCAGGTGCACGTGGATTCCTCAGCCGGCCCGCGGAGGCGGGCCAGCACGCCATCGATCGTTCGGGGCATCAGCCTGGCCGCCCACACCAATGTCCAGCCGATCCGCGGCGTCACCACCGTCCGCCGGCCGCGTTCGACCGCCCGGACGATAGCCTCGGCGCAGGTTTCGGGCGTGATGGTAAGCGATCGCCGGCGCGCCACCGCCGGGGGGATCCGGCCGGAAAGAACATGCTGCGGGAAACCGGTCGCGACGTAGCCCGGGCATACCGCGATCACCCGGATCCCGCTACCCTTCAACTCCAGCCGCAGGCCGTCGGAAAAGGAGTTCAGAGCCGCCTTGCTGGCGGAGTACAGCGTCAGCCAGGGCAGGCTGACCTGCCCGGCGATGGAGCTGACGTTGACCACCGCGCCTCCGCCCAGCCGGCGCATGTGAGGCGCCAGCCCTCGCACCAGGGCTACCGGCGCAAAAAAATTGACCTCCATCATTTGTCGCAGCAGGGAGAGATCGGCCCGCCAGCTCGGGGCGTAGAGGCCCACTCCGGCGTTATTCACCAGGACATCGACCCGTCCGAAGCAACCGAGGGCCCCATCCACCAGCTCCGGAATCGCCTCCGGCCGGCCCAGATCGCCGGGCAGGGTCCTGGCTGGCGAGGGCGCCACGGCGCGGGCGATCCGTTCCAGGGCCTCGCTGGAGCGGGCCGTGAGGATCAGGCGCGCGCCACGACCGGCAAAGGCGCGGGCGCAAGCCTCGCCGATCCCCATGGAAGCCCCTGTGATCAGTACAACCTTATCCCGCAGATCCACCGGTTGCCCGGGCCCGCCCGGAAAGCCATAATGTAGCATGGCCTCGGAACTGCTGCTGCCCCTGTTCCCCCTGGAGGTCGTGCTGCTGCCCGGATCCCGGCTGCCGCTCCACATCTTTGAGCCTCGCTACAAGCTCATGATCGGCGAGGCCATTCGGGACCAATCGGAGTTCGGCATTGTGCTGGCCAAGGACAATTCCCTGGTCAACGTGGGTTGCACGGCCTCGGTCGAGGAGGTGGCGCGGCGGTACCCGGACGGCCGCATGGACATCCTCGCGGTGGGCCGCCGGCGCTTCGAGATCCTCTTCCTCGATGAGCAGAAGGAATACTTGCGTGGCGCGGTGCACTTTTTTGAGGACGATCCCAGCGCCAAGCCCAACGCTGAGGCCCTCCAAGATCTCGCCGAGCAGTTCCGGCGCCTGGCTGGTTTGCTACCGGCCGCCGAAGCCATCAAGCCCGATCCGGACCAACCGAGCTTCTCGATCGCCGCGGTGCTGCCGCCCGACCTGGAGTTGCGCCAGCGGCTGCTCAGCTCCCGCTCCGAAGCCGAGCGCGTCACGCTGCTGGGAGAGCACCTGGAGGCGCTGCTGCCGCGGCTGGAGATGACCCGGCGGGTCGAGCGGTCCGCGCGCGGCAACGGTCAGGGGCGGTAGGTAGCAGTTGTCAGTTGTCAGTTGTCAGTTGTCAGTCATCCGCCGCTTCAACGTGGGCCGCTCCTCGGGATCTTCCGAGCCGGCGCCCTCTGAGCCGGCGGGGATCTTGTCGCTGTTGGTCTTGCGCCGCAGGGTTGGCCGGTCGGGATCGTCCTGCTGCTTCCGGCGGCCTGCTTGCAGCCGATCGAGCCGCGCCCTGACATCCGAGAACTCGCTGGTGTTAAGGGCGTACTCGGGCCGCGACGGCAGCAGCTCGGCGATGACCTTCTGCACCTCCCGGATGCGGTCCTCCGTCAAGGGGTGGGAGCTGAAGACCTTCGTCAGGGTTCCGGGCCTCTTCTTGTTCTTGGCCTTGAGCCGCTCGAAAAAGCTGATCATGGCGGCCGGATCGTACCCCGCCTTGTACAGGTACTGAGACCCCAGCATGTCCGCCTCTTCCTCGAAACCGCGCGAGAATTTCAAGAAGGTGAGGGGGACCGCCAGCCCGGCCGCCTGCTGGACGGCGTAGCCGATGCCGCCGCCGATGAAGATCAGCGGGATGCTGGCCCAGTTGCTGATCTGACCGCGGGTCGCCTGGCGCGTCCCATGCCGCGCCGTCACGTGGGCGATCTCGTGGGCCATCACGCCCGCCAGTTCGGCCTCGTTCTCGGAAAGCCGCACCACCCCGGTGTTCACGAAGAAGAACCCGCCCGGCAGCGCGAAGGCGTTCACTTCGTCGTTGTCAAGAACCTGGATGGTGAACGGCACTTTGGCGTCCGAGTTGCGAACCAGGTTCTGCCCGATCCGGTTCACGTATTCGGAGAGGATGGGATCGTCGACGATCTTGGACTGCCGCGCCACCTCCTGCGCCAGTTGCCGCCCCAGGGCGATCTCCTGCTCGATCGAATAGAAGTTGACGCCCTTGCCGACATTGCGTTCCCCGATGGCCTCGACGTCTTCCTTCGGCTTCTTGGGCTTTTTCGGGTCGTCCTTGGCAAAGCCGAGCGGCGACCACAGCGCCGCCAGCACCAGCACCCAGCTCCAGTCCTGCCGTCTCATGGCTTCCTTTGCGCCTCCACGGTGTGAGATTCGGCGGCGGGGAAGCCGGTTTCCGGCGGCGTGAAACTTTACAGGGTTTTTACAGTTTGGGGAGGGCCGGGCAACCGGTAATATCAACCCACAGTGCAGCGTGGTCCGAAAGGGCACCCCCGCCCTTTCCTGCAAACACAAACGGGCCGTCGCTTCGAACGGCGAGGGAGCCGCCTATTGTCAAATCCTTGCTCACAAACGCGTGATCAATTCGGACGGCATGCCCTCTGGGTGTCCAAAAAGTAGGCCCAGACGGGGCATGCCGCCAGCCCATGGCTGCGAGGATATCGAAGCGATCACCGCACCTGGCCGGCGGATAGCTGGGGTCAGTATTGAAGTCTCCCAGGATGACGAAGGGACGCTCTTGGACAGCGCAAGCAGTCTTCAAAATCCAGTCCCAGAATCGGCGCCGGAGAGGAGGCTCTCTGGAGAAATCCGGCACGCGAAGCCCGAGGATCTCGAGGTCGACGCCGGGCAGGCAGACATGAAGGGCATTCGAGGGCGCCGACTCGTGAATTGCAGGTGCTCGAATGTCCCCCTCCTCCAATCGGTGACCCGCGGCGATGAGCACCTGATTCTGCCCCGGGGAATTGGACGACACGCAAGTGTGGCTCAGTCCGATGTTCTTCAGGTCGCAAAGAAACCTGTCCTCCGACGGCCCGTGGACGTACTCCGTCAGGACCGCAACGTCGGGCTTCAGCCTGTGTATCGCCTGCGTCAACTCTGGTGGAATGCGCTTTGGCCTTGCCCTGTTATTGATGCTCCAGGTCAGCAGCCGCATGCTGGTTTACGGGCGGTTGCCGTGTGCCGCAGACCCTCAGCAACCTTGAGTACCGCGCGTTTCACCGCCAGGGCATGCTCTTGAGCCTGCCGGGCCAGGTCGGCAGTGAAGTCAAATGGCGCGTCCGGGTAGCGGCTGTCCACGGCATAGTCGGTGAGTCGTTTCGCGGCCTCCAGAACATTCTGGAGGAGCGCGCCAAGTTCCAAGACCTTCTCTGCCAGTGCCTCGAGGTCGTGGATTCGAGGAGCCGGCTGCCCGTTCAGAGCCACCCTATCGGCCCCGTTCATAGAGGACTCTGCCCTCCCGGCGAACCGTCGATACCAGCGAGGCCCGGGCCTGCTCCCAATACCTGGCCTCTTCCGGGGTGTATACGATCAGATCCATCGGACACGGTGAGAGTGGCTGGAACGAATCCCGAATGGCCAGCTGGCGCTCCCGGCGCGGCAACGGCGACTCCAGTTCGATGAACAGGTCCAGGTCGCTCCCTTCGTCCGGGTCCCCCCGGGCATAGGAGCCGAAGACGGTGATTCGCAGGGGATGAAACCGGTCGGCAATGTGCCCAACCACAGCGTCAATCGTCTCTTGGGAGATCACGTCGAGCGGAGAGCAGTCGGGCCCTTGCCGGGACCGGCAACTCCTCGCGCGCCGCTAAAGGAGGCCCTAAACCGCTGATCGCTGAAAGCTTTCTACTTCTTGTCCTTATCTTTCCTGTGGACGTTGTGGCAGCTGCGGCAGGCCCCGCCCATTTGTCCGATGGAGGCCTGCCAGGTTTTGAGATCCTTGGCTTCGGCGGCCTTAGTTGAGCCGACCGCTGCGGTGTGAAGCCGCTGGCTCGACTTGACCCAGACATCCTGGTCCTTGGGCCGCTCTCCCATCAGCAGCAACTGCGCCGTCTCAGCGAGCACGGCGGCGCCCTGCTGCGCCACTTCCCACTCCTTGTCGTCCTTTGGGCCGCCGGCCTTGTTCATAGCCGCCAAGCTGTCCATGGCCGGCTTCTGGACCCCGGCCATGATCTGCTTCGGCGTGGCGACGCCGGTGTAGCTCTGAGCCAACACCACCGCGGCGACTGCCCCCGCCAGCACACTCAACAATCGCATCCGCATCCGCTCTCCTCCGAGCCAACGATTGTATCACAGGCCCCATCGGTGGAACCCGGAGAAATATGTCAGAATGCATCAGGACCTTGATGCGTTTGGATCAGGGTCCGGGGGCGGCGATGAATTATTTCCTGGCCAAGACGGATCCGGAAACGTATTCGCTGGCGGACCTGGAGCGCGCCGGCAACACCGTCTGGGATGGGGTCGCCAATCCGCAGGCCCTGAAAGCCATCCGGAGCATGCAGTCCGGCGACCGCGTCTTCATCTACCACAGCGGTGGACAGAGCGCGGTGGTGGGGCTGGCCGAGGTGACTTCAGCGCCCCGCCCGGACCCCAAGAACGCCAAGCTGACGGTTGTCGATTTCCGATACTTGGGGCGGATCGACCCGCCGGTGACGCTGGCCCAGATCAAGCAGTCGGGAAAGTTCAACGACTGGGCGCTGGTGCGGCAAGGGCGGCTTTCGACCATGGCGGCGCCAGAGTCGTTCGTGAAGTGGGTGAGAGGTAGGTCAGGCATTCCTGCCTGACGGGTCATCACTCCACCCGGACAGTGACGGGATTGCTGGGCAGTTCCGCGGGCGCCTGCGCATCGGCTACTCGCAGCGCCAGCGACCCGGACGCCAGCAACCGGCCGGGTATCGTAACCGCCATCGACTGCACGAAGCCCTCCGTGACAGACGCGACGGGAAGGTTCGCTCCGGCCACGCTCACCACGCTGGAGGGCGAAAGATTCAAACCCCGGATGGTGACGGTGGCGTCGGCGCCGGCCCGCACCGTTGCCGGCGTCACGTCGTAGAGGCTCGGGCCGCCGGCGGTCACGGGCGCGGAGCGGGACCCCTGCACGTCGACAATGAGTTCCGGAAACCGCCGCGCCAGCGACGGCGGCATGGCGGCGATGACTACCTGCAGCCCGGCATAGCCCGGCGCGGCGCCGGCGTAGTACAGCGCCGCAACCTGGCCGTCCACCAGCAGACGCACGCTGCTTTGAGCCCGCGCCAGAGGTTCCAACGGGGCGGCGGCGCCGTCGACAATGGAAGGCTCGAGCGGGCCCAGGCCGGTAAGGTACACGGAAAAAGCCTCCCCGGCGGAGAGCGGCGAAAGGCGCGTCACCAGCGACCCGTCGTTATGGGTCACGGCGCCGGCGCCCGAACCGTTGCCAAGCAAGGTGAAGACTCCCGGGGCCTGCCGGGCCACGGCTACTCGCGCCGCCGGCGAGGCCAGGCGGCCGTTGAACACCGTCAGGGTGGTGTTGCTGCCTGCCAGGCCGGCCACCATCGCCGGCGCCACCAGGTTGATCTGATTAGGTGATACATAGATGAGCCGGGCCGCCACCCCGCCGATCTGCACCCGGGTGTCGCCCAGCTCCGCCGGCAGCGGGAAGCCGGAAGCCGCCAGGGCCTGGGACGCCAGGTTGGCGCCGAAGATGCTCAGCAGCTCACCGCCGGCGATCGCCTGCGCGGGCGCGAAGGAGGCCGCGTTCACCACCCCGCCGTCGCGCACCGCCACCGACGCCGTGACGGTGAAGTTCACCGCCAGGGTTTGCGGGCTGCTGGAGGCCCCGGCGGCCCCGATCGACAGGCCGGCGGAATAGAGCCCGGGCGCCAAGTTTCCAGCAGTGGCGCAAGCGGTGGCGGTCGCCGGCATCCGACCCGACACCGGCGTAACGCTGAGCCAGGTGGCGCCGGAGGCGGCCGTCCAGTCGAGCGTTGCCGCTCCCGCCGACACTCGGAACCCCGCGCAGACCGGAACCGTACTGCCCTCTGAACTGGCGAGGGAAACCTGGGCGGGTTCGACCTCCAGCCGCGGCTGCGCGGTCACCTCCAGCTGCACAGCAATCTCCCGCACCAGCCCGCCTCCCATCACCGCGATCCGGCCGGTGTAGATCTGCGGCGCCAGGCCCGCCGGGGCTACGGAAATGCTCAAGTTGGCCGGCACCGAGGCGGAGGCCGGCGCTACCCGCAGCCAGGCGGCGCCCGGCAGGACGGAGGCTGTGAAGGCCAGGCCGAAGGTGCCCGTCACCCCGACGGTGCGGGGGGCCGGCGCCACCCCGCCGGCCGTCATCAACCAGCTCACCGACGCCGAGCCCAGCTCCAGGGTCGTGACCGCGGGCGGCGTCAGGTTCAGCGATACCGAGACCTCTCGCGTCGCCGACCCCGCGGTGATGTTGATCCTGGCGGTGTAAAAACCCGCCGGCAACCCGCCAGTAACGACCCCCACGGCTAAGGTTGCCGGCAGCACTCCGGAAGCCTGGCTGAGGCTGAGCCAATTGCCGCCGCCGGCCAGCACCCCAGCCGACCAGGCAGCCCCAACGGTTCCCGAAAGGGAGATGGTCTGTGGGGCGGGGGCGGCGCCGCCCGCGGTGGCGTTGAAGACCAGCGATCCCGGCGACGCCGTCACGCTCGTCCCGCCCCCGCTACCGCCGCCCGAGCCCGCGTAAAGGTAGCGCACTCCGTCCATCTCAGGCGGCTGCAAGTTGCGCGCCACCGTGCCGGCCGCGATTGTCGATTGCATCACCGTCCGGGTCGAGTAACAACCGTCGTTGTGGTCCAACCCCAGGCCGTGGCCCATCTCGTGCAGCGCCACCGACTCGAAGTCGATGCCGCTGCCGCCGGTCACCAGGTTACTCGACGGATTGAAGAAAATGTCGGAGTCGACGATCTGGCCGGTGGCGGCAATGGCGCTGATCATGGTGGTGGCCAGCACGCCGGAAGGAAAATTCATGCCGCCGCGCGACACCGTCATCCGCCCGTCGCTGGAGGCGGGGGCCGCCGAGGTGTAGCCAGCGAAGGTGTAGCGCCAGGCTGAGCCGCTCACGCCGCTCCAGCTCGCCATGGCCGAGCGCAGGGCGTTGTCGAAGGTGTTGCCCTGGTAGTTGGCCGAGTCGAAGCTGACGCCGAAGTTTTTCTCCGCCTGGCCCTGTCCTTCCACACCGTTTGAGAAGCGGATGACGGCGAAGCCGCTGGGCTTGCAGGCGGCTTGGGCAGGATCCGGGAGCGTCTCGGCCGCCAAAGCCACCGTCGCCGCTGCCAGCAGGCAGGAAAAGATCTTCACCGGTTGAACAGGCAAGTATCCCTCTCTTGCTTATCGGCCTCTCCCTCTCCAGCATAGATCCCACCGGCCTCTGAATTCACTACGCCTGCGGTCATACGACTCGCCGGCGGAACAGGCATTCTTGCGTGCGGAAGGCCGGGGTCAGATCTCGTCCACGATCTCGGCGAGGCGGGTAATCCCCTCCAAGTAAGCCGCGAACCAGGGACGCGTGTCGGCTACAGCCAGTTTCCGCCTTCCGGCCCGCACCTCCAGCAGGGAATCGAACGGCGCCGGCCCCACCTGGAACCGCGCCGCCGCAGCCTGGAAGATTTCCGCTTTGCGGACCGGCGCCTTCTCGCCGGCCGCCACCAGGGCGTGGCGGAAGAAGGTGGCGAAGGTGGGCAGGGAATCCAGCATCAGGCGTCCGACGGCCTGGTGGTCGTGCTGGACCTCGAGGAACCGCTTGCGGATCCGCAAGAGCCGGGACCGCAGCTCGTGCTCCAGCTGCCGCCGGTGATTGGCCAGGCTCACCTCCATCGGCGCCACCAGGTCGGCCCCGTAGAGCACTCGGTAGCTCTCCTTGATATCCAGGAACTCGATGGGGAAGGCGTCGGCGCCGTCGCGAAGCTCTTCGCAGGACAGCAGCAGCGGGGCCGGCTGGCGGCGCTTCGACCACCAGCGCAGGGTTTCGGCGGCCAGCTCCAGCTCCGTCAGGCCGACGCGCTCCAGCGCGCAAAGCACGTTGAGGTCCGAATGCTTCTCGTGGTAATCGCCGCTGGCCGCCGATCCGTAGAGCACCACCGACTGCAGCCGCCCGCCGTATGCCTTTCGCAACCGCTCGACCAACTCGCGCAACAGTTCTTCCATAGCTCGCCTACCAGTCGCTGGAGGCCCCGCCGCCGCCGAAATCGCCGCCGCCGAAGCCAGAGAATCCGCCGCCGTCCCAGTTTCCGCCGCCACCGCCCCTCCCGGACGACCCCCCCCCGCCGAGCGAGCCGAGCAGGAACAGCGGGTGGAGGCCCATCTTGAAGAGCAGCCAGATCAGACCGGCGGCCCCCAGGATCATCCACCAGGCGACTTCCCCCGACACCCGCCGCGTCGGCCGGGACGGCGGCCGCGCCCCATCGGATTCCAGCACCACGCCGGCATCGGCTGCGATCACTCCAGCCAGCTCCTGCGCCGCCAGCGTCACCGCCGCGTCGAAGTCGCCCTGCCGCAGCAGGGGCCGCAGCGAACGAAGGATCCCCCCGACCTTGCCGTCGGGCAGGATCGGCTCCAGCCCATAGCCGATCTCCAGCCGGTTGCGCCGGTCGTCGACCGCGACCAGCAGCAGAACTCCCCGGTTGTCCTTCTTGCCGATCCCCCAGCGCCGCGCCAGCGTATTGGCGTAGTTCTCGATCGGCTCGCCGCCGAGCTCGCGGACCAGCACGATGGCGATTTGCGCGCCGGTCTTGCGCTCGACTTCCCCCGCCAGCCGCTCGGCTCGCGCCGCGGCGCCGGCGCTCACCACCGCGGCGAAGTCGCTGACATAGCCGCGCGGTTGGAGCGGAGGCACCTCGGCCCACGCCGCCAGCAACACCGCGGCTCCCAGCAGCAACCTCACGGCCCTACGCCCGGTTCTGCCCGCCGCCCGCCTCCGCAGGTCATCTCCTCACCACCCTACCGCATCCGAGCTGCCATTGGGGCAGTCACTTGCGCTGCTGACTACGACAGGGTAGACTGAACTCCAGGTCTGTGACGGCCGAGGCGGCTGTGCTTCGGCCGGTCCAAGGCAGGGGTGGGACTCCTGCACACAACCGTGCAGGAGGTCCAGATGAAACGTTCCCTGATTACCGCCCCGCCGGCCCCGGTTTCGCGCTCCTATCGCGGGCTGTTCAGTGGCGTGGTGCATCTGTTCGAGCAGGCCCGGCAGGCTTCGGCGCGCTCCATCAATTCTTTGATCACTGCTACCTACTGGGAAATCGGGCGGCGCATCGTGGAGCACGAACAGCGCGGCCAGCGGAAGGCAGAGTATGGCGAGCAGGTCATCAACAGGCTTGCCGGCGATCTCACCAGCCGGTTGGGGCGCGGCTTCTCGCGGCGCAATCTCTTCCAGATTCGGCACTTCTATCTGGCCTATGCTCAAAAAGTGCAGACGGTGTCTGCACAATTGGCCTCTCGAACTCTGCCAGCCTCCGGGGGTCGAAAAGTGCAGACGGTGTCTGCACAATTGGCCTCTCGAACTCTGCCAGCCTCCGGGGGTCGAAAAGTGCAGACGGTGTCTGCACAATTCGGGTCTTCGCCCAAAGGCCTGGAAGGCGCCACCCCTGGCCCGTTTCCCCTTTCCTGGTCGCACTACGTCGGCTTGCTATCGGTGGAAGATCCGGAGGCCCGGTCCTTCTATGAAACCGAGGCGCTGCGAGGCGGCTGGTCTGTTCGCCAGCTCGATCGGCAGCTTTCCACGGCTTTCTACGAGCGCACCATGGCCTCCCGTCGGCCTGCCTCCGCGACGAGAGCGGCCGGCCGGCCAGCCGCCAACTCGCCAACTCCGGAATCCGAAATGAAGGACCCTTTCGTGTTGGAGTTTCTAGGTCTGCGAGATGAGTATTCCGAAGGGGCTCTGGAAGAGGCTTTGATCCACCACCTGGAAAGCTTCCTGCTGGAGCTGGGCAATGATTTCGCGTTCGTGGCCCGTCAGAAGCGCCTGCGGATCGGCGACGAGTGGTATCGCACGGATCTGGTCCTTTTTCATCGCCTGCTGCGCTGCTTGGTGCTCGTGGAGCTCAAGGTCGGCAAGTTCACTCACGCCGACGCCGGCCAGATGAACCTGTATCTGAACTACGCCCGCGAGCACTGGACGGCAACGGGCGAGAATCCGCCGGTCGGCTTGATCCTGTGTACCCGGCAGGACGAAGCTGTCGCCTATTACGCTCTCGGCAACCTCGCCAACAAGGTGATGGCGCGCCGTTATCGCCTGGTCCTTCCGCCTGAGAAGCAGTTAGTCGCCGCCATGAAGAAAGGCCAACAAGTACTAGAGTCCCGGCCGCAGCTCCCGCCGCCTGCAAAGTAAGATGGGTGCATGGCACAAACCCGGAGGCAGGCGTGAAGGCTCTGGTCCTGGGTGCTCGTGGGCAGCTCGGCACAGACCTGATGCGGGAGCTGGCCGGCCGCGGGCATCAGGCGGTTGGCCTGGGCCGTCAGGAGCTCGACATCACGCGAGCCGATCTGGTCGAGCAGGCCTTCCGCCTGCACCGTCCCGACTGGGTGCTCAATGCCGCCGCCTACAACCAGGTCGATGTGGCCGAGAAGGAACCCGCGGCCGCCCTGGCGGCCAACGGCTTGGCGGCGCGTCACATGGCGGTCTGCTGCCGTGACTCCGGCGCCACGCTGCTGCACTTCTCCACCGATCACGTCTTCGACGGAACCAAAACCACGCCCTACATGGAGGAAGACCGGCCGGCGCCGGTCTCCGCCTACGGGGTATCGAAGCTGGCCGGGGAACTCTACGTTCAGGCCTATCTCCGAACGTATTGCATCGTCCGGACCGCCGGGGTGTTCGGCCCCCAGGGGCGTCACACCAACCGGGGCAATTTTGTCGAGCTGATGCTGCGCATGGCCTCCGAAGGCCGTTCCATTCGCGTCGTCGAGGATTTCTACGCCACCCCGACCTATGCGCCGGTGCTGGCCGCCCGATCCGTAGAGTTGCTCGAGAAGGGTTGTTTCGGCGTGTATCACATCGGCGGCGGCCAGGTGGTCTCGTGGTATCAGTTCGCCCTGATGATCTTCGGCGAAGCCGACGTTCGCGCCGAAATTCAGCCCGCCAACGAGCGGGATTACCCCACCCCGGCTCGGCGGCCGAAGTATTCCGGGCTTTCCAATGCCAAAATGGAGACGGCCGGTCTGGCCCCGATGCCGTCGCTCGAGCGGGCCCTCGGGGAGTACTTCCAGAAACGGCATGGACCCACCCCGTGACCCAGGCTCAAGTACTCCAGTTGTGCGAGCAACAGGGCGCCTACTTGCGCGGGCATTTCCGCCTGTCGAGCGGCCTGCACAGCGCCGAATACCTGCAGTGCGCCCGGCTGCTGGCGGCCCCCGCCATTGCCGAGCGACTGGGGCGGGCGCTGGCCCAGCGATGTCCCGGCCTGCCGGTCGATTTCGTCACCGCTCCGGCTCTGGGGGGCCTCATCATCGGTCATGAAGTCGCCCGCGCTCTGGATCGCCCTTTTCTATTTGTAGAGCGGGATTTCAGCGGCCAGATGGCTTTGCGGCGCGGCTTCGAGATTCAGCCGGGCTGGCGAGGCTTGGTGATCGAGGATGTGATCACCACCGGCGGAAGCACCCGGGAGGCCATCGCCGCCATCCAGGTGGCCGGCGGCGCCATCGCCGCCGCCGCTTCGATCATCGACCGCAGCGACGGAGCGATCGACCTGGATCTGCCACATGTCGCCCTCGCCACCTTGAAGGTCGCGACCTACCAGCCGGAGGCGTGTCCCCTCTGCGCCCAGGGACAGCCGGCCGTCAAGCCCGGAAGCCGTCAATAAGTGCCCCGCAATCTGAAGATCGTGGTCGCCTATGACGGCGGCGGCTTCCATGGCTGGCAGATCCAGCCCCAACTGCCGACCATCCAGGGCGAGCTCCAGCGGGTACTGGAGCAGATCGAAGGTCGCCCGGTAGCCGTCGCCGGCTCCGGGCGGACCGACGCCGGCGTCCATGCCCTGGCCCAGGTGGCCAGCTTCCGGCTCGAGAATCCCATTCCGGAGACCAACCTGCGGAAGGCCATGAATCGCCTGCTGCCGCCCGCCATTCGGGTGCTCCAGGTCGAGCAGGCGCCTGGGGAATTTCACGCCCGCTTCTCGGCGAAATCGAAGCTCTACGAGTACCGCATCTGGCGGCCCGAGATCTGCCCGCCGATGTTGTATCGCTACGTCCATCATCATCCCTATCCGCTGGAGATGGCGGCCATGACGGCCGCCGCCCCGCTGTTCGAGGGCACCCGCGATTTCCAGGCGCTCGCGGCCGCTGATGACGACCTCGCGCCGGGGCCCCGAACGATCTTCTCATCGCGGCTCGACAACGGAACCGACCTGCTGTGCTATCGCGTCCGGGGCACAGGTTTCCTGCGGCACATGGTTCGCAACATGGTGGGGACCCTGCTCGAAGTTGGCAAGAGCAACCTCCGCCCGGACGAAATCCCGGCGCTGTTGGAGGCCGGCGACCGCTCGCGCCTGGGGCCGACGGTTGCCGCCAAGGGCTTGTTTCTGGTTCAGGTGGGGTATTAACCAGCCTCCAGCACCCGCTCGCGCCGGGCATCCCAGGCCAGGTACTTGTGGCTGCGGAAAGATTCCACCGCCATTCGGCAAGCCACTACCCCGTAGTATCCGAGCTGAGCGTCGCACCGCAGGGCCTCGTCCTTGCGGATGGCCCCCTGCAGGTTGCGATGATGCAGGGCCACGTTCTCGGCGCCGGTCTTGTTGTGGACAATCTCCTGGCGTCCCTCGGCAAACAGCCGCTGCGGCCGGATGACGAAGCCACTGGGGGTAAACTCCAGCGTCGCCAGGTGCCCGCGGATGTGATGGGGCACCGGGGTGTCGTTGGCCATCGAAGAAAGGCACATTACTGTCGGCCCGCCGGGATAATCGCACATCATATTGAAAGTGTCGGGGATCTCGGCCACGCTTTCCTTGAACTCCCAGGTGCCGCCGGTGGCCACCACCCGCTCGGGGAACTTCAGGCCCAGGGCTTTGATGAGCCGCGTCATGCGGTGGACGAACAGGTCCGTCGCAATGCCGCCGCAGTAGTCCCAGTAACGCCGCCACTGGAAGAACCGGCGCGGATCCCACGGCCGCTTGGGCGCCGGCCCCAGCCACGCTTTCCAGTCCAGGTTCACGCCCGGCTGGGCCTCCGGCTCGATCTTGTAGACCCAGAAATCGTCCTTGTAGTTGCGGGAATAATCGATCTGGGCCAGCACCACCTTGCCCAGGGTTCCTTTGCGAACCTGCTCGTAGGCGGCCTCGTAGGAGTCGTCCGACATGCCCTGGACGCCCACCTGCATCTTCACGCCGGTCTCCTGGATGCGGCGCACCACCCGGCCGGCCTGCTCGATCGAGTAGGTCATGGGCTTCTCGCAGTAGATGTGCTTGCCGGCGCCGGCGGCGTCCAGCGTCATCTGGCAGTGCCAGTGTTCCGGCGTTGCAATCAGGACATAGTCGACGTCCTTGTCTTCGAGCAGGGCGTGGTAATTGGCATAGGGCTTCCCGCCGGTCTTCCTGGCCGCCGCCTCCAGCCGCAGTTGGTAGACATCGCAGACCGCGGCGATCTCGACATTGTCGGAATCGCGCATCTTGAGCAGAGCGTCCATATGGCCGTTGGCCATGCCGCCGCAGCCGATCACCCCCACCCTCAGACGCTCGTTGGCGCCGCGCACCACCACCGGGCGGCCGGAACGGGCCGCCGCCCGCAGCAGCCCGGCGCCAGCCGGAACCACGCTGCCGGAGCGAATCACGAATTGTCGCCGGTTCATAACCTGATTCTACACCTCCAGCTGCCTGGCCGCATAGGCGAACAAGGCCGGCGCCCCCCCGGTATGCAGGAACACTACCGTCTCAGCCCGGTCGATCCGCCCCTGGCGGATGTGGTCGATCAGGCCGGCCATGACCTTGGCGGTGTAAACGGGATCGAGCAAGATGCCTTCCTGGCGGGCCAGCAGTTGGAGGGCCTCCAGACACTCGGGCGTGGGGATCCCGTAGCCGGGACCGATGTAGCCCTGGTCGGTGGGGATATCCGAGGCCGCGATCCGGTCCGGGACGCCCAGCAGCTCAGCGGCCTGGTTAGCGATGCGCAAAGCGCGGTCGGTTTTCTCGGGCTCGCCGCCGCTGACTGCGATGCCGCAGAGCCGGTAGGGGGCGTTGTAGATCCTGGCGCCCAGGGCGAGGCCGGCCTGGGTGCCGCGGGACCCGCTGGCGTAGTACAGGCGCGAGGGTGTTTCCCCTTGAGCGCGGAGCTGCTCCACCAGTTCCCGGGTGGCGTCGACATAGCCGAGCGCCCCCATGGGGCTCGACCCCCCGATGGGTATCAGGTAGGGCCGCTCGCCGCGGGCCTCCAGTTCGGTCATCACCCGCGCCACCGCCGCCGCTTCCTGATCGCCGATGGCGACCTTGGGGTCGGCCGGCGCCGGAATGAAGTGCAACTCCGCTCCGAACAAGTGGTCGAGCAAAAGATTCCCCTCCAGCCGCGGGCGCTCAGTCTTGCTGGTAAGCACCAGCGAAACACCCAGCCCGGCGGCCCGGGCGGCAGCGGCCGTCATGCGCGCGTGGTTGGATTGCACGGCGCCGGTAGTGACCAGGTGGGTGGCGCCGGTCCCCAGGGCGTCGGCCACCAGGAACTCGAGCTTGCGGGCCTTGTTGCCGCCGAAGGCGAGGCCGGTCAGGTCGTCCCGCTTGATGAGGAGGCGCGGCGAGCGGGCCGCTCCCCCCAGGGCCTCGCGGAGCCGTTTCACCTCCTGCAACGGCGTTGGCAGGGCGGCCAGCGGAAACCGGGGCTGGGATTCGAGAGACATGGCGTCTAGTGTAGTGGACAATCGGTAGCAACGCTGAAGCGTGCGCCACCCGCTAACATGGGACATGCGCCAGATCCCCATCAACCGGGAGCAGATCACCGTTACCCACCAGCTGATCCGGCCTTACATCCGCCGCACGCCGGTCGTCGAAGTGGCCGGCGCGGATCTGGGCTTGGATTCGATCCGCCTGGTGTTTAAGCTGGAATCCCTCCAGCACACCGGCTCTTTCAAACCGCGCGGGGCCTTCGCCAACCTGCTGGGGCGCGAGATTCCTGCGGCGGGGGTGGTGGCCGCCTCCGGCGGTAATCACGGCGCCGCGGTGGCCTACGCCGCCGGGAAGCTCGGCAAGCCGGCGACGATCTTCGTCCCCAGCGTGGCCTCGCCGGCCAAGATGGACCGCATCCGCGGCTACGGCGCCCACCTGGTGGTGGCTGGCGAGCGATATGCCGACGCCCTGGAGGCCAGTGAAGAATGGGCCGCTCAGAACGGAGCGGCGCCCATCCATGCCTACGATCAGGCCGAAACGCTGCTCGGCCAAGGCACCGTCGGATTGGAGTTCGAGGATCAGTCCCCCGGCCTCGATACCCTGTTGGTCGCCGTTGGCGGAGGCGGCCTGATCGGCGGCATCGCGGCCTGGTACGCTGGCCGGATCCGGCTGATCGGCGTGGAGCCCGAAGCGGCCCCGACCCTGGCGAGCGCCTTGGAGGCTGGCCGGCCGGTGGATGCCGAGGCCGGAGGCATCGCGGCCGATTCGCTGGCGCCGAAACGGGTCGGCGAGCTGATGTTTCCCCTCGCCGAGGCCTTTGTGGATCGCGTGGCGCTGGTGGCCGATGAAGCCATCGTTCAGGCGCAGCAGACGCTCTGGGGGGCGCTGCGGGTCGCCGCCGAGCCGGGCGGCGCCGCCGCTCTCGCCGCCTTGCTCTCGCGTCAATACCAACCCGAACCCGAAGAACGGGTCGGCGTTCTGGTCTGCGGCGGCAACACCGCGGCGGTCGATTTCACCAGGAGTATCCATGTCGGTATATGACAGATTAAGCGCTCTCGGGATCGCGCTGCCGCCGGTGACAGCGCCCGCGGCAGCCTACCTACCGTTAGGGTCGTGCGTGGAGATCGAACTGGTGGCGGAAGTCGAGTAAGGTTAGCGGTTCGGCAGAACCTCGATCCCCTTCGCGCCCAAGAGGTGTTCGTCAGCGGTCACCAGAGTGAGACCGAAAACGCGAGCTGTGGCGACCAAGAGTCGATCGGCCGGGTCTTTCTGCGGAAGCGCAACCCGGCTCATCTCGAGCGCCACAGCCGCCGTCACCGCCGCCTCCCGAAACGGGAGAGCCTCGCCGGCCTCTTGGATCCAGGCGGCGATGGGCAACTCCAGAAAAACCCGTCGCTTCTCTACCAGGATCACCAGCTCCCAGATGCTCACGGGGGAAAGCCACGCTTCGTTGGCGGGATTCTCGAGGGCCCGCGCAACGCGGGCGACCAGCTTTTCCGGCTCCAGCAGATTCCACAACCAGATGTGGGTGTCCAGCAACAGTTTCATCCGCGCAGGACTTCCCAGTCCTCCGGATCGCTGGCCGGCGAAACGATGTCGCCCACGATCCGGCCGGTTCCGACCATAGCGCCCAGTCGCCTTTTCGGAAACGGCGACGGCGGCACGATCTCAGCCACCGGCCGGCCGAAGCGCGTCACCCGGATTGGCCGGCGCGTCCGCCGCACATTCTCCAGCACCGCCAGGCAGGTAGCCTTGAACTTGGAAATAGCGATCTCTTCCATCGACCCGAGTATACCATGGTCATTGACCATGGTCAGGGTGGCCTGAGGCCGCCCCCGACAGGCAGGAATGCCTGTGTTACCGCGTCAAAACAGCAGCTTCATCCCCAGCTGGACCAGGCGCGGCTGGCGCGCCCCGGTCACCAGCCCGAAGTTGGTGTTCTCGGCCGCCGCCACCGGGTTGCCGAACTGCGCATGGTTGAAGGCGTTGAACATCTCCAGGCGGAACTGGAGCCGCATGCCCTCCCGCGCCGGGATCGGGAAGAACTTCTGGATCCCTACGTCCCAGTTGTTCAAACCCGGGCCGTGCAGCACCAGGCGGCCGGAGTTGCCGAAGAATCCCGTCGGGGGGATCACGAAGCAGGAGGTATTGAAGAACCGCATGCCGTTGGACCGGAGGTTGTTGGCGAGGCTGGAGTCCGCCCCGTCACAGACGCGGTTGGGCCGGTGGGCCACGAAGGCGCTGCCGGTGCGGTTGGGGCCGGTGACCGGAAACGGCACCCCGGTCTGGAACACCGCGATGGAGGTCACGGTCCAGCCGCCCAGTGCCAGGTCCGCTGCCCGCGACATATCGGCGCCGAAGCGCCGTCCGCGCCCGAAGGGCAAGTCATAGATCTGGCTGATGCTCAGGCGATGGCGGACGTCAAACGCCGCGTCGCTCTTGTCGCAGCGCCGGCAGCTGGTGATCTGGGTCTCGGTCGAGCTGGAGCCTTCCCAGGTGTCGGTCAAGGCTTTGGCCCAGGTGTATTCCACCCGCAGGTTCAGCCCCGCCGCGGCGCGATGGTCGTACTTGGCGACCAGGGCGTTGTAGGAGGAGTTACCGTTGAAGTCCGCCCGCAGCAGGCTGGTATACCGGAAGTAGGGCCGCGTGGCAGGATCGCACCGCAGGTCCGACCCCACCCGGCACTGGTCGAAGTCGTAGCGGTTTTGCAGGGCGTGGTTGCTCGATCCCAGCCAGGCCAGCTCGAAGGCGTTGCTGGCCCCCAGGCTGTGCTGCACCGAGACATTCCACTGCTGCATATAGGGGGTGCGCCCCTGCTCGTTGATCAGAAACGGCGCCGCGTTGCGCAGGCCGGCGCCGTAATTGCGGTCGAGTGGCCGCGCCGGCGTTGTCGGGAAGATGTTGCGTCCCAGCACGAACACGGGCAGCGGCTCGAACTGGCTGTTGAAGGCATCGATGCTGTCGTTGAAGGGCGGTCCCACCATGCCGAACTGGAGCTCGATCAGCCGCGAGTCGCTGTAGTAGATGCCGGCGCCGGCGCGGAAGACGGTGTTGGGCAGGAAGGCAGGCTGCCACACCAGGCCCGCCCGCGGCGTCCAGTTGTTGCGTTCGCCGCTGACGATGCGGGGGTCGATCTCCCCCAGGGCGGCGAACTTCAGCAGCCCGGTGGTCTCGTCAAAGCCGTGGGCCAGCTCCCGCGCGAACCCCTGGGGCTGGGGCACGGAGGCGTGAAACCACGAAATGCCGTAGTTGACCGCCAGGCTCCGGGTCAGCTTCCAGGTGTCCTGGAAGTAAGGCATGAACTGGGTGAAGCGGTAGGGCAGCATGGGCAGGCCGCGGAACGAGCCGGTGGTATTCATGCCCAGCAGGAAATCGGCGAAGGAGTTGCCGGTGCCCGGCCGCGGCGCCAGGCGCCCCTGGGCGTCGCGCTGGAGCTGGGCCGTGAAGGTGCGCTGGAACCCCAGGCTGCCGTGGGCGCCGGCGTTGGCGTTCTGCTGCCAGCTCCGCCGGTAGCGGACGCTGGCCCCGAACTGGTAGTTGTGCGACCCAGCCACCCAGTTGATGCCCTCGTCGAGCTGGTAGTTGTTATCGATGTTGCCCAGGTCCCCGTTGGCGCGGCCGAATCCGGCGTATTCCACGAAGCCGATGGAGGTCACGCCCCGGTCGTCTAAGGTATTCTGAATGCCGATGTCCCGCAGGATGGATCCCCGCTTGCGCCCCTCGTTGCTGAACAGCGCCACGTTGCGCACCACGCCCAGCCGCGCCGTGTTGATCAGGTTCGGCCGGAGCATGTAGGTGTGCTGCGCCATGCCCATTTCGAGCTCGTTGGGATAAAACGCCCCCGCCAGCGGAAACAGCCCCGGCTGCACGGCCGGCGAGTCCTGGCTGAGGTACTGGCTGAAGAAGTTCTGGCGGCTGGTGAGGGCGGCGTCGATGCGGACGCTGAACTGGTTGTCGTCGAGCGTGTTGCGCGGGTTCCCGAAGACGTTCTGCGGCCGCTGGGCCAGGCTCGACCCCGGCAGGTAGAACTCCAGCAACCGCCGCGAGACGGCGTTGATCCGGTCGGCCGGGATGGTGTTGTTGGGAAACGGCTGCCGCGCGCCGCTGGCGGCCGAGTAAGTCAAGGGATCGTGAATCACCTCGGCCACCTCGCGCAGATCCCCTTCGAACATGGCGCGCGTCGGCGTGTAGGCCCGCGCCGAAAAGGCCGTGATCTCCCGCAGACCCTCGTAGTTGCCGTAGAACCAGACGCGGTCGCGCGCGATCGGTCCGCCGGCGGCGAAGCCGAACTGGTTGCGGTGCAAATCCTCGGGGCCCGGGGCGAAGAAGTTGCGCGCGTCGAGGGACTTGTTGCGGACGAACTCGAAGACCTGGCCATGGAACCGGTTGCCGCCGCCCTTGGTGGTGGCGTTGACCAGCCCGGGGTTGGGACCCTGGTCCGGCATGAAGAAGCTCTGCTGCACCTTGAACTGGTCCAGGTCCGCCAGCGAGAGATTCAGCGCCAGCTCCCCCAGCCTGCCTCCGCGCACCGCGATTCCGTTGACGGTGTAGCCGGTGGCGCCGCCGGGATTGCCCGCCAGGATCACGGCGCGGCCGGGGTGTCCGGTCTGGTCGGCGACGTTGGCGCGTCCCACCGCTTCGTTGACTCCGGCGGCCGAGAGCGCCAGCTGCAAGAGGTTCCGCCCGTTGAGCGGCAGCTCTTCGACCCGCGCCGAGTCGATCACCGTCCCGATGGTATTGGACTCGGTTTGCAGCAGAACTCGCTCGGCGCCCGACACCGTCACCACCGTGGAGAGCTGGCCGACTTTCAAGACCACATCGAAGCTGGCCAGTTGGCCGATCTCCAGGTTGAAGGCAGTGACTTCGAAGGTCTCGAAGCCCTCCTTGGAGACCCGCAGGGTATAGGCCCCCAGCGACAGGACGGGGAAAGCAAAGCGCCCAGCCTCGTTGGAGACCGTCTCGCGATCCAGGCCGCGGGCTACCTCGGTGAGGACGACCTTGGCCGCAGGAACCGGCGCGCCGGACGGGTCAGCCACCGTGCCGCTGGCCGCCGCGCCCCCCAGGGTGGCCTGTAACAGTGGGACAGCCATTCCTGGCTGTCCGAGCCCCAGGCAGACAAGAATGGCTGGCCATAGCCAGGCAAGAATGCCTGGGTTACTGGATCGCAACGGGAAGCACATTGCTGGTCCCTCCATGTACTACAACAACCGGAACGGAGGCGCCCAGCGGCGCCTCCGCCGGGGTCTCAATATTGATCTGCCACAACCCCACGAAGCCCGGGGCCAGTCCGCTGAAGCGAACCGCCGCCCGCCGGGCGCCCACGGTGACCTCCGGCGTCTGGGCCGTCACCGCCAGCGGTCCGGCCGGGGCCGCGACGCCGTCCTCGACGGCGGGTGTCACGGCGCCCTGGCCGGTGGCGTAGAGCACGAGGATCTGGCCGCGGCGGGCGGGGTTCGACGCCGAGTTCAGCCGCCCGTCCTGGTTGGCGGCCACGAACAGCCCCGGCGCTCTGGGTATTACCGTTAGAGATGCCCGCCCCACCCGCTGGCCTCCGGCCCGCACCTCAACCTCCGACTGGCTCGTCCCCAGCCCGGAGGGTACCTGAAAGTTCACTTGGGAGGGCGAGGCATAGATCAGCGGGACGGGAGTACCGGCCACGCGCACCTCGGTCTCGCCCAGCAGCCGCGGCAGCGGCAGCGACCCGGCGATGGCGGTCTGGGCCCCGCTGAAGCTGCCGAACACCGAAGCCAGCGCCCCCGGCGCCACCGGCGCCCCGGCTGTAAAGCTGGCGGCATTGACCACGGCGGCATCCGAGGCCACCTCGAAGACCCAGGCTTCGGTCGAGGCCGGCAGGGTCTCGCGGCGGATCTCGACGGTGGCCGGCTTGTTCACCGCCGTCGCAAACGGCGCCGCCACCGCCGGAAAAGTCGCCAGCTGCGCCGGGCCTCCCAGCGGCGACCGGTAATGCATCAGGATCGCCACGCGCGGCCGCAGTTGCCGGCTCACCAGTTCCGCCACCTTCGCCGCGTCGATGGTGAAGAAGCCCCCGGCTGGGAGGAAGGCCACGTCCAGGTCGCGCAGGTCCGCCAGTTGCGCCTCGCTTAGCTCGTCCTGCCCATAGTCGCCGAAGTGGGCAAAACGCAGGCCGCCCTGGTTCCAGCGAATGATGGTGTTGGCCCCCCGAGTGGAGCCGTTGGTGTTGTCATGAAAGCCGGGGATCAGGACAAACGGCAGACCCGCGGCGGTCATCTCGGCGCGCGCCGTTACCGGGCGGCCGTCGACCACAGTCGGGGAGCCACGCACCCCGGCGGTGTTGTTGTGATCGCCGTGGTTGTGGGTGACAAAGGTGACCTCGGCCGGCGTCGACGGCAACGGGAACCCGACGTTGGCCGCCGGCGGGTCGGTGATGACCGTCGGCCCGCCCTCGGCCTGCACCACAAAACAGGCCTGGCCGATCCAGGTGATGCGTACTGTTTGGGCGCCCGCCCCGGCGCACAACGCCAGAAAAGCCGCCATTCCCCAACCAGACCCCATAGCTCGATTCCTCCTCATGGCTGCCAGCGTATCATAGAGAAGCATGCGGCTCGGCCTGGCAGCGGCGGCCCTCTTTGCACTGTTAACAACTGTAGCCCCCTACCAGTCCGAAGAGGAGGCCGTTCAGAAAGGGGAGCGGCTGGAGGTCGGCGCGGCCGCCCTGCTGGCGCCAGGGGAAGCCGTTGTCGACTCCACCGCGGACCTGGGTCTGCGCTTCACCGTGGGCAAGACCGGCATGAAGCGTGGCGGAGGCCTTCGAATCGCCACCGGCCACGGCCTGGGGGCCGAATGGGGCGGCGCCCGTCTTCAAACCACCACCCCCCAGGGCGAGAACTACCTTTCGTTCAGGGCTTCGACGGGCGCGGCGCTCCAGTGGACCACCTACGGCGCCGGCCGCACACCCTTGTTCGACCGCTACCATCCCTGGCAACTCATCAACGAGTTCAAGCTGGCCGGGGCTGACCTCCAGCAAGGCGACACCATCGAGGTGCTGTATGGCGCCGTCCGCATGCAGCGCTGGGACGAGACGGGGTTCGAGCTGCGCTTCTATGTGGACGCCTTCGGCGACGATGACTACCTGCCCCTGCGGCACAATCCGCGGCTGCGCATCCGGTCGGGGCCGGCCGCGGCTCTACATGTCTCAGGCCCCTCGGAGTGGACCCCGGGCCAGCCCGGCTGGATCCATGTCTGGGCCGAGGACGGCTTCGGCAACCCCGCAGAAGGCTACCAGGGAACCATCGCGCTGGAATCCGACGCCCCCATAGCGGGTCTTCCGGCTGAATACACCTTCCGGCCGGAGGACCGGGGCGCCCGCCGATTCGAGAACCTCACCCTGGCGGGCGCGGGTGTGACGCGAGTCCGGGCCAGCGAGAACAACGGCGCCCTGCGTGCCGAAAGCAACCCCTTGCTGCCCGTCGGTGGCGGCCCACGGGACCGCATCTGGTGGGGCGACCTCCACAACCACACCAGCTTCTCGGATGGCCGCGGCTCCGCCGCCGAGGCCTACGATTTCGCCCGGCGTGTCGCGGCGCTTGATTTCGCCGCCGTCACCGATCACGACTTCGTCACCACCGACCCGATGTGGCGCGAGATTCGCGATACCGCCAACCGGCTCAACCAGCCCCACCGCTTCGTGACCTTGCTGGCCTACGAGTGGAGCGGCGCCACCGACTTGGGCGGCGACCACAACGTCTACACCTCTGATAATGACCTGCCGCTCTATCGCTGCTACTCCTACTTTAACTACCGGAACCTGCGGATGTACCGGGGCCAGGACCCCGGCGCCGCTCACGTCGAGCAGCTCTTCCGGCTCCTGGGGGCCCGCTTCCGCGACGAGAACCTGCTGGTGATTCCGCATTTCGGGGGCCGCCAGGGCAACCCGGAATTCCACGACCCCCGGCTCCAGCGCCAGATCGAGATCTTCTCGGACCACCGCCGCTCCGAGGACTGGGCCTCCAAATTCCTGGTGAAGGGCTACCGGCTCGGCATCATGGCCTCGACCGACAACCACGCCGGCAACGCCGGCTTCGGCGTGCGGCGCAGCGCCCGACCGGACGGCTCCTCGAGCCCGGCCGAGCGCGGGACTGCCCTGGTGGCCGCCTACGCCCCCGAACTGACCCGCCAGGCTGTCTTTCAAGCCATCTACCACCGGGCCACCTACGCCACCACCGGCGAGCGGATCATCCTGCGGTTCTCGATCGACGGGGCGCCGATGGGTTCCGAGATCCGCGCCTCCAAGCCGCCCCGGATCGCCGTCGAAGCTCACGGCACGGCGCCCATCGCCGTGGTGCGCGTGGTCAAGAGCGGGCGGGTGATCCACGAGGTGAAGCCCGGGGCCCCCTCAGCGCGCTTCGAGTTCCTGGATTCCTCGGGCGACTACCGCAATCAGTACTTCTACGTAGAATTGGAGCAAGCCGATGGCGAGAAGGCGATCTCGAGCCCCATCTGGGTGGATTGAGCTGGCCCTGGCGGCGCTGTGCGCCCTGGCGCGGCCTGACCGAGCGCAGCCTAAGCCGATCCAGCCCGGCCTGACCCCGGAGGACTGGAAGTACACCCTGGCCGACGGGCGTCACCTCTCGGGAAGTCACCTACTATAGCGAGGGAACAGCTTGCTACGCCCGGCTCTACTTAGTTCGCATCATCCGCGGTCAAGGTGTCGAACTTCCGCCACCGGTGAACCACCGGGGCGGCATTGATCTCTGCGATACCCTTCAGAATGCGCGCCCGCAACTCCTCCCAAGATTGAACCCGGATGTGCCGGAGAAACGCGCGCGCCATCTTCCCAAACAGGGTCTCGACAATGTTCAGCCAGGAACCGTGTTCTGGCGCCAGCACGTATTTGAAGCGGTTTGGCTTAGTCGCCAGAAACGCTCGCGTCTCCTTAGAAACGTGCGCCGAGTGATTGTCGAGAATCAGGCGAATGGTGCATCCCGCCGGATAATACTGGTCCAGATCCTTCAACAAGGCAACGAACTGGGGGCTGCGGTGGCGGCGTTCCACTCGTGCCGTTACGTGACCGTTGTGCAGATCCAATCCGGCAAGAATCGAGCAAGTCCCCAGGCGCTTGTATTCGTGGTCCCGACCCAAGGTGTCGGGTTTGCCCGCTACGGGCGGCCAATCGGGCGCCGGGTTGGCAATCGCCTGCCGGCCGGGCTTTTTGTCGACCGATACCGTCACGATGAGTGGGGCAAGATTCCCATTCTCGTTGCGGAGCGCCACCTCCCGATAAACCATTAGCACTTCGCGCATCTTGGCCTCGAAGTCCGGATGGCGTCGCTCCAGGTAATACTTTACTTTCTCCGGATGGACAGGCTGGTTAACCAAGATCCGTTGCACCGTGGCCTTTGCCGCCCGCACCAAAGATGGATGCCCGGCCTGGAGGGCCTGCTCCCGGAGGTGCTTGGCCAGCAGGCTTCTGCTCCATACCTCCGCCGCATAGCCAACATCCTTCGGCCTGGAACAGGCCAAATGCACCACCCAGGCTTTGGCTTCCTCGGTAATGACTGGTTCTCTTGGCCGGTGGTAGGCGTCCTTCAACGCTGCCGCCGCGCCCATCTGCAGGGCCTTCCCGATCCACTTACCAACGCTCATGCGTGTCATCTGCAGGGATCGTGCGATCTCGGTGATGGTGTCGCCGGAGTGATAACGCCAGAGAATCCGCGCCCGTTGCACCTCGCGCCAGGGAGCGGTCTTCGATTCGCGCAACTGATCCAGTTTGTCGCGCTCCTCGACGGTCAGCGTCAATTTGGGTCGCTTGGACCTTCCAGGCACAAAGCGAGTGTACCATAAAACATTTTCGGTAAGTATATGTTTTAGTGAAACGTGAGTCTTAGGGGGTTTCCATAACCCTAGTACTTGACACCACGGGGCGTGTAGGCGATAATCAGGCGAGTACTTTGGTTTAGGACGGACGCACTAAGGAGACAACGAATGCCGCTTCGGGTTCGTGTAACAGCAACCCTGTTTGGGCTGTTGGTGACGTTGATGGTGTCGGCCGCGGTTTTCCAGCCGATTGGCGTGGCCATCAGCGAGTCCCCATTTGTGGTCGGCAGCGCCCTTGTGAAAGGTCAGGCGACGCTGTTTGAAGGCGACTCTGTCCGGAGTCACTATGTCGCGGCACGGCTGAGCCTGAAGGATGGATCCCGTTTTGTGCTTGGGGTGGGTGCGGAGGGGAAGGTCTACAAGAACCGTCTGGTGCTGGGGTCGGGCAGCGTAGAACTGTCCGGAAACGCCAATGGGGCGCGCATCGATTCCTCCTGGGCTTCGGTGACACCGGCGCCGGGTTCCTCGGTGACAGTGTATTCCACAGGCAGGCAACTGGTTACGGTGCTGGTTCACAAGGGCGAGGCCCGGGTGAGCCGGTCGGGCGCAACCGTAGCCACCATCCGCGAGGGTCAAGCCCTAGCGCTGCAGCCGGGTAAGCGGGGTCAGGTCGAAACCAGCGGCGAGGAGGCTCTGTCGGAGATAGTGGCCGTCCAGGGCGACCAGATGGGGTGGCTTGCCGAAGCGGCCCAGGATTACTCTTGCGCCGAAGCGCGGTACCGTTCGCTGTCGAGATCCTACACGAGTTTCTCCACTCAGGTTGCAGGCAACCGGGCGGCCCGGAACTTTCTGCTGACCAGGGTCGGGGGGAACCAGGTCAGTCCGGCCGATTCCAGGCGCCTGGCCGAGCTGAATCAGCAGCTGGGATCTTTCATACGCACGGGCATGGCGCTGTCGGAGGACTTGGTTGGGTCGTTCCACGGCCACTTCCCCCCCCCAAACCCTCCGGTGTCCGGCCACTCTACGCATGGCCACAGACACCCCAGCCATCACTGCCAGCATGGGCACAAGCAAGGCTGCTCCTCCGATGGCGGTGGACACCATGTGCCGCCTCACAGCGAAGGCCCGCCGCAGCCTCCGCCGGACGAGTGAAGCGGTATTAGGACGCCCTCTTCCAGATCTCGTGGCCGTCAATCGCTCGGTCCGGCACGTAGTGTCTTCGGATGTGCTCGACCAAGCGGGGAAGGCGCTCGGCGCTCGATATCCCGTCCAGGCGGTTTGACGGGGCCTGGTTGCGGTACAAGACGTACTTCACCCGCTTGGTTTCCAGGGCCTCAATGATTTCCCGCTGGTAGAATTCAGGGGCCGCGAACCAGACCACAGGAAACCGGGCGGGGCAGGGCTTATCCACCAGGTAATACCACAAGGCCTCCGAGGTCAGGGTAAAGAAGTGTTCGCCTGGTCCCAGGTTTTCGCGCAGGAACGCGGCGGCGGAGAGATAGCTGGCGGGCAGATACCTGGAGTCGGGCGTGCCGGCTGGAAAGTTTTCGGCCAACAGGCCGGCGGCGGGCACTCGGTACAGGCAAACGGCGGCCAGCGCCAGGGCGGTGGCTACCAGCGCCTTCCGGAGCCGGGGCGCCAGCAGCAGCGGCCAAGGCCGCACAAACAGAGCGAACGCCAGCAGGTAGATAGGCCAGGAGTTCACCGCGACGTGGACGAAATCCGAGCGTCCCAGCGCCGCCCGAAAGAAGCAGATCGAAGCCACCAGCAGGCAGAGTTCGAAAAAGCGCCGGCGGCAGAATGCCTTGACCGAAGGTGCCTCGAGCCAGGCCAAGACCAGGTAAAACAGGTTCGCCGTGGCCAGGGCGCAGATGCCCCACATGGGCGCCTGTTCGATCGGGTAGACCAAGCCGTCCATCCACTCCTTGTAACGGGGCATGAGGACAAAGGTGAATTCCCAGAAGGCCCGAAAGCGCCAATGGAGAAGGTGGCCGACCGCCAGGGTTCCGGCGAGCGCTCCCGCTCCGACCGATAGCCAGAACCAGCCCAGGGCCTCCCGGCCGCGAAGGAAGAGTCCATACAGCAATACCGTCGCGACCAGCGCCGTGGCCGTCAGGAAGAAGCCGCGGTCGATGGAGTAGCCGAAGCAGGCCACGGGGATGAAAGACGTGAAAAACGCGGCCGCTGGCGTTCGTCCCTGCCTCTCCAAGGCCCGCCAGAGCTTCACAAGGGCCAGCAGGAAGGCGATCGCGGTCCAGTCCCTGGGCATGATCCTCAGGGGCGCCAAGGGAAGCCACATCGCTTCCAGGGCCACCAAGCCGTGCAGCCCCACGATCAACAGCAACGCCGCGCAGGCCCCCAGGGCCCCAAGCCACTCCAGCAGCACCAGCGCCAGCAGGGCGAAGGCGACGATCTTGGCGCTGGATTCCAGAATCCGGGCCGAGGCGATCGATCGCCCGAAGAGCCGGAAGGCAACCGCCGCGCGGAGAGGATCCTGCCAAACGCCATGGACAAACAGGTAGTCCTGGTAAGGGACCTGCCCGGCCAGGTGCGAGACGGCGGTTCCCAGCGATTCCCCCTCGTGGAAGCGGTTCATCTCGCCCCAGGCGTGGTAAGTGGGCAGGTTTAGGGCAGCCAGGACCGCCAGTGCCACCAGCAGCGCCGCGTGGAAGGGGTGCGTTCTGGGCGGCTCGGGCGGGGCTGGCTGCGGGGCGGCCGCCGGCAACCACCTATAGACGACCACCAACAGGACCGCCGGGCACGCCAGCAGGACCAAGAACCGCAGGACGTTGTTGGCCGGATGGTAGTGCTCCAGGGCCGGTCGGCCGACGATACTCCACGGATTGGTGTACGGCAGCGAGAGGTGCGGCCAGAGCCACAGCCCGGCGCCGAGGCCAATCCCAAAAATGGCCGCCAGAGGCAGGGTCCGTGCCCCTGTGGGCCCGGGCCCGGCGCCGTTTCGGGTGTGCGACATAGAAGTGAATTGTCATCCCGAGCGCAGCGAGGGATCTGCTGTTGCTCCGGGGCGAAAGCAGATCCCTCGCTGCGCTCGGGATGACACTGGCTGCGCTCGGGATGACACTGGCTGGCCCATCTCTTTCCTGTCGCGCACCCCACCGTTTCCGGCAGACCAATTCGCCAAACGAGCAATGTTACCATGTAGGATTGCACAGCAATTCTGCGGTTCTGGTCACCGGCGGCGCCGGCTACATAGGAAGCATAGTGGCAGAGAAGCTGCTTCGGCTGGGCCGCCGGGTGGTAGTTCTCGATAACCTGTCGCGGGGGCACCGGGACGCCGTCCCGGAGGCCGCCTGCCTCGTGGAGGGCGACGTCGCCGACCGAAGCCTGGTTGGATCCGTTCTGCGGCAACACCAAGTGGCAGCCGTGATGCACTTTGCCGCCTTTGCCCTGGTGGGCGAGTCGGTCGAAAAGCCGGAACTGTACTATCGCAACAACGTCATTGGCAGCCTGTCGCTGATCGAGGAAACGCTGCAGGCCGGCGTGGGGCGGTTCGTCTTTTCCTCCACCTGCTCGCTATACGGCGACCGCCACCAGCCCCCCTTGACCGAAGAAATGGCCGCCCATCCGATCAACCCTTACGGTGAGACCAAGCTGGCGGTGGAGCGGGCGCTGGAATGGTACCGCCGCGGCCATGGGTTGTCCTACTTCTGCCTGCGCTACTTCAACGCCTGCGGGGCCACGGCCGACCGCGGCGAGCGCCACCAGCCGGAGACTCACCTGATCCCGCGAATCCTGATGGCCGCCGCCGGCGAGATGGACTCCATCCCCATCCTGGGGGATGACTATCCGACTCCGGACGGGACCTGCATCCGGGATTACATCCACGTCGAGGACCTGGCCGACGCCCACATCCTGACCCTGGAGGCGCCGCCGGCTGCCAGCGGGGTGTATAACGCGGCCACCGGGCGAGGCCACTCGGTGCGTGAGGTCATCGATGCCGCCCGCCGGATCACCGGACGGCCGGTGCGCGAGTTGGTGGCCCCGCGCCGGCCCGGAGATCCCCCCTGCCTGGTCGCCGAGCCGGCCAAGATCCGCCGGGCACTGGGCTGGCAGGCCCGCCACGACCTGGACTCGGTGCTGGCCTCGGCCTGGGCCTTCCGGCAGCGCCAGCCGGCCCTGGAATGACCTCACCGCTGGCGGAACTGCCGTTCCGGCTGCTGTGCCCGCAGTGCCGGGCAGGGCTGGCGCCGGAACCCGAGGCTCTGAAGTGCCCGGGCTGCGGCTGCTCAGTTCCGGTCCGCAACGGTATTCCGAGTTTTTGCGAGGCCGACCCCTTCTACGAAGACTACGTTGGCCACCATGTGCCCCACCACCGCAACCCCAAGGGGCTGAAGGGGGCCATTCTGCGGTGGTTGCCCTATTGGTCCTGGCGCGAGTGGCGGTTCTGGCGCCGGTACGTTCCCCGGGGTGGCTGGCTGCTGGACCTGGGGTGCGCTCGGGGCCGGGAGATCTTCGTCGAGCGGGCCGGCCATTGCGTGGGGGTCGACACCGCGGTCAAGGCTCTGGCCGAATGCGCCGGATATTACCAGTTGGTAGTGCAATCCCGGTTGAATCCGCTCCCGTTCGAAAGCGGGGCATTCGACTGCGTGGTCACCTCTCACGTCATCGGCCACATCCCCGAGCAGGAGAAGGAGGCCGTGCTGGGGGAGATCTCCCGGGTGCTCAGGCCAGGCGGCAGGTCGGTGAACGTCATCGAGACCGACAGTCTGCATCCGCTGGTTCAACTCGCCAAACAGTGGCCGGACCTCTACCAGCGGCACTTCATCGAGCCGGACGGTCACGTGGGGCTGGAGCTGCCGTCGGCCGTCCTGCGACGGTTTGAGCGCCACGGCCTGCGCCCAAAGGCTTGCTGGAAGCTGGAGGCCGGGCCGCTGCACCCCCGGCAGTGGCTGAAGCATTTCGACAATGAGTATGCCGAGCGGCTGAGCGGGATCCGCAAGGGCGTGGCGCGGAGCCGGCGGGTGTTGGAAAGCCCGGCCCTGCTGGCAGCCTTCGAGCTTGGCCTGGGAGTGACCCATTACACCACCGGCCAGTGGAGCTACCCGCTCGACCACGCCCAGTTTCTGGCGGTAGTTTTCGAGAAGGAACCGTGACCATGGAGCTGGCCGTGATCGCCCGGCGGCTGCTCGGCCCCCGGACCGGCGTCGGAAGATACCTGGAATATCTTTTGCACCACTGGACCCGGTCGGAGTCCCCGTTCGCCCGGATCGTCGTCTATGCGCCGGCAGAAGCGCCGCCATTGGAAGCCGGGACAGTCGCGGGCCGGGTGGAGTGGCGAGTGGTCCGGAGCCGGCTGCCGCCGCTAGCCTGGGAGAACCTGACGCTTCCGGGCCGGTTGGGCCGGCCAGAGGTGGTTTTCGGTCCCTACACACTGCCCTGGAGCTGGCCGGGCCCGGCGGTGGTGTCGAATCTGGGGATCTACGAATCCCGCCCCGAGGATTTCTCGTGGTGGCAGCGGGTTAGGACGACACCGTTTTTCCGGCGCAGCGCCCGACGGGCCCGGCTGGTCATTGCCAATTCCGAATCCACCGGCCGCGATTTGGTCCGCTTCTACGGAATCGAGGAGGGCAAGATCCGGGTGATCCTTCCCGGGGTGGACGAAGCGTTCCGCCCTCTGGGCGGTGACTGGGTTCCCCCGAGGCTACAGGCGGCCTGGGGGCTGCCCCCGGCGCCGTTTTTCCTGTTTGTCGGGAAGCTCTCGCGCCGGCGCAACATCCCCATGCTTCTGGAAGCCTTTGCCAGGCTGCGCCGCGAGCGGCAGGTTCCGCATCTGCTCCTGATCGTGGGCCCGGATTACCTGGGGATCGACGCCCCGCGGCTGATCGCGGAGCGGGGTCTGGCCGGGGCGGCCTTCTATGTTGGGTTTGCGCCGCGGCCGGACCTGGTGGAGCTTTACAGCGCCGCCACGGCCTTCGTGTTGCCTACCCAGCATGAGGGTTTCTCGTTCACGATTCTGGAGGCCATGGCGTGCGGAGCGCCGGTGGTCACCTTTGATCATCCGCCGCTGCGGGAGGCCGGGGTGTACGAGGCTTCCCTGACGGTTGCCGAGCCGTCCGCCAAGGCTCTGTTCGAGGCGCTGGCAGAGGTTGTGGAAAGGCCCCAGCGCCGGGCGGAACTTCGCCAGGCGGGGCTGGCCTGCGCGGCGCGGTTCAGCTGGAAGCGGGTAGCCGATCAGACCATGGCGGTGTTGTGCGAGGCGGCGGGGTGCCCGATAATAACGCCATGAAGCTGGGAGTCGCCGCCGCCCTGATGGTGGTGGCCGCGCCGCTGGGGGCCGAGCGCGCCGAGGGCGAGTTGCGGCTGCGAGTGCTCGATCCCACCGGCTCGGGCATCGAAGCCGCGGTGGAGCTGACCGGCCAGGCTACCCAGGTCCGGAAGACCTTCTCGACCGCGCCGGACGGGCGATATTCCGTGAAGGGTCTTCCCTTTGGCCGCTACACGCTGCGAGTCGAGCGTTCCGGATTTAGCTCCTGGAGCGGGCTGGCCGAGATCCGCTCCGAGGCGCCGCTGGAGTTTGCCGTAACCCTGGGGATGGCGCCGGTCGAGACCACCGTAGTCATCACCGATGACGAGACGCTGCTCGACGCCCGCCGCACCGGGCCGGTCTTCTACCTGGGGGCCCGGACGCTCGGGGAGCGGCGCACCGCCCGACCCGGACGCGGGGTAGTCGACCTGGTGCAGTCCACGCCCGGCTGGCTGCTGGAGGCCAACGGCGTCCTGCACCCTCGCGGCTCTGAGTACCACACCCAGTACGTCATTGACGGCATCCCGATCGCGGACAACCGCTCGCCGGCCTTCGCTCCCGGCCTGGAAGTGGAGGACCTGCAGTCGATGAACGTGCTGACCGGGAACTACCCGGCCGAATACGGGCGCAAGCTGGGCGGCGTGATCGAGGTGTCGACGGCGCGGGACGCCCGTCCCGGCGGCCAAGGCCGGTTGGCTCTGGAGCGCGCCAGCTTCGGAACGCTCCATGGCTATGCCTCGGGTCAATACGCTCGGGGCCGCACCGTGGCGGCAGCCAGTATCCAGGGAGCGAGTACCGACCGGTACCTGGATCCGCCGGTCGAAGATAACTTCACCAACAACGCTTCCCAGGCGGGCGTTTCCGGGCGTCTGGAGCGCGACCTCACCGACCGTGATCGGCTCCGGATGAGCTTTTCGAGCCGCCGGGTCGGTTTCCTGGTGCCCAATCAGCTGGAACAGCAGGAAGCTGGTCAACGCCAGGACCGGCGCAGTGGGGAGACCATGGGGCAAATCTCTTACCAGCGTGTCTTCTCGCCGCGGCTGCTCGGAAATACCCGGGCGATGGTCCGGGATCTCTCGGCCCGTCTGTGGTCGAACCCTTTGTCTACCCCCATCCTGGCCGATCAGGACCGTGGGTTTCGGGAGGGCTATTGGAGCGCCGCGGTCAGCTGGCATAGCGGCGTCCACGAGATCAAGGGCGGCATGGAGGCGATTTTTACATCGGTCCAGGAGCAGTTCGGATATCGGATCACCGACCCGGCAGCCTTTGACGACCAAGTGCCCCGGCGATTTCGTTTCGCCGGCCGGAGTTCGGGGCGCGAGCAGGCCCTGTTCGTGCAAGACCTGGTTCGCGCCGGCCGCTGGACTTTCAGCGCCGGTCTGCGATGGGACCAATACCGGCTCGTGGACCACTCCAGCGCCTTCAGCCCCCGGCTGGGCGTGGCCTGGCAGGCCAACCCGGGGCTGGTCCTGCGAGCCTCCTACGATCGCGCCTTCCAGACCCCCGCCCTGGAGAACCTGCTGCTGGCCAGCTCGGCCCAAGTCGTTCCGCCTTCCCGAGGCGACTTCTACCAGGCGGGACTGGCCAAGAGGCTGTTCGGGAAGCTGCGTCTGGATGCCACCTGGTTCCGCCGCCGTCTCGGCAACTTTGCCGACGACGACGTGCTGCTGGACACCGGCGTCAGCTTCCCGGTCGCCTTCGCGGGCGCCGCTATCCAGGGTTTCGAGGCCCGCCTCGAGATGCCCAGGTGGGGGCCAGTCTCCGGCTACCTGAGCTACGCCAATCTTTCCGGAACCAGCCGGGGACCCATTACCGGCGGCTTATTCCTCGAAGCCAATGCCAGGGAGCGGGCCGGCTCCGGCGAAACGTTCCGCATCACCCAGGATCAGCGCAATACCGCCAGCGCCCGGCTGCGTTTCCAGGCCGGGCCGCGGGCGTGGGTGGCTTTCGGCGCCTGGTACGGCAGCGGGCTGCCCATCGAGAGCCAGACCGGCGAGGTCTCGGATCTGGGGGAGCTTGAAGAACGCTATGGTCGCCGGGTGCTGGAGCGCGTCAACCTGGCGCGGGGCCGAGTGCGCCCGTCACACTCCTTCGACCTTTCCAGCGCCGTGGAGGTCTGGAAGCGCGAGCACCGGTCCCTGCGTCTGCAGGCCGAGATGTTGAATTTGACCGATCGGCTCAACGTCATCAACTTCGCGGGAATTTTTTCGGGCACCGCTCTGGCGGCGGCCCGCAGCTTCACCTTGCGACTGGAGGCCCAGTTTTGAGTTTACAGAGACCGGCAGGAAAGCCGGTGTTACCGGCCCATCTGGACTTGCTGCGCCAGTACGACACCCCTACCGTCTGCAACGTGATCGAAGTGTTTGGCGCGCGGCCGCGCCACACCGGGTACCTGGACGCGCGGATCCGGGCGTGTTTTCCGGAAATGCCGCCGATGGTGGGGTTCGCCTCGACGGCCACCTTCCGCTCCGCGGCGCCGCCCCGGAAGGGGGACGTGTACTCCTCGCTCGACCGCCACGTGGCGGCGTTTGCGGATATTCCGTCACCGGCCGTGGCGGTGTTTCAGGATCTGGACGACCCCGCCGCCGGGGCCACCTTCGGGGAGGTCATGTGCACGACCTACCAGAGCTTCGGGGCCGCCGGCCTCATCACCAGCGGCGCGGCACGCGACCTGGACCAGGTTCGCCGTCTTGGATTTCCGTGCTTTGCAAGCGGCGTGATCTGCTCCCACGGATGGGCGCACTTCGTCGACGTCCATGTGCCGGTCCGTGTCGGCGGCGTCACCCTCAGTCCCGGCGAGCTGCTGCACGGCGACGCCAACGGGGTGACCACCATTCCCGTGGAGATCGCCTCGGAGGTGGCCCAGGCTTGCGCCGAGTATGTGGCCGCGGAGCAGATCGTTCTGGATTACTGCAAGGCCGGCAAAGTGACGGCGGCCGGCCTGGGGGAAGCCCGCGCCGCCTGCGCCCGCGCCATCGAGGCGCTGGCCAGGCAGGTGGGGTGTAGAATCAAGTCATGAACCGAGGCTGTCGAGCTTGCAAGCCCACCGCACCCGACCCCTTTGCGGGCCAGTTACCTAGCGAGGCTTCGCCTCAGACCGACAAGATGTATAAGCCGCGAATGAACGCGAATCAACGCGAATACGACCCGGGCATTCGCGTTCCTTTGCGTTCCTTCGCGGCCCGACCCCGCTCGTACAGCAGATTCCTAGCGAGGCTTCGCCTCAGACCGACGAGATGTATTCCGGCGTGGTGAAAGCATAGCGGATAATCTGAGAGATGGCTCCGGTCGACGGTGAAGAACTGCAAGCAGTTCTTGCCAACGGATTGGGCCGCCGAAGCGGCAATCGATCCCGAAGGATCGGAGTCGTACCGGAGCCGAAATGAGCATACCACGCTGCGAGGAGGAACGACTCGTCGCCTGAACTTGACTCATTTACATTACAATCTGTTGGGTAAGGACCCTAGGAGGGTTGGTTTCCCACCAGCCGGGCGAGCCGAAGCTCGCCCCTGACAGGCAGGAATGCCTGTGTTACTAGCCCAACTCCTGCTCGATCACCTGCGCCAGCAGCGTGGCGTGACGCTCGACCTCATCGGGGGTCTCGGCCTCCACCATGACGCGCACCAGCGGCTCGGTGCCGGAGTAGCGCACAATGAGGCGGCCCCTCCCGCCCAGCGCTTGGCGGGTCGTCTCGATGGCTTGCTGCACCGCCGGCGCCCGCTCCAAAGGGATCTTCCGGCGCACCCGGACGCTGCGGAGGATCTGCGGATACACCGGCAGATCGGCGGTGAGCTGGTCGAGGGTCTGGCCGGTCATGACGCTGATTTCCAGTATCTTGAGAGCCGTCAGCAACCCGTCGCCGGTGGTGGCGTGGCCCAGGAAGATGATGTGGCCGGACTGCTCGCCGCCCAGCTGGGCCCGGCGGCGGAGCATTTCCTCGAGCACGTACTTGTCGCCCACCTCCGTCCGGACCATGGCCACGCCTCGCGCCTGGAGCGCCCGCTCCAGGCCCAGGTTCGCCATAGTAGTTGTAATTACTACAGAGGCCCCCAGGTGCCGCGCCGCCATCCACAGCACCGCGTCGCCGTTGACTTCCTGGCCGGTTGCCGAGATGAACAGGGCCCGGTCGGCGTCCCCGTCGAAGGCCACCCCCAGGTCGGCCTTTGACTCCAGGACGCGCGCCCGCAGCCGCTCCAGGTGCAGCGAGCCGCAATCGAGATTGATGTTGCGGCCGTCCGGCTGGTCCGAGATCAGCTGGGCATCGACGCCGAGCTTTTCAAACAGGCGCCGGGCCACCCGGCAGGAAGCCCCGTTGGCGCAGTCGACCACCACCTTCAGGTGATCTGGAGACGGCGCCCCCCAGCAGGCCGCCAGGTGATCCAGGTAGCCATCCACCAGCGTGGCATCGGCCTCCAGATTCGCTGCCTCAACGGGGCCGTTCGAGAGCCGCCGGATTCCCTCCTCGACCTGCTCTTCCTGCCGGTCGGGCAGCTTGTGACCGCTGTGAGCGAAGATCTTGATGCCGTTGTCCTGGTAGGGATTGTGGGAGGCCGAGATCATCACACCGGCGACGAAGGGACCGGTGTTGGTCAGGTAGGCCAGGCCCGGGGTCGGCACCACTCCCGCGAAACGCGCCGGCGCCCCGGCCCGCCGCAGGCCCCCGGCGATCAGCCCAGCCAGCCGCGGGCCGCTCTCGCGGGTGTCCATCCCAATCAGGACTTGGGGCCGGGAATCCAGGTGGCGCACCAGTTCTCCCAGCGCCTGCCCGGCTGCCGAGACGGTGGCCTCATCCAGCGGGTACTCGCCGGCGACACCGCGAATCCCGTCGGTTCCGAACAGCATTCTGGCCATTCGATCTCCATCCCATCGTCAGAAAGCTATTTCTTCTTCATCTCCACGGTGACCCGAACCGACTGCAGGTTCTCGAAGCGCAGATGAGGATCCTCCAGGTAGGCCTGGGTCGGAAAACTGGCGCTTCCGATCAGCCGGCTCAAGTCGATCGGGTCGGTCGTGACGTAGTCCAGCAGCGTGACGCGGCTCTGCGGTCCGACTACTTTCAATGCCGGCGGATCCGCAGTGTACTTCGCGATTTCATGGCCGGGAACAAAGATCCCCGTAAACCGGGGCAGCACGCGGACCTCGCGGGTGAGCCGCTTCTCGAATACCAGCCGGATCTGCGAGGGGATGGTCTTGACCAGGGTGACTCCTCGAGGCAGCACCACTCGCGAGCTGTCCAGAGTGAAGGTTCGCGCGCCGGGCTGCAACACCGCCGCCAGGTCGAGCAAGACCCCCACCTCGGAGCGGTTGATGTTGCGCACCTTGCCGGATGGCCCTTTGACGTGCAGATAGACGTCGGGGTGCTGGTCGGTCAGGATCTCCAGCTCTCGGGGAGCGTTGTGAAATTCCACCGGCACGCTGATGGAGGTTTCCATGGACGGCTCGGCGGCCATCAGCGCCCACAGCAGCACCGCAGCCGCCAGGGAGATCAGTTTGAGCCCCAGGTTGTCTTGAACGTAGCGCCGGAACAGCTGGCTCACTGGTCGGCCTCGGCGGAGCTGGTGGGCAGCAGGCGCCCGACCGGGGCCGGGGAAGCCGAGGGCGCCATCGCCAGCCGGGGCTGGCGGCCGGCAAACTGGGCTACCCGTTCCCGCAGCCGCTCCTCCGTAAGCCCGACCTCGATCTGCCCGGCCGAAGCGGCCGAGATCCGGCCATCCTGCTCCGAGACGACGATCGCCAGGCAGTCGCTCTCCTCGGTCACGCCGATGGCGGCGCGGTGCCGGGTCCCGAATTTGCCCGCCAGCGCCGGGTTCACCGTCAGGGGCAGGAAGCACGCCGCCGCCGCCACCTTGTTGGGCTGCACGATCACGGCCCCGTCGTGCAGCGGCCCGCCGCGCTGGAAGATCGCCAGCAGCAGGTCGTAGCTGAGCTGGGCGTCCAGCGCCACGCCGCTCTCGATGAACGTCCGCAGCCCGATGTCCCGCTCCAGTACGATCAGGGCTCCGGTGCGGCTTTCGGAAAGATGGCTGGCCGCCAGCGGCACGTCATCGTAAGACTCCGAGCGGGCCACCTGGGCGGCCCCGAAAATGCGCCGGCGCCCCAGCCGGCCCAGCGTCCGGCGGATCTCCGATTGAAACAGCACCAGAATGGCCAGCATGGAGTAGGGGATGAGGTTCCCCATGATGGAGTGCAGGGTCTCCAGCCCCGCCGCCCGCGAGGCGTAGTACAGGCCCCCCAGCACCAGCAGCCCCAGCAGGATGTGCGCCGCCCGCGTTCCCCTTGCCACCAGCAGCAACTGGTAGATCAGGTACGCCACCAGCAGAATGTCCAGCACCGCCGTGAAACTCAGCCGGGGCAGGTTTTCGAGTGAAATCACACGTCCCCCGTATTATAGTATCAGTGGCACAGGCATTCCTGCCTGTGGCTTCACGCCTGGGGGGCGCCGATGTCGCTGCGCGTCTTGGCATTTGCAATTCTGGCGGTTCCCCAGCTGGCCTGGCCCCAGGAGGCTCCGCCGGCGCCGGCCCCTCCTCGTATTCTGGTCTGGGAGCGGCGGCCCCTGAAGGCGCCGCTGGAGTGCCGGGCCGACGGCTTCGAGGCCGCCGGAATCATCTGCTCGGAGGAGGAACCCTGCCGCCTCTTCCTGGAACTGACCGCCGTCGATGCCGCCGGTCCACGGATCCTGGTGGGCGGCAACGTGCATACCACTTCGGCCACCGTATCCTCGCTGGTGCTGATGAGCGAGGACGCCGGCTCGACCTGGCACGAGCCGGTCCGCCGCTTTCCGGCCGCCGGCATCGAGGGCATACAGTTCCTCAACGAGCGGCAGGCCTGGATGGCGGTGCAGCCTCACGCCCAGTTGGCCACCGATCCCTACCTGCTGGCCACCACCGATGCCGGCGCCAACTGGCAGCCGCAACCCATCTGGAGCGAGGAGGGGCGCGCCGGCCTGCTTCAGTTGTTCTATTTTCAGAACAAAGATCACGGTTTTGTTCTGATCGACCGATCCGGGGCGGTTTCCGGCAGCGGCCGGTACGAATTCTATGAGACCCTGACCGGCGGCTCCACCTGGATCCTGCGGGAGTCCAGCGCCCGGCCGATCCAGCCGAAAGGACCCCCCCGGCGGCCGCCGGACTGGCGCTTGCGGGAGGATTCCAAGCTCAAGACCTACGAGCTGGAGCGCCGAGTCGGCGATGCTTGGCAGCGGATGGCCAATTTCGCAACCGACGTCGGGGTGTGCAAGGACCTGGGGTCCCGGCCCGTCATCCCGAATCCTTGAAACGTCAGCCTGGCCTCAACCGTCGTGATTACGGGGGAGGGCATGAACACGTTGAAGGTGGCGGTGGTGGCGTTGCTGGCGGTGGTCGGAGGGCTGCTGTTTACGGTCCATCGCTTGCGGGTGACACAGGCATCCTTGCCTGTCCCGGTAACACAGGCATTCTTGCCTGTCCCGGTCCCGGTACAGCCACCAGGACAGCCATTCCTGCCGGTGTCACCACGGCGGCCGATCACCCGACCGCGCCAGACGGCGGCTCAGGCCGCCCCGCCGCCCGCGACTGAGGTTCGGCCACCCGAGCCGCCGGCTCTCCCGGCTCCCGAACCCGCCCCAGCGCCGCCGACGCCGGAAAACCCGGCGGCCCCACCGGCGCCGCGCAAAGTAACCATTTCCGCCGGAGCGACCCTGGTGGTGCGCACCCAGACCGCCCTCACCACCGAGCGGAACCTGAAGGGCGACACTTTTACGGCACATCTGGAGGAACCGCTGATCGCCGACGGGCTGGTCATCGCCGAACGCAACGCCGCCGTGGAAGGACACGTGACCCGCTCGGAGAAGGCCGGGCGCGTCGAGGGCCTCTCGTCGCTGGCCGTCGAGCTGGTCCGGCTGCACACCTCCGACGGCCAGGTAGTGCAGATCGTCACCGGTCCTCACGAGGTACAGGGTCAAAGCTCCCGCGGCTCCGACGCCAAACGGGTCGGCATCGCCAGCGGCCTGGGCGCCATCATCGGAGCCATTGCCGGCGGCGGCCGTGGGGCCGCCATCGGCGCCGGTGTAGGGGCCGGCGCCGGCGCTGGAACCGTCGCCGCCACCCGCGGGGACCACTCCGTTATCCCCGGCGAAAGCCGTCTCAGCTTTCGCCTCAAGGCGCCTGTGGAGCTTACCGAGCGACGCTAAGGGCCTGTCACGAAATAACTGAGTCATAGGCAGAGGTGGCGCAGGCACTCGTGCCTGCCGCCTCGACATTCGTGTCGAGGCGTTTACTTACCGGTAGGCAAGGGTCGAGACGAGTAACTAACGCGCTGCGTGCCCGTCCGGAGGGCTACGAAGCGCCCGGGGCCACTTGCGGGGCGCTTCGTGGAGAGGTGCTCGCGAACTATCCTGTAGCTCCAGCCGGCAACCGGGATGCCGTCTTTCTCGAGGATAAAGTACTCTTGTTTACGTGCACGCGCCGGACCAAGGCGCCGGGCCAGAAGCAAGCCGCCCACGCCCGAGCCCACCATCCACAACCCACAACCCGGGCCGGAGTGGCCGGAGGCCACTGCGGCCCCTGCCAGACAGGAATGCCTGTGTTGCTCCATAATGTGAAGTATGAGCGCGGTTGCCGCCCCGCCCGTCGACAAGACCACCACTGCCGCCATCCCCTGGCACCTCTGGTGCGCCGCCCTGGCCGTGACCTCCGCCATGATCGGCGTCCACTGGGATATCTCCTGGCACCGCTCCATCGGCCGAGACACCTTCTGGACCCCGGCCCACATCGCCATCTACCTGTGCGGCGTCTTGGCAGGGATCTCCTGCGGCTACCTGATCCTGTCGACCACCTTCGGGCGCAACGGGGCCACTGGCGGCGCGGCGGTGAAGATCTGGGGGTTTCGGGGTCCGCTGGGGGCCTTCATCTGCGCCTGGGGCGGCATCGCCATGCTGACCTCGGCGCCCTTCGATGACTGGTGGCACAACACTTACGGCCTGGACGTCAAGATCCTCAGCCCGCCCCACATCGTCCTCGCCCTGGGTATTGTCTCGATCGAGTTGGGCGCCCTGATCCTGATCCTGGGGGCCATGAACCGCGCCTCGGGCGACCTGCGCGGCAAGCTGGAGTGGTTCTTTCTGTACGTCGCCGGCATGGTCCTGGTGGCCCTGCTGGTGGTCTTCGCCGAGCACATCCACCGGGTGGCCCTGCATACCGCCCGGATGTACCGGACGGTGTCGCTGCTGGTCCCCCTGGTGCTGGCCGGCGTGGCGCTGGCATCGCGGAAACGCTGGTCATCGACCATGGTTGTCGCGGTCTACACGGCGTTCCTGCTGGGCCTCGAATGGATCTTGCCGCTGTTCCCCGCCGAGCCCAAGCTGGGGCCGGTCTACGTGCCGGTCAAGCAGTTCGTGCCGCCGGGATTCCCCCTGCTGATCCTGGCCCCCGCCTTGGCGCTCGACCTGCTGCGCCCCAAGCTGGAGAGCCGGCGCCGGTGGCTCCAGGCGGCGGTCGCGGGGGCCGTGTTTCTGGGCGTCCTGGTTCTCGTCGAGTGGCCTTTTGCAAACTTTTTGATGACCCCCGGGGCGCGCAACTGGGTCTTCGGATCGCACTGGCTGGATTACGCCACCCACCCCAACTCCTACTCGGCGCGCCACCAGTTCGTGCCGCTCGAGAAGACGGCGATGGAGTTCTGGATCGGCATGGGCGGCGCCCTGGCGGCGGCCATCCTCTCAACGCGCCTGGGCCTGGCCTGGGGCGGGTGGATGCAGCGCCTCCGCCGCTGAGTTATGCGATCTCTCCTGCTCGCAGGGCTTCTGGCGGTCCCCGGGGCGGCCCACGTCGGCAGCCCCGACGTCTTCCACGAGGGCCTGGCCGGACCCTACCGCCTGCTGGTGACTATCCGGCCCCCGGTCGTGATCCCCGGCGTGGCCGAGATCGAGATCCGCGCCGCCACCCCGGACGTCCGCGAGGTCCGGATCACCCCGCTCCCCGTGACCGGCCCGGGGGTCAAGTTCGCCCCCACGCCGGACCTCGCCCAGCGCTCCACCCACGATCCCCAGTTCTTCACCGGCAGCCTCTGGATGATGGCCTTCGGTTCCTGGCAGGTGCGCGTGGAGGTCGATGGCGAAAAGGGCAAAGGGCAGCTGGCGGTGCCCGTTCCGGCCCTGGCCCTGCGCACCCAAGGGATGCAGCTGGCGCTCGGCGCCGGGCTGTTCGCCCTGATGATGGTGCTGGCGGTCGGGGTGGTGAGCATCGTGGCTGCGAGCGTCCGCGAGGCCCAGCTCGATCCCGGGGCCGAGCCGTCGCCATCCCACCGGCGTCGCGGCCGCATCGCCACCGGCGTCACGGCCGCGCTCATGGTGGCGCTGCTCTACCTGGGCAACCAGTGGTGGAACGCGGAGGCCGGCGCCTACTCGCGCTACGTTTACAAGCCCCTTCGGATCGAGCCTTCTCTGGAATCCGGCGCCCGCCTGCTGCTACGTATCAGCGATCCCGGCCGGTTCGCCTCCCGCAAGATCGACGACTTCATCCCCGACCACGGCCACCTGATGCACCTGTTCCTGGTGCGGCTGCCCGAGATCGAACGCCTCTGGCACCTGCACCCGGAGCAGACCGCCAGCGGCCTCTTCGCCCACGATCTGCCGCCCATCCCGGCCGGCCGCTACCAGATCTTCGCTGACGTGGTGCACCAGTCCGGATTCGCCGAGACCATGGTCGCCGAGATCGATCTGCCGGCGATCGCCGGACGGCCGCTTTCGGGCGACGACTCGACCGGTTCCGGCCCCCCGCTTTCACAAGCTTCGAAAGACCGCTTGGCGGCCGACCTTCCCGGAGGTGGCCGCCTGGTCTGGGAGCGCGGCAACGAGCCCCTCAAGACCCGCCAGACAACCTGGTTCCGATTTCGGGCCGAGGACGCCGCCGGCAAGCCCGCCGGGGACCTGGAACTCTACATGGGCATGCCCGGCCACGCCGCCTTCATCCGCTCGGACCGATCCGTCTTCGCCCACGTCCACCCCTCGGGTTCGGCGCCCATGGCCGCCGTGAACCTTGTACAGATCCAGCCGGTCCCAGGCCAGACCGACCACAGCGCACACGCCATGCGCCAAGCCCTCCCAGCGGTGGTATCTTTTCCGTATGGCTTCCCTCAGTCCGGCGACTACCGCATCTTCGTCCAGGTCAAGCGCGCCGGCCGGGTCGACACCGCCGTCTTCGACGCCCGGGTCGAGCCGTAGTCCGTCGACAATCGGAAGATTCGTGAGGTCGCCTGAATAACGGGCCGGGACGCCAGTAGGTATTGCGTTCGCCGCCGGTCGGCTTACAGCCCCGGTAGCCCGATTCGGGCCAGGCTCTCTTGAAGCAGCCTGAGGTCGACTCGGATTCCCTGTCGGAGCAACTCTATGTAGGCTTCGCGAAGATCGTGGACCAGACCCTTAGCGCGCCGGCCTCCAACACTCCCAGACAGCCGACCACCGCAAGGCCGGCATCCCGCGCGACACGCCGGGCCCTCCATTCGTCGAGCAGAACGAGATCCGCTGGCAGTGCATTAGCCAGCAGGATCGTGCTCCGTTCACCCGCGCCAAGGCCTCGGCATGCTTGCTCCAGGGACGGGTCTACCGGCAAGCTACCAGCGTGCGCCTCAATCCAGGCAGCCCTTCGCACCTCCTCGGCGCCGGGAAGACCGCGGCCGGCGACAATCACCTCGTGATGAACCTCCGGGGAGATCAGAATCCGGGCGTAAGTGGAGGCAAGAAGGCTCAGCCGTCGAATTCGCGCCAGCGCGATCAGAGGCGACGAATCGGAAACGACGATCACAAGCCGAGGCGCCCCAGCGTCCGGCGGTCCTCCTCCAGCTCAACAGCTCCATAGTGAAGGGGCACGTTGTGCCGGCCGGCGAATTCCAGGAACTGCTCGATAGGCATCTGAGAGAGTTCGGCGGCGCGCCCCAGCGAGACCTTGTCCTCGCGGTAGAGTTCCAGTGCGAGCAATCGGGCCGCCTCCGCCGACACGTTTTCGGCGTTCCACCCGGCAAGTCGGGCGATCTCCATAGGGATGTCCACCCTTACCGTCTCCATAGCCCTCAGGGTACACCAAACCTCCCAGCGGTGGTATCTTTCCCCTATGGCTTCCCTCAGCCCGGCGACTACCGCATCTTCGTCCGGGTCAAGCGCGCCGGCCGGATCGAGACCGCAGTCTTCGACGCCGGGGTCGAGAGCTAGTAGGGTCGCCTGGCCCATCTGGGCCGTGGTCGCCGGCTCGGCCTCCGCCTTGGTCGGCGGCCATTGGGATATCTCCTGGCACCAGTCGATCGGCCGCGACACCTTCTGGACCCCACCGCACCTGCTGATCTACCTGTGCGGGATCCTCGCGGGTATCAGCTCGGCTTACCTGATCCTGGGGACGACCTTCGGCGGCCATGCCGGAGCCCGGGCGGCCTCCGTGCGGCTCTGGGGATTCCGGGGGCCGCTGGGGGCGTTCCTGTGCGCCTGGGGCGGCATCGCCATGCTGGTCTCGGCTCCCTTCGACGACTGGTGGCACAACGCCTACGGCCTGGATGTAAAGATCCTCAGCCCGCCCCACCTGGTGTTGGGAATCGGAATCTTCGCGGTCCGGCTGGGGGCGCTGGTGCTGATCCTGGGCCAGATGAACCGCGCCTCCGGGGAGCTGGCCCACAGCTTGCGCCGCCTGTTTCTCTTCGTCGGGTCGCTGTTCATCGTGGGGCTGCTGGTGCTGTTGATGGAGCACACCGTTCGCGTTTACATGCACAGCGCGCGGTTCTACCTGCTGCTCGCGATCCCGGTCCCGTTTGTTCTGGCCGGCATTTCCCGAGCCGGGGCCGGAGGCCACCCCAGCCGCTGGCCGGCCACCACCATGGCGGCGGTCTACACCGCCGTGGTGGCGTTCCTGGTCTGGATCCTGCCGCTGTTCCCCGCCGAACCCAAGCTGGGTCCGGTCTACCAGAAGGTCACCCATTTCATCCCGCCGGAGTTCCCGATCCTGCTGCTGGTCCCCGCCCTGGCGCTCGATCTGCTGCGGCCGCGCCTGGCCGCCTGGGGCCTGTGGCGGCATGCCGCCGCCGCGGGCGTCGTCTTCGTGGCCTCGCTCGCCGCCGCTCAGTGGCCCTTCGCGAGCTTCCTGATGTCGCCGGCGGCGCGCAACCGCTTCTTCGGCGCCGGCTACCTGGGTTTCTTCATCGAGCCCAGCTCGCCCTACGCGCTCCATCAGTTCGTGACCCTCGATCCGTCGCCCGCCGCCTTCTGGCAAGCGATGGCGGTGGCGGTCGGCGCGGCCATCCTCTCCACTCGCCTGGGCCTGGCCTGGGGCGACTGGATGCGCCGCCTCCGCCGGTGACGCCAATGACCGGCCAGACCCTCTCCCACTACCGCATCCTCGAAAAGCTCGGCGAGGGCGGCATGGGAGTGGTCTACAAGGCCCAGGATCTGCACCTCGACCGGCCGGTCGCCGTCAAGGTCCTCTCGGCCGAATCGGTCCACAACCCGGAGCGCAAGCGGCGCTTCATCCAGGAGGCCAAGGCCGCTTCGGCATTGAATCACCCCAATATCATCACGATCTACGACATCGACCAGGCCGGCCCGGAAGGCGCCCTCATCGACTTCATCGCCATGGAGTTCGTGCCGGGCAAGACGCTCGGCCAGCGCATCGGCCGAAAAGGCCTCCCGCTTGGAGAAGCCCTGCGGTACGCCATCCAGGTCGCCGACGCTCTCGCCAAGGCCCACGGCGCCGGCATTGTTCACCGGGATCTGAAGCCGGGCAACATCATGGTCACCGAGGAGGGCCACGTCAAGGTGCTCGATTTCGGCCTTGCCAAGCTGACCGAAACGGCTGCGGAAGACGACCGGACCGCCACCGTGGGGCAGGCTCCCCACACCGAGGAAGGCGTGATCCTGGGCACGGTGGCCTACATGTCGCCGGAGCAGGCCGCCGCCCAGAAGCTGGACACCCGCTCCGATATCTTTTCCTTCGGCTCGGTGCTCTACGAGATGATCACCGCCGCCAGGGCGTTTCAGGGCGAGAACCGGATCTCGACGCTGTCGGCGATCCTGCACAAAGAGCCGCAGCCAGTGAGCGAGATCACCGAGGGGGTCCCGCGCGACCTGGAGAAGCTCGTGCTGCGGTGCTTGCGCAAGGACCGCGCCCGTCGCCACCAGCACATGGACGACGTGAAGAACCTGCTGGAGGAGCTCAAGGAGGAATCCGACTCCGGCGCGACGACTTCGCCGCCGCGCGCTGTGAAGCAACGGCGCCTGGTCTTGGTAGTGGCAGCCGTCGTCGTTCTGGCGGCCGGCGGCGGGACCTGGTGGTGGGGCCGGCGAACTCCCGCGCCGCGGGCGCAACCAACCCTGACCCGCCTGACCTCCGACGCCGGACTCAGCACCGACCCGGCGCTCTCCCCCGACGGCAAACTGCTCGCCTACGCTACTGACCGCGCCGGGCAGGGCAACCTCGACATCTGGGTACGTCACGTCGCCGGCGGCGAGCCTATCCGCCTCATCACCGACCCCGCCGACGACCACAACCCAACGTTCTCCCCGGACGGCTCTCAGATCGCCTTTCGCTCCGAGCGCAACCCCCCGGGTGTCTACGTCATTTCCAGCCTGGGCGGCGGGGAGCCCAGGCTGCTGGCCAACGATGGCCGGAACCCAAAGTACTCTCCGGACGGCAAGTGGATCGCCTGCTGGGTCGGCGAATTGACGGGAGGGTCCGCGGTCCATCTGGCGCCGGCGGCCGGTGGAGCGTCTCGAGTTTTGGAGTTTCGCCCGCCCGTTTTCGCCACCCGCTTCCCTCGCTGGTCGCCCGATGGGAGGCGCCTCCTGTTTTGGGCAATGGCGACGGATGCAAATGTGACGAATGCAAATGTGCCGGACGTTTTCGATTGGCGGGTAGCAGCAGTCGAAACCGGCGACACGGTCGAAACCGGGGCGTCCGACCTCTTTCGACGGCACGGGCTGCGGGGATTTGAATCCCCAGGTGAGTGGTGGAACGACCACATTCTCTTTTCCGCCACCGTGGGAGACAGCGTGGCCCTGTGGAGGGCGCCGATTCCCCCGAAAACCTGGCGGATCTCGCAGCCGCCGGAGCGGTTAACCTTCGGAACCGGCCGGGAGGAGCAGCCCTCCATCGCGGCCACGGGCCGCCTAGCTTTCGCCAGCCTGACCGAGAACATCGATGTCTGGAGCCTGCCCATCGATCCAAACCAGCCCCGCCCGCGCGGCGAGCCGCAACGACTGACCGAGGATTCTGCGCCAGACCTGGAGCCTTCCATCTCGGCCGACGGCAAGCAACTGGTCTACCAGACCAACCGCGCAGGGAAACGGAATATTTGGACGAAGAACCTCGAAACGCGTCGGGAGAGCCCCTTAACGGCGGACGCAGCCGTGGATTCCCGGCCCTTCATCGCGGCCTCGCGGGTGGTTTACGAACGCGCGGAAAACCAAAAGACTTCTACCTATTTACTAGACCTTAGCGCGGGCGGGCGTCCGTCGGTCCCCGAAAAACTGTGTGACGAATGCGGCTTGCTCGGGGACCTTTCCGCGGATGGATCGCAGGCGCTGCTGTACGAAATTTCCACCAGGGCCATCGTATCGGTGACGACCCCGTCGCGCCGGAAGACCATCCTGGCGCAGCATCCCAAGCACGGCCTGGGCAACCCCCGCTTTTCACCTGACGGTCGCTGGATCGCGTTTCACGCCCAACTGGGGCCCGTCACCAGGCAAATGTTTGTCGCGCCCGTGCGAAGCGACGGCGCGCCGGCGCCCGAGGCGGACTGGATCCCCATCACCGACGGCCGCGGCATGGACCGTCTGGCATCCTGGTCCCCCGACGGCAATGTCCTCTACTGGATCTCCGAGCGCGACGGCTGGCGCTGCATCGCGTACCGGCGCCTGGATCCGGCGACAAAGAAGCCGCTCGGCGAGGCGTCCTACGTCCAGCATTTCCACGGCGCGCGGCGCTCTATGATGTACTTGCCCTTTATCCTCCAGTGCCGCCTGTCCATCGCCCGCGATAAGATCGTCTTCAGCCTCGCCGAGCGTACCGGCAACATCTGGATGACGGAGCTCGCGAAATGACCGGCGCTCGCTGCATAGACAGTCGCCGGCTGCCAGCCTCACTCGTAGTGGGTCCAAAGACGCAGGACCTTGACTACTTGGACGTCTTCAAGGACCTGATACACCAGCCGATGCTGGATATTGATCCGGCGCGAATACGCCCCTGCCAAGTCGCCAACCAGCTTCTCAAAGGGCGGCGGGGTCTGGTAGGGGTTCCTCG
>Ga0247727_10001822_pt1 | contig 49556 bp, 45 predicted proteins | sample WisWelCaveWW1625_FD_202498 | JGI IMG/M metagenome (GOLD analysis project Ga0247727, IMG submission 202498) | Biofilm microbial communities from Wishing Well Cave, Virginia, United States - WW16-25 | ecosystem: Environmental > Aquatic > Deep subsurface > Groundwater > Cave microbial mat | place...
GATAGCGGCGGTTTGCACGGCCAGGACGACCGTGCCGGCGACGAACCATTTCCGCACCGGGTCGGTGGCCCGAGGCGCGCCGGCAGGGGTGCCCGCCCCGGCTCCGGCTCCCATCGGCGAGCCGCAGTCGGCGCAGAACTTGGCCCGGGCGGGGTTCTCGCCGCCGCAGGTGGGGCAGGTCTTGGTGGCCATTCGGCGAGAAAGCTACGGGGGCGGGGGGGATGGTGCCAAACCCACGACGGTCGCGAGTGGCGAGTAGCGAGTGGCGAGTGGGACCCCGCTTGCTGAGGGTGGCCTCGGTGGCGGCGGCCGTCTACATGCTTCGCCCCACGCCGTTGGCGGCCCAGGCGGGGGCGGTGCGCGGCGTCGTGCGCTCGACGCTGGGCGAGCCGGTGAGCCAGCCGGCCGCGCTCATGCCGCAGCTGGCCCGCCGGACGCTGGGCGACACGCTCGGCCGGTTCCTGATCGCCGACCTCCCCACCGGCACCTGGCGGCTCGACGTCCGCCGCATCGGCTACCGGCCCGCGTCCACCCAGATTGAGATCCGGCCCGGCGAGACCACCGGCGTCGAGGTGCGGCTGCTCGAGACCCCTATCGAGCTGCGGGGACTCTCGACCGAGGCCCGGCAGCCGGACCGCCGGCGCTTCGAGGAAGAGGCGCAGACCTCCACCCGCTCGCTGGGCGTGCGCGACATCACCCGCGTCCCGTCGCTCGCCGAGAGCGACGTGCTGCGCACGGTCCAGCTGCTGCCGGGCGTCGTGGCGCGCAACGACTACTCGGTTACCCTCAACGTCCGCGGCGGCGACGCGGACCAGAACCTGGTGCTGCTGGACGGCCAGGTCGTCTTCAACCCGTTCCACCTGGGCGGCCTGGTCTCCACCTTCGCGGACGACGCGGTCGAAGGCCTCGACTTTCTGGCGGGCGGCTTCCCGGCGCGTTATGGGGGCCGGCTCTCGAGCGTGCTCGACGTGAGCGAGCGCAACGGCCGGACCGACGCCGTCCACGGCTCGACGTCCGTCTCCCTGCTCAGCTCGAAGCTGCACTTCGAGGGGCCGCTGCCCGGCGTTCAAGGCGGGAGCTGGCTGATCGCGGGCCGGCGCACCTACGCCGACCAATTGGTGAACAGCCTCTCGAGCTCGACCTTCCCCTATCACTTCCAGGACCTGCTGGGCCGCGTGAGCGTGCCGGCGCTCGGCGGAACGGTGTCCGCCTCGGGCTTCGTGAGCGGCGACTACTTCAAGTTCGTGCTCACCGAGGCGAACAGCGGGCAGCCGGAGCAGACGTTCCGGTTCGATTGGGGCAACGCCGCGCTGGGCCTGACGTGGCGCCGGCCGCTGGGGGGGGACCGCGGCATGCTCACCCAGCGCGTCGGAGGCTCGGGGTTCTTTGCGGACATCGACGTCGGGCCGGGGCTGCTGCAGTTCGAGAACCGGGTACGCCGGCTCGCGCTGTCGGGCGACCTCGAATGGCCCCCCCGGGGGGGGGGGGGCGCGCACGAGCTGGGCGCCGGCTACGTGCTCGAGCGGCACGACATCGAATACGGCGCGGGTTCCAACGACGTCGGTGTGCAATTCGCGACCCTCACGTACGAGCCGGTCGCCCTCGAGGTCTATGCGGAGGACCAGTGGCGGCCGCGCCCGTGGCTCCTGGTGCGGCCCGGGCTGCGGTTCTCTCACGTGCCCTCGGCACGGTCTACCCGCGTAGCCCCCCGCCTGTCGGCGAAGGCCTTTCTCGGCGAGCGGACAGCGGTCAGCGGGTCTTTCGGCCGTTTCTATCAGTACATCCACTCTCTGCGCGACGAGGAGATCCCGATCTCGCTGTTCGAGTTCTGGATCGGCTCGGACCGTCAGGTGCCGGTGAGCTGGGCCGACCACGCGGTGCTCGGCGTGGAGCGGTGGTTCACCCCCGGCCTGAGCCTCACGGTGGAAGGCTACTGGAAGCGGATGGTCAACCTCGTGGACGGCGACGAGCGCGAAGACCCCGCCGTGCGGGGCGACGAGTTCCTCACAGCCCACGGCACGGCGTGGGGCTTCGACGCCTACCTGCGGCGCACCGCCGGGCCGGTGACGGGCTGGATCTCGTACACGTTCGGGAAGGTGAACCGCACCCTCGACGAGACCGGCGAGCGGTTCCGGCCGGCGCAGGATCGCCGGCACACCTTCAATGCGGTCGGGAGCTTCCGCGGCCCCCTGGGCGCCGGCTACACGGTCCGCTTCGGCTACGGCTCGTCCCTGCCGTTCACGGGCATCGTCGGCCAATGGGTGCACCGGTTCTACGACCCGGGCCGCAACGTGTTCGTCGGCGCGTTCACCGAGCCGTATCGCTCGACCCGCAACAGCCTGAGCTACCCCGCGTACTCCCGGCTCGACGTCTCGGCGCGCTGGGCGTTCGGCTGGCTGGGGGCTCGCTGGTACCCGACGGTCAGCCTGCTCAACGCGTACGCCCGTACCAACGTGTTCGTGTACTTCTACGACTTCGACACCGCGCCCCCGGTGCGGCGCGGATTCTCCCAATTCCCGTTTATACCGACGGTGGGGATCGATGTTGAGTTCTGAGAGACTGGCTGTGAGCTATGAGTTGGGAGTCATGAGTTGGCTCAGGCCTCAACTCACAGCTCACAGCTCAGAGCTCAGAGCCATGCTCGTTGCTGCGCTCGCTCTGGTGGCCTCGTCGTGCCGCCTCGAGGAGATCACGATCCCCCTCGGTCAGCAGGTCCTGGTGGTCCAGGGCGTGATGTCGCTCGATTCGGCGGCGGCGGCCCAATACATCGTGGTCGAACGCTCGCTCACGGGGACGATCGACGTTCCGGACCAGGATTCGATGCGCGCGCCGCCGCGCCCGCCGCTGCCGGAATCGGGCGCGCTGGTGGTGGTGACGCGGGACGACGGCGATTCGGTGATCTTCGCGGAGATCCCCGACACGGCCGGCGTGTACCGACTCGACTCCGCGCTGGCGCGGCCGTTCTTCCTGGCGGGTCGCGTCTACAGCATGCGGGTGCGTGTGCTCGACGGCCGCGAGGTGACCGGCCGAATGCGGATGCCGGACTACCCGGTCGTGAGCGGCATCCCGGCCGAGGGCGCGACGTTCAACCGCGACCGCGACACGCTGCGGGTGACGTGGAGCGGCGGCGGCGCGACCAAGGGCGTGTTCGTACAGGTCCGGCCGCGGGACATCGAGCGGCGGCTGACCCTGTTCTTCTTCACCGACTCGGCACGGTTCCGCGTCGCGGGGCCGCAGCCGCTGCCGTTCGTGGGCGACGACAAGCCGCCCTCGGTCTGGATCGCGGGCACGCGGCAAACCTTCACCGTCGCGGCCGTGGACACGAACCTGTTCGAGTTCACGCGCAGCGGCAACGACCCGTTCACCGGCAGCGGCTTCATCAACACGCTGGCCGGCGCGCTCGGAGTGTTCGGCGGCGTCGCGCCGGTCATCCGAACCTACGAGGTCGTCGGCGACAGTAATCATCCATTCGAAGGTCGCTACCGGCTGGACGGCACAGCATTCTCCGACACCGTGGCCGGCGACCTTCGGCTGTTCGTGACGCGCGATGTGCCGGCCCCCGAGCTGGTCTCGGCCCTGGTCGTCGGGCCCGAAGGGTTTCTCGCGCCGCAAGGTGAAGCAACGGGCCGGGTTCGCATCGGATCGCGCCAGCTCGAGCTGACACTGCTGCGCGACCCCCCCGGTCCGGCTCTCGACCAGCGACGCGTCAAGCTGCTCGGGACGTTCGTCCCGAATGGGGTCACGACCGGGTTGGTCGTCGGCCCGGGGGACTCCGTGGTGGGCGCTTTTCGTCTGGAAAGGCTGCCCGGTTCCCCTTAGCTTGGCGGGATGTCGCTCGTGTCCCTGGCCCGTCGGGAGGCTGCCGAAGTCGTCGCCCAGCACGCCAACGCCATCGCGGAGCAGTGGCGCGAGGCAGTGCGCGGCGACCAGCAAATCTCCGGGGATCAGCACCTGCCCGACCTGCTGCTGCTGAACCAAGTGCCGGCCTTGCTGTCCGACCTCGCGCAGGCGCTCTCGGCGGGGGATGATGGGGCGTCCGAAGCCTCGATCCAGCGCCGCCGGCGGGGCCTGCGGTTCGGCAAGCTGCGCGGCCTGGCGCGCTACGACGCGGCGGACCTCTACCTCGAGTTCAAGCACCTGCGCGCCGCCATCTGGCACACGCTGCGGCGCGAGCTCGACTGGCACCGCGGCGACGCGTTCGAGGTGATGCTGGTGATCGATCAGTACCTGGACGAAGTGATCGGCGCGAGCCTGCGCGGGTTCTTCGAAGCGGCCGAGCGCATCAGCGGCGGCTCGGTCCGCCCCTCCGGCGAGATACCGAAGGCTCCGACCGGCACCGAGCCCTAGTGGAGTCCCCGCTGTTCGGCTGGACGAAGCACGCTCAGCAGATGGGCCAGCTCGCGCGCGGGGACGCGAAGTGGGACGTCTACCTCGAGGTCCAGCCCCAGTCCGAAAGGCGGTCCGTCCGCGGCCGGGTGCATTTCGTGTCCGGGGACCGTCACCGCGAGACCGCCTGGATCTTCCTCGAGTGGAGCGAGCGGGAGCTCCGGGATCGGTTCAACGAGTTCTCGGCCACGGAGCTGTGGAGCCTGCTGGAGAGCCTCGGACCGTAGCGAGCATCGGAGTGGCGAGTAGCGAATAGTGAGTAGCGAGTGGGGGCTACTTCGCCACTCGCTATTCGCCACTCGCTATTCCAGGGGTGTTGCCCACCCGCGACAGTCCAGTCCTACTTTTCACCATTTCGTACACACTTTCTTGTGCATTCTGCATGGCTCATGAACAGATTTCGTGCTCAGTGGCACCTGGCCTGCAATCTGCACACGGTTTCCTTGACATATTGCACGGACGCGGATACCTTCGCGCGTCCACGAACCCGCGCCCCTGACCCAGGAACCCCAGCCCATGACCGCCACGATGCCCACACGCACCAGGACACCCAAGCAAGTCACCAGCCCGGCCGACGTCATCCGCATGGCCAAGGATGCCGGCACCCAGATGGTGGACGTCCGGTTCACCGACCTGCCGGGCCAATGGCAGCACTTCACCATCCCGGTGAAAGAGCTGAAGGAAGGCATCTTCGAGGAAGGCCTCGGCTTCGACGGCAGCTCGATCCGCGGCTTCCAGGCGATCAACGAGTCCGACATGCTGCTGTTCCCGGACCCGGCCTCGGCGTTCGTAGACCCGTGCCTCAAGGTGCCGACGCTGTCGCTGACCTGCGACATCGGCGATCCGATCTCGGGCGAGCGCTACTCGCGCGATCCGCGGTACGTGGCGCAGAAGGCCGAGCTGTACCTCGGCAAGAGCGGCGTGGCGACCACGTCGTACTGGGGGCCCGAGCTGGAGTTCTTCATGTTCAACTCGGTGCGCTTCGACCAGAACGCGCACGAGGGCTATTACCACATCGACTCCGATGCGGGCATCTGGAACTCGGGGAAGAACGGCGGAGAGCCCAACCTCGCGCACCGGCCGCGGCACAAGGAGGGCTACTTCCCGGTGCCGCCGCTCGACAAGCTGCAGGACCTGCGCTCCCGGATCGTGCTCGCGCTCGAAGCCGCCGGCGTGGACGTCGAGGTACACCACCACGAGGTGGCCACGGCCGGCCAGGCCGAGATCGACATGCGCTTCGACTCGCTGGTGCGCATGGCCGACAAGGTGCTCGTGTACAAGTACATCGTGAAGAACGTGTGCCACGAGCACGGCCTCACGGCCACGTTCATGCCCAAGCCCCTGTTCGGCGACAACGGCTCGGGGATGCACGTGCACCAGTCGTTGTGGAAGGGCGACACGAACCTGTTCTTCAACCCGAAGGGCTACGCGGGCATCTCGGAGACGGCGCGCTTCTACATCGGCGGGCTGATCAAGCACGCGGCGGCGCTGCTCGCCTTCTGCGCCCCGACCACGAACTCCTACCGCCGCCTGGTGCCGGGCTTCGAGGCGCCGATCAACCTGATGTACTCGGCCCGCAACCGCTCGGCCATCGTGCGGATCCCGATGTACAGCAAGTCGGCGAAGGCCAAGCGGCTCGAGTTCCGCGCGCCGGACCCGACGGCGAACCCGTATCTGGCGTTCGCGGCCATGCTGATGGCGGGCCTCGACGGCATCAAGAGCCGGATCGAGCCGCCGGCGCCGCTGGACAAGGACCTCTACGAGCTCGAGGGCGCGGAAAAGAAGCGCATCAAGAACACGCCCGGCTCGCTCGGCGAGGTGCTCGACGCGCTCGAGAAGGACCACGACTTCCTGCTCAAGGGCGACGTGTTCACGAGCGACCTGATCGAGACGTGGCTTGCCTACAAGCGCGACAAGGAAGTGAAGCCGATGGCGCTGCGGCCGCACCCGTACGAGTTCTTCCTGTACTATGACGCCTGAGGTGAAGCGGGCGGTTGCTGCACCCGGAGGGGGGGGCGCGGCCACGGCCGCGCCCCCCGTGTCTCCCGGGGCGGGCTCGATTCTCGAGGCCTGCGAGCGCCAGCGGGTGCGCTACCTGCAGCTCCACTTCACCGACATCCTCGGCATTAACAAGAACGTCGAGGTCCCGCGCACCCAGTTCCGGAAGGCGCTCGAGGGCCAGATGATGTTCGACGGCTCCTCGATCGAGGGCTTCGTGCGCATCGAGGAATCGGACATGCTGCTGGTGCCCGACCTCGCCACGTTTCGCGTGTTCCCCGGGGAGGGAGTGGGGGGTGGGGGCGGCGGCGACGCCCGCGTGGCGCGGCTCATCTGCGACATCGCCAACACCGACGGCACGCCGTTTTCGGGCTGCCCGCGCACCGCCCTGAAGCGCCAGATCGCCCGCGCCCGTGCCCTCGAGTACGAGATGATGGCCGGGTGCGAGGCCGAGTTCTTCCTGTTCCAGAAGAACGGCGGGGCCGCTTCGACCACGACGCACGATGTCGCCGGGTACTTCGACGTGGGCCCCATGGATCGCGGCGAGGAGGCGCGCCGCGCCATCGTTGCCGACCTCGAGGAGATGGGGTTCGAGGTCGAGGCCGCGCATCACGAGGTGGCGCCGGGGCAGCACGAGGTGGACTTCCGCTACGCCGACGCGCTCAAGACCGCCGACGACCTCACGACGTTCCGCCTGGTGGTGCGCGGCGCTGCCGAGCGGTACGGGCTGGTCGCCACGTTCATGCCGAAGCCGATCTACGGCCAGAACGGGTCCGGCATGCACACCCACCAGTCGCTGTTCCGCCAGGGCCACAACGCGTTCTGGGACGCGAAGGCCCAGTGGGAGCTGTCGAGCGTGGCGCTGCAGTACATCGCGGGCCTGATCGCGCACGCGCGCGGCTTCTGCGCCGTCACCAACCCGCTGGTCAACAGCTACAAGCGGCTGGTGCCGGGCTACGAGGCGCCGGTCAACGTCGCCTGGTCCATGAAGAACCGCTCGCCGATGATCCGGATCCCGGACCGGCGCGGCGAGGGCACCCGCTGCGAGCTGCGGATGCCCGATCCCGCGGCGAACCCGTACCTGGCGCTCGCGGTGCAGCTCGCCGCCGGGCTCGACGGCGTCGAGAAGGGGCTGACGCCGCCCGAGCCGGTGAACAAGAACATCTTCGAGCTGACCTACCGCGAGAAGCGGCATCACCGGATCGACGACCTGCCGCGCGACCTGCACGAGGCGCTGGACGAGCTGGAGAAGGACGAGGTGGTGCTGGGCGCGCTGGGCGAGCACATCGCGGCGCGCTACACCGAGGCCAAGCGCGAGGAATGGCGCGAGTACATCACCCAGGTGAGCGAGTGGGAGGTCCGGAGGTACCTGGGGACGTACTGAAGAAGGGGCGGAAGGGGAGGGAGGGAAGTTGGGCGCGTGCCAACAACCAGCCGGCGGCCCAGCCAGCGGCCCAGCCCGCCGGCCAACCCGTGACCCCACCATCGGTGGCACCGGCGGGTCCCGCGCTCATCACGGTCGGCAGTCGGCCGCAGTCGGCGATGACCATCAACGGCCGCTCCGTCCGCGAGAATCCCGTGAGCGGCTACGAGGTTCCGGCCGGTGAGGTCACAATCGTGTTCAGCGTGACCGACACATCGGGTGTCTTTTGTGCGGTGACGCGCCGGTTCCAGGTGCGGCCCGGACCGAACAACCTCGGACGCGTCACGCTCACCCGCCAATGAAGCGCGTTGTTGGAGTGCTCCTCGCGATGGTTGGGCTGGGCTGTGTTACGGCTCGACGCGCTACCGCCCAGACCGAGGTCGCGCGACTCATCGGCGTCGCCCGCCAGCAGATCGAGGACCTCTTTCCGGACTCTGCGTTCGTGACCCTGCAACGGGCGCTGCAGGGACGACCGACGCCGGTCGAGCGCGTCGCCGCCTTCAAGCTGCTCGGCGTGACGCAGCTGACCCGCGGGGATCGCGTGAGCGCGCGCCTGTCGTTCGAGCAGGCGCTGCGACTCGACGCCGCCAGCCGGGCGGATGACATCGCGGACCTGCACTCCGACGTGCGGGTCCTGTTCGGCGAAGCGTTGCGGCTGCCCAGATCGCGCCCGACCACTGAGCCGTCGGACCGGAACTGGATCTCGAAGTGTCCGGATACGTGCTTCTCTTCTTCCGTGCGAATCAACACCTGCGCGGCTCCGGGGTCGCGTCCCAGCACGATCGTATAGCCCGAGGCGCGGTACTCCTGGCCGGTGCGCTGATGCCGCAGCACGATCTCCGGCGTCTTGCCGACGCGGTACGGCTTCTCCGCGCTGCCGTCGCGCCCGGCCACGATGGTCGGCCCCGAGCCCCGATCGCGCGACGCCGACCCCTCCGCGATGCGGGTCCGCTCGTCCTCCGGGAGCGTCGCGTCGGGTCCGGTCCCACCGAACCCCTGCCAGCACTCACAGATCGGGCCCTGCTTGCCGAGCGTGAACGCGTCGCCCGTGTGGAGCAGCACCCTGCCGAACAACCGCGTGCCGCGCATCCACGTCCCGTTGGTGCTGCCCAGGTCCTCGAGCATCCAGCGGCCGTCGGGCTCGCGGTGCACCGCGCAGTGGCGGTTGCTCACGGTCTTGTTGAGCAGCGGCGCGATGAAGGCGGCCAGGTGGCAGTCCCGCCCCAGGTACAGCGCGTCGCCGTCGATCTCGACGTAATGGATTGGCGGACCGATCGTGAGAACGGGATGCTCGGGCACAGGCACTGGAAGATTCCCAGCCGCCGGACCCTGTCAACCACTGCTCTCAGGCCAGCGTCGCCCCTTCGTGCTGCAGCAGCCATTCCTTCCTGGACAGCCCGCCGCCGTAGCCGCCGAGCGAGCCGTCGGTGCGTACGACGCGGTGGCAGGGCACCACGATCGCGACCGGGTTGTGATTGAGGGCGTTGCCCGCGGCGCGGCTGGCGCGCGGGTTGCCGGCCTGTGCGGCCACCTGCGCGTAGGCAGCGACCCTTCCCGGCGGGATCTTCGCGGTGGCTTCGAGCACGCGCTGCTCGAACGCGGGCAGAGACGACAGGTCGAACCGCAGATCGAACGTGAGCCGCTTGCCGCTGAAGTAGCGGTCCAGCGCGCGCCGCACGTTGTCCAGCGGATCGCGCAGAAACGGGCGGTCGCCGAACTGGCGCAACACGCGGCGCAGGAACTCGTCCTCGTCGCGGGAGTAGCTGATGCGCATCAGCCCGGACGATCCCTCGGCGAGGCCGATCGTGCCGACGGGCGTGTCCGTCATCATGGTGTACCGCACGGCGTCTCCCGTACGCCCGGTCAGCGCGGCGAACGCGTCGCGGACGATCCGTTCCTCCGCCCGGCGCTCGGTCTTCGCGCTCTCCCTCATGGGACCTCCTGCTTCAGGCGCCTGGTGGCCTGGTAGACATTGGCGCGGGCGGCCTCCACGGTGCAGCCCATCCGCGCGGCGATGTCGTCGTACTCGAGCTCGTCGGCCACCCGGAGGGTGATGGCCACCCGCTGGCGTTCCGGCAGCGCCCCGATGCGCCGCCACAGGGTCGTGCGCCGCCGAGCTGCCTCGTCGCGGTCGGTGCCGTCGCTGTCGCGCGCGACATCCAGCTCCCGACCGTGCCGCTCCAGGGCGCCGCGCTCGCGGGTCCGGTCGCGCAAGTGGTTCAGCGCGACGTTCGTCGCGATCCGGTACAGCCAGGCCCGCTCGTTCGCGCCGGGCCCGAGCCGCGTCAGGGCCCGGTGAGCCCGCAGCATCGTGTCCTGGAGCAGGTCCTGCGCGACATCGTCGTCCCGCACCAGGCGGCGCAGATGGCGCGCCAGCTCGAGGCCGTGCTTGGCCAGCAGGACGGCGACACGGTCGGTCTGGTTCAGAGCGGGCTCCTCGGGTCCTGTTCTTTCTGAAACACCGGTGCGCTGGGAACGTGAAAGTGGCGAGTAGCGAATGGCGAATGGCGAGTAGAAAGCGCGCCCTGGCCACTCGCTACTCGCCATTCGCTACTCACCACCCGCTATTCCTCTCGCCACATGATCCGCAATCGCCATGATCGTCAGCATCGGATTGACACCGCTCGAGGTGGGAAAGGTGCTCGCGTCGGCGACGTACAGGCCCGGCAGCTCGAAGCATTCGCCGCGCTCGTCAACGACGCCGCGGGCGGGGTCCTTCCCGATGGGGCAGGTCGCCATCTGGTGAAAGCTGACGAACGTCATGCGGCAGCGCTGATAGCCCACGCGATCCATCCGCGCGACGAGCCGGTCGAGCCATCCCGCGGACGCGGTCGTCTCACGCACCTCCGGTTGCTGCATGGTGAACACCTCCCGCGCTCCCGCGGCGGCGAGCAGCTCCGCGGAACCCTTGACCGCCCGGCGCAGGTTGGCGACGTCGCGCGGCGAGACCTCGTAGTCCACGCGGGGCCGCCCGTCGCGCCCGACGACCACGCGGCCGGCGTCGCGGTCGCGGAGCAGCACGCCCACAAGGGATGTGTGGCCGAGCCGAGTCAGCTGGTGGCGGAAGGCCGCGGAGCCGCGCCAGGCGAGGCCCGTCGCGGCGAGGCCGAAGTGCATCGGCGCCGTCTCGAGCTTGGCGCCGTAGCCCGTGCCGTCGACGTCGGCGAACTGGTCGGAGTAGCGCGTCTGCAGCCCGCCGGTCCACGGCTCGACCCGCGCGTCGAAGATCGCGGCCACCGCGGTGGCCGGGTGCAGCCGCAGCCCGCGACCGATGCGCTCGTGCTCGAGGGCGGAGCGCCGGAGCAGGGCGGGCGTGTGGATGCTGCCGCACGCCACGACCACGACGGGGGCGCGCACCACCAGCCGGTGCGTACGCCCGTCCGCTCCTCGCACGTCGGCTTCGACGCCCGCGGCGCGCCCGCGCTCGCGCAGGACGCGCCGGACGTCGGCGCGCGGCACGAGCGCAGCACCGGCCGCGCAGGCGTCGGCGAGGTACGTGACCATGATGGATTGTTTGGCGCCGGAGCGGCACCCGAAACCGCAGAACCCGCACTCGGCGCCGAGCCGGCACTCGCGCACGTTGCGCGGCATCGCGTCCACGTGCCAGCCGAGCGCGCGGCAGCCGCGCTCGAGGATCGCGTCGCGCGGCCCGGGTTCGTTCCAGCGCGTGCTCACGCCCAGCCGGGCGGACACGCGCGCGAAGCCTTCGCCGAACCGCGCGCTGCCGAACAACGATGTGCCGGCCAGGGCGTCCCACTCGGCGCGCACCGCGCCGGGCAGCTCGAAGCTGGTGGTGTAGTTGATCAGCGTGCCGCCGCCCACGCAGGAGCCCGCCAGGATCGCCATCGAGCCGGTCCGGTTGGCGCACAGGCCGCCGTCGAGGTACGTGCGGCCCAGCATCTCGCCCTCGACCTGGGTCATTGCGTTGCTCGCCACCAAATCGCCCATTTCGAGGACGACCACGCGCCGACCCGCGGCGGCCGCGACGCCGGCTACCACACCGCCGCCGGCCCCGGAGCCCACCACGACGACGTCGGCCTCGAGCGTCGTGTCGCGGTCCACTGGCAGCATGTGGAGTGGCGGGTCCGGCGCCCGCGCCGGCATCGGCAGGGGAAGCACATAGCCGACCTCGCGCCACAGCGGATGCGTGCCGTCTGCGCCTGGCCAGGCGGCGTGCGCCAGGTAGGCGAGACGCTTCAGCGCCTGGAAGCCCTGCCGGCGCATCGCCAGCGCGCTGTCGGCCCAGCCCAGCAGCACGCGCTCCCGAACCTCGCATGGCATGGCGCGGAGCGAGGACGGCCGGCCGGCGAACACCAGATTGACGAGGGGCGCGTCCAACAGGCCGAGCAGGCGGGCCAGGAGGGCGCGGGCTGCCGGGTCCTTCAACCCCTGGGCCAAGGCCACGAAACGCTCACGGCCGGCCGGATCGTCCGGGACGAATGCGTCGAAGACCGCCTCGAGCACGGCGCGTTGGCGTGGCGTGAACGGCTCGTGTAGGATTCCGCCTCCCATGTTCCCCATCGTAGTCGTCCTGGTGCAGCTGGCCGCTCAAACGCCGCTGGATACTGCGCTGTTCCCGGCCAAGGAGGCAATGATCCGCCTCTACACCGACTGCGACGAGCCGGCGTGGCCCGGGCTCGAGGAGCTGGACGTTCCCAAGACACTCGAGGAGCTGACGCAGGGCGTCGCACGCCGCCGGGCGCTCGAGGAGCGGTGGAGAGTGTACTTCGCCGAGCGGGCCGGCGACTCGATCGCGCCGACCGATCCCGAGGCATGGGCCTGGCCGTTGGACGTCCCGGGCCGACTGCTCGACAACTTCGCGAACCCGCGCGAGGGTGGTCCGCACGGCGCGCTCGACATCTTCGTCCCGCGCGAAGGCGCGGTGATCTCCGCCCCCGTGTCCGGCGTGGTGGTGGCGGCCGCCGGCGGCTGGCGCGGCGGCTGGACCCGGCGGCGCGGCGGCCTGTGGTACGAGGGGGCCGGGATGTCGCGGCGGCAGGGAAACGGCCTCATCTTGTTCGATCCCGCCACCAGCGGCTATCTCATGTTCTCGCACCTGCAGGACCCCGTCGAGGTACGAACCGGCGATGTGGTGCGCCGCGGCCAGGTCCTGGGCCGTGTGGGACACAGCGGCAACGCGTCCCAGCCGGGTCACGGGCGGCACCTGCACCTCGCGTTCAAGCGGGCGGCCACGGCGTGCGGGGTCGAGGACGTGTTGGTGGCGGAGGACGTGTATCCACATCTGCGCGCGGCGCGGCAGCGCCGGGAGGCACGATGAACGTCCTGTTCGCGACGAGCGCCGCGCTGGTGTTGATCGCCCGCGCCGCGATCGCCCAAGGCGCGAACGACGAGCCCCGCCGTCCGCCGGTCGTTTTCCTCGGCGGCGGCTTCGAGGTCGCCTCGAGCGTGGGCGAGTTCGCCGACTACGTGGATGCCGGCTATGGCCTCGGCTTTCACCTGGGGTTCCGACCGCGGCGCAGCCCGCTGGGCTTCCGTGTGGGCGGGATGTTCAGCCAGTACGGGAGCACCACGGCGCGCTACAACCTGGTCGGCCTGGTGGACGTGGACGTCACCACGCGTAACCAGATCATCGGGATGATGCTGGGTCCGGAGCTGCACCTCGACGCGGGTCCGCTGCAGCTGTACGGCCAGGGCGGGATCGGCTTCTCGTACTTCTACACGCGCTCGAGCGTCGAGGGCACCGACCAGAACAACAGCCCGTTCGCCAGCACCACCAACTACGACGACTTCACCTTCGCGGCGCAGGGCGGCGGCGGTGTGCGGATACGCCTCGCGGGCAACCCGATCTTCCTCGACCTGGGGGCGCGGTACCTCAACAACGGGCGGGTCAGCTACGTCACGCAGAACACGATCAACGTTTCCGCGAGCCCGCCCACGATCACGGCGATCACCAGCGACGCGAACGCCGTGGTGGTCGGGATCGGCGTCGTGATCGGGCTCCGCGGCTCACCGAGCCAGGCGTCCCGGAAGTAGCGTGGGCCTGGCCGATCTCGCGCGCGTCCTGCCGGACGAGCCGCGCTGGGTCGAGACCCGCTGGATGCTGCGGGAGCGCCGGGCCACGGTCACCGGGCTCACCGGTGACCGCAGGCATTTCGTGGCCAGCTGTACCCAGCGCCCCCTGATCGCGATCGTCGGGCGGCCGGACCACGCATTCATTGCCGGCGTCGCACAGCGCGCGCCGCGCGCCGCCGAGGCACTGGCCGCGGACGAACACGGCGACCACGCGGCCCTGGCGCTCGGCGGCTGGAGGCGCGTGGTCGCGCACATCTTCGGATGGCCCGACGCCCTGCCGGTCCCGGACGCACCGGACCCCGGCGAGGCGCGCCTCCTGACGCCCGCCGAAGTCGCGGCATTGCAACACGTCCCCCGGGTGCTGCACCAGGAGCTGGTGGGCGCCGTGGCGTACTCGCCGGTCGCCGGCGCGTTCGCGGGCGGAGCACCGGTGGCGTTCTGCTACGCGAGCGGGATCACGGAAACGCTGTGGGATGTCTCCGTCGACACGCTGGAGGGGTTCCGCCGGCGCGGGCTGGCACAGCAGGCGTTCCGCTGCCTCGCGGCGGTGTTGCGCGAGCGGGGGAAGTGGCCGGTGTGGGGGGCGCTGGACTGGAACGCCCCGTCGCTGGCGCTCGCCGCGACGCTCGGCTTCCGTCCGAGCGGCCGGCTCGCGTTTTTCGACCGCGACTAGACGCCCTCGGGCCTCGGCACGCCTTCGGCCGGGGTTTCGCGGGCGACCGTGGGCATCGCGAACGCGGGGCGCGGTTCCTCCGGCACGCCGAGGTGGCGCCGCGCCTTGTTCAGCGCGTCGTCGATGTTGCCGAAGATGTTGTCCTCGCCGATCTCATCGAGCAGGTAGCTGCGGCCGAGCGCCAGCATCGGCTGGGTGTGCACGTCCGACAGCAGCACCAGCCGCTTCTGGTGGCGGCAGTGACGCACCAGGTCCCGGAGCGCGTGCATGCCGGTCGAGTCGATGGCCGGAACGTTGCGCATCCGCACGATCAGCACCTCCGGCCGGTCGGCGACGCCCATGACCGTATTCTTGAAGGATTCCGCCGCGCCGAAGAAGAACGGCCCGTTGATCTCGTAGACGTCGACCCCGGGCGGCACGTGGCGGCGGCGCACCGCGTTGGGGTCCGTCGAGTACAGGTCGCCGGCATCCTCCGCCAGCTCGCGCGTCACCGCGCTCACGTTCGTGACCTCCGCCATCCGCTTCATGAACAGGAAGGCGGCCAGCACCATCCCGACCTCGATGGCGATCACGAGGTCGAACACGACCGTCAGCAGGAACGTGGTCAACATGACGAGCACGTCGCTGCGGGGCGCGCTCAGCTCGTCGCGGAAGCGCCGCCACTCGCTCATGTGGTACGCGACGACCAGGAGGATCGCGGACAGCACGGCCATCGGGATCAGGCCCACCCACCGGCCGAAGAACAGCGCGATGAGCAAGAGTGTCGCGGAGTGTACGATGCCCGCCACGGGCGTCCGGCCGCCGTTTCGTACGTTGGTCGCGGTCCGCGCGATCGCGCCGGTGGCCGGGATGCCGCCGAACAGCGGCGTGACGATGTTGGCGATGCCCAGGGCGACCAGCTCCATGTTGGAGCGGTGGCGGCCGCCGATCATCCCGTCCGCCACGACGGCCGACAGCAGCGACTCGATGGCGCCCAGCAGGGCGATCGCGACCGCGGGCTGGATCAGGGCCGAGAGCGTCGTCAAGTTGAGCCGCAAACCGGCGGGAAGCGCCGGGCGCGGCAACGAGGCGTGGATCTCGCCGAAGCGCGTGCCGATGGTCTCGACGTCCAGCCCGGCGAGCCGCACCAGCGCGGTCACGCCGATCAGCGCCACGAACGGTCCCGGCACCCGGTGGGTGACCCGGGGCCACACCAGCAGGATCGCGAGGGTCAGACCGGCGACGAGCGCGGCCATGGGGTTCGCCGAGCCGAGGTGCTCGGCGTAGGCGCGGAGTTTCTCCCAGAAGTCCGCCGGCACGTTCTCCATCGTGAGGCCCAGGAAGTCGCGCACCTGGCTCAACGCGATGATCAGGGCGATGCCGCTCGTGAAGCCGATGGTGACGGGGAACGGGATGAACTTGATCGAGCCGCCGAACCGTGCGAGCCCGAGCGCGACGAGCAGCACGCCGGCCATCATCGTGGCGACCGCCAGGCCGGCATAGCCGTGCTGCTGCACGATGCCGTAGACCATCACCACGAACGCGCCCGTGGGTCCGCCGACTTGCACCCGCGAGCCGCCCAGCGCCGAGATCAGGAAGCCGGCGACGATGGCGGTCGCCAGGCCCCGATCGGGCGTGACGCCGCTGGCGATCGCGAACGCGATCGCGAGCGGGAGCGCAACGATGCCGACGATGACTCCGGCGCCCAGATCGGCCACGAGCTGGGCGCGGGAATAGGTCTTGAGCGTGGTGACGAGCTTGGGAACCAGCACGGCGCTTCTCACCAGGAGTGTCGGGCGGGATTAAGATAAACCGACCCAGCCACCGGAGCGCCCATGGCCCGGCCCAACCCCCGGATCGCCCTCCTGCTCGAAGTCCTCGACCACGCGTACGAGGGAAAGGGCTGGCACGGCACCACGCTCAAGGGCGCCGTGCGCGGCCTGACGCCGCGGCAAGCCACCTGGCGTCCGGCACCGAACCGCCACTGCATCTGGGACCTGGTGCTGCACGCCGCCTACTGGAAATACGCGGTGCGGCGTCGGCTTGCGGGGAGCAGTCGTGGGGCGTTCCCGCGCGCGCCCAGCAACTGGCCCCGGATGCCCGGGGAATCGGGCGCACGGGCCTGGAAGGCCGACCTCGCGCTGCTTGACCGAGAGCACCGGGCGCTGCGCGCCGCGGTCGCGGGGCTCGATCCTCGGCGGCTCGAAGAACGGGGCGCGAAGAAGCAATGGCGCAACGTCGAAATGATCCACGGGATCGCCGCGCACGACCTGTACCATACGGGGCAGATACAGCTGCTGAAGAGGCTCCAGAAGTAGCGAGCGGCGAATGGCGAGTGGCGAGTGGGAATGTCCACCTCGGCCCGCCGCCCAGGCGGCTCGTCCCCGGCGAGTGGCCGAGGGGCCCGGGTGTGGGTATCATCGCGGTCCTTCCACAACTAGCCGAGGCTCGTCATGAAGATCTTGATCGCGACCGTGCTGGTGCTTTCAGCCGCGAGCCCGCTCGCCGCGCAGGCAGCCGGCGACGACCGCGCCGCGGCGCTGGCCGTCGTGCAGCAGTTGTTCGACGCGATGCGCACCAAGGACACCACGCAGCTGCGCTCCCTCTTCTGGCCCGGCTCGCGCCTGCTCGGCGTCCGCCCGCGGCGCGAGGGCGGCTTCACGGTGCAGGAAACGAGCGTGGAGCAGTTCGCCCGCGCGGTGGCGGGCTCGACGGGCATCTGGCTGGAGCGGATGTTCGAGCCCGAGGTGCGGATCGACGGCACGCTCGCGCAGGTGTGGGCGCCCTACGACTTCCACCTCAACGGCCGGTTCAGTCACTGCGGGGTGGACGCGGTGCAGCTCCTCAGGGTCGACGGCGTGTGGAAGATCGTGGCGCTGTCAGACTCGTTCCAGCGGGAGGCGTGTCCGACAAGGCCGGCACCGTAGCGGCGGCGGGAACGGGGTAGCGAGTAGCGAATGGCGAATGGCGAGTGGCGTTCAACCGCTCTCAGCCGCCACTCGCCACTCGCTACTCACTACTCGCTACGCAGGTGTCTGAATCGTTATCCGATACCCGTCCGGATCGATCACCCCGAAGTCCCGCACGCCCCACGACTGGGTCACGGGCTCGTGGGTCAGGCGTGCGCCGCGGGACGTCATCTGCGCTGCCAGCTTGTCGATGTCCTGCACCGTCGTGCAGTAGAAGCGCACGCCTTCGCCCTTCTTGCGGTCGCGGCCCTTCTTCCAGTCGTCCTGGCCCAGGTAGATCGTTGCGTTGCCGCTGCGCATCACGGCGCCCTGGACCTTACCCTCCGACGTCCAGGTTTCCTGGACGACGCAGCCCAGCACGTCGCGGTACCAGGCGATGCTGGCGTCGATGTCGTTGACGGTGAGGCCCGCGCTCACGACGCGCAGTCGCAGGGTCTCGGGCTGCTGGCGGGCGGCGCGCTTTGGTGCCTTCGCCTTCCGTGCGGCGGGACGCCGCGCGGGCTTCTTCGCCTTTGACTTCGCGGCCTTCTTGCGGGCGGCCATCGGTGCGGCTCCGGTGAATGGGCCCTACTAGTGCCGATCCAACTTATCGCGGCGAGCCTCGGCGAGCCAGATGGAGAGCGGTTGGCGGCGCACTCGTCGGCACGAGCTCGGGAGAACAAGTTGGATCGGCACTAGCGTAGCGGCCGCGCGCGCCGGCCGCCAGATTTCCCGTCCCTCCAATCAGGAGCGACCATGCCGACCAGGAACGCGACGGCCGTGTGGGAAGGCGGCCTGCAGAACGGCAAGGGCACGTTCAGCGGCCAGATGGGTGCCCTCGGCGGCAAGTATTCCTTCCCGTCGCGCTTCGGCGACGGGGCGGGCGGGCACACCAGCCCGGAGGAGCTGATCGCGGCGGCGCACGCCAGCTGCATCGCGATGGCCCTGTCGGGCGGCCTCGAAAAGGCTGGCACGCCGCCCGCGCGGGTCGAGGCCAAAGCGGCCTGCACCATCGAGAAGGTGGGCGACGGGTTCCGCGTGACCCACATGGCACTCACGATCCGCGGCACCGTCCCGGGCGTCAGCGCCGACCAGTTCGGGAAGGCGGCCGAAGCGGCCAAAGCCGGCTGCCCGATTTCGAACGCGCTCAATCCGAGCATCCAGGTCACGCTCGACGCGAAGCTGGAGGGCTGAATGACCCCGCCCCTTTTGCTCGCCGCGCTGGCCGCGGCACCGCTCGCCTTGCAGGACACGGTGCGCTTCACCCCGACCGTGGCGCAGCCGACGTTCGCCGTGCGCGAGCCCGTGCTCCGCGTGCGGCCCGGCACGGTGCTCATCTCCAACACGATGTTCGGGCCGTACTACACGCGCGAGGGCGGCGCCTTTCCCGGCGAGGTCGGGCCGATCTACGTCGAGGGGGCCACGACGCGCGACATCCTCGTAGTACGGATCATCCGGGTGCGGCCCAACACCGAGTTCGCCGCCTCGCGCCTGTACTCCGACTTCGGCGGGCTGGCGAGCGACAACCGGGTGCGCATGCTCAACGATACCATCCCCGGCCGCCGCTACCTGTGGCGCCTGGACCGCGAGCGGATGACCGGGACCACCGACCTGCCCGACAGCCGCATGCGGTCGATCACGATCGACTTGCAGCCGATGCTGGGCCGGGTGGCCGTGGCGCCACGGGGTCAGGAAGCCTTCTCGGGACTGTGGCCCGGCGATTTCGGCGGCAACATGGACGCGCCGGAAGTGCGCGAAGGCACCACGGTCTATCTGCCCATCTTCCACGACGGCGCCTACCTCTACTTCGGCGACGGGCACGCGCGGCAGGGCGAGGGCGAGGTCGCGGGCACCGGTCTCGAGACGTCCATGGACGTCGTGCTGCAGATCGACCTGATCCGCGGGCGCACCATCGACTGGCCGCGGCTCGAGGACGAGAACTACATCATGGTCGCGGGGAGCGGGCGGCCGCTGATCGACGCGTTCCGGCTCGCGCACATCGAGCTGATCGAGTGGCTGCAGGAAGACTACGGCTTCAGCCGCTGGGACGCGTACGCCCTGCTGGGGCAGCTGGCCGAGAGCACGGTGGCGAACATCGTGGACCCGGCCTACACGGTGATCGCGAAGTTCCCGAAGCGGTACCTGCCGCCGCGGCGGTAGACCGGCTGCTTCACCTCCGGGACCGCCTGGACGAAGACGACCGGCGGACGAGCGCGGGCGCGATCACCTCGGCGATCCGATCCGCGATCACCTCGTGCGCCCGCTCCGTCAGGTGGGCGAACTGGTCGGTGTAGACCGTGGCGGTGTCGGTGTCGAACAGCGACGCCAGCGAGACGTACGTCCGTCCGGCCTCGGGCTGCATCGCGGAGTCGATGGACGCCGCGCAGCGCCGGAACGGCGGGTGCTCGAGAAGCGTGCGCTCCCACGGGGTGCGCGGCTTGTTGGTGGTGGAGTGCATCGGCTGCTGGAAGAAGAACACCTCGAACCCGCGGTCTCGGGCGACGGCCTCCACTGTGCGCGCCACCTCGCGGTAGTGGGCCGCGAGCGGGCCGCACAGCGCGACAGACGTGTCGGCGCGGACCCCCTGTCCCGGCGCCCTCCCCAGCGTCTGCTGCAACCGCTGGATGACCGCAGAGTGCCGACCCAAGCCGACGACCTCGGCCCCGAAACCCCGCCGCGCGAGGTCGATGAGTGACTGGGTCCGCGGCTCGATGAACGCGCGCCCCGGCGCGCTGAACGCGCGGACGGCCTGGATGTCGTTCTGCCCGTCGAAAAAGACCGCGACGGCCGGCGTGCGGCCGTGCGCGAGCTCGAGTAGCAGGGTGATCGCTTCCTGGGTGACGTTGTAGCCACCCTGCCCGAGGTTCACGACCTCCACGTTGGCGACGCCGCGGGCCGCGAGCCGCGCGGCCGTGAGCGACGCGATGGTCGTCGAGTCGCGTGCGTTGAAGCCGAACAACGTCGAGCCGCCCAGCATGAACACCCGCAGCGCCGTAGCCGAGTCGAAAGGCGGCTGGATGGTGATCCGGCGGCCGAGGGAATCCACGTTCTTGTAGCGGCTGGCGTAAGGCCGCGACCAGTAGCCGCGGTACGCGTCGAACCTGTCCTCCCGCGGCCCGGCGCTCTGGAACTCCACGAACCACCGCTGACCGTAGTACGGGTGGAGCGGCGGGACCCCGCCATCGTCGCCGCCGCGCATGGCGCGCTTGAGGGCGAGCTGTGCCCGGTAGCCACCCTCGAGGACCATGAACAGCAGCAGCGCGGCGCCGAACACGAGCCATGCGTCTCGAATGACGCGCAGCAGCCGGCCGAGGCGGCCCAACTCAGGTCCCGTACGGCTTGCCGCACTCCGGACAGAACTTGGGCGTGCCTTCCGCCTCGGCGCCGCAAGCGGCGCACTTGCGTTTGGCGCCGATCGCTTCGCCGCACTCGGGGCAGAACTTGCCGCCCTGCGTCTTGGCGCCGCACTTCGGGCAGACGGCCGCGGCCACCTGGGCCAGGTTCCGCTGGCCGACGTAGTCTACCTCCTTGACCTTCTCGGCCACCTGAGCCTTCGCGGCCTGCGCCTGCGCGGCCGAGATCTCTTCTTCCATGTCGGGCGCGCACGTTTCGCACAGCCCCGCCTTCTTGTTCCAGCACACCGGCTCGCACACCCAATTGCCGCATCGCGTGCACTGCTTGAACAGCGGGGTGATTTCCTCGACCGCCGCTTTCAGCGCGGTGTCGTGCTGGGGGCCGGCCACGACCGACTCCAGCGCGCTGGCGGTGCGCGCGGCGCCGCCGAAGATCCCGCCGAGCAGCGAGGCGGCGGCATTGGCGGCCGCGGCGGCCGCGCCCAGCTTGTTGGCCTTGAACGTGGACATGTACCCGTTGCCGCATTTCTGGCACATGAACTTGAACTGGTAGCCGCGGTTCGAGGACAGGTCGGTGTAGTTGTCGGTGAACGGAATGGTCGCCATGCGGGTCTCCTTGCGCACAAAGAGACCGGCCGCGGAATGGGGCGTCAAGTCGCGGTCATTCGTACGCCAGCGCCGCGGCCGTGGTGACGCGTGTCGCGCGGAACGCCGGCCAGGCGCACGCGACCACGCTCACCGCGACCACCAGGGCCAGCCACACCAGCACGCCCGCGGCCCCGGGTACGAGCGTCGGCGGCACGGGAAGCATGACGCGGCCGAACGCGCGGCCCAGCACCAGGCTCATCGGGACCGAGACCGGAATGGCGATGGCCCAGCTCAGCACCGCGATCACCAGCCCCTCCACCTGCACGATGGTGAGTATCGCGCCGTGGCCGGCGCCGATGGCGCGGAGCACGCCGATCTCCCTGGTCCGCTCGAGCACCGCGAGGCCCATCGTGGACGCGAGGCCCAGCGCGCCCACCACGATCATCAGCCACGCCATCGCGCCGAGGAAATCCGCGACCATCAGGAGATGATCCTCCATCACGCGGCGCCCCTCCGACAGGAGCTGCGTGGACTGCACGGAGTAGCCCGCGCGCTCCAGCTCGGCCCGGAGCCGCCCGATCAGCTCCAGCTGCGACGGCCCGGGGGCGGCCGTCGCGACCATCACGCGATCCACGCGGCCGCCGGTCACCAGGCGGGCCACGAACTCCCGCGGGGCGTACGCCACATGTGCCGGCCCCGCCTCCACGACCCCGGCGATCGTCCACCGGACCGGGCGGCCGCCGACCATCAGCGTCACGGCGGCGCCGACCGAAAGGCCTGGCTCGCCGCGAGCCAGACTCCGGCTGACCACCAGCGCGGTGCTGTCGCCGTCCCGCAGCCAGCGGCCGGCCGGGACGTCGGGTACCAACAGCCGCGAGGCCACGGGCGGCGCGGTGATCACGAAGCCGTCGCCTAACGTCCCGTCGGCATGGGCCACCGCGGCGCGGGCGCTGCTCCACGCCTCGGCGCCGCTGACGCCGGAGACCGCCCGGACCGTCGCCTCGAGGCTCTCGGCGGGCCAGGACCGCACCAGCCGCAGCGCGAACGCGAACCGCATGGGGCGGTACAACAGGTCCACCGCGCCGCGGATGGACGCGCGCAGGTTGAGCGCGCCGAGGTACACGGCGCCGCCGATGGACAGTGTGAGCAGCGTGAGCACCATGCGCTGGCGGCGCCGGAACGCATTGCGCAGCGACAGCAGCAGCGGCCGTGCCACGCCACTCGCGCGCGCGAGCAGCCGGCCGCCGACCGCGCCGCCGTCCCGGATGCCGAAGTCCCGCAGCGCGTGGCTCACCGGGATCCGGCACCCGCGCACCACGGGCACGGCGGCCGCGGCGACGGGCAGCAGCGCGCCCACCGCAACCTGCAGCGCGATCACGCCGGCCGGAATCGCGTACCCCGCGACGTCGAAGTTGAGCAGCTCGGCCTTCAGCTCGGCGTAGCGGTAACCTGCGACCATGGCCACGGGCAGCGCGAGCGCCGCGGCGAGCACGCCGAGCACCAGCGCGTACCCCAGATACATGGCGGCGATCTGGCCGGGCCGGGCGCCGACGGCCTTCATCACGCCGATCTCCCGCACCTGGCCCGCCAGCATCGCGGAGATCAGGTTGACGACCAGGAATCCGGAGAGCAGCAGCGCGAGCGCACCGAACGCGCCTTGCGTGTAGAGCAGGGAGTTCATCTGGTCGGCGTGGATGTGACGGCCCGGCTCGGGCACGTCCACGTCCGTCACGCGGCGGCCGGTGCCCTCGATGACGGCTTTCACGTCCCAGGCCAGCCGCCGGACCGCGGCGCGATCGAGCGTCCCGTCGTTCACGACGAACTGCAGCTCGCTCAACGACGAGGGCACGCCGAGCCTGGCCAGCGTGGCGCGGGTGACGAAGCCGTACACGACGTGCTCCATCCAGCCCGGGGCGAGGCCGACGTCCCGCGCGATGCCGGTCAGGAGCAGCTCCACGGGCTCCGCGTTGCCGGCGACCACCGAGAGCGGCTCGCCGACGGCCGCTCCGGAGAACCCCAGCGACGAGCGCTCGATCGCGAGCCCGCCGTCGGCCGGCGGCCAGGCTCCCGTCAAGGGCCGCAGCCGGCCGATGCGCATCGCCGTGAAGTCGTCCACCGCGAACAGCATCGCGGTGCTCCAGCCGCCCCCCCCCTGGGCTCGCGCGCTCCCGACCACTGTGCGCCGCGCCTGCACGTCGCGGATGCCCGGCAGCGCACGCACGCGCGCGAGCAGCGCCTCGTCGATCGAATCGGTGCGCAGGGTCGCGGACGCGGGGTTGCTGGCCAGGAACTCCTCGCGGGTGACCAGGCGCACCAGTGCCCAGGCATTGAGGACCGCTCCGGCTCCCGCGATGCCGGCGGCGATGGCGAGCGCCACGAGCATCGTGCGCGACTTGTGGAGCCACGCGTCGCGCAGGACCTTGCGCCATCGGGGACTAGGCATGGACCTCCGCCGGCGTCGGGACGATCCGCCCGTCCGCGAGCGTGACGGTGCGCGTGGCGAACCGCTGCGCCGCCCGCTCGTGGGTGACCAGCACGACCGTCTGGCCCCCCCCCTCCCCGGTGAGTCCCGCGAGCAGCTCCAGCAACGCATCGGACGTGCGCGAGTCGAGATTGCCCGTGGGCTCGTCGGCCAGCAGCACGGCCGGCGCGTTGGCCATCGCGCGGGCCACGGCGACGCGTTGCTGCTGCCCGCCCGACAGGGTGGCGGGAAGCTTGTCGGCCTGGTCGGCCACGCCGAGCCGCGCGAGCAGCGCGAGGGCGCGGTCCCGGCGCTCGCGCGCCGGCCACGTGCCGCAGAAGTCCATCGGCAGCATCACGTTCTCGGCCGCGGTGAGCGTCGGCAGCAGCTGGAAAAACTGGAACACGATGCCGACGGCGCGCCCGCGCCACCTGGACATCGCCCGCTCCGTGAGCGCGTGCACCGGCGTCCCCGCCACGATCACCTCACCCCGGGTGGGCCGATCGATGCCGGCCAGCAGGCCGAGCAGCGTGGACTTCCCGCTGCCCGACTGTCCGACGACCACGACGAACTCGCCGCGGTCGATGGTGAGGCTCACGCCGGCCAGCGCGGTGAAGGCGCCGGCCGCAATCCGGTAGGTCTTGGTCACGTCCTTGAGCGCGATCACCGGCTCGGCGTGGTTCGGTTGGTTCATGCCCAACAGTACGGCGCGGCCGGCCGGCCGTGGCGCCGTTCAGCCGGCCCAGGGACCCGTTGGGCGAATCGCGGGCCCGCGAGCGCGCCCCAAGCCGCAGGATACGGGCGTGACGACACAAGGGAGACAGCCATGAGGGCCCGTTCCACCATCGCGGTGTGCGCGCTCATTCTCATTCCCGCGGCCGCCGCCGCTCAGCACGACGGCGCGGGCGGAGCGGCCCGGCCGCCGGCGCACACACCGCCGCGCGAAGCCGCGCAATACGACTTCCTGATCGGGCATTGGGAGCTGGCGGTGCGGCCACAGGCCTCGGGCCTGGCGCAGCGCATTCACGGAACGCCTCGGATACTCGGCACGTGGAAGGCGTGGCGCGCGTTCGACGGCTTCGGCATCGAGGACGAGCTTCGCCTGGTGGACGGATCGGGGAACCCGCTCTCGCTGACCCATACCTTCCGCGTGTACGACGTGGCTGCGCGCGGCTGGAGCCAGACGACGCTGGACGTGTACCGCGGGCGATTCACGGCCGCCACGGCGGAGTGGCGGGACCGCGAGATGCTGCTGACGTCGCGGGGCACGGACCAGGAAGGCCGCGCGTACGTCTCGCGCACGCGGTTCCACGACATCACGCCCACCGGCTTCCGGTTCCAGCAGGACCGCTCGCTCGACGACGGGCGGACGTGGAACGAGGCCGTGCTGCGCATCGAGGCGCGACGCGTGGCGGCCACGGCGCCGCGGTAGGGCGCGGGTCCCCTTGCCTCGCGCCGACCCGCGCGGGCACGTTCCTCGCATGCCGCGCGCCTGGGTGTGGCTGCAGCTTGTCCTCGGCTGGCTGCCGGTGTGGGCGTGGTACGCGACGCTGATCGTCGCGTCGCACCCCGGCACCCGGTTCCACGACGTCGCCTTCACGTCGCTGATCGCCATCGGCTGCGCGGCCGCGCTGGGCGTCGTGGTCTACCGGCTGGCGCGGCGCCTGCCGTGGCCGCATCCGCTCCGTCCGGGCTTCGTCGCCGTTCACGTCGTGGCGGCCGCGGCGTACGCGGTCGCGTGGGTCGCCCTGTCGCTGCTGGTCGAACACCTGGTGCTCAGCGGCCTTCACGGCAGGCCCGTGGCCGCAACGCGGGTGCCGCTGATCCGGTACCTGCTGATGGGCGGGTGGCTGTACCTGCTGGTCGCGGGCGTCACGTACGCGACCCAGGCGGCCGAGCGCGCGGCGAGGGCCGAAGCGCTGGCGGCGCGCTCGCGGCTCGCGGCGCTGCGGTCGCAGCTCAACCCGCACTTCCTGTTCAACGCGCTGCACACGGTGGTGCAGCTCATCCCCCGCGAGCCCGCTCGCGCGGCGCAGGCCGCCGAGCAGGTGGCGGGGCTGCTGCGCACGACGCTCGAGGAGGATCGCGACCTCGTCCCGCTGTCCGAGGAATGGGCGTTCGTCGAGCGGTACCTGGACGTGGAGCGGATCCGGTTCGGTGATCGCCTCGCGGTGCGCGTCGAGCTGAGCGAGCAGGCACGGGGCGCGCTGGTGCCGTCGTTCGCGCTCCAGACCCTGGTGGAGAACGCGGTGCGGCACGGCGCGGCGCCGCGCGTCGAGCCGACGGAGATCACCGTGGCCGCGAGCGTGTCGCGCGGCGCGCTCACGCTCACCGTGCGCGACACCGGCGCCGGCGCGAGCGCGGAGCAGCTCGGCAATGGCGGCACTGGGCTGCAACGGTTGCGGGATCGTCTGGTCGCGCTGTACGGGGACCGCGCGAAGCTCGACCTGGCGACGGGCGCCGACGGCAGGTTCACGGCGTCGCTGATCATTCCGCAATCATCAGCGGATTGAGAATGAAGGTCTCCGCGCTCATCGCCGACGACGAGCCCGTGGCGCGCGCGGGTCTTAGGCACATGCTGGCCGGAATCGAGTGGGTGACGTGCATGGGCGAGGCGGCGAATGGCCCCGCCGCCGTGGACGCCATCAACACGCTCAAGCCCGAGCTGGTGTTTCTCGACATCCAGATGCCCGGCCTGCTCGGTACGGACGTGCTGCGGCAGGTGACGCATCAGCCGTTCGTCGTGTTCACCACCGCCTACGCCCAGCACGCGGCCACCGCGTTCGAGCTGGGCGCGCTGGACTATCTGCTGAAGCCGTTCGGGCCGGAGCGGCTCGCGAAGACGATGGAGCGCATCCGTGCGGCGCTGGGCGAGCCGAGGGAGACGCCGGCCATCGACCGACTGCGCGAGGCGCTCGGCAGCGGCCCCATGAGCCGCCTGTTCGTGCGCACGGGCGGGGCGATCATTCCGGTGCCCGTGGTCGACGTGTCGTGGTTCGAGGCGCGCGGCGACTACGTCGCGGCGTACGCGGGGAAGGCCCGGCACCTGCTGCACCTGTCGCTCAATCGACTGGAAGTGCGCCTCGACCCCAAGCGGTTCGTGCGCATCCACCGCACGCACATCGTGAACCTCGACGACGTCACCGCATTCCGGAAACAGGGCAAGGGGTTGGTGGCGGAGCTGAAGGACGGCGCGCGCCTTGCGGTGAGCCGCAATCGGGCGCAGGATCTCCGCGGGCTCGGTGCCTGAGCATGGGACTCTTCGACAACCTCCTGAACCGCAACCCGACCAGGGACTGGCATGCCCAGCCGGGCCTCGAGCTCGTCCTCGACCTCGACGACGAATCGTTCTGCGGCATCCGCCTTGGCGAGCGCGCCGACCGGCTCCGGAAGCTCGGCCCGTCGGGTGACGCGCGTTCCGCCCGGCTCGGCAGCTACGACTACACGGATCGCGGCTTTCATTGCCGGGAAGAGGGCGGTCGCTTCGTCGACGTCGAGCTGTCGTTTTCCACTGAGGAAGGTCACCCTGCATTCCCGGGGGCCGTTCGTCGGGGCGGCCGGGCGGCCACGCTGACGGAGCGGACGACGGAGGTGGAGCTGATCGCGCTCCTGGGCGAGCCTGCGGGAAGGGAGGCGCGCGAAGCGACAGGCGGCCTGCCGGCCGCCGCGACGCTCACGTGGCGGCTCCACCGCACTGACTGCGTTGCCGATTTCGAGGACCGCCGGCTCGACTGGCTGTGGATGGGGACGAAGCAGTAGCGTCGGGACGCAGACGCGTCGGATGCTCCGTTCAGGTGCGCGAGCAACCTTGTGAATTGGCCTGTGAGAGGCGAGCTTACGCCTCCCGGCGCCGTAGCCAAGTGGTAAGGCAGAGGTCTGCAAAACCTCCATTCGGCGGTTCGACTCCGCCCGGCGCCTCTACTCCCCCCAGCGTAGCCCGAGCGTCCAGACCCGCGGCAACCCGCGGCGATCGTAGCCCGTTTCGTAGTACTGATCGAGCAGGTTGTCGACGCGGGCGAACCCGTCGAGCGCGCCGCTCAGTCGGGCGGTGAGGGTAGCGCCGACGAGGCCGTACGCGGGCAAGGTCACGCGCCGGCCGCTGAAGCGCTCGCTCAGGACGACCTGCGAGCCCACCACGGCAGCGCGCATGGCGAGCTCGACGCGGGAGCCCACCGGTGCAGCGAAGAGCGCACCGGCCGTAACCGTCGGGCGGAAGGGCAGCGGCTCATTCAGCGGGTACTCGGCGGGATTGAGTCCGGTGTTCTCGATCACACGGGTCGTGAGCACGGTCGCATTCAGACCGGCGCGGACGCCGCCGGGCAGCGCGAGCGCGGCGTCGAGCTCGACGCCCCAGGCGCGTGCCGACCCGATGTTGAGGTTGATCTGCCGGGTCGAGTCGGTGCTCGACTGCACCGTCCGGATCAGGTCCCGGTAGTCCTGGCGGAACACGGAAGCCTCGAGCTCGAGATTCCCGCGCGGCCGAAACCGCGCGCCCAGCTCCCAGCTCCAGCTGGTCTCGGGACGCAGGTCCGGGTTCGAGAGGATGAACGGGTTGTCGAGGTATTGCTGCTGCAGGTTCGGCGCCTTGAACGCGCGACCGACGGCGGCGCGCAGCGACAGCGCCCCCGTCAGCTCGGCCAGCAGTGTCGCGCGCGGCGAGATCTGCGTCTCGAGGTCTTCCACTCTCTCCGCGCGGCCGCCGAGGAGCGCGTGCACGCGCCCGCCCAGTGACGTCCCCACCTCGGCGTACACGGCCCCCGCGTTCCGCGCCAGCGCCAGCGTGTCGGACCCGAAGTCGCCCGCCGTCCGGTCCCGCAGGGCTTCGCGCTCCCCCTGCATGCCCAAGGCGACCGTCAGCGGCGCGGCGCCGAGCGCCGTCACGAGCGTCCCCTGGTAGTCGAGCACGGTCCTCGTCAGGCGGCTGTGCAGCGTGAAGTCGGCGTCGAAGATGAAGAAACCGGGATCGGAGACGCCGTCGCGCTGGTCCTCGAACTCGAAGGTCTCCCAGTAGACGCTCGCGCCGGCCCGGTGGGACAGCGCGCCGGCGCGCAGCGTGGCGTGCAGGGAGCTCACCAGCCGGTCGCGGCCGTTGCGGGCGTTCGGATCGAGCGGCACGCGCGTCGCACCCGGGTCGCGGACGGGCAGGTGCGCGTCCATGGCCACGAAGCGCGCCACGGCCGTGACGTCGAGCGTGGGGCGCAGCGCGGCGTCGAGCCGCAGCGATCCCTCCCGGCTCTTGATGTCGTGCGGCACGGCGAAGATCCCGCGCTCGTATCCGAATCCAGCTCCCGCCGAATACCGGAGCACCCGACTCCCCCCGAGAGCGGTCACGGTGGCGCGCACGGACCCGCCCTCGAGGCTGGCATCGCCGCCGGTGAGCTCCGCGGACACCCGCGGCGCGCCCGCATCGCCCGCGCGGGTGATGAAATGCACGACCCCGTTCACCGCCGTCGAGCCGTACAGCGCGCTCTGCGGCCCCCGGGCGACCTCAATGCGATCCACGTTCGTGAGCTGCAGCCCCTGGAAGTCGAAGAACCCGCCGTTCTGATTGACCTGCACGCCGTCCACCAGGATCTGCCCGAACACCTCCTCACCGCCGCGCAGCCGCACGATGGTGGGGCCGCCGGGGCCGTTGGACTCATCCAGCGAGACGCCGACGAGACGCGCGAGCGCGTCCGAAGCGAACCGCGGGGGCTCGCGCCGCAGCATCTCCGACGTGACAACCGTCAGCGCCGTGCCGATCTTGGTGCGCGGCGCCGGCACGCGGGTGGCGGTGATCGTGAGGGGCTCGAGCGTGACCCGGACGCTGTCCAAGCGCGCGGTGTCGGTCTGGGCCCGCGCGGACGCGGCGAGCGCCGCGAGCGCGAAGGTCACAACCAGCGGGGTGCGCGTTCGAGCGATGGTCACGCGATCATCCGTCCTGTCCCGGTTCGGGCATCTGCCCACGCTGCTCGCGGCCAACGTCGGTCTGGCCACGGGGCTCTTCGTGCACGCCTTCCTCTACAACTTCTACCTGGAAAGCCTCGGCTACACGGCGTTGCACTTCGGCCGGGCGCAGGCGGCGCTCACCGCCGGAGGCCTCGTCGCGCTGCTCCCCGCGGGACGCCTCGTCGACCGGCTCGGCGCGCGCTCGCTCACCCTGCTGGCGACCCTCCTTGCGGCGCTTGGCCTCGCCGCGAGCGCCCTGGCCCAGCGGGAGGCGGCGATCTATGGCGCATCGTTCCTGGCCGGCGCCGGCGCCGCGTCATGGCGCGTCGGCAGCGGCCCGCTGCTCCTCGCCGTGGCTCCGGCCCCGGAGCGCAGCCGCAGCTTCTCGTGGAACGTCGCCCTGCTTGTGGCCGCCGGCGGGGTCGCCTTCGCCGGCGCCGGCGTGCTCGCGGACTGGCTGCGCGAGCACCGGCTGGCCGCAGACGCTCAGGGCGCCCACCGAATCGTGCTGCTCCTCGGCGCACTGGTGACGGCGGCGAGCGCGACCATCCTGCGGCGGCTGCCGGACGCGCGGCCGAGCGCGGCACCGCCGACCGCGGCGACCGCAGGCGCGAGCCCGACACGCGCTCCCGCCGAGCCACGGCTCCTCGCGCTGGCCGGCGCCGTAGCGGTGTGGATGCTCGCGGCGGCCCTCGTGATGCCGTTCTTCAACGTGTATTTCGCACGCGTGCACGGCCTGCCCGTGCGCACCGTGGGTCTGGTCTTCGGGTTCGCCCACGTTGTCACCGCCGGCGGGCTCTTGGCAAGCGCCGAGATCGCCGCGCGTCGCAGCCCGGAACGTGCGCTGCGGCTGTGGCTGGTGGTGCCGGCCATCGCGCTCGTCGCGCTCGCGCTCGCCCCCGGGGTCGGCGTCGCGGTGGCGCTCTACCTGGTGCAGGGACTCGTCGGCCCCGCGACCAACCCGCTTATCGACCAGCTGATGCTGGAGCGCGCGCGGCCCGATCGGCGGGGGGCGCTTTCGAGTTGGCGCAACACCGCAACGGAGCTCAGCGGCGTGACCGGCGCCACGATCGGCGGCGCGGTGCTGGCGTCGGCATCGTTCGCGACGCTCTTCGGGCTGGCCGCCGGCGTCGCCGTCCTGGGCGCGTGTGCGCTGATCGTGGCGCTGCGGGTCGTGCGGATCACGGAGGCGGCGCCGGCCGCAGACGGATCTCACGTCGCGACAACCTCCTGAGCCGCCGCGCATAGAAACTCCCGATGTCGCTCGGGGATCCGTAGGCGAAGCCGGGCCACATCTGGCGCCACAGGACCCGGAGCCACTCGCCCGGCCCGCGGGCCCACAGGAACGGCTCGACGACCGACCAGCGCCCGGGATCCAGGTCGCCGGCGGGCGACAGCGACGCCACGACCCGGACGAGGCGCGGCGGAGAGGACTGCTCGAGGTCGCGAAGGAAGGCCGGGTCCACGGTGCCCGGCACGAGACGCTCCACCAGCCGGAGGGCGGGATAGGCGAAGTGCCGGGCGTCGTGCCGGGCGAGCACCTCGTCCACGGCCGGCCAGGCGAGCGCCCCGGAGGCGGTTTCGGCCCGGATCACCAGCACCAGCTCGACGAGGCGCACGAGCTGGGAAACGCGCAGCTGCTCGACGGCATGGATCGCGAGGAAGGCGATCAGCAATGGTACCGGGAGCGTGCGGGCGCGGACGCCCAGGGCCTCCCACGCCGGGCAGGCCTCGGGCGCGACCTCCGGTAGCCGGATGGTCAGTGCCCGGAACCGCGTGCGCGTCAGTGCCCAGTGCAAATCGACCGACCACGGATTGTCGGCGTGGGTCAGCTCCACCGAGTGCAGCCGCTGGTCGCCGGCCGGGTACCACGTGCGACGCGAGCGGTCCACCACGGGCCCCGCCGTGAACGCGAGCTTGCGGAGGACCGCTTCGGCAGTGGGCCGGTCGCGGCGTGCGATCAGGAGATCGATGTCGGTGGACGCCCGGGCCCCGCGTTCGGGGAAGTAGCCGGCGGTGTGGAGGCCCTTGAACACGACGACCGGCACGCGAGCGGCCTCGAGCGCCTCGATGACGCGCACGGCCTCGCCCATCAGCCGCTGCGAGCGGATGCGCGACTGCGTGAGGTGCGCGAGCAGGCGCTCCGTGATCGGCGGGTCGGCGGCGATGGTGCGGCGTTCCAGCCAGTGACCGAGCAACGGCCCCATGCCCGTGCTGAACCCGGCGATCCCGGCGGTCCACGCGTCCGTTGCGCTCGACGCGGCCAGCCTCGGAGCTTGGTGCCCCCGAAGCACGGCGGCACAGACCTCGGCGATCACGACCCGCCAGCGCGTCCACGCCGCGCTGTCGAGCCCGGGCCACGCCGAGAGCGGCTCGATCCACTGGTCGTGTCCGGGGGGCGCGCCCATCGGGCCAATCTGATCTCCGGCTCGTGGTACCGGCAACTCGTCGAGGGCACGCCAGGGTGCCGTTGAGAGGGCGTCGGCCCTGTGGTTGCGGTACAGCGGTGGTCGTGGCGGGGGCGCCTCAGGGGCGCCACATTGGCGCCTGCCGTGATCGTCCCCGTCGCAGCCCGGATGGCGCGCGAGCGCGCTGTGAGGCTGGCCCTCTGGGTCGTGTTGGCCGTCCTTGCCACGCGAGTCCTTTGGAAGGCGCTCTCCGGCGCCGCGGGTCCGACCCACGGCTTCGTCACGTACTACACGGCCAGCCGCGAGCTGCTTGGCGGCACCGCGGCCGAGCGCCTCTACGACGATGCCTGGTTCCGCGCGCGCGTGCGTCAGCAGCTGCCAACCGTCGCCGACATATACGGCCCTAACCTGCCGACGACCGCCCTGGCCGCCACGCCCCTGGCGTGGATGTCTTACCGCGTGGCCCGGATGATCTGGGCGGCCCTGCACCTTGCCCTTTACGCGGCCGCTCTGTGGTGGCTGGCCCGTGCCTGTGGGTTCAACACATGGGAGCTGCCCGCGTGGCTGACGCTTGGGGCGGTGTGGCAGCCGGCGCTCGACGATCTCGTCCACGGGCAGGCCTACGTCGTGATGCTCCTGCTCTGCACTATGGCGTGGCGCTGCTGGGAGTCGCCCGGAGTTCGTGACCGCTGTCTCGGGCTCGCAGTCGGCGTCATGCTGGTGCTGAAGGCGGCCGGTCTGCTCCTGTGGCCCGTGCTTGCGGCGGCACGTCGATGGCGCGCCGTCCTTTCGGGGGTTGCGGTCGCGTTGGCTGTCTGCGTCGCGACGCTGCCCTTGCTGGGCCTCGAGGCGTGGCGAGTTTGGGCCGCGCGCCTCGCTACGTTGACCGCTCACCCGTCCCTGTCCGTGACGGCGTACCAGGCCCAGCTCGGGTTTGGCCGCCGGCTCTTCGTGGAGGATCCCCAGTGGAACCCCGAGCCGGTCTTCGACGCACGGTTCCTCGGGGTGGTCGTGCCGGTCATGCTCTTCGCGGGATCCGCCTTCCTCACGCTCTGGGCCGCCCGCCGGGCGCCGAGGAGCGACGCGGTATTCGCCGCATCGGTGTTGCTCACGCTGATGGGAAGCCCGGTGTCGCTCGAATACCACTATACGATGGCCCTGCTGCCGGTCGGGATCGTTCTGGCACGTGTGCGGCTTCGGCTCGCGCAGCCGATCGGCCTGCTCGCGATTGCGGCGGTCCTGGCGCTGGGTGGCGACCTGCCCTACAGGTCGGCGGAGCTCACCGGTCCACTGGTGCTATTGGCCTACCCGCGACTCTACGGTGCAGCCGTGCTCTGGGCGATCGCGCTCTTCCTTGCTGTTCGTGACCCCTCAGCCCGCGACGACCGGCGGCCCGTCTGACGTCCGTTGCTCGACTCCATCGACCTGATCCGATCTCACCTCGTCATCGCCAGCAGTTCGTCGAGGGCCTCCGGGCGGAGCCGCGCGATGTACCGATCACAGAAACGCCAGGCGCGTGCCGCCGCTAGCAGTTGAGGCTGAGCCTCGTCGGCCTCCACGCGGGCGATGAAGTCCTCGGGCGAGGACACTGTCTCCCGCCACTCCGCCAGGGCGAACAGCGAGTCGCAGGTCATCTCGGCAGGTCGCGCGAGATAGAAGGGCTTGAGCCCGGCCAGTACGGCGTAGATCGCCGCCGACGATCCGCGGTGCAAGGCGTAGCGGGCCCGCGCCAGCTCCTGGTCGAGGGAGACGCGTTCGGACGCCTCGACGTTGTCGGGCAGGCGGCGCAGCCACGGGTGTCGCGCCCGCATGACGTCGAACCCGACGATCGGGTGCGGGCGCAGGGAGAAGATCATGGTCGGCATGCGACGGGCACACTCGAGGGCGAAGCCGAACAAGGTGGAGCATTCGCCGTCATCGGCATCGGGCAGCACCACGCATTGGCGTGGCCGTGCGCTACGTTCGAGGGGCGTTGTCGGTGCTCCACGCCGGTGTGAACCGTAGCTGATCAGCCGGACAGGACCGAGCCCGGGGCTCGCCGCAAGCATGGAGTGGGTCACGTCTCCCAGGGTCAGGATGACGTCCGGGTCGCCATTACACCCCGGGGTCCCGATGGACCGCCGGATCGCGTGGGAGTGCGCGAACAGCCTGGTATGCTGATACCCGACGCAGACGGTCTCCGGGACCGCAGCGCGGGCAGCATGCCACACCATGCGCTCCGACGCATCGCCCTCGTGCGTGGTGATGACGACCTTCGGTCGCAGGAGCCGGCTGAGCCACGCGATCGAAGCGTGCAGGCGCAGGTTGGCGGCTGTGTGCGCGGACAAGGCCCTCCGGCTCGCGAGCCCCGCCACTGCGCGCTCCAGCGGGCTCGTCGCGACCATCGCCGCCTGGCGCAGCCGCCGTCGGGCGCGCCTGCACAGGACCCAAAGCCGCGCTTCGTCCGGCAGCCGTACCGCTCGTCGCAGCAGGAGCCGCGCGCACGGCGGCGGACGGGTCGCGCGCGCATGCAGGGCGGACTCATCGCCAAGCGTGTGGTTGACCAGGACAAGGAGCGACGTCCGCCCTCGCTCCAAGAGCATCCGCTGGAGGGCGCCAAAGTAGAAGTCGTCTTCGGGGTCGAGCAGGTCCGCGTTCCCGAGATGGGACACCAGGAGCGCATCGACGGAGCCGATGGCGCGGGCTGGGCCCAACTCGCCGACGAGTGCCGACCGCCAGGCGGCTCGAGCGAGTCCCCGCACGACGCGGAGCCCGTCCCGCGCCGCGCCCAACAACGCCGCGTGGGACCGGCCCTCAGTGGCGGCGCCCGGGCGCAGGAGCGTCTGGTACTGCGCCACGCTGGTCGGGTGCCCGCTGACGACGTGGAGCAGCGGAATGGCGAGACGTCCCAGACTCGTGTCTGAGGCTCTCAGCAGGCGGTCGCACGCAGCGGCGAGGGCCGCGAACTGCTGCTCCGTCACCATCGGGGCGCACGATAGGGGCAGCGATCCGAACGCGCCAGGGTGTCGGCTTCACGGTGCTGGCCCGGCGCCGACGGCGCGCGTACACTCTGGCATGATCTTCGAGCGACCCGACGACGCGCTGCATCGAGGACTCCCGTTGCGGCACTCGCTCGAGCTGCCGGTGCTCGGCATTCCGGTGCGCGTGCGCTCGAACGCCCGGGCCGTCGTGGAGGTCGCCGAGTCCTCGTTCGGCGACTGGCGCGCGCTGGAGCGTCACCCCGATCTGCTCGAGGCGGGCGGCGGCGTGGATGTGCGACTCGTCGTCCACGATGCGCCCGACGGAGCGGCCGGCATCGCGTACCGCCGGCCCGACGCCACGACCATGGTGTTCTACGGGGCCGGCTGCGCGGGGTTCGCGGACGCGCAGCGCGGCATCGCCGTGGGCTACGTGACGCCGGCGATGGCGTCCGATGTCGAGCAGTTCCGCTACACGGTGCTCGAGGCGCTGGTCCTGTTTCTCGTGACGGGGCCAAACCGGTACCCCCTCCACGCCTCGGCGATCGCGCGGCGCGGCGTCGGGCTGCTCCTGGCCGGGCCCGGCGGCTCGGGCAAGAGCACGCTCGCGTGGGCCGCGCGCGGCGGTGGCTGGGAGGTGCTGAGCGACGACGTGGTGTACGTGCAATCGTCCCCGGTGTGGCGCATCTGGGGCGCCGGAAGCCGCTCGTACCTCCCCGCCGACGCCGCGCACCACTTCCCAGACCTGTCCGAACTGGAAGCCGAGGTGACGGTGGGCGGACGACGCAAGCTCGTCGTGCGTCGGGCCGCCCCGGTCCCTCCGGTGTGCGCCCGCGCCGGGATCTGCCTGCTGACGCCGGGCGCGGGCAGCCCGCATCTCGAGGCGATGTCGGAGGCGGAGACGCTCGACGCGCTCACCTCGAACCTCGAGCCGGGGTTCGACGACTTCGTGAGGGCCGCGCCTGAGCGGTTGCTGCCCCTCGCGCAGCGCGGCTGGCGGCTGCGCCTGGGGCCCGATCCACACGCAGCGATTCCGCTCCTGGAGCGTGCCTACGAGGCGCTTGGCGGCGACGCCGGGGCGCCCGGGCGGCCGCGTCCAGCCTAGGTCGGCGGCCGCTCCGGCACGATCGCGAAGACGCGATCCGGCCGATCCTGGAGCGGCGGCTGCGTGCGGACTCCGGCGGCGCGGGCTTCGCGCCACCTCGCTCTCGGCCGGTCTACGGACTGGTCGGGCGGATGTCGAATTCCGACACCATCGCCCTCGGCGGCAGCGCGATGGCGTCGAGGATGGCCTGGGCGACGTCGTCGGGCGCCATCATGCCGGCCCGGTTGACCGGGAACGGCGCTTGGTCCTTGTCGAACATCGGCGTATCCACCGAGCCGGGGCAGACGGCCACGACGCGCACGCCCTGAAGGCGCACCTCCAGCATCAGCGACCTCGAGAAGCCGAGCACCGCGTGCTTGCTGGCGCTGTAGGCCGCGCCGTTCGCGACGCCGTTCCTGCCGGACAGCGAGGAGATGTTGACGACCGTCCCCGCGCCGGCCTTCAGCATCGCGGGGAGGAACGCGCGCGTCACCAGGAACATGCCGGTCACGTTGGTGCCGATGACGGCGTCCCAGTCCTCGATGGACATCTCGGCCACCGCACCCCAGCGCGCGATGCCGGCGTTGTTGACGAGAATCGTTGGCGTGCCCAGCTCGGCGAGCACGCGCGTAGCGAACGCGGAGACCTGCGCCGCGTCCCGCACGTCGCACGGAATTCCGCCGCCTCCGCCGCGCCGCGAGCAATGCGCGACCTTCGCGCCGCGGGCCGTCAGCGCCGCGACGAGCGCCTTCCCGATGCCTTCACTGCCGCCGGTGACGACGGCGCGTTGGGCTATCCAGTCCATCGGTGGAACTTATGTCCGGTCAGCCTGTGTGACGACGCCTCGAGGCGAATCGTACGACCAGGACCCAGAGGGCCGCGACCACGAAGATCCACCCCGGCAGCGCGCCACCGTGTACGACCAGCGCCGCCGCGGAGATGATGAGGAACTCTAACCCGAAGAAAGTCGGCAGCGGCTGCTTCAGGCGCCGCTCGATCCACAGGCCGAGGTGCCCGAGCAGGATCATGAAGAAGCCGGTCAGGAGAAACCAGAGCATGAACGACGGGCTTGGCGGCCCGGTCTCGACATCCATCGAGCCCCACAGGCCGTTGTCGATCATGTCCTTGATGGTGTCTGCCCCGAACATGAATCCGACGACGCTGTGCAGCAGACCGATGCCGATGAGCAGCAGCGGAACCGCCCCCGGCACCCAGAACCGCGCCTTGACCTCCGACTGCATCGACCCTCCGCTCATGAGCGGGCTGGCTCGAGCGAGGGTCCGGCCACCGCTGCCACGGTCGGACGCCGCCGAAGCTGCCGTGCCGCGGCACCGAACAGGATCCCAAGGACCAGGAACCAGACGTCGTAGACGACCCATCGCGTCAGCGTGGCGCTGACGATGCCGAGGACGACGAGCAGGTCCGCCACGACGCCGGCGCCTCCCCGCAGGCCCAGCAGGACCGACGCCGTCCAGAGGCCGGACCCCTGGACCCACCGGGGCACGCGCGCGCCCCACGGCCGGTACGCGAAGAGGGGAAGCGTAGCCGCCAGGACAAACAGGGCCGCGACGACCAGGTCGTAGGCCATGAACGCGGGACGGCCGAAGGACCATTCGAAGGTCGGCCCGAGCGTCAGTCGGCCGAACGCGGGGAAGTAGTAGTACGCGAGCGACCAGACGACGTGCAGAGCGCCGAAGAGGAGCGCGCAGGCGGACGCTGCGTGGGCGGTGCGCGTCGGCGTCACGGGACCGCCGCTCATCCGCCCAGCTTGAGCAGGCCGCGGACTCTGGCGCCCATCCGCGCGACGCGCTTCACCTGCGACAGCTCCATCGTCCGGAGCTGCTGGTACCACGATTCGAGCGTGCGGAAGAACCCCTGGAGGTCCCGCAGCCGCTCGGCGGTGTGCGCGTCGGCGCTGGGGCGATCCGCTTCCTCGAGGCACTCGACCAACACGGCGAGGGTCGGCTCGATTTCGCGGCGCCACCGCGCGTCGACGATCAACCGGAACAGCTGCCAGATGTCGGTGACGGTCTCGAAGTAGTCGCGCCGGTCCCCGAGGAGGTGGGTGACCTTCACGATGCCCCACGCCTCGAGCTCCTTGAGGCCGGTGCTCACGTTGGAGCGGGCCACTGCCAGCGTTTCGGCGATCTCGCCCGCGTGGAGCGGGCGGGGGGCCACGTAAAGCAGGGCGTGGATCTGGGCCACGGTCCGATTGAGGCCCCACCGCGAGCCCATCTCGCCCCAGTGGAGGACCAGTTTTTCGGCTGCCGGCGTCAGTTTCACGGTACGTCCTGTAATTTCTGTAATGACAGAAACTACAGACAGCAGGGAGCCTGGTCAAGGGGCTGGTGTTGACGGGCCGCGGGATGGCCCGTAGGAAAACAGCCCATGCGACCCGCCGTGCGCGTCTTCCTCCTCCTCTCCCTTATGGCCCAGGCCGCCTGCATGCACTGGGCGCGGGACCCCGAGCCACCGCGCCTGGCGGCCACCCAGCGGGTCTCCGCCGCACGCGTGTTCCTGCGGGGCGGCTCGGTGGTCCGGCTGGACCAGCCGAGGGTGGTGGGTGACTCGCTCATCGGCACGGTGCCGCGCGGCCTGCTTCGCGACACGGTTGCGGTCGCACTGGCCGACATCCGGCAGATGGACGTCGAACGGGTCCACGCCGGGGGGACGGCGTTTGTGCTGCTGCTGGGCGCGGGGCTGATCGTGCTGGCGGTGGCGGCGGCGGCCGGGATCGGGGGAGGCTACCCCGGGCTGTAGGGCCTACAGCCGGTACGCGTCCATCGTCGGCCGGAGCGGGCGGAGCAGCCAGTGCGGGCGGCGCATGCCGCCCGGTCCCGGCGCCGGCCGCGCCATCGCGAGCCACTCCTTGTAGACTGCGTGGCTCTTCGCGGTGTCCACCACGACGTCTCCATCCTCGTCACCGGGCTCGGCGGGCGCGACGCGCACCTTCTGGTGCCAGGCGTGTGCTCCGCTCACCGGATCGGGGTGGACGGCGAACGTGAGGTTCTGGTGCACCCCGGCGCTCTGCCACCACACCCGCGAGGAGTCGGGGTCGCCGCTGGCCCACGGCGCGACGCCCTTCAACCGACGCATGCGCCACTTGCCGCCGCCCTGCTCGTCGATGCGCACCAGCGCCGAGCTCCAGCGATCGGTGCCCGCGTCGTCGGCCACGCGCCAGCGGCCCAGGTGGTGCGAGCAGGCGACGGATCCCGGGCGCATGCCCTCGGTGACCCAGGCCCGCACGACGAAATAGCCGATCTCGGTCGAGACGCGTACCAGGTCGCCGGTCTCGACCCCCAGACGCTGCGCGTCGGTGGTGGCGATCCACAACGGGTTGCTGTGCGCCAGCTCGTTCAGCCATTTCGCGTTTCCGGAGCGCGTGTGGATCAACATCGGCAGGCGAAACGTCGGCACCAGGGCGAACTCGCCGCGGGCCGGTTCGAGTTGCCGCGGGCTCACGTGGCTTTCGATCGTCGTGGGAATGGCCAGCTCCGGCCAGCCCCACGCCGCCAGCGTGGACGAGTAGAACTCGAGCTTGCCGGACGGCGTCGGGAACCCGCGCCGCGCGGTGCCGTCCACCATCACGCCCACGGCGCGCCGGCCCGCGGCGTCCGGCGGCGGCACCGGCACCGGCACGATGTTCGGCGACGGGACCGCCGGCGTCGCGGTGTACACCCGCCCGGTGGCCTGATCCACCGCGGCCTGTGCCATCTCCTCGGCGGGCACGTCCTGCTCGTGGCGCCGGTAGGCCGGGTTCGGCACGTCAAACGACGCGTATCGACGCATGTACTCCATCGGCGTCAGCCCCTGGGCCTTCGCCGCTTCCGGCAGGCCGGGCACCGAGTGCTCGAAGATCCAGCGGTAGTACTCGTCGATCCGCAGCTTCTCGCCCGGCCGGTAGGGCGACTCGAAGTGCTTGCGGATCCCCATCGCCCCGTCGGGATCGATCCGCCACGACAGCTCGATCCAGAACTCGTTTTCCTCCCAGACCTCGCCCGGGTTCACGTCGCGCGTGTCGCCGACCGGCTCGCCCAGCCGTTCCTTGAGGGCACGCTGCACCGGCTGGCGGAAGCCGAGCCAGCTGCCCGCGTGCGTCTCGAAGCTGGCGAGGTCGTGCCGCTCGCTGCCCAGGCCCACCGGCAGCACGTAGTCCGCGAACCAGGCCGTCTCGCTCCACACCGGCGTCAGCGCGGCGTGCCGCCCGATCAGCTTCTCGTCGCGCAGCACTTCGATCCACGTGAAGCCGTCGGGATTGGTCCAGACCGGGTTGTAGACCCGCGTGAAGTACACGTCGAGCGCGCCGCGCCCCTCCTTCAGGAAATGCGGCAGCAGGAAGCTCATCTCGAAGAACGCGAGCGGGTACTCCCGCGGCCACGTCAGCTCATTCCAGTTTGAGGGATGCGGCGGCCGCGCGTGCGGGGCCGGCACGAACTTCGTCCACGCATTCGGGACCGTGCCGCCCTCGGCGCCGACGCTGCCGGTGAGCACATTGAGGAAGAACAGGCAGCGCGCCGTCATCCAGCCGCCAAGGTTCCCGGCGGCCGAGGCGCGCCAGGTGTGAGCGCTGAAGGCAGAGCCCGCGGCCGCCACCGCCTGCGCGACCGCCACGATGGTCGCGGCCGGCACACCGCTCTCGGCCTCGGCGAGCTCCGGAGTGTACTTCGCGTACAGCCGCTCCAGCTCGCGCTCGAAGTCCTGGAATGTCCGTGCCCCCGTGCCCCCGTGCCCCTGTGCCCCGTCTCTCAGGTACTCCTCCCAATTCACCCAGCGGCGCACGAACTCGGCGTCGTAGAGTCGTTCGCGAATCAGGATGTTGGCGATCGCGAGCAGCACGGCGGGCTCGCTTCCGGGGATCGTCGGGAGCCACTGATCAGCGTGGCTCGCGGTGTTCGAGAGCCGCGGGTCCATGACGATGATCGTCGCGCCCTTCTGCTTGGCCTCGATGATCCGCTGGGCGTGCGGGTTGAAGTAGTGCCCGCTCTCGAGGTGCGACGAGATCAGCAGAATGCACTTCGCGTTGGCGTGGTCGGGGCTGGGGCGGTCCATTCCCATCCAGAACGCGTAGCCGGCCCGCGCGCCGGCCGAGCAGATGTTGGTATGACTGTTGTGCCCGTCGATGCCCCAGGCCGCGAGGACGCGCTCGGTGTAGCCGTCCTCGCCGGGGCGGCCCACATGGTACATCACGGCGTGGTGGCGCTTCTCGAGGATCGCGCGGCGAATGCGGCCGGCCAGGTCGTCCAGCGCCTCGTCCCAGCTGACGCGCTCCCATTTCCCGTCGCCGCGCGCGCCCGCGCGCCGCAACGGGTACAGAATCCGTTCGGGGTCGAGGATCTGGTTGAGGGTGGCCGGGCCCTTGGCGCAGTTTCGGCCGCGGCTGCCCGGGTGCCACGGGTTTCCCTCGAACTTCTTGACCGTCCGCGTCTCCTGGTCCACGTAGGCCAGCAGCCCGCATGCGGCCTCGCAATTGAAGCACGTGGTCGCCACGAGGCTGTAGCGCCTGCCGCCTTCCTCCCAGTCGTTCCAGCGCTCGACCGGGGGGAACGCGGCGAAGCCCTTCTGCATGCGTCCGTCGTCGGAGGGATGGAGGCTGGTCATATCAGCTGATGGGCGGGTTCTGTCCCGCGAGCACGAGGGCGTGGGCTTGGAGCCACTGGCCGGCGAGCGCGAGCGCGCCGGCGAGCGGATAGAGCGACACGGGGCCGGCGGCCAGGAGCGCGGCGGGCAGCAGCGCGCCGCCGAGCACGGCGGTCCACTGTAACGGTGCGTACCGGCCGCGCCACTGCGCGCTCGCCGCGGCGGCGGCGTTAGGCGACTTGTGGCCCTGGAGCGCCTCGCCCGTCGCCAGCAGTGCCGAGAGCAGGAGCAGCGCGGTCGCCGCCTCACCCATCGAAATGGTGAGGACGTTGCCGCCGGCCAGGGGAGCGAGCAGCGCGAACGCGGCCAGCGCGGCCACGGGCGCGTGGAGAGCGAGGTGGAGCACCAGCCAGCGGCTCTGCCACAGGTCGCGCCCCTCGCACTGGCCGAACAGCGCGGCCGTGTAGAGCGCCGTGAGCAGCGCCAGCACGACCACCGGCCACGCGAGCGCGTGCAGCAGCGCCTCCCTCCCGGTCCACGAGGCCCAGGCCCACGGGACAAGCACGGCGGCGTAGGCCGTGATCACGAACGCCCCGCGCGCCAGCCAGCTCCTCCACTGCGGGCGCACGAGGATCGTCCAGAACCGCTCGGGGCGCTTGAGGTCAGCCACCAGCAGCACGCCGGTGAGCGCGAGGAAGAGCAGGGCAAGCGCGGGTGCAACGCGGCCGAACAGGCGGCCCGACGTCTCGAGCCCCGTGATGTGCATCAGGGCGGGAACCAGCGCCGCCCCGGCGGCGAGGCTCTTGGTCCAGATGTAGCTCGACACCTTCCAGCCCCACGGCCGCGGCTTCGGGATGTCGTAGGCGACGCGCGCGGGTGGGGCCACGGGAAGTTTGCGGCTGTGCCCGCCGTTAGTCCTTCCGTTCCCCGTCCCGCCGCCCCGCTGTCCCCCGACATTGTCGGCCCACATGTACATCTCGTCGTGCCGCGCGGCGAGCGGATCGAGCGCGGCCTCGTGCGCGCCGATGTAAAACGCCTTGGGCCGGGTGCGCTGCTCCGGCCGGCGCACGGTCACCCTGTGGCCCGCGAGCGCCTGCCCGACCTTGCTGGTGGGATCGTCCATGTCGCCGAACAACAGGGCCTCGACCGGGCACACCACGACGCAGGCCGGCAGCAGGCCCTGGTCCACGCGGTGCGAGCAGAAGTTGCACTTCTCGGCGGTGTTGGAGTCGGGGTCCATGTAGATGGCGTCGTACGGGCAGGCCTGCATGCAGGCCTTGCAGCCGATGCACAGCGACTCGTCGAAGTCCACGAGGCCGTCGGGCCGCTGGTACATGGCGGTGACCGGGCAGATCTCGACGCACGGCGCGTCCTCGCAGTGGTTGCAGCGCAGCACGGCGAAATGGCGTCGGACGTCCGGGAACGTGCCGACGTCCACGTTCTTGACCCACGTTCGGAACACGCCGAGCGCGACGTCGTTCTCCGATTTGCAGCTGGTGGTGCACGCGTGGCAGCCGATACATTTCGTCTGGTCGATGACCCACGCGAGGCGCGTCACTGCAACACCTCGAACCACATCACCACGGCGACGACCGCGATCAGGAACGCGAGCACCAGGCGCAGCGAGCGGGCCGGCAGGCGGCGGCTCACGGCGGCGCCGAGCTGCGCGGCGGGCAGGGCGCCGGACACGAGGGCCAGGGCGGGCCAGAACGGAATCTGCCCGGTCGCGAGCTTGCCGGCGGCGCCCATCGCGGCGCCGGCGAGCGCGATGGCCAGCGAGCTGCCGACGACGATGCGCGGCGGGATGCGCAGCACGTACAGCATCAGCGGGATCAGCAGGAACGCGCCGCCCGCGCCGACGGCGCCGGCGAACAGACCGACCATCAGCGCGAGCAGGAAGCCGTTCGACGCGCGCCACGGCGGATGCGAGGCATCTTCGGCGGGCGCCCGGTCGCCAAGCACGATGAGGGTCAGCGCGGCGGCGGCGGCGAGCGCGGCGAAGATCGCGTGGAGCGCCTCGGCGGGCAGCCAGCGCGAGACCACGGCGCCGGCGAACGAGCCCGTCATCATGCCGGAGCCGAGGGCCTCCACGAGGCGCCGGTCCACGAACCCTTCGCGCAGGTGGCCGGCCACGCCCGAGGCGGCAGCCGCGAACACCTGCACCATCGTGATGGCGGTGACCTCGTGGATGGCGAGCCGGCCGGTGCCGAGCGCGGGCGGTACGTAGAACAGCAGCGGAATCATCACGATCGCGCCGCCGACTCCGGTCAGGCCCGCGACGAACGCGCCACCGGCGCCAAGCGCGACCAGCGTGGCCAGCAGCGGATCGGAATGGACGACGAGCAGGACAGCCGCGATCCACGCGAGGACGATCGCGGTGACGGGCTCGAGGATGGTGTCCAGCGCGCGGCTGGCGAGTGGCGGAGGTTCGAGCTGGATGGCCACGGGCGCGTGAGGAACATGCCGCGCAGGGTGACCCGCGCGCAACACGCTCGCCGCGGCCGGATCAGCCCATCACGCCGGGGAAGCTCTCCGGACGCAGGGTGTGGCCGGGGAACAGCGCGTCCAGCTGCGTGATGCCCAGGTGCCGCGACGCGATCTCGGCGAACAAGTCGCGGAAGTCGGTGGTGACCGCGAGGTCGCGGCCCTCGAAGCGCTGCTCGCGCGCGAGGCCGGGCCACGTGCCCAGCACCCGACCGCCGCGCGCGCCGCCGCCCATCACCATCATGGCCGTGGCGTGGCCGTGGTCAGTGCCACCGTTGCCGTTCTCGGCTACGGTGCGCCCGAACTCCGACATCGTCAGCACCACGACGTCGGCCATCCGCTCACCGAGGTCCGTGGCGAACGCCGCCAGCGCGCCGCCCACTTCGGTCAGCCGCGCGGCGAGCTGCCCCTGGTCCGCGCCCTGGTTGATGTGCGTGTCCCAGCCACCGACGTCCACGAATACGATCTCGGCGCCGAGGTCCGTCTTGATCAGCTGGGCGGCCTGGAGCATCGCCCGGCCGAACGGGCCGCGCGGGTACTCGGCGCCGTGCTCGGGCTGGTTGCGGGTCGGATTGGCGGACCGCAACATCTGGACGGCCTCGAAACTCTCGGCCGCCGTGCTCGCGATGATCCCGGTCTGCTCGCCGCCGTACAGCGCCTCGAACGCGGCCGTGAGCCGGTCGCGCGCGGCGCCCTGGGGCGCGCGGATGCCGAACGCCTGGAGGTCCGCGATGGCCAGCGCGGGCGCCGAGCCGTGCAGGGCTCGCGGCAGCTGCTGGCCGAACGCGACGCCCCGGAACGGCGTCGCGCGGTGCTCGCGGCCGTGCCGCAGCGCGCGGTTCAGCCATCCGTCGCGGGTGCTCTTCACGCCCGGCGTGCCGCTCTCCATGTAGTCCTGCGCGTCGAAGTGCGACCGCGTGGCGTCCGGCGATCCGACGGCATGGACGATCGCGAGGGAACCGGCGTTCCACAGGGGCTTGATCGGCGCGAGCCTGGGGTGCAGGCCGAACCGGCCGTCGAGGTCGAGCGCCGCTCCGTCACCCGTGCCGGGCCGCGGAATCGCGATCCGCCGCCGCTCGCTGTAGTACGCCTCCTCGGCGTACGGCACGACCATCGAGAGACCGTCCACCGCGCCGCGCTGGAACACGCAGACGAGCACCTTGCCGCGCGTGCCCTGGCGGCGCGCGGCGTAGGCGGCGCGACCGAGAAAGAGCGGGTCGAGGCCACCCAGGCTGACCAGCGCCAAGCCGCCTGCTCGAACGAATGCTCGGCGATTGCAGGAACAGTGAGACATCGAAACCTCCGAGGCTGCTGTCCGCTGTCCGCCGTCAGCTGTCCGAAACGACCGACGGACAGCGGTCAGCGGCCTACTGTTTCTGAAAGTCCGGTGAGCCCAGCGCGAACGCGACAGCCATCGTCCGCGCCTGCCGCGCATCGCGCGCGTCGGCGACCTGCTCGCGCAGCACGCGCAGCGTGTTCGGGCTCGCCTGCCCGCCGAGGATGACCGCGTTGACCCGCGCGATGAGCGCGTCGAGGTCGCGGTCCGGCTGGAGGATGCTGTCGAGGCCGGACTCGAGGCCCGGCATCCGCCCCGAGGCGAAGCCCATCGCGACGTTCATCCGCGCCAGCAGCGCGCCGCTGTTGACCCAATCCTCCGACGTTTCGGGGTACCCCGTCGGCACCTGCTGGAGAAACAGCGGCTGGCCGAGCTGCTGGAGCACGAGGCCGAGCCGCGCCGTGGTGTCGGGTCGCGCCAGGGTGGCGCGCAGCGCGCTGACCACGAACTCGAGCGGGCTCTTCACCTTCGTCCGGCGGTTGGCGGACGCCCAGAAGTCCTCGGACCGCACGATGGCGCGGACGACCTCGCGGATGTCGCCGTCGCTGCGGCGCCACGCCACCACGGCCGCGTCCACGCAGCCGTCGGGGGGAGTGTCGGCCACGAATCGCGCGCACAGCTTGTGGCTGATGTGCCGCGCCGTCGCGGGATGCGCGGCCAGCATCTGCAGCAGCCGGCGGCCTTCCTCGATACCGCCGCCGGCCGGGAACGTCTGGCCGAGCACGACCTTCTCGTCGCGGTCGTGGGCCCAGTCGCGGTACTCGAAGGTGAGGATGCGGTTCGGGTCCTGGCCCAGCCGCGCACCCGCGCGGCCCGGCCCCGCGATGCTCCAGCCGGTCAGGATCCGGGCGACGTTCTGCACGTCCGCCTGGGTGTACCCGCCGTCCACGCCTAGGGTATGCAGCTCGAGCAGCTCGCGGGCGTAGTTCTCGTTGATGCCCGTGGGCATCCGCTCGAACACCTCCCGGAGCTGTTGCATCTCACGCGCCTCGTCCACCGGGCGGCCGCGGGGCGCTCCGGGGCGGCGGCCCATCAGGTTGGGCGGCAGCGGCGGGCGGGCCCCGGGGCGGACGCTCTGCGCGTTGTCGAGGTAGACGAGCATCGCGGGGTGCGTCGCGGTCGCTTCCAGCAGGTCGGCGAAGCGGCCGAGCGCGTTGGGCCGGATGGCCCGTTCCACATAGTCGGCGGTGGTCCAGCGCGCCGCCTGTTTCCCCAGGAACACGTTGAAATGGTTGAACCAGAAATCGGACATCACTTCCAGCAGCTGCCGCTCGCTCAGCACATGCCGGGCCAGCGTCGCCATCTGCACGTCGCCGGCCAGCTCGCGGCGGCCGCGGGCCAGCTGGCGAAGCATCATCGAGTCGGCTCCAGGCCCGGAGTCCATCATCGGATCGTCGGGCCGCCGGTCACGGGGGGGGGGGCGCTGCCGCATGTCACCGCTGTCGCCGGGCTGCTGCCGGGCGGCGCGCTGCGCCAGGTTCGGGGGCGGGAAGCGGCGGTACTGCTCGGCGGGCGAGAGGAACGCCGTCTCATAGGCCCGCCGCACCTCGGCCTCGACGGGGTCGGCGGTGCGGGCGGGCGCGAGCTGCTGCTCGACCCACGCGGCCATCCCCATGCGTTGCACCCGCGCGATGTCGCCCGGGCGCGGCCCGAACGCGAGCCGGTTCAGCAGGTGGACGACGGCCGCGCTGTCGGACGCGGGGAAGTCGGTGTCGCGCATCCCCGTGGCGGGGGGGGGGGCGGCAGCGGTGTCCTGGCGCCGCCCCGCGCTGGAGGCGCAGGCGGTCAGCAGGGCGAGGCCGAGGCAGGTCACAACGTTGCGTCGCATCACGGGCTCCTGGGTCATATGAGTTGACGCCGGGGACGGCTCCGGGTTAACCCATTCGCCGTGACCGGCCCCCACTCCCCGCCGCCCCCTCCCACCGCCGGCCCCCAGACCGCCAAGCCCCGCCCGGGTTTCGCCCCGCCCGGGGGTACGCGCAGCCCGTTCGCCGCCGACGAGGCGCCGCCATTGCGGGAACGCCTCGAGGCGCTCAAGAACGTCCCGCCGCTCCTCAAGATGGTCTGGGAGACACACCGGGGCTACGCCACCGCGATCGTGCTGCTCCGCGCCATCCGGGCCGTGGTGCCCCTGGCGGTCCTGTGGGTCGGCAAGCTCATCATCGACGGGGTCGTCGCCGCGATCGCCGCACAGCAGGCGGGGCAACTCGTGGCCTGGGAGCGGCTCGGGGGCCTGGTCCTGCTCGAGTTCGGCATCGCGATCGGGGGGGAGGCGCTGGCGCGCACCCACACGCTGCTCGAGAGCCTGCTGGGCGACCTGTTCAGCAACCGGGTGAGCGTGCGGCTGATGGAGCACGCGGCCACGCTCGACCTGCGCCAGTTCGAGAACGCGGAGTTCTACGACCACCTCGAGCGCGCCAGGCGCCAGACGGTGGGTCGCATCGCGCTGATCGAGATGCTGCTCGGTACGGCTCAGGGCCTGGTGACGATCGTCAGCCTGGCCGGCGCGCTGCTGGTGTACGTGCCCTGGCTGCTGGTGCTGCTGGTCGTGGCCGTGCTGCCGTCGTTCATCGGCGAGACCCATTTCGCCGCGCTCGGCTACTCACTCCTGTTCCGCTGGACGCCGGAGCGGCGGTTGCTCGACTATCTGCGGTACACCGCCGCCAGCGACGTGACCGCGAAGGAAGTGAAGCTGTTCGGGCTGTCGCGGTGGCTCACGGGGCGCTACGCCGAGCTGGCCGGGAAGTTCTTCCGCGCCAACGCCGCGCTGGCCACGCGCCAGAGCGCCGTGTCCACGTCGCTGGTCGCGCTCAGCACCCTCGGCTACTACGGCGCGTACGGCTGGATCATCTACCTCACCATCACGGGCTACGTCTCGCCGGCGGGGCCGTTCACGCTCGGCGTGCTGACCTTCCTCGCCGCGAGCTTCCGCCAGAGCCGCGACCTGATCCAGGGCACGCTGATGGGCATGTCGCGCATCTTCGAGCAGAGCCTGTACCTGCGGGACCTGTTCACGTTCTTCGCCATGCAGCCGTCCATCGCGTCGAGACCCGGCGCCGCACCTGTGCCGCGGCCGATCCGTGAGGGGTTCGAGTTCCGTGACGTCGGCTTCAAGTACCCGGGGAGCGAGCGCTGGGCGGTGCGCAACCTCTCGTTCACGCTACGCGCCGGCGAGAAGATCGCCCTGGTCGGCGAGAACGGCGCGGGCAAGACCACCCTGGTGAAGCTGCTGGGCCGGCTCTACGATCCCGATGAGGGCGTGATCCTGCTCGACGACGTGGACCTCCGCGACTACGACGTAACCAGCCTGCACCGCACGATCGGGGTGATTTTCCAGGACTTCGTGCGCTACGACCTGTTGATGCGCGAGAACATCGCCGTCGGCGAAATCGAGCACGTCGAGGACAAGTCGAAGCTCGAGGACGCCGCGGGCCGCAGCCTGGCGGCCGACGTGGTCCGCAAGCTGCCGCTGGGCTACGAGCAGATGCTGGGCCGCCGGTTCGAGGGCGGCGTGGAGCTGTCGGGCGGGGAGTGGCAGAAGGTGGCGCTGGCGCGGGCCTACTTGCGCGACGCCGAGGTGCTGATTCTCGACGAGCCGACGGCGGCGCTGGACGCGCGCGCCGAGTACCAGGTGTTCCGGCGGTTCGCGGAGCTGACACAGGCGAAGATGGCGGTACTCATCTCGCACCGGTTCTCGACGGTGCGGATGGCGGATCGGATCCTCGTGCTCGAAGGCGGGCGCCTCCTGGAGGATGGCACCCACGAGCAGCTGTTGGCGAAGCGAGGGACCTATGCCGAGTTGTTCGAGCTGCAAGCTGCCGGCTACAAGTAGCTAGTGGACTGTATTCATGAGTTCGAAAGCGCTCGGATGCGCCGGCTCGGGTCCGCGTAGGACCAGCGGAAGGGCGTCGCGGTGCGGTTGTACTGGTGGATGTAGTGG
>Ga0247727_10001823_pt1 | contig 49507 bp, 37 predicted proteins | sample WisWelCaveWW1625_FD_202498 | JGI IMG/M metagenome (GOLD analysis project Ga0247727, IMG submission 202498) | Biofilm microbial communities from Wishing Well Cave, Virginia, United States - WW16-25 | ecosystem: Environmental > Aquatic > Deep subsurface > Groundwater > Cave microbial mat | place...
TGCGCACCTCGGCGTGGTCGGGATCGTCGGCGAGGTTCTTCTTCTCGAGCGGGTCGGCCTGCAGGTCGTAGAGCTCGAGGGGGGGGCGGCGGAGCCAGCGCTCGACGCGCTCGTTGAGCTCGGGATCCCCGCGCGATGCCGCGAGCACGGCGGCCCACGACGCGTGCTCCATGCCGACCGTGTCGAGGACCGACCCCTCCTTCCAGAGGTTGCGCAGGTACTTGAAGCGCTGCGTGCGCAGTCCTCGCGTCGGCATCGCGCCTTTCTGATGGCCGCGCGTGTGGGTGAGGAAGACCTCCTCGCGCAGCGGCGTCTCGGGCTTGTCGAGCGCAGCGCGGAACGATCGGCCCTCCTGCCGCGCCGGCGGCGTCGCGCCGGCAATGTCTAGGAACGTCGGCATGAGATCGACGAAGCTCACCATGCCGTCGCAGGTCGCGCCCGGCGGCGTCACGCCCGGCCAACGCGCGATCAGCGGCAGGTGGATGCCGCCCTCCCACAACGTCGCCTTGTGGAAGGGGAAGTCCATCCCGTTGTCGCTGACGAAGACGACCACGGTCCGCTCGGCGACGCCCTGCCGCTCGAGCATGCGAAGGATCAGGCCGACGCCGCGATCGAGGCGCGTGATCGCGTCGCAGTAGCGCGAGAGCTCGCGGCGGATGGCCGGCACGTCGGGAAGCAGCGCAGGCAGGCGCACCTTGTCCGGAGGGTGGGTCCCGGCCACGTCGCCGAGCGCGCGGTTGCGAGGATCGACCGCCTCCGCCTCGGCCTCCCACGTCGACTCATCGGCTTCCGCCTCCTCCCGGGTGAGCGGCCACGGGTAGTGCGGATCGTCGAAGTTCACGTTGAGGAAGAAGGGCGTCTTCGCAGCGACCGACTCCTTCACGAACGAGCGGGCCGCGTCCTGGATGGCGTCGACGTCGCGCCCGCCCGAGAGCTCCGCGCTCGGCTTGAGGAAGTCGAACTGGAACTGCTCGATCGGCGCGAGGTGCATCTTGCCGATGAGCGCGGTGCGGTAGCCCGCCTGCTTGAGCACGGTCGAGAGCGTGGGGATCCCGGGCTTGATCGGCGAGAACCCGGACGCGCCGCTCGTGGTGCCGTGCAGCCCGGTGTGGATGCAGGAGCGCGACGGCGCGCAGATCGCCGTGGGGGTGAAGGCGCGCGTGAAGCGCAGCCCCTCCGACGCGAGCTTGTCGATCGCGGGCGTGCCGATCGTCGCGTTGCCAAAGCAGCCGAGGTCCTCGGGCGCCTGGTCGTCGCTCACGATCAGGACGAGGTTCGGCGGCGGCTCCGGCCGCAGCGCCCCTCGCCGCCACGCCGCGGCGGCGAGCGCGGCGCTCGAGGCGACCAGGAACTGGCGGCGGGTGAGGCTCGTTGCGCGTTTCATGCAGGTCCTTCGTCGAATCGGCCGGCCGCTCAATGGAGCTCGAGGAACGGGTCGCGGATCGCGGCCATCGCGGCCCGCAGACGCTCGTGAAGCTCGCGGCGCACGTCGGCGTGGTCGGGATCGTCGGCGAGGTTCCTCTTCTCGAGCGGATCGGCCTGCAGGTCGTAGAGCTCGAAGGGCGGCCGGTGGAGGTAGCGGTCGACCCGCTCGGCGAGCTCCTCGTTCCCCTTCGCCGCCTCGCGGACGGCGGCCCACGTCTCGTGCTCCATCGCCTTGATCATGAAGTTGGCGCGCGGTCCCCAGGCGTTGCGGATGTACTTGAACCGAGTCGTCCGCAGACCGCGCGACATCGTGTCGTCGTTCCCGTTCACGGTCATGATCGCCAGGACGATCTCGTCGCGCAGCGGCGTCTCGGGCTTCTCGAGCGCGGCGCGGAACGAGCGTCCCTCGAGGTAGGGCGGCGGCTTCGCGCCGGCGATCTCGAGCAGGGTCGGCATCACGTCGACGAAGCTCACCATGCCGTCGCAGGTAGAGCCCGGCGGCGTCACTCCCGGCCAGCGCGCGATCATCGGCAGGTGGACTCCGCCTTCCCACGGCGTCCGCTTGTGGAAGGGGAACTCGATGCCGTTGTCGCTCACGAAGAGGATCACCGTCCGGTCGGCGACCTCGAGCTTGTCGAGCACGCGCAGCAGGTAGCCGACGCCGCGGTCGAGCCGCGTGATGGCGTCGCAGTAGCGCGCGAGCTCCTGTCGGATCGCCGGCAGGTCGGGGAAGAGGCCGGGAAGCCGCACCTTGTCCGGAGGGTGCAGGCCGGCCACGTCGCCGAGCGCGCGGTTCACCGGGCTGATGCCGTGATGGTCCTTCTTCCACTGGACCATGAGCGGCTCGGCCTCGCCCTTCGTGAGCGGCCAGGGGAAGTGGGGGTCGTCGAAGTTGACGTTGAGGAAGAACGGCTGCTTCGCCTCCTTGCACTTCTTGATGAACCAGCGCGTGGCGTCGCGGATCCCCTCGACGTCGCGGCCGTTGCCGAGCTCGTCGCTCGTCTTCAGGAAGTCGAAGCGGAACTGCGAGATCGGATCGAGGTGCGTCTTGCCGACGAGCCCGGTCCGGTAGCCCGCCTCCTTCAGCACCGTCGAGAGCGTCGGGATCCCCGGCTTGATCGGCGTGAACTCGGTCGCGCCGCTGGAAGTGCCGTAGAGCCCGGTGTGGAGGCAGCCGCGCGACGGCTGGCAGACCGACGTCGGCGTGAAGGCCTGTGTGAATCGCACGCCGCCCGCCGCAATCTGGTCGAGGCTCGGCGTGCCGATCGTCGCGTTCCCGTAGCAGCCGAGGTCCTCGAGCGCCTGGTCGTCGCTCACGATCAGCAGCAGGTTCGGCGGCGGCTCGCGGCGCGGCGTCGCGGGCCGCCATGCCGCGCTCGCGAGCGCGGCACCCGAGGAGGCGAGGAACTGGCGGCGCGTCAGGCGCATGCGGCCTACTCGTCCTTCTTCCCGTCGCCCCCGTAGCCGAGCGCCTCGAGCAGCGCGCGCTGCCGCGGATCCTCCGCTCCGCCCTCGGGCCGGCGCAGCTCGAAGGCGCCGCGCCGCTCGAGCCAGCCGTACATCTGCGCGACGACGTCTTGGTGGTCGGCCGCGACGCTCGTGAGCTCGAGCGGGTCGCTGTCGAGGTCGAAGAGCTCGCTCTTCGCCGGGGCGCCACGATGCCACACCAGCTTGAAGCGGTGGTCCATCGCGCAGAAGAGATCGTCGTGCAGCCGCTGCGGGACGTCGCCGGCGTGACGGTCGGTGAGCGTGAGCGCGTCGGCGTAGGCGATCCGCGGCTCCTGCGGCTCGCCGCGCGCGAGCGGCAGCAGGCTCTCGCCCTCGATCGGCGCGGGCGCGGCAAGGCCGACCGCCTCGAGGATCGTCGGAAAGACGTCGATCGAGCGGACGAGATCGGTGACCACGCGGCCGCGCGGAGCGTCGGCGCCGAACGCCTGCGCGGGAAGTCTCCCTTCCGGCGCTTGCGCCGGAAGTCTCACGATGAGCGGCACGCGCAGGCACCACTGATAGGGCAGCGTGTGGAGCATCCAGCCGTGGCGCTCGAAGCCGTCGACGAGCCCCTGGCCGTGGTCGCCGATCGCGGCGATCACCGTCGAGTCGATCTCGTCGCGTCGCTCGATCGCGGCGAGGAGCCGTCCGAGCTGCGCGTCCATGAACGCCACCTCGGCGTCGTAGATCCAGTCGCGCCGCGCCGCATTGTTCGTGAACGGCGGCGGCCGGCGGTAGTCGGCGCCGAGCTCCGCCGCGAACTCGACCGGCGGCACGAGCGCGAAGTCGTGCGCGTCGAAGAAGTGGACCCAGAGGAACCAGGGAGCTCCCGCCGGCCGGCGGTCGAGCCACTGCAGCGCGGCGTCGATCGTCGCGTCGCTTCGCCGCTGGTTCTGGCTCGCGCGCGCGTCGACCCAGAGCTTCTCGTGCTCCATGTGGCGCGAGACGTCGATGGCGGCAAGGTCGATCCCGCTGTCGAACGATGCGAAGCCGCGCTCGAAGCCGTACGCTTCGCTCACGGGATAGGCGCTGACGAAGGCGGCGGTCGCGTAGCCCGCGCCGGCGAGCACCTCCGCGAGCACCGGCACGTCGGGCGCGACGCGACGGCCGGCGTCGCCGTAGAAGACGCGCAGGTCGTGGCGGTACGGGTTGACGCCGGTCAGGATCGAGGCGTGCGCCATCGGCGTGAGTCCGTTCGTCGTGATCGCCTCGTCGAAGCGGACGCCCTCGGCGGCGAGCCGGTCGAGGCTCGGCGTGCGGGCGCGCGCGTGGCCGTAGCAGCCCAGCCGATCGGCGCGCGTGGTGTCGAGCGTGATCAGGAGCACGTTGCGTTGCGGCTCGGCGGCGCACGCCGACGAACACGCCATCGCTACGACGAGCCTGGCCGACATGACGCTCCCTGGACCTCAGCGGGCACGATCGAGACGGGCGAGAGGATAGCGCGCGAGCAGGAAGCGCCGGACGTCGTCGAGCGGCGGCGCGCGCCCCTCGCAAGCGGCGAGGAACCACTCGATCTCCTTGTGCGGGAAGGTCTGCTCGCGCTCCGCCTTCACGTCGCACTGGTTCAGGAGCAGGAAGGCGGCGCGCAGCGTCGCCGCGGCGTCGTTCCCGCGCAGCTTCTCGCGCACGACCTCGATGCGGCGCGTCCGTTCTTCGGGAGTCAGATGGCGCAGGCAGGCGCTCGTGAGCGTGAGCTCGAAGAGACGCGGGTCGGGATCGGCGGCGAGCTCGTCGGCGCTCGGCATTCTGCGCGACGACGCGGCGCTGCGATTGGCGAGCGTCACGATCGCGGCGAGACGAGCGTCGGCGTCGCCGCGCCGCGCGCGCTGCGCGAGCGCCGCGTCGTCCGCTCGCCGCGCGTACGCGAGCCCCGCCTCGGCGAGGAGAGCGAGAGCGCAGGCGGCGTGAGGCAGCCAGCCGCGCGCGCTCATGCCGGAGGGCTCCACGCCTGCGAGAGGAGCGCCACGGTGCCCGGCGCGCCGATCCACCAGAGGGCGATCAGCAGCGCGGCGCCCGCGACGGCGAGCGCGACGCGTCCGCGCGTCGCGAAGACCGCGCGCGGCCCGCTCGCCGCGCCCGCCGCGAGCGCGAGGCAGACCGGCAGCGCCGGCAGGAAGTAGCGCGAGAGGGCGACGAGGAAGCCGGTGGCGACCACGCAACCGACGACCGTCAGGGCGAGCGCGCGGCCTCGCGCCGACGGCAGCGCGGCGGCGCCCGCCGCCGCGAGCAGCAGCAGCGCGACGTGCTCGATCGTGGAGATCGCGATCAGCGGCCGCGCGACGGCAGGCCGCGCGATCGGGCCGGCGTAGTCCTTCAGCGCGAGGGAGCGCAGCAGGAACGAGCGCGGCGCGACGAGGTCTGCCACCTTCTGGATTCCGACCCGCAGGAACCAGCCGGGATGGGCGCGGGCGTAGGCGAGCCCGCGGCGCGCGGTTTCATCGAGCCGGGCGACGGCCTGCTCGATCCCGATCGGGCGCTCCCACTCCGGCTCGTCGGGTGGCGCCACGAGCCACGGTCGCCCGAAGCAGGCGCCCTCCGACGATCGACGACCCTGGACGCCCTTGAGCTCTTCGAGATCCAGCAGCTCGAGATTGCGGTAGTCGCGGTTCAGCCCCTTGAAGCAGTTCTCGCCGAGCGTGAGCCCCGACGCGATCGCCTCGCCGTAGACGTCGGCGTTGCGCAGCGCCCACGGCAGGACGACGACCGCCGCGGCGAGCGGCACGAGCAGCGCCCGCCGGATCGCGGCGAGTGCCCCCTGCCGCCACGCCGCGAACGCGAGCCACGCGGCGCCGGCGACGAGGAGCCAGAGCGCGAGCTCACGCGTGAGCACCGCAAGGCCGAGCAGGAGCCCTGCGCCCGCCGCGCCCCGCAGCGCCGCCCGCTCCGCCGGCTCGTCGGCCGCGCGCACGAGCAGCACGAGCGCCGGCGCGAGGAGCGCGAGGAAGAGCGTCTCGGTGAAGAGGAAGTGGGAGTAGACCGCGAGCGGCACGAAGCCGGCCCAGAGCCACGCGGCGATCCGTCCCGCGCGCGGCGAGAACCAGCTCGACGCCAGCGCCGCCACCGACGCGCCCACGACGCCGTCGGCCGCGCACTGCGCGACCTTCACGGCGAGGAGGCCGTGCTCGCCGAAGAGTCGCAGCGCCGCCGCGATCAGCCACGGGTAGCCCGGCGGCCAGAGGAAGCGCTCCCAGTCGAGGTAGACGCCGAAGCGGTTCCACTCGAGCGCGAGGAAGACGTAGGTCTTCTCGTCGTGCCGCGGATCGGGATTGCCCGAGAGCCAGAGCAGCAGCAGCCGCAGCGCGACGCCGAGCGCGACGACGCCCTGGAGCTCGCGCCGGCTCATGCGCGCCTGGGCTCGCCCAGTCGCCCTGGATGGAAGAGGCCGGCGGGGTCGAGCTCGCGGCGCAGCGCATGGGCGAGCTTCGTCGCCGCGACGTTGCTCGGAAACGCCGGCACGATCGCTCGCGCGGCAGGCGGACCAGCGCGCAGGTGGACGGCGCCGCCCACCGCCGCGATCTCCTTCTGAAGCTGCTCGAGCGCGCGCGCCTGCGGCTCCTGCAGCCGCGCGCCGTTCGCGTCGGCCGCGAGCTCGAGGAAGGCGGTGCCGCGCAGCAGCTCGAGCGCGACCCTCGCCGCACCGACGCGGACGAGCGCCGCGACGACGCCGCGCAGCGCGCTCGGCCGGAAGTGGAGCGAGAGGAGGATCGTCCCGGCGTCCTCGCTGCGCGCGCAGGTCCGTTCGATCGCGAGGAGCTGCCGCGGCCGCGCCGCGCGCTCCGCCGGATCGAGAAGGTCGCTGCGCCAGGCTGCCAGCCGCTTCGAGCCGTCGTGGGCCGCAAGCGTCGCCGCCTGCTCCTCCACCGCGGCGTGCGCGCCCTGGAACCGGACGACGAGCTCGCCGGCGATGTGCCCGTCGGCCATCCCGCCGACGAAGTGGGCGCCGGCCGGCAGGAAGCGCGATTCCGCGAGCGCGTCGGCGCACGCGGCGATCGACTCGGGCTCTTCAGCCTCGGTCGAGGCGACGAGGTCGGCGGCCGGGAGCGGTCGCAGCCGGAGCGTCACCGCCACGACGACGCCGAGCGTCCCGAGCGCGCCGTGGTGCATCTTCATCAGGTCGTAGCCGGCGACGTTCTTGACCACGCGGCCGCCGGACTTCGCGAAGCGGCCGTCGGCGTGGAGGACGCGCAGTCCGAGCAGGTGGTTGCGCAGCGTCCCGTGGCCCGACGCCACGAGGCTCGTCGCGGCGGAGGCGACGAGCCCGCCGATCGTCGCGCGCTCGCGGTCGGGCGGCTCGAAGGCGACCCATTGGCGATGGGGGGCGAGCTCGCGCTGCAGGTCGGCGAGCCGGCGGCCCGCCTCGACGGTCACCACGAAGTCGGCCGGCGAGTGCTCGACGGTGCGTGTGAGCCCGAGCGTCGAGATGGCGAGTTCGGCCCGCGCGAGCGGGTGGCCGAGCCCGAGCGCCGTCCCGCCGCCGACGACGAGCAGCGCGCTCCGCTCGGAGGCCGCCTCGACGACGAGGTCGCGCAGCTCGCGCTCGGAGGCCGGCTGCACGACGCGCTCCGGAGCGGCGGCGCCGAGATCCACGAGCTGTGCCGGCGACCAGCTCGCCGGCGCGGTGACGATGCCGCGTTCCGACAAACGGGCGGCGACGGTCAACGCGTCACTCCCTCGATGGCGACGTCGCGGCGGAACTCAACGCAGGTCCTGGGGCCGGGCAGCACCTTGTCGGGATTGCACAGGCCGAGCGGGTTGAAGACGCGGCGGACCTTCGAGAAGAGGGCGAGGTCGTCCGCGCTGAAGAGGAGCTTCATCGCGTCGCGCTTCTCCGCGCCGATGCCGTGCTCGCCCGAGAGCGAACCGCCCATCTTTATGCAGGCCTCGAGGATCCGCTCGCCGGCGCGGACGACGCGGGCGACCTCGTCGTGGTCGCGGCCGTCGTAGCTGATGTTGGGGTGGAGGTTGCCGTCGCCGGCGTGGAAGACGTTGGAGAGGCGGACGCGCTCCTCGGCCGCGATGGCGCGCACGAGCTTCAGGATCTCCGGCAGCTTCGAGCGCGGCACGACCGCGTCCTGCACGTAGAGGTCGGGCGCGAGGCGGCCGAGTGCCCCGAACGCGCCCTTCCTCCCCTTCCACAACTTCGTGCGCTCCTCGGGCGAGGTCGCCTCGCGCGTCTCGAAGGCGCCGAACTCCTGCCCGATCGCCCGCACGCGGCGCGCGTCGTCGTCGACCTGCGGCGCGAGTCCGTCGAGCTCGACCAGCAGCACGGCGTCGGCGTTCGTCGGGTAGCCGGCCGCGAGGATCGACGCCTCGACCACCTGGATCGTCGTCCGGTCGAGCATCTCGAGAGCGGCCGGCAGGATCCCGTCGGCGACGATGCGGCTCACCATGCGGCACGCCTGCTCGATCTCGGCGAAGGCGAAGAGGAAGGTGCGGATCGCCTGCGCGACCGGCGTGAGGCGGACCGTGAGCTCGGTGGCGATCCCGAAGGTCCCCTCCGAGCCGACGAAGGTGCCGACCAGGTCGACGCCGGGAAACTCGAGCAGCGGCCCGCCGAGCAGGACGACCTCGCCGTCCGGCAGGACGACCGTGAGCCCGATCACGTGGTCGGTCGTCGTGCCGTACTTCGAGGTGTGCGGCCCGCCCGAGTTCTCCGCGACGTTTCCGCCGAGCGTGCAGGCCGTCTGGCTCGAGGGGTCGGGCGCATAGTGCAGCCCGAGCGGCCTCACCGCCTGCGAGAGCTCGACGTTGATCACGCCGCACTGGACGCGCGCGAAGCGGTCGCGCCCGTTCACCTCGAGGATCCGGCGCATCCGCGCCGTCTCGATCACGATCCCCGACTCGCACGGCAGCGCGCCGCCCGAGAGCCCCGTCCCCGCCCCGCGCGGCACGAACGGCGTCCCCGTCCTCGCGCACCACTGCACGACCGCAGCGACCTCCTCGGTCGTCGCCGGCAGCACCACCGCCCGCGGCCGTTGCCGGAAGTGGGTGAGCCCGTCCGACTCGTAAGTCAGCAGCTCCGCCGCGCCCGTGAGGACGTTCTCGCTCCCGACGATCTTCTCGAGCTCGCGCATGGTGGTGCCAGGTCGTGGGCCGCGCGATTGTAGTGAACCGGATTTGCGCCCGGCGCGACTTCGATCGTGAACATGAGCGAGCACGCGACGCCTTCGCCACCGTCGATCGACACGCTGCTCCGCCACGGCGGATGGCTGAGGCGCCTCGCCGCTTCACTGGTCGTCGACGCGGCCTCCGCCGACGACCTCGCGCAGCAGACGCTGCTGCAAGCCCTCGAGCGCCCGCCGCCGCGCGACGACCATCCGCGCGCCTGGCTCGCCGCGGCCGTCCGCAACCTCGCGCGCAAGCTCGGCGCAAGCGACAAGAGCCGTAACGAACGCGAGCGTGCCGCCGCCACGAGCGAGTCGATCGCGCCGACCGACGAGGTCGTCGCGCGTGCCGCAGTGCAGCACGAGGTCTCCTCCGCCGTCCTCGCGCTCCACGAGCCCTACCGGACGGCGCTGCTCCTCCATTTCTTCGACGACCTCCCGCCGCGCGCGATCGCGGCGCGGACCGGCGCGCCGGTCGAGACGGTGAGGACGCGGATCAAGCGCGGCGTCGAGCTCGTGCGCGCGGAGCTCGTGAAGCAAAGAGTCGGCGGCGCGGCGCAGCGCGAGTGGTCGGTGGGGTTGATCGCGCTGCTCGATCGCGGGATGCGGCGTGCCGTGCGGCGCGCGCTGATCACGAAGGCATCGGTCGGGACGGGCTTGGGAGTCGGCGCCACCGGCGCGCTGGGCGTGATGGGAGTGGTCGGGATGTCGACGAAGCTGAAGCTCGCGGCGGCGGCGATCGTCGTTGCAGCCGGGACGTTCGCGGTCGTCAAGCTCCTCGACCGGCCCGCGATGCCGGAACGCGTCGTCGTGTCCGGAGGCGCGCGCGACGCGCTCGTGAGTCCGTCGGGTGAGCCGCCCGAGCCGCCGCTCCTTCCGGCCTCGGTGGAGGTGGTCCGCGTCGCCGAGCCACGCGCGCCGGCGGCAGCCACGGGGGCCGAGGACGCCGCGGCGAAGCTGCCGACCTGCGTGGTCGAGGGGGTCGTGCGCACCGCGCGCGGCGATCCCGCGAGCGGAGCGTCCGTGCTCGTCGCCGTCGTCGAGCACCGGACTCCGTTCGCCTCGCTGATCGACGTGTCGCGCGCCGCCGGATGGGTCCTCGGGCCGCCCGCTCGGGAGGCCGAGTGGTGCCGCGTTGAGGCCGGCGCCGACGGTGGGTTTCGAGTCGACGGGTTGGCGGCGGGGGCGACCGTCGATGTCGCGGCGGTCCATCGCGACGAGGGGCTCGCAGCGCAGGCAGGGCTCGTGCTCGAGCCGACCCGGCTGCCGCTCCATGTCGAGCTGACGCTGGAACGCGGAGTGGTCGTTCACGGCACGGTGCGTGACCGCGATGGCCAGCCGATCGGCGACGCGAAACTCTACGTTTCAGGCGAGCGGGGAGCGGGGACGCGCGGCGAACGGCCGCCGCGAAGCGTGTGGGGCGTCTGCGGGCTGAGCGCCGACGACGACGGCGAGTACCGATCGCCGCCGCTGCCGTTCCCGGTCGTCTCGGTCGAGTGCAGCAAGGAGGGGTTCGTCGCGAGGACGCGCACGGCGGTGAGCGCGGAGGGCGAATTCGAGCTGCGCATCGACTTCGCCCTGGACCCCGAACAACAGGCCACCGATGTCGCTTCCGTCCTGCCGACCGAGCCCGCGCCGGCGCCGCCGGCCGCGAAGAAGGGCTCGCTCGTGCTCGAGGTCGTCGAGGCGGCGAGCGGCGCGCCCGTGGCCGACTTCACGGTCGAGCTGGAGCGGGCCGCACGATGCGTACTCGGCACCGACACCTGGCAGTTCGAATGTCCGAACTCTCCCGACGGACGTTTCACGATTCCTGGCCTCGAACTGGGGAGCTACGAGGTCGCCGTGCACGCGCAAGGTTTCGCGCCGCGGCTCGTGTCGGCGCGCGTCACCGACGATCCGATCACATCGACGGCGCGCGTCGAACTGCGGCGCTTGGCGCTCTCCCTCCGCGGCAGGTTCGTCGACGAATCGAGCCGGCCGGTCGGCGCCGCGGCCGTGGTGCTCTACAGCGTCGACGGGCGCCCCGCGCTGCCGAGCCCCGACTGCCTGCGCAGCACCGACGCGGCCGGTGGCTTCGCCTTCGATGCGCTGCCCGAGGGCGACTACACGAGGCGCCGCGGGATCGACGTCGTGGTCGCTCTGCGGCAGAACGGAGAGCCGTTCGAGGGCGAGTACGTGTTCCGCGTCTGCGACGAGCGAGGGATCCCCGCGATCGACGGGATGCGCCACGGCTCCGGCGGGATCTACTGGGGATCGGATCGAGCGGTCCGCCTCCGCCCCGGCTGGTACACCGTCGAGGTGGTTGCTGCGCGACTTCGCTGCGAGCCCGTGCGCTTCCACGCCGCGCCCGAAACGACGGTCCGGGTCGAGCTGGTGCCCGACCCGGACCGTGAAGGCGATCGCTGAGATGGCGCGACGTCAGGTCGCGCGGATCACTTCGCGCGGACGTACTCGATCCGCATCATCTTGTATTCCTTGCCGTCGGGGCCGGGCTGGTACCACTCGAACGTGTGGTGGTCCTTGTCGGCGATCGTCACGACCTCGCGCGTCGTCATCGGCGTGCCGGACATCGGGTCGACGTAGTTGCGCGAGAACGTGAGGACCTTCCCGCTCGCGTCGGCCGTGCCGGTCGCGATCGGCATCATCATCGTGCCCATCGAATCGACCCAGAAGCCCTGATACTTGCCGCTCGAGTTGTCGAAGCCGGTGATCCCGCCGCCTTGGAACGGCTGGCCGCCCATGTCGCCCTCGAACTTCGACTTCACGAAGCGGCCGTCCCAGATCCACTCGCTGACCTCGGTGCCGTGGCTGACCTGCTCCGGCGCGCCCGGCGCGTTCCACATGTGGACCGTGACGTTGAACGTCCCGACCGTCGGATCGAGGAGCTTGTGCGCCGCGCCCGGCGTCCCGAGCTCCTGCATCCGCTTCATCATCGCCTCCTCGGTCATCGGCGCCGCCGCGGACGCGGCCATCTCTCTCGACGCGGTCCCGCAGGCGGCCGCGAGTGCGAGTGTGGCGAACAGCGTGGTCGTGCGAAGCAAGGTCGTTCCTCCTAGGTCATCCAGGGAATGGGGTCTTGAGGGGGTCTGGGTTCGTGATCGGTCACTTCAGTGTGGCGAGCGCCTGGTCGATGCGCGGCAGGACCGGCGACTCGGCGTTCGCCTTCGCCAGATTCTCGAGATTACGGCGGATGGCGTCGCGATTCGCCTTGGGCCTCCGCAGCCCCTCGAGCGCGTTCTCGAGCGTCTTCTCCGCGTTGAGCTCGCGGGCGAACGCCGCGTCGGCGCGCAGCGCGGCGAGCTTCGCGCTCGCTTCGTCGCCCGCCGGCACGCCGGCGAATAGCTTCCCCACCGTCTCGAGCCGCGTGCGCGCCCGGGCCGGGTAGCCCTGCTCGCGCGACCGCGCGCCGTCGTCGACCAGCCGCTTCACGCCGGCCTCGAGATTCTTCTCGACCGTTTCCGCGGCGGTGCGCAGCACCTCGGCGCTCTTGGAGTCCGAGAGGATCTTCTTCGCGGCCGAGTGCGCCTTCGCGTAGTCGCCCTTCGCGTAGGCCTCGAGCTCCTTGGGCAGGTCGGGAACGAGCGCCACCCAGAACGACTGGAGCAGCAGGTCGATCTGCTTCTCGACCGCGGCCGCCGTCTCAGCGGAGGCGTTGAAGCCGTGCCAGCGCACGATGCCGTCGGCGTCGAGGACGAGCGTCATCGGCGTGCCGTAGCTGCCGTTCAGCCCGCAGGTCTTGACCGACTGCTCGTCCTTGTCGCGCATCACGGAGAAGGTGAAGCGCTTCGACGCGAGCTCCTGGCGGATCTTTTCCTCGTCCGCCATCCACGGGTACTTGTCCTTCTCGAAGGCCGTCGCGACCGCGACGACCGCGACCCGCTCGTCCTTCGCGTAGCGCTCGAAGAGCTTCTGCGCGGCGGGGAGCGAGTTGCTCCAGCAGGTCGGTCAGCCGAGCTGGAACAGGTCGAGGACGACGACGCGCCCGCGCAGGCCGGACGGCGTCCACGCCTGCCCCTGCACCGAGTGCGAGAGGTCGAGCTTCGGCAGCGGCTTGCCGAGCAGCGGACTCGCCTGCGCCGGCGCGAGCGCCAGCGCGGCCACCATCGAGAGCATCGGATTCATCGGGAGAGGACCTCCATCCGGCCGATCGGCGCGGGCGCGCCGCTCACCACCACCAGATTCGTTCGTGCTCGTCCATGAGGAGAGCGACGCGGTTCTTCGGGACGAGCTCGATCTCGGCGATCAGGTCGTCGCGCTTCAGTCCGTAGTGGCCGACGTCCTCCTGCACCGCGAGGATCGCCACGCCCTTCTTCGCGAGCGCGGCGAGGTCCTCGTGCAGCTTCGGCGGCCGCGTCTGCTTCCTGGCGCCGAAGGAGAGGCCGCTCGCGTCCTGGCGCTTCACGGCGTAGTTGACCGCATTGCCGCGCAGCAGGAGGGTCATCTCGGCGCCGGCCCCCTTCAGCGCATGGCTGAACCAGACGACCGTGTCGTCCTGCTCCTCGAGCGTGGCGCGGTAGCCGGTCTCGACGATCGACAGCACCTTCTTCATGTCTTCGCCCCTACTTCGTCGGGATCACGAGGGTGTTCGTCGAGGACTCGACGAACTTCCAGAAGTCGGCGGGGCTGCCGCGACGGACGCCGGGGATCGCCTCGGCCGCGCCGCGCTCGTCGACGCAGAGCCCGCAGTTGACCCAGTCGAGCTTCAGCCCCTTCGCCTCCGCGGCCGCCGCAAGCGCGGCGATCCAATCCTTCGGGTTGGGATGGTCCTCCTGCCCGGCGTCGCAGCCGTGGACGGCGTTGGCGTGCGGCTGCTGCTTCGAGAAGGGCAGGCAGACCGCGCCCTCGTAGGCGAAGACGTTCACGCTGCAGCCCTTGCGGATCGCGGCGTCGACGAGGCGAAGCGCCGTGGTCGAGCGCGGGTTCTCGTAGGGGGCGTCCATGACGAGGAAGGTCAGCGTCGATGCGCTCATGGTCGGCCTCCGTCCTTCAGTGCCACACGATCTTCGAGCCGTCGAGCATGCGCTCGACGACGAGGTCGATCGGCGATGCCTTCGCGCCCGCGGCGAGCGGCGCGATGATCCCGCGCTCGCGCAGCGAGAAGTCGTCGGCGAGGAGCTTCACGCCGCGCGACGCCGCGCGCGCGAGCGCGTCGGGCAGGGCGCCCGGCCGCACCGGCAGGACTCCGTTCTGCACGAGGAAGAGCGAGACGTCGTTGCCGCGCGAGGCGAGCTCGGCGGCGAGCTCGTAGTGGTCGACCACGGCGGTCGACTCCGCCGGCTCGCGCGACTCGATCAGGAGGTAGCGGGCCATGAGCTGCTCCGATTCTTTCCGGGCTCCCGGAAAGGGGAGCCGCGGGGGGCGACATCATCGCCTCGTTGCCCCCGCCGTCGAGGGGGCGTCCTGCGCTCGCGGCGCTTCGGCGAATGGCCGCCTTCGGCCGATAGGGGGGCCGAGGGTCCAGACGCGGTCGCAGGGGTCTCGAAGCGACCGAGAGGAAGAGGATGAGCGCCAGGGCGAGGAGCGGGACGATCGAGGCGAAGGAGTCCGCACGGGGGGCCGCGGCCGCGACTCCCGTCGACCCGATCGAGCCCTTTCCGGAACGGCTCGGCGATTTCCACCTGATCCGCCGCCTGCGCTCCGATCCGTCCGGCGAGCTCTTCCTCGCGCGCCAGGACTCGCTGTCGCGCGACGTGGCGCTCAAGGTCCTGCAGCCCGACCACTTCGAGTCGCGCGAGTCGCTCGAGCAGTTCCGACGCGACGTCGAGGCGGTCGCCCGGCTGAGCCACCCCGGAATCGTGCCGGTCTTCGGCTCGGGCGAGGAGGGGAGCTCGATCTGGGTCTCGCTCGAGGTGGTCGAGGGCTTCACGCTCGCCGAGGTGCTCGACGAGCTGCGCGGCTCGGGGAGCGTGACCAACGGCGGCGGGTTCGCCGCCGCGATCCGCCGCATCGCCGCGCGCGGCTCCGGCCGGGCGCCGGAGGCCGCTTCGCGCGACGCCTTTCCCGACTCGTGGGTCCTCTGCTGCGTCCGGATCGCGCGCGACCTCGCGCTGGCGCTCGACCACGCCCATCGTCGCGCGCTCTTCCATGGCGACGTGAGCCCCGCCAACGTCGTCGTCGACCTGCGCGGCCGCGTGCGCCTGATCGACTTCGGGCTCGCCGTCCCGACGCTGCCCTACGTGGCGCCGGAGCACGCGCGCGACCCGCGGAGCGTGATCGACGCGAGCAGCGACGTCTACTCGCTCGGCGTCACGCTCTACGAGCTGCTGGCGCTCGACCATCCATTCAGCGACGTCGACGATCGGCGCACGCGCGCCCGCGTGCTCGCCGGCGAGCCGCAGCCGCTGCACGATCTCGTCCCCGGGATCCCGTGGGACGTCGAGACGATCTGCATGGCCGCGATGGAGCGCGATCCGACGCGTCGTTACGAGTCGGCCGAGGCGTTCGCGCGCGACCTCGACAACTTCCTCTCGCAGCGGCCGGTCGCCGCGCGCCGTCCCGGGATCGCGTTGCGCGCGCGCCGCTGGTTCGGGCGCAACTCGACGCTCGCGGTCGCGTGCCTCTGCTCCTTCGCGCTCCTCTTCACCGTGCCGGTCGCCGGGCTGCTGCTGGTGAAATCGGAGCGCGACCGGCTCGCCGACGCCAACCGCTTGCTCGAGCGGCGGATCGAGAAGCTCGAGACCGAGCTCGCCCGCCCGCGCGAGCCGTCGAACGGGACGCCGGACGGCAAGTAGCCGGGGCCGCTACGCGGTGCGGCCTGCCCGGGTCGGGGCTTGGAACTGCGCCCGCTCGGTCGAGCCCTCGAGCGCGACGGTCGAGCTCTTCCCGCCGGCGACGACCTGCGCCACGTCGTCGAAGTAGCCGGTGCCGACGAAGGCCTGGTGCTTCACGGCGGAGTAGCCGGCCGTCCGCTCGAGCTCGAACTCGCGCTCCTGGAGCCGCGAGTAGGCGGCCATCCCTTCGTCGCGATAGCCGCGTGCCAGCTCGAACATCGACGTGTTGAGCGCGTGGAACCCGGCGAGCGTCACGAACTGGTACTTGTATCCCATCGCCGCGAGCTCGCGCTGGAAGCGGGCGATCGCGTCGTCGTCGAGGTGCTTCCTCCAGTTGAAGCTCGGCGAGCAGTTGTAGGCGAGCAGCTTGCCCGGGTACTGCGCGTGCACCGACTCGGCGAACTCGCGCGCCTCGTCGAGGTCGGGGTGCGACGTCTCGCACCAGAGGAGGTCGGCGTAGGGGGCGTAGGCGACGGCGCGCGCGGCGGCGCAGCCGAGTCCTCCCTTGATCGTGAAGAAGCCTTCGACCGTGCGCTTGCCGGTGAGGAACGGCCAGTCGCGCTCGTCGACGTCGCTCGTCAGGAGCTTCGCGCTGTCGGCGTCGGTGCGCGCGACCACGAGCGTCGGCACGTCCATCACGTCGGCGGCGAGCCGCGCGGCCACCAGCTTCTGGACGAACTCGCGCACCGGCACGAGAACCTTGCCGCCGAGATGGCCGCACTTCTTCGCCGAGGAGAGCTGGTCCTCGAGGTGGACGCCGGCGGCGCCCGCCTCGATCATCGCCTTCATCAGCTCGAAGACGTTGAGCACGCCGCCGAATCCCGCCTCGGCGTCGGCCACGATCGGGGCGAACCAGTCGATGCCGTCCCTGCCCGCATTCTTGTCCTCGGAATGGTGGATCTGGTCGGCGCGCATCAGGGCGGCGTTGATCCGGCGCACGACGCTCGGGACCGAATTGGCCGGATAGAGCGAGAGGTCGGGGTAGACCTCGCCCGCGAGATTGTTGTCGCCGGCGACCTGCCAGCCGGAGAGGTAGATCGACTCGAGCCCGGCGGCCACCTGCTGGATCGCCTGGTTCCCCGTCAGCGCGCCGAGCGCGTGGACGTAGGGCCGCTCGTGCAGCAGCCGCCAGAGCCGCTCCGCGCCGCGCCGCGCGAGCGTCTGCTCGACGACCACGGAGCCGCGCAGCCGAAGCACGTCGGCCGCCGAGTAGGGGCGCGTCACGCCGGCCCAGCGCGACTCGCTCGCCCATCGCTGCTCGAGCGCGTGGTTCACGTCGTGGCCGTTGTGCTCGGTCGCCATCGGCTTCTCCCGGTTGTCGTGCAGGGGTGTCGAGCGAGCGATCAGTCGAGCCGCTCGTAGGCGGGCAGGGTCAGGAACTCGGGCAGGTCGCGTGCGGAGACGAGCTCGTCATACAGCGCGGCCGCCGGCTCGAAGCGGCTGGCCGCGAAGCGCTCCGGCCCGAGGAGCGCGCGCTGCGCGTCGAGCTCGGCGGCGATCAGTCCGCGGAAGACGTCGAGCGTGATCTCGCGCCCGTCCTCGAGGCGCGCGCCGTGGCGGATCCACTGCCACACCTGCGTGCGGCTGATCTCGGCGGTCGCGGCGTCCTCCATCAGATGGTTCAGCGGGACGCAGCCGATCCCGCGCAGCCACGGCTCGAGGTAGCGCAGCCCGACGCTCACGTTGGTCTCGAGGCCGACGTGGGTGATCGCGCCCTTCGGCGGCTCGAGCAGCTCGCGCGCGCCGACGCGCAGGTCGTCGCGCAGCACGTGGAGCTGGTGCGGCCCTTTCATGCGCGCGTCGAAGACCTTCGCGGCGAGCTCGACGAGGCCGGGGTGGGCGACCCACGTCCCGTCGTGGCCGTCGCCCGCCTCGCGCTCCTTGTCGGCCCGGACCGACTGGAGCGCAGCCTCGTTGCGCTCCGGGTCGTCCTTGATCGGGATCTGCGCCGCCATGCCGCCCATCGCGTGGGCGCCGCGCCGGTGGCAGGTCTGGATCAGGAGCAGCGAATAGGAGCGCAGGAAGCCGCCCGCCATCGTCATCTGTGCGCGGTCGGGCGTGAGCCACTCCTCCCTCGCGCGCAGCTTCTTGATCGCGCTGAAGATGTAGTCCCACCGCCCGCAGTTGAGCCCGGCCGAGTGGTCGCGCAGCTCCCAGAGGATCTCGTGCATCTCGAACGCGGCCGGCAGGGTCTCGATCAGGACGGTCGCGCGCACGCTTCCGCGCGGGATCGACAGCGCTTCCTGCGCGAGGGCGAAGACGTCGTTCCACAGCCTCGCCTCGAGGTGGCTCTCGATCTTCGGCAGGTAGTAGTAGGGGCCGCTGCCGCGAGCGAGGCGGGCGCGGGCGTTGTGGAAGAAGTCGAGGCCGAAGTCGAAGAGCGACGCCGACGCCGGCCGCTCGTCGATCAGCAGGTGCTTCTCCGGCAGGTGCCAGCCGCGCGGCCGCACCATCAGCGTCGCCGTGCGCTCCTTCAGCCGGTAGCGCTTCCCCTCCGCGCTCGTGAACTCGATCGAGCGGCGGCTCGCGTCGCGCAGATTGAGCTGGCCGCGCACGCAGTTCGCCCAGGTCGGCGAGTGGGCGTCCTCGAAGTCGGCCATGAAGACGCGCGCGCCGGAGTTGAGCCCGTTGACGATCGTCTTGCGGTCGACCGGCCCGGTGATCTCGACGCGGCGGTCGAGCAGGTCGCGCGGCGGCGGCGCGACGCGCCAGTCGGTCTCGCGGGTGTGCCGCGTCGCCGCGAGGAAGCCGGGCACGACGCCGGCGTCGAACGCGACCTGGCGCTCGCGGCGGCGCTTGAGCAGCGCGGCGCGCCGGCCGCGGAACTCGCGCTCGAGCCGCGCGACGAACTGCAGCGCCTCGGGAGAGAGGAGCTCGTCGAAGCCCGCCTCGCTCGGGCCGCGCAGTTCGATGCCGTCGAGCGTGGGGGCGCGCATCGGGAGCTCCGCCCGCGAGCCGCGGGTGCACCGTGCTCCCGCGAGGCCGCGACCTCACCGAGTAGCACCCCGGCCGGCGCTTCAAGCGGTCTGCGCGCGCGGCGCGCCCGATCGGGAGGACGTTTCCCGATCAGAGGCAGCAGTTGCACGCCGCCAGGAGCGCGGCGGCCAGCAGCAGCGCCGTCGCTCGAGCGACGCGGGCGACGCGACGAGGGTCGCAGGCAGGACGGCGGTCGGGACGCTGCATGGCGCGCGTTCTTCAGCGGGAGGCGATGGCCGCGCTTCTTACCGAAGCTTGAAGCGCAGCACGAGCCGGTCGTCGCCGTTGGGCCCGAGCGCGAAGTCGGCGCTCGCGTGGCCGTCGTTCGTGAAGACCTGCGCGCGGAAGCGGCCGGGCGCGAGGCCGACGAACTCGAAGTCGCGCTCGCCCTTGTCGAACTGCCGCCAGCCCTCCGGCTCGCCGTTCAACGCCTCCGATTCGCCCGTCGAGCTCTCGGCCACGCGCACCACCGAGAACCAGACCTGCCGGTCGCTCGCCGGGTCGGGGTCGAGCTCGATCCGGCCGGCGCACGGCACGCCGCGGCTCAGCGCGAGGACGAGCGGCTCGCGGCTCGGGAAGTCTCCCTCGGCGCGGCCGCGCCCGCGCTTCTCGTCCTGGCAGACGACGACGTAGCGGCCGGGCCGCGGCAGCTCGATGTGGACGACGCCGTCCTCGCCCGACGCCGCCCACAGGCTCTGGACGAGTCGAAGCTTGTCGGCGGGGCCGTCAGCCGGCTGGAAGCTCACGCCGGTGTCGGTGACCGGCCGCCCCTGGTCGTCGACGAGGCGGACTTCGGCCGCAGTGAGCTCGAGGTCGAGCTCGAGCTCATGGTCCTCGCCGGCTGCCAGCTCGAAGAACTCGTGGTGCACCGGGGGCCCGACGTCCTCTTTCTCGGACCCGCCGGCGCGGCAGACCTGGACGTTGACGAAGCCCGCCGCGATCGGCTCGAGCGTGAAGCGTTCGTTCGCGGCGACGCGGAAGACGCGGCTTCGCTGGTCGTCGGGGACGGCACCGCGGCCGCTCGTGTGGGCGCGCAGCACGAACTTCGCGTCGCGGTCGGTCACGCGGATGACGCCGACGATCCGGCCCGGTCGCGCGGCCGCGGCCGGGTCGAAGTCGATCGTGAGCTCGGCGGTCTTCCCAGCCTCGAGCTTCACATTCCCACGCCGGCTCGTGCCTCCGACGCGCGCCGCCTCCATCACTCCCTGGAGCGCCTGCTGCGGATCGCCGGCGAAGAGCCGCGGCATCAGCTCCCAGCCGTGGTCGCCCGGCGCGAGCCCGGTGATCGTGAAGGTGCCGTCGAGTCCTGGAACGGCGAAGCGCGGCGCCTGGTCGTCGATGGCGCCGCCCTCCATGAGCGTCTCGTTGGTCGGCATCAGCAGGAAGAGGATCGGCTCGGCGAGCGGCCGCCCGCCCTGGTGCACGTAGCCATGGAGCGCCGCGCCCGGTTTGAGCTGGAAGTCGACGCGCGCGGCGCCTTGCGCGAGCGCGGCGACGTCGACCTTCCGCATCTCCGCCGCGAACGCCGGATGGAACGCGCGCAGGCGGATCGTTTGCTCCGGGAGCTCGGGGAATCGCGCCTCGCCGTTCACGTCGGTGCGTCGGACGGAATAGGGCGCGCTCATTCGCTCGTCGGCTCCGGCGCTCACCTCGGCGTACTCGATCGGCTCGTTCGTCTCCTGCGTGACGACGCGGACGGTGAGCTCGTGCGCGGGGGTGAACTCGAGCGTCGTTTCGTGCTTCTCGGCGTCGAGCTCGACGGTGGCGAAGGCGGGCGCGAAACCGGGCGCGCGCCCGATCAGCCGGAAGCGACCCGGCGAGAGGCCCGAGACCTGCAGGTGATCGGCGGCGATCTGCGCGACGCGATCGACCGGGACCTCGCGCGTCGGAACCATCGTGAGGAGCTCGACGTCGAGGTCCTGCTGGATCCAGAGCCTCGCGCCGTCCACGGCGCCGCCGCCCTTGCGCGCGAGCTTCACGTCGAGCGTCACGGCGGCCTCGAGCGTGATTGTCACCGGCGCGCTGCCGTCGACCTTGTCGCGGAAGCACCAGCCGTCGACCGGCGTGCGCCGCGCGGCGAGGACGAACTCGCCGGCGTTCTCCGCGAGATGTTCGAGCGCGAAGCGGCCCTGCTCGTCGGCCTTCGTCGGGAAGGCGATCACCAGGTCGGCGACCGGGATCACGGCGCCGCCGACGATCTCGGCTGCGGGGACCGGATTGCCGGCCGCGTCGACCACCTGGCCGCGGATCGTGAGGCCGCGCGCGAGCACGACGTCGCCCACGTCGCGGTCGCGCTTCCCCGTCGGCGTCGGGCCCTTCCAACCGCCGACGAAGCCGTCGCGGTCGGCCACGAGCGAAGCAAAGCCCTGCGGCACTCCCGCGAGCTCGAACGTCCCGTCGTCCTTCGATCGGGAGGTCGGGAAGGGGAGCTTCGACTCCCACGCCCGAATCGACTCCGGGATCTCGATCAGGTCGGGCGACCCGATGCGCCCGCGGTTGACGTGCATCACGCAGGCGACGCGGCCGAGGTCGGCCACGCCCGGCTGGAAGACGATCGGCGGGAAGAGCGTGGCGCGGACGCGCGCGCCGGGGATCGGCTTCGACTCCTCGTCGACGACGCGGCCGCTCCACGTGACGTACGGCGAGAGCACGACGTCGCCGAGGTCGGCCGTCTCGCCGGAGTTGAGCGTGCGGTCGACAAAGCGAAGGGTGCCGCGCGGCCCGCCGAGGTCGACGCCGATCCCGTGGAACGAGGAGTTGAGCGCCCCTTGCAGCTCGAAGACGCCCTGCTCGTCGCTCACGCCGTCGCCGATCGACAGCGGCGGCGTCGCGAGCGGCTCGGGGCCGAAGGCAGTCTCGAAGTCCCCGAAGAGCCCGCCGAATTCGATCTGGAGGAGCTCGACCTTGAGGCGAGGGATCGGGCGGCCATCCTCCTCGACGAGCCGGCCCTTCACACCCGCGAGCGCCTTGCGGTACGAGGCGGGCATCGGCGCGGAAGGCGGCGGCGGCGGAATCGCCGGAGCGACACGCTCCGCCTCCGATCGCTCGACGGGGGCGCCCGGCGCGGTTTCAGGCGCGAGCGACGGAGTTTCGGCCGCGCCGCGATCGTTCGCCGCGGCTTCGAGCACCGGCTGGTCGACCGTCGCTCCCGGTCCTACCAGGATCCACGCGAGCCAGCCGAGCGCGCCGAGCACGGCGAGCAGCACCAGGCCGAGCGCCGTCTGCTTCATCGGACGGATCCCCTTCAAGAGCGCCGCGGCCGCGACGCGGCGACGGCAAAGCGTACTCCGGCACGGCTCGCCGCGTTCGATTCCCGCGGGGCGCACGCGACTTTGGCGCGCGCGTCCGTCCTTTGCACCAGAATGGCGCTTTCGTCCTCGGGAGAACGAGTCGATGGCCGCGTCCGCTTCGCCCGAGCCGGTGGTCGTGCTCGAGGGGATCACGAAGACGTTCGGGAAGCACGTCGCGGTCGACGACCTCTCGCTCTCGATCCCGCGCGGCTCCGTCTACGGCTTCATCGGGCCCAACGGCGCGGGCAAGACGAGCACGATCCGGATGATCATGCACATCCACCTGCCCGACCGCGGGCGGGTCGAGGTCTTCGGCGCGCCGGCGGGACGCGAGACTTCGCGCCGCGTCGGCTACCTGCCCGAGGAGCGCGGCCTCTACCCGAAGATGAAGGTGCGCGACGTCGTCGCCTACTTCGGCCGCCTCAAGGGCTGCACGCGGCGCGAGCTCGAGCCGCGGATCGACGCGTGGCTCGAGCGGCTCGACCTCAAGCCCTGGAAGCTCCGCAAGTGCCAGGAGCTCAGCAAGGGGATGCAGCAGAAGGTGCAGTTCATCGCCACCGTGATCCACGAGCCGGAGCTCCTGATCCTCGACGAGCCCTTCTCCGGCCTCGATCCGGTCAACGCCGAGACGCTCCAGCACATCATCGAGGAATACCGCGCGAACGGCCGCACGGTGATCTTCTCGACGCACGTCATGGAGCACGCCGAGAAGCTGTGCGACGCCGTCTTCATGATCTGCCGCGGGCGCAAGGTGCTCGACGGGCCGGTCGAGGAGATCCGCGGCCGGTTCCGCGAGGACAAGGTCGAGATCGCGGGCGAGGGCGACGCGTCGGTCTTCGAGGGCGCGAGCGGCGTGCGGTCGGTGCGCGCGCTCGCGGGGCGCGTCGAGCTCGACCTCGAGCCGGGCGCCGATCCGCAGCGCCTCCTCGAGCTCGCGCTGCCGCGCTTCAAGGTCTCGCGCTTCGAGGTGCGCACGCCGAGGCTGCACGACATCTTCGTGAAGATCGCCGGAGGAGAGTGAACGTGATGCTCGGCAAGATCGCCGCCGTCGCGACGCGCGACTTCCTCGCCGTCGTGCGCACGAAGGGTTTCGTGATCGGGCTGTTCTTCATGCCGGGCGTCATCCTGTTGAGCAGCTACCTGCCGAAGCTGCTCGACCGCTTTGCCGAGAGGGGCGAGCGGAAGTTCGCGGTCGCCGATTTCACCGGCGAGCTGGCCTCCGGCCTGCCGGAGACCGTCGCGAAGAAGAACGCCGAGCCGGGCCGCAAGCTGACGATCGCGCTCGAGCTCGTCGACGTCGCGTCGCGGGACGCCGAGCCGGGAGCGTTCGCGCCCGCGTGCGACGTGATCCGGGCCGAACTCGAGGGACGCGTGCGCCGCGGCGAGCTCTTCGGGTACGTCGTCGTCGGCCCGCGCGCGCTCGAGATCCCGCCGCCCGAGGGAGGCGACCAGGAGCCGGAGTCCGACGAGGCGAAGGTCGTCTACGGCGCGAAGTCGCTCACGGTCGGCGAACTCAAGCAGGACGTGCGCGACGTGTTCAGCGAGCTGATTCGAGGCGCCCGGCTGGCGAGCGTGGGGGTCGACCGGAGCCTCGTCGGCCGCATCGACCGGCGCGTCGAGCTCGACGAGTTCGTCGTGCGCAAGGAGGCGAGCGAGAAGTCGAGCGGCGCGCAGGAGGCGCTGATCCCGATGGGGCTCGTGATCCTCCTGCTGATGGGCGTCATGCAGTCGGCCGGCCTCCTGCTCACTTCGACGATCGAGGAGAAGAGCAACCGCGTGGTCGAGGTGCTGATGTCGTCGGTGTCGCCGTTCGAGCTGCTCGCCGGCAAGGTCTTCGGGGCGTGGCTCGTCGGACTCGTGATGCTCCTCGCGTGGGGCGGGGCCGGCCTCTACACGGCCAACGAGTTCCACGTGCTGAGCGCCGGCATGGCGAGCCCGGGAAACCTCGCCTGGTTCATCTACTTCTTCCTGACCGGCTACCTGCTCTTTGCCAGCCTCTACGTCTCGATCGGCGCGATGTGCAGCTCGATCCAGGACGCGCAGAACATGATGCTGCCGGTCATCCTTCTCATCATGATCCCGATGTTCTCGCTCGCCTTCGTGCTCAATCACCCCGACAGCGGACTCGCCGTCGCCTTGACGTGGTTCCCCTTCTCGGCGCCATTCATGAGCGTGCTGCGCCTGACGCTGTCGCCGCCGGCGCCGCAGTGGCAGATCGTGCTCGCGGCCGCGTCGGTGGCCGTCGGCTCGCTCGTCCTGATGTGGCTCGGCGGCAAGGTCTTCCGCACCGCGATCCTGATGACCGGCAAGCCGCCGAAACCCTCCGACGTCTGGCGGATGCTGCGAGAGGCGTGACCCGGAACGGACAGCGATGACCGCTGCAACCCTCCTCTTCGCCGCGGCCTGTCGCATCGCGTCGGGCGGCGACTCAGCCTGCGAGAAGGACGTCGCCTTCGCTCTCGACGCGCTGGCGAAGAAGTGCGGGCCGCTGATCGAGCTCAAGAAGATCGACTGGACGTCGGTTGCCGCCGAGATGACCGACGAGGCGAAGGCGGCGAGCGACGACTCCGACCACCGGCTCGTGCTCTGCCGCCTGATCGCGCGGCTGAAGGACGGCCACGCGGAGGTGCGCCCCGCCGAGAGGGCGAAGGGCATCCTGCTTCCCGAGCGCTACCGCGTCGAGCTCGGCGGCCCCGGCCTCTTCCTTTGCCGCGTCGGACCGAAGCTCGTCGTCAAGAACGCCTGGAAGAGCGCCGGCGACGCCGGCATCAGGCCGGGCATGGAGCTCGTGAAGGTCGACGGCCGGCCGGCGATGGAGTGGATGGAACGGCGCGTCGCCGAGATCAGCGACCTCGAGAGCTTCTCGACCGACCAGCAGGCGTGGTTCTTCGCCTGCCATCAGGGGCTCGCGCTGAAGAAGGGGACGCGGCTCGAGCTCGAGCTCAAGGACCTGAAAGGCAGGAAGCTGACGCGCAGCGCCACCTGCGACGACGCCAACCAGGTCCCGCAGGGGCCGGCATTCTTCCCCGAGAAGCTCGAGGCGACGAAGGACCTGAAGTTCGGCCGGACCGCCGGCGGGTTCGGCTACGTGCACGTGCGCCGCAGTCCGGAGGATCTGCCCGAGCAGATCGACGTCGCGCTCCAGGAGCTCGCGCCGCTCTCGAAGGTGCCGGGGCTGATCCTCGATTTCCGCGGCAACTCGGGCGGCGGCTTCGACCACGACGCGCTCTTCGGCCGCTTCGTGCCGGCCGGCAGATCCTTGAGATTCGGCAGGAGTTACGCGAGCGCCGGCAGGTCCCCCTACGGCGGGCCGATCGTCGTCCTCGTCGACGCGACGGTGCGCAGCGCGGGCGAGACCGGGTCGGGCATCTTCAAGGAGGACGGCCGCGCCTACATGATCGGCGAGAGCGCCACCGCCGGCATGGCGTCGCAGAAGGATCTCGTCGAGCTGCCGAGCGGCCTCTTCTCGCTCTACGTCTCCGTCGGCTCGAACAAAGGGCGCTTCAACGGCGGCAAGGGGATCGAGGGGATCGGGGTCGTGCCGCACGAGATCGTCGCCTTCGACCCGAAGGACCTCGACCGCGGAGTCGACACGCTGATCGCGCGCGCCGAGGCGCTGCTCAAGAAGTTCCCGGCCGACAAGGTCCCCTACGATCCGAAGGCGTTCGGCTGGAAGTGACGCGGCGGGCGCCGCGGAGCTCACGAGCGCGACGTCACGAAAAAGTGACCCTTTGCGCAGCACGGCCGGCATGCGACGCGTCTTCGCCGCAGCGACGCGATCCGACGTCGGCACCGGCGTTGCCAACGCGCGCCGCCGCGAGAGCAGGGTCGACGCGCGGCACCCACGAATGCCCCCGCCGGGACCGCGCGTCGATCCGGCTCCGTCGAGTCAGCGCTCGCCGGCGAAGACGAGGACGTTGAGCCAGATCGCGGCCGCGAGCAGCACGACGATCTGCGCGACGAGTCCGCCGCTCGCCCGCAGCGTCCTGAGCGAGAAGGTCCGCAGGAGCAGGACGCCGGCGTAGCTCTTGGCGATGCGGATCAACGCCCGGTCGCGCTCGCTCGTCTCGCCGCCCGGGCGCGCCAGGTCGCGCAGCCAGAGCAGCCGGGCCACGATCCAGTGCACGAGCATCGCGCCGAAGACCATCCCGAGCAGATAGCGGAACGAGACGTAGGGCTCGACGTGGGCGGCGAGCCACTCGATCAACGCGCGCATCAACTCGCTCCGCCCCCTCCGCCAATGTGGCGCTTGAGCAGCAGGTAGCCGAGCGAGACGGCCGCCATGAGCACCACGAAGAGGAGCGTCCAGCGCAGCGCGACCAGCTTCCAGTAGAGCTCTCGCTGCAGACGCGCCTCGAGCATCTTCTCGACGTCGGCGAGCTTGTCGTCGATCCGCTTCTCGATCACGTCGAGGAAGAGCTGCGCCTCGAGCTTCGCCTTCTGGATCGTCTCCTCGGCAAGCCCGCCCGCGAGAGCCTTCGCCTCGTCGAGCTTCTGCTTGACGAAGGCGTCCACTTCCTCCTTCGCCGCCTTCCCCGCCTCCGACTTCAGCAGCGCCTTCGGGTCCCGAAACAGGTCGAGCCCCTCCTTCATCTTTCTCAGCCCGTCGAGCAGGCCCATGTTTCACTCACCATCGGCAGTCCGGCCGGGCGCGCCGACCGGTCAGCTACGACGTACCAGCCTGCTTTTTCGGAGCGCCGGTGTCCCGGCCGGCGCGCCGACCGGTCAGATGCGAGGAGAGCGACCCCGAAGTCTGGCTCCGAAAGGAGCCAACGAGGGTCGCTCGACGAAGCAGATGGCCGGTCGCCGCGCCCGGCCGAAAGTGGCGAGGGTGATGGGACTTGAACCCACGACCTCTAGCGTGACAGGCTAGCGCTCTAAACCAGCTGAGCTACACCCCCGGCTCGAAAGCGGGCGCGGAAGATAGTGCGCCGCCGCGCCGCGCGCAACCGGCTCTCGACCGCCTCTACAATGCCGGACCGCATCGCCGGCCCGCATCCTCGAGGAGTTCCCGTGCCCGCGACCCGTCGTTCGAATCCGCCGTCGCGCAAGGTCGTCTTCATCACGCGGCGCGTGGAGTTCGCGGCCGCGCACCGCCTCCGCAATCCGCGGCTCACCGACAAGGCGAACGCCCGCCTCTACGGGCTCTGCGCCCACAAAGGCGGCCACGGCCACAACTACGTCCTCGAGGTCACGCTGCGCGGCGAGGTCGATCCGACAACCGGCATGCTCGTCGACCTCAAGCGGCTCAAGTCGCTGATCGAGCGCGAGATCGTGCGCAAGTGCGACCATCGCAACCTGAACCTCGATCCCGACTTCCTCCAGGGCGTGATCCCGACGGCCGAGAACGTGGCCGTCGGCTGCTGGGAGGTGCTCGAGCGCAAGCTGCTCCACGGCCTGCTCCATCGAGTCCGACTCTTCGAGTCGCCGCGCAACTTCGTCGACTACTACGGGCCGCACGGCAACGGCCGGGTGCGATGACGGCGGCTCCGCCGTCGCTCTTCGTGACCGGCGGCGGCCGCGCGCTCGCCGCCGTCGGCGACGTGACGCGCGAGGAGGAGGTCGAGCGGGCGGTCCGCCGCGCCGAGGAGCGCTTCGGCGGGATCGACGTGCTCGTCAACAACGCCGGCCTCTTCAAGGTGCGGCCGCTGGTCGAGTTCGACACGGCGACCTGGCGCCAGCCGATCGACACGAACCTCGCCGGCGCCTTCTTCGCGACGCGAGCGGTCGTTCGCGGCATGGTCGCGCGCCGGCGCGACGGGTCGACATCGGCCGGTCGCCTCCGCGCGATCGTGAACGTCTCGTCCGAGGCGGGCAGGAAAGGGTTCGTCGGCTCGACCGCGTACTGCGCGAGCAAGTTCGGCCTCGTGGGATTCGGCGAGGCGCGGCGCGAGGAGCTGCGGCCCCACGCGATCCGCGTGATCAACGTGCTGCCCGGGCAGGTCGACACGCGGGCGTGGGAAGGCTGCGGCCTCAACCTCGAGGCGCTCGGGATCCGGCGCGATCGGATGATGCGGCCCGACGACGTGGCCGAGGCGATCGCGCGCGCCGTCCTCGCTGAAGGGCGCGCCGTCGCCGAAGAGATCGCGCTCCGGCCGCTGTGAAACGGCGCTCGTCCGCCCTCGCGCTCTCGTTCGCCCTCGCCGGCTGCGCGCCGCGCGGCGGGGAGGAGGGCGGCGATCGGCCGATCGTCCGGCTGCTCGACCTCGCGTCGTGGCGGCGCGACGGCCGGCCGCTCGCGGCGAGCGAGATCGGCGCGATCGAGGTCTGCGGAGACGTGAGGCGCGCCATCGCGGCCGACGACGGCGCGCTCCTCGAGTGCGACCTCGAGCTGCCAGCGGCCCCGAGCTGGCTCGACGTCGAGGCGGCGGCGATCCCGCTCGAAGGCGAGTCGGCGCCGCCGCCCGCGGCGCGCCTCACCGTCCGCTGCAAGGCCGGCGCGCGCGAGACGACGCTCTACGACGGATTCCCGAGCTCCGGCACGCCGCCGACCGCCTTCGGGTTCGGGAGCGCGCGAATCGAGATCGTCGAGCTCGACAAGTCGCTCGGGCGTCGGGCGACGCTCACCTTCCGCGTGGCGAGCGCCGACGCGTCGAGGCCGCGCAAGGTCGCGCTCGCCCACCCGCGCATCTCGCCGCGCGCGACGGCGTCGGATCGGCCGCACGTCGAGCTCGACCTCTTCTGCCGGGGACCCGACCACGCCGAGCTCCTCGCGCCGGACGCCGCGCAGCGATGGCCCTCGTTCCGGCGTTTCATGAACGAGGGCGCGCGCTGGGTCGAGCCGGCGCCGGAGGCGGCGCTCGCCGACGCTTCGTCGTTCGAGATCGAAGGCTTCGGGCCTCTCGAAGAGCTCCAAGGAGAAAAGCTCGAAGGAGTGGCGCGGCCGGCCGTCGACCTCCGTCCGTTCGACTCGATCGCGCGCACCGATCCCTGGCTCTTCCGCGCCGACGATCCCTTCGTCGTCGCCCACAAGGCATGGGACCCGACGCTGCTGCGCGACCGCTTCCGCGCGCTCGGCGAGCACGCCCTCTTCCGCGAGCTCGCCCGCCCGCGGCGCGCGGCGCTCCACGCGGTCGTCGCGACGCGCGCGACGGCGAGCGAGCTCGACCTGGCGCTCGGCCGCCTGGTCGCCCACCTGCGCGCGAACGAGCTGTGGGACGACGCCGCGCTCACGATCGGCGTGGTCCGCGGCGAGCCGCCGACGCCGACGGGCGCGTGGGTGCGACGGCGGGCCGAGCATCCTTGATCGTTGGGACCTGTCTCCTGTCGAAGGATCGGAATATCATTCCGCGCCCGCGGACAGCCGGCCGAGCCCGAGGTAACGAGGCTCCGTCGGAACGCCGCGCCCGCGGTGACCTCCCCGATCCGACTCCGGCTGCGCCGACAGCCCTTCCGCGAGAGGCACTCTCTTGATCGTCGCACCGGCCGCTTGCGGAGCGCCGCTCTTCGCGTCGCTTCTCGCGCTCGTTCCGTTGCAGGAGCGCACGGCGCCCGCGGAGAGCCAGGCGAAGGCCGGCGACGCCGAGGGCTCCAAGCGCAAGAGCGCGGGCGAACGCTCCGGTCCGTGGGCGCTCCCCGGCTGGCCGGAGATCCGGTTCAAGGACGTGGCGAAGTCGGCGGGGATCGACTGCACCAATCTCTCCGGCCAGATCGACAAGCCGCGGCTCATCGACACGCTCGGCTGCGGCATGTGCTGGTTCGACTACGACGGCGACGGCTGGCTCGACCTCTTCATCCCGAACGGGAGCACGCTCGAGGCGGTGCTCGGGCTGAAGGTGAAGGTGACCCAGCCGGACGGGAGCGTGACCGAGGAGACGCCGCACAACGACGTCTCCGACCGGCTCTACCGAAACCGGGGCGACGGCACCTTCGAGGACGTGACCGAGAAGGCGGGGCTCAAGGACGACCGGTGGGGCGTGGGGGTCGCGGCCGGCGACTACGACAACGACGGCGACGAGGACCTCTACGTCTGCAACATCGGATGCAACTTCCTCTACCGAAACAACGGCGACGGCACCTTCACCGACGTCGCGGCGGAAGCGGGCGTCGACTTCGAAGGGGTGACGCCCGGCGCGGGGTGGGGCGACATCGACGGCGACGGCGACCTCGACCTCTACGTCTCCTGCTACCTCGAGTACCAGAAGAAGAAGCCTTGGCCGCCGTTCGCCAAGACGATGCGCGGCATGCGCGTGATGCAGGGGCCGCAGGGGCTCGTCGGCGGGACCGACAAGCTCTTCCGCAACGAGGGCGACGGGAAGTTCACCGACGTGACGGCGGAGGCGGGGCTGCGCACCGCGGAGCGCGAGTACGGCTTCACGATCCAGATGGTCGACCTCAACGAGGACGACCTCGTCGACATCTTCGTCGCCAACGACATGACGCCGAACCACCACTACCGCCAGGTCAAGCCGTGCAAGTTCACGCCGTGCGGCTCGATCAGCGGCCTCTCGGTCGACCACGACGGCACCGAGAAGGCGTGCATGGGCGTCGCGCTCGCCGACCTGAACGACGACCAGATCCCCGACTTCTTCATCACCAACTTCTCGGCGCAGACCAACGACCTCTACCTGTCGCAGGGCGAGAACAGCTGGAACGAGAACCCCAACCCGACCGAGAAGGTCCGCACGGCGATGCCCTTCGTCGGATGGGGCACCGGCTTCTTCGACCTCGATCTCGACGGCGACGAGGACCTGATCGCCTTCAACGGCCACGTCTTCCCGCAGGTCGACAGCGAGCGGCCGCGCGTCCAGGACTACCGGCAGTACCCGCTGCTCTACCGGCGCGACGGCCCGCTCAAGTTCTCCGACGCCGCGACCACCCCGGGCGCCGACTTCTACGCCGAGCGCTCCTGCCGCGGCGCGGGCTTCGCCGACTACGACGAGGACGGCGACGTCGACGTCGCGCTCTTCGAGATCGATCGGCCGGCGCTGCTGCTGCGAAACGAGACCGACGCCAAGGGGCACCACGTGAAGGTGTTGCTGCTCGGCACGACGATCAACCGCGACGCCTACGGCTCGCGAATCGTCCTCGAGGCGGAGGGGCGGCGCCAGACGCGCTGGGTGCTCGGCCAGGGCTCGTTCATCAGCCAGAACGACCGGCGCGCCCACTTCGGCCTCGGCCTCGCCGGCAAGGTCGACCGGATCACGGTGCGCTGGACCGGCGGCAAGGAAGAGGTGATCGAGGGGCCGAAGGGGCCGGACGGGAAGCCCGCGCCGCTCGCCGTCGATCGCACGTTCGTCGTGAAGGAAGGGATGGGGCTCGTCGGCGAGCTCCCGGCCGGCCAGGTCTGGACGCGCGCGATGACCGCCGCGCTCGCCGCGGCGCCGGCGGCGGGCGGCGCGGCGGCGCGCTGAGCCGGCTCCTCGTGCCACGGCCGCTCGCGCCATGAGCGTCGGCCTGCTCGGCTGCGTCGCGGCGCTCTGCGCGCCGCTCATCGCGTCGCAGGGGAAGCCGGCGCGCGAGCGGCCGCGACCCGCGGAATCGGAAGGCTGGCTGCTCCCCGGCTGGCCGACCATCCGCTTCAAGGAGGTCGCGCAGGCGTCGGGCATCGACTACGTCAACCGTTCCGGTGATCCCGAGAAGGGGCGGTTCATCGACAGCGTCGGCTGCGGCATGGGCTGGTTCGACTACGACGGCGACGGCTGGCTCGACCTCTTCATCCCCAACTGCAGCACGATCGAGGCGGTGCTCGGCCGCGCGAAGAACGACGCCTCCGACCGCCTCTACCGCAACAAGGGCGACGGCACCTTCGAGGACGTGACCGAGAAGGCGGGACTCAAGGACGACCGCTGGGGGATGGGCGTCGCGGTCGCCGACTACGACAACGACGGCGACGAGGACCTCTACGTCTGCAACTTCGGCCCGAACTTCCTCTACCGGAACAACGGCGACGGCACCTTCACCGACGTCGCGTCCGAAGCGGGGGTCGCGTTCGACGGCATGACGCCCGGTGCCGGGTGGGGCGACTTCGACGGCGACGGCGACCTCGACCTCTACGTCTCGGCCTATGCCGAGTTCGACCCGAAGCACCCGTGGGCCCCGTTCGCCCGCAGGCTGCGCGGCATGAAGGTCGCGCTCGGTCCGATCGGGCTGCGTGGCTCCTCCGACCGGCTCTTCCGCAACGAAGGGGACGGCCGTTTCACCGACGTCTCGATCGAGGCGGGTCTGCGGACCGATGAGACCGAGTTCGGGCTCACCGTCGTCTGCGCCGACTTCGACGGCGACGCGCTCATCGACGCCTTCGTCGCCGACGACATGACGCCCAACCACTACTACCGGCAGACGCGGCCGCTCCATTTCAAGGCGGCGGGCGCCGAGAGCGGGCTGGCGTTCGACCGCAACGGCGACTCGCAGGCGTGCATGGGCATCGCCGTGGCCGACCTGAACGACGACCTGCTCCCCGACCTCTTCGTCACCAACTTCTCGGCGCAGATGAACGCGCTCTACCTCTCTCAGGGCCACGGGATCTGGACCGACACGCCGCAGCCCATCGAGAAGGCGCGCAGCGCGCTGCCCTACGTCGGATGGGGGACGGCGTTCTTCGACTTCGACCGCGACGGCGACGAGGACCTCGTCGCCTTCAACGGCCACGTCTATCCGCAGCTCGACGCCGAGCGGCCGCACGTCCACGACTACCGCCAGCTCCCGCTGCTCTACCGCCGCGACGGGCCGCTTCAGTTCGAGGACGCCGCCGGCGCCGCGGGCGAGGACTTCTACGCCGGCCACTGCTGCCGCGGAGCCGCCTTCGCCGACTACGACGAGGACGGCGACGTCGACATCGCCCTCTTCGAGCTCGACCGTCCCGCGATGGTGCTGCGCAACGACACGGGACCGAAGGGCCACTTCCTGCGCGTGCAGCTCCTCGGCACGACGATCAATCGCGACGCCTACGGCTCGCGGATCGTGGTCGAGGCGGGCGGCCGGCGCCATGCGCGCTGGGTGCTCGGCCAGGGCTCCTACCTCAGCCAGAACGACCCGCGCGCGCACGTCGGGCTCGGGCTCGTCGACAAGGTCGACCGGATCACCGTGCGATGGACCGGCGGCAAGGAGGAGGTGATCGAGCCGGCGCTCGACGCTTCCGGCCATCCGATCCCGATCGGCGTCGATCGCACCATCGTCATCAAGGAAGGAATGGGGAAGGTCGGCGAGCTCGAGGCCGGCCGCGTCTGGACGCGAGCGATGACCGCGGCGCTCGAGAAGGGCGAGAAGCGGTAGTCAGGCGCGCCGCAGCAGCGTCGGTCCGACGACCAGGACGGTCGGCGCCGGCGCGCGTGCCTCGAACGCGAGCTCGAGCCGGCGCGCTCCGTCGAGCGCGACCTCGAACTCGCGGCGCCCGCCGGGCGCGAGCGAGCCGACGTCGACTCGCTGCGCCTGCTTCCCGTCGAGGACGACGACGACGCTCGCGGGCGCGGGCCGCTTCGGGGAGTCGTTCGGACCGAAGGGTTCGGTCATCACCGCCGCCGCGAGCCGCGCGTAGCCGCGCGGGAGCTCGTACTCGACCGTCTCGCCGGCGCGCATCGAGAAGCCGCGCGCGTACTCGCCCGACTCGAGCGCAGCCGTGCACCACTCGTCGGGACGAGCGCGTTGCGCCGAGGCGGGCTCGAGCTCGGTGAGCCAGACGCCGTCCGGCTCGGGCTCGGCGTGGAAGTCCCAGTGGAAGGAGCCGATCGGCGCGTCGCCGGCCACGGTGAACGCGAGCTGGAAGCTCTCGCGGCCGGCCATCAGGTCGGAGGCGATCCGGAACTCGTCGCGCGACCACTTCGACGAATCGCGGCGGTCGCCGAGCCGCCACGGCCCGAGGTCGAGGTCGTCGAGATCGACGCGCAGCAGGGCGCCGCGATCCTCGGGCGCCGTGAGCCGCGCGACGACGAGCTGGAAGCCGCGAAGCGGCGCCCCGTCGACGCGCGCACGCAGCTCGAAGCTCTCGCGTCCGCGCACGAGCCGGCCGACGCGGAGCTCGCCGGTCACGCCGCGCGCGACGAACCGCTCGCCGCCTTGCGCCTCGTGCCGGAACGCCGCGGCGTGGTTGGCGCGGGCCGGCTCGAGCAGCGCGGGATGGAGGTGGCCCGCACGCTCGGAGGTCGTCCGCCGTTTCCCGTCGCGGCCGATCGAGCGGGCCAGGTCGCCGTCGCGGCTCTCGCGCGAGGCGGCCGCGCGGGCGAGCGCCTCGTCGATCGAACGCTCGAGGTCGCTGGCGGCCGTCGCGGCCGTCGTGCTCGCGGCGAGCCCCGCGATCAGCTCCTCGAGCCGTGCCGCCGCGGCCGCGGCGAAGTGGAGCAGCCGTCCGCGCCCGCGCGGCGCGTGGAGCGCGACGCGCGTCGACTCGAGATCGAGCTCGACCGGCGGCGCGCCGCCCGTCAGCTCGTCGAGAGCGGCCGGCAGCGGCCGGTCGTCGCTCGCGGCGCAGAGGAGCGTCGCTCCGGCGTGGCGCGACGCGGCGAGGCGCGCGAGCTCGTCGCGCTCGGCATCGCTCGCCGCGCCGCGGCCGCGCCAGGTCACGACGCACCGTCGCGGCGAGAGCGTCCGGACCTTGAGCGCGAGCGGCTGCGCGTCGTCGACCTCGTCCATCGGGTCGATCGTAGCCCTCGTCCGCGGACCGCTCGGTGCGACGCCCGAGGGGATCGTGGGCTCGTTACCATCCGCCGCCCTTCGTGCTTCACGCGGGCAAGGGTCCAGCTCGGCGGGGGCGCCGTCTGGGAGGAGGTCTCATGGTCGCGCTCGCCGTCGTCACAATTGCTGCCGCCGCCTCGTTCGCCGTCTCGCCGCCTCCGCCGCCGCCACCAATGATCGTTCAGGAGCACGCGCCCGATTCGAAGCGGAAGGTCCGCGAGCTCCTGCAGCAGGCCGCCGGCGCCGTGGAATCGGGGAACCCGTCGGAGGCGGAGACGCTGCTGCGGGCCGCGCTCGATCTCGACGCGGGCGACGCCGCCGCGACGCTCGCGCTCGGGAAGCTGCTCTGCGAGAACGACGGCGGAGCGGAGGGGCTGGCGCTGCTCTATCACGCGGTCGAGCTCGAACCGAAGAGCGGCGAGGCGACGGTCGCGCTCGTCGACGAGCTGCTCGCGCTGCGCGACGCCTGCTTCGCGGAGGGCGACGCGAGCAACGCCGACGCGAACCTCGCGCGCGCGCACGACGCGCTCGATCGCGCCGCGAAGCAGGGTGCGCCCCCTACTTCCGCGCTCGAGCTGCGCCGCGTCCGGGTGCTGACCCGCAGCGACTGCGGCGGCGGCGAGGCGTTCGAGCGCGCGAAGAAGCTCGTGGCCGCCGATGCAGAGGACCAGGAGCTCCAGGTCGCGCTCGTCGAGGCCGCATCCGCGGCGAAGGCGTTCGACGACGCGCTCGCGTTCTACGCGGCGACCGAGATGGAGCCGTGGATCCAGTCGTGGTTCACGGCGGCGGTGAAGGAGGCGCGCGCCCACTACGCCTTCAACCACTACGAGAACGACGAGCAGGCGGTCAACGACTACCTTGCCGCTGGCGCCTTGTTCCTCGAATCGGCGCGGCTCCACCCCGAGGTGTTCGACGCCGCCAGCGAGCGGGCGAGCTTCGAGCGCTCGTGGGCCGGCTGGGTCCGCTTCCTGCGCCAGCAGCGCGCCGAGGAGGCGTGGGAGCTCTTCGTCGCGGCATGGGGGCGCGACTCCGGCAACGCGAGCGCGATCGAGGGGATGTCGTGGATCTGCCAGCGCCTCTACGAGGCGGGCGAGCTCGAGAAGACGCGCGAGTACGCGCGCCAGGCCTGTGTCATCGCGCCCGAGCGCTCCGACTTCTGGAACAACTACGGGCTCGTCTGTCGCGACACAGGCCAGTTCGAGGAGAGCTTCCGCGCCTACCGCCGCGCCATGGCGCTCTCGCCCGACGACGGCCGCATCGTGAACGACTGCGCGCTGATCCTCCTCTATCACCTCCACCGCGACCTCGACCTCTGCGAGCGCTGGTTCATCCGCGCCGAGGACCTCGCGCGCGCCAAGCTCGAGCAGGCGAAACGCGACCAGGACGAAGGCCAGATCACCGAGCAGCGCGGCGTCGTCGGCGACGCGCTCGCCAATCTCGCCCGCCTCTTCGCCGAGCAGGGCCGCATGCAGGAGTCGGCCCAGGAATGGAGCGAGCTGCGCGACCTCGACCCCGGCCGGCCGGAGCTGCCGGAGAATGGGGGGCAGGGCAATGTTCCGGGCGCAGCTAACCCGCCGCCGCCTCCGCCGAATCGTTGACGTTCTGCACCCGCCGGGCTACTCCATCGCCTTGTGATCGTAGGAATGGTGAAGACCATGCGATCCACCGTCCTGCTGCTTGGCTTCGTGGTCGCTTTCTCGCCGATCTGCCTGGCGCAGGAACTCATCTGGAAGAAGGATGGCGCACAGGACCAGGAGCAGGTGGGTGCTTCGCTCGCAATTCTCCCCGACCTTGATGCGGACGGACTGCAGGAACTCCTGATCGGAGCACCCGGCCATACGTGCGTTGGCTGGGCAGAAGGCATTGCGAGGGTCTTCTTCGACGACGGCCGGAAGGATTCGCAGGTACTGCGGAGAGGAGTCGCCTGAGTACTTGGGTTCGGCAGTGGCCACGCTCGGCGATGTCGACAAGGATGGCGTCGACGACTACGCGGTCGGCAGTTCGCGTTGGTCAGACCGGGGACGTGTGATCGTCTTCTCGGGAGCTACGGGTGCCACGCTTCTCGAGATCCTCGGCATCGAATACGCCGACGACGGACTGGGAACCTCGGTGGCCGGGCTTTCGGACCTGGACGGCGACGGGTATCCGGAGATCCTCATCGGCGCCCCGTACTTTTCTTTTCCAGTTATTGGGGCGGCGATCGTCTATTCCACCAAGGATGGGTCCGAGCTTCGATTGCACTCAGGAAGATGCTGCTACACCTACTTCGGTGTGAACGTTGCCGCACTGAAAGACGTGGACGGCGACGGCGTGAACGACTACGCCGTTCACGCCCAAGAAGACACCAGCACGGCGAGAAATGCGGGACGGGTCTACGTCTACTCCGGCGCCACGGGGGCAGAGCTCTGGAGCGTCTTCGGGATCGGCAGCTACGACGACCTGGGAAGGTCCCTCTCCAACGGCGGCGACATCGATGGCGACGGCTACTCCGACGTGATCTGCGGCGGCCTCGGCGGTTCAAGCGGAGGTGGACACTTCGACGGCTACTCCGGGAAGACTGGAGCCCTGCTCTTTCGCATCGACGCCATCGAGGCGATGGAACAGTTCGGAAGCTCCTGCGACATGGTCGGCGACGCCGACGGCGACGGCGTCGGTGACTACCTCGTCGGCGCAATCAGCAACACGCACGACGGCAGGGGCTACTCTGGACGGGCGACGCTCTACTCGGGCAGGACGCTCCGACCGCTCTACACTTTCTATCCCGGATACCGGAACGCGGGGTTCGGATACGTGGTCCGCGGCGGCTCGGACTTCAATCGCGACGGGATCGACGACTTCGTGATCTCGGGGCCCTACGTTGGTTTGTACCCGGGGCCGATCGGCGGCCGCGTCTCGATCTTCGCCGGCAACGATCTCTACCTTCAGGCCGACAAGGCCGACGCCGTGCCCGGCGACTCCGTCACCTTCGACACGCGCGGCGGCGTCCCCGGATCGTTCGCCGAGCTCGTCTTGGTCGACATCAGCGGCACACCGATGTTCGAGCCGCTCGACTTCGGTTTCCTCGACGTCAACGGCGAGCTCTCCTCGACCCTCGGCGTCCCCGACGAAGCCACCGGCCTCGACTTCACCTTCATCAGCTACGCCGTGAAGCTCACCCACAAGCCCAAGTGGAACGACTCGAGCACCGTGGTCGTCGCCGTGCAGTGATCCCTCGGGTCACGACCGTCCTTCGACCAACTTCGGCTGATTCGCGGCCGGCGCGAGCTCGCCGGTCAGCCCGCCCGACATGATGAAGGTGAGGAACTTGCCGCTGTCGACGGCGAGGGGGCGGACCTGCGCCTTCGGGAAGATGACGAGGTTGCCGGCGAAGTTGAGCGACTGCTGGACCAGGACGGCGACCTCGCCCGGCAGGCCGATCTCGGAGAGGTCGTCGCGCGTGACGAAGCCGAGGACCTTGGCGGTGCCGCCGGGAAAGAGGGTCACGACGACCGGGCGATCGAAGGTCTTCTTCTCGCCGCCGATCGCCTGGAGCATGTCCTTCACCGTTCCGTAGAGCGAGCTCACGAGCGGGATCTTGGCGACCAGCCAGTCGGTGGCCCGCACGAGCCAGCGCCCCAGGACGAGCGACGCGAGCCAGCCGACGATCGTCACGCTGGCGAGCGCGCAGACGAACCCGAGCCCCGGCGTCTGCACGGGGAAGAGGTCGTCGAGCCGGATGAAGGCGTTGGTCAGCACCCAGATCGTCGTCACGATCGGGAGCAGGACGATCAGCCCCTGGACGAAGTAACGGGCGAGCTGCCGCATCGTGGTCTCCCCAATCTGGAAAAAGCGTCCGCCGGCGCGCCGATCATCCCATGAGCCGCCTCCCGCGCCGCCGTCCCTGCCCGCTCTAAGATGGCTCGCGCTCCGTCCGCTCGGCGGAGCGGGCGGGAGGGAGCGGGCGATGGTCAGGAGCATTTCGACGATCGACGGTCGACGGTCTCGTCCTTCGAGCAGCGCGCCGGCGCGGCTCGCCCTCGCTCTCGTCCTCGCCGCCGGCGCGGCCGCGGGCTGCATGCCCGAGCTGCTGCGACCGGAAGCGCCGGCGAGCGCGCCCGAGGTCCGGGTCGCCCTGCGTGTTTCCCAGGGCCTTCCTCTCGTCGAGGGGCGGCTGCCCGGCGACCGGCGCGCCTGGTTCCTGATCGACACCGGCGCCGGCGACTACACCCTGCTCGACGAGGGGCTCACGACCGCGCTGCGGCTGAAGCACGACCTCGTCCGCGATCCGCTCCTCCCCTCGATCCAGTTCTGCGCGCAGCTTCCCTTCCTCGAAGTGGACGGCATGGGGCGCCGCGACCTCACCGTCCACGTCGTCGAGGCGCTCGCCGATCGCGCCGAGCTCTCCGAACTCGGCGTCCGCGTCGAGGGGGTGCTCGGCACCGGCTACTTCCGCGGCGAGTGCCTCTGGCTCGACTGGGGCCGCGGCGAGTTCACGGCGAAGCGGCCGCGCGTCGGCCTCGCGCGCCACGTTCCGATCCCGCTGCGCATCGGCCTCGGCGGCGACCTGCGGGCGACGCTGCGGGTGAACGGCCGCGACGCCGAGACGCTCGTCGACACCGGATCGGGTCGGACGCTCGTCGCCAAGGAGTTCGCCGACGAGGCGTTGCTCGCCTACGACCAGGACAAGGTCGCGCTCCATCAGGAGACGTCGATCGGCGCGGCCGCCGTGCGCGAGGGGACCATCGGACGCCTCTCGCTCGGCAGCGAGGAGGTGGCGGACGTTGCGGTCCTCGTCGTCGAGCGCCGCCTCCCCAACGCCGTCCTCGTGCTCGGCACCGACGTCCTCTCGCGCTACGGCGTCATCCTCGACCTCGGCCCGCGCCCCTATCTCGTGCTCGATCCGCTCGAGGGCAAGGCCCTCGAGTCCGTCGGCGGCGCGGCCGTCGAGCCGGGCGGCGGCTCCGCGCCGCCGAAGTAGCGGGCTCTCGAGCGTCGAATGGCCGCGCCGCGCCGCCTCGCTCTCGGGCTCGACTTCGGATCGGAGTCGGCGCGCGCGCTGCTCGTCGACGTCGTGACCGGCGAGCCGGCCGGCCGCGGCGCCGCCGCCTACGAGCACGGCGTGATGGAGGACGAGCTCGCCGGCGGCGGGCCGAGCCTCCCGCCCGACTTCGCGCTGCAGGTGCCGGGCGACTACCTCGACGCGCTCGCGGCGGCGACGAGCGACGCGCTCGCCTCCGCCGGCGCCGCGGAGCAGGACGTCGTCGGGATCGGCGTCGACTTCACCGCCTGCACGATCCTGCCAGTCAACAAGCGTCTCGTGCCGCTCTGCGACGCCGAGGAGTTCCGCCGCGAGCCGCACGCCTTCGTGAAGCTCTGGAAGCACCACGGCGCCAACGCGGAGGCGGCGGCGATCAACGACCTCGCGCGCGCGACGAACCAGCCGTGGCTCGCGCGCTACGGCGGGACGACCTCGTCGGAGTGGCTGCTCGCCAAGGCGTGGGAGACGCTCAAGAGAGCGCCGAAGGTCTTCGACGCCGCGACGCGCTTCGTCGAAGCGAGCGACTGGGTCGTCGCGCAGCTCACCGGCGTCTTCGCGCGCGGCGCCTGCGCCGCCGGTTACAAGGGGCTGTGGCATCGGCGCGACGGCCCGCCGCCGCCCGAGTTCCTGCGGCGGCTCGACCCGCGGCTCGCCGGCTTCTTCGACCCCGAGCGCGGCAAGGCGCGCGGCGAGGTGGTCGCGGCCGGCACCCGGGTCGGCGGGCTCACGCGCGAGTGGGCGCGCCGGCTCCGCCTGCAGGAAGGGCTCGCCGTCTCCGCGCCGATCATCGACGCGCACGCCGCCGTGCCGGGCGCCGGAGTGACGAAGGGCGGCTCGCTCGTCGCGATCCTCGGGACCTCCGCCTGCCACATGCTTCTCTTCGAGCGCGAAGTGGTGGTCCCGGGCATCCAGGGCGTCGTCGAGGACGGAATCCTCCCGGGCTGGTTCGGCTACGAGGCGGGGCAGGCCGCCTTCGGCGACACTTTCGACTGGTTCGTCGAGAAGCTGCTCGGGACGCCGCCTTCGGATCGGGCGCACGTGCACGCCGAGCTCTCGCGCAAGGCGGCGAAGCTCCCGGCCGGGAAGAGCGGGCTGCTCGTGCTCGACTGGTGGAACGGCAACCGCTCGATCCTCGTCGACCCGCGGCTCACCGGCCTGATCGTCGGGCTCACGCGCGCCACGCGGCCCGAGGAGATCTACCGCGCGCTGATCGAGGGGGCCGCCTTCTCGACGAGGCGGATCGTCGAGAACTTCGTCGAGCACGGCGTGCCCATCGACGAGCTGCTCGCGTGCGGCGGCGTCGCGGAGAAGAACGAGCTCGTGCTGCAGCTCCTCGCCGACGTGACCGGGAGGCGCGTCGTGCGCGTCGGCTCGAGCGAGGTGTGCGCGCTCGGCGCCGCGATCTTCGGTGCCGTCGCGGCCGGAGCGCCACGCGGCCACGCAACGGTCTCCGCCGCGATCGAGGCGATGGCCGCGCGCGAGCGCAGCGACGTGCTGCCGCGCACGGGAGAGACGAAGATGTACGAGCTGCTCTACCGGCGCTTCGAGCGGCTGCACGATCATTTCGGCCGGCACTTCGGGAGCTCCGACGACGTCATGCCGCTGCTGCGCGAGCTGAGAGGCGGCGAGTGATGCGCACGCTCGCGTTGATCGCGTCGCTCGCGGCCGCCGCCGACCCGGCGAAGAGCGTCCTTCTCGTCACGTGGGACACGACGCGCGCCGACCACGTCGGCTGCTACGGCGCGAAGCAGGCTCGCACCCCCGGCTTCGACGCGCTCGCGTCGAACGGCGTCCTCTATGAGCGCGCCTGGGCCGCGGCTCCGATCACGCTGCCGTCCCACGCGACGATCCTGACCGGCGTCTATCCCTGCGCGCACGGCGCGCGCGACAACGCGCTCTTCGTCGTCGGGACGCAGGCGAGGCTCCTCTCCGAGGCGCTGCGGGAGGCCGGCTTCCGGACCGGCGCCTTCGTCGGCAGCTTCATCCTCGACCGCAAGTTCGGGCTCGACCAGGGCTTCGAGGTCTACGACTGCCCCGATCCCGCCGCGCTCGGCACCCTCTGGAACGTGATCGACCGTCCGGCGCCCGCCGTCGCCGAGCCGGCGTTGCGCTTCGTCGACTCGCTCGAGCCCGGCGAGCGCTTCTTCCTCTGGGTCCACTTCTACGACCCTCACGTCCCGCACGAGGTCGAGCCGGGAGGGCAGCAGCCGGGCGAGGCGGCCTACGACGCCGAGATCGCGCGGTGCGACCGCGAGCTCCGCCGGATCCTCGAGCGGCTGCGCGCGCGCGGCCTCGACGACGGCCTCGTCACCGTCGTCACCGCCGACCACGGCGAGTCGAACGGCGAGCACCGCGAGGAGACCCACGGCAGCTTCGTCTACGACGCGACGATGCGCGTCCCGCTGGTCGTCGCGCCGCCGCCTCCAGGCGTCGCGCCCGGCACGCGCGTGCGCGTCCCCGTCTCGACGGCCGACGTCGCGGCCACTCTTCTCGAACGGCTCGGTCTTGGCCGCGATCTCCTGCCCCACGCGCGCACTCCGACGCTTCCGACGATCGACACGATTCCGGGCGGCGACGACGAGCGCGCGCTCTACCTCGAGAACTTCATGCCCTACTACTCGCACCGCTGGCACCCGCTGCGGGCGGTGGTCTGGAAGGGGCTCAAGTACGTCGAGGCGCCGCGACCCGAGCTCTACGACCTCGCCGCCGATCCGGGCGAGCTCCACGACGTCGCGGCCGAGCGCGCCGAGCTCTGCACGCGCCTGCAGCGGCGGCTCGCGGCGCTCGCCGAGGAGCATGCGCCGCTCCACTGGGAGGAGATCGGCCGGCTCTCGTTCGACGACCAGGGGAAGCTCGAGCAGCTCGGCTACGGCTCCGCCGCGATCGGCGGCGACCCGTTCGACCCGACGCTGCCCGATCCGAAGGACCGGATCGGCGACGCCGCGACCCTCGACGAGATCGAGCAGCTGATGGCCGAGGCGCACATCGTGCTCGGCCTCGACGCGGCGCTGCGGACCGGCCGGCTCCCCGAGCTCCCGCCGGAGCAGAAGGAGCGCGGCGAGGCCCTGCTCGCGAAGGCGCGCGCCAGGGTCGACGCGCTCCGCGCCGCCAACCCGCGCGACCCGACGATCGACCATCTCGTGGCCGCGATCGCCATCGACCTGCGCGACTACGCCGCGGCGATCGCGCCGCTCGAGCGCGCCGCCGCGCTCGCTCCCCGCAACATGCAGTTGCGCTACAACCTCGCCGTCGCCTACGCGAAGACGGGCCGGCCGGAGTGGGCGCAGCGCGAGATGGAGAAGGCGATCTGGCTCGAGCCGCGCTCGCTCGCGGCGCACCGCTGGCTGCTCCAGTTCACCGTCAGCCGGCGCGACTGGCCGGCGGCGGCGTGGTGGGAGGCCGAGCTCAGGAAGTGCCCGGGCCAGAGCGAGGCCGACCTCGAGAACCTCGCGCGGGCGCGCGAACGGATCGAGCGCGAGCTCGCGGCGATCGGCGCGGCGCCGCGCGCGCCGGCGCCCTTCACCGAGGCGGAGCTCCTCCCCGAAGGAGCGAGGAAGTGACGCGCCTTGCGCCGCTCGCCTTCACCGCGCTCGTTTCGCTCGCGCAGGACGATCCGCCCGCGCGACTGCTGCTCGTGACGCTCGACACGACGCGCGCCGACCGCGTCGGCTGCTACGGCTGCGCGGCGGCGCGCACGCCGACGATCGACGCGCTCGCGGCGCGCGGCGTCCTCTACGAGCAGGCGTGGAGCTCGGCGCCCGTCACGCTCTCGGCCCACGCGACGATCCTGACCGGCGTCTATCCCTGCGCCCACGGCGTCCGCGAGAACGGCGCCTTCGAGCTCGCGCCCTCGGCGCGGCTGCTCTCCGAGGCGCTGAAGGAATCGGGCTTCCGCACGGGCGCCTTCGTCGCCTCGTTCGTCCTCGATCCCCGCTTCGGCCTGGACCAGGGCTTCGACGTCTACGACGCGCCCGGGTCGGCGGAGCGCGGCGGCCTCTTCGGCCAGGCGGAGCGGCCCGCCTCCGCGGTCGCCGACGCGGCGCTGCGATTCGTCGACTCGCTCGGCGCGCGCGACCGCTTCTTCCTCTGGGTCCACTTCTACGACGCCCACCATCCCTACCAGCCGCCGGCCGAGTTCGCGGAGAGCGGCCTCGACCCCTACGACGGCGAGATCGCCGCGTGCGACGCGGCGCTGCGCCGCGTGGTCGACGGCCTGCGCCAGCGCGGCCTCGACGAGGGGCTCGTCGTCGCGGTCGTCGGCGACCACGGCGAGTCGCTCGGCGAGCACGGCGAGAAGCACCACGGGACCTTCGTCTACGAGGCGACGATGCGCGTCCCGCTGATCGTCGCGCCGCCGCCGAAGGGGGTCGTGCCCGGCACCCGGCTCAGCGCGCCGGTCTCGATCGCCGACCTCGCGCCGACGCTGCTCGAGCGGCTCTCGATCGGCCGCTCGTCGCTGCCCGACGCGACCCTGCCGACGCTGCCGAACAGCGACGCGAGCGGCGGCGAGGAGCGCGCCCTCTACCTCGAGAGCTTCTCGCCCTACTACACCCACAAGCAGCACCCGCTGCGCGCCGTCGTCTGGAAGGGATTCAAGTTCGTCGAGGCGCCGCAGCGCGAGCTCTACTCGCTCGCCGACGATCCGCGCGAGGCGCGCGACCTCTCGGCGGAGCGCGCGGAGCTCTGCGCCAGGCTCGCGGCGCGGCTCGCCGCGCTTGGCGCCGAGCATCGGCCGCTCGGCTGGAGCGGCGCGATCGGGCAGTTCTCGCTGGAAGATGCGCGCAAGCTCGAGCAGCTCGGCTATGCCGCGGCGGAAGCGGGCGGCGATCCGCTCGGCGAGCCCGAGGAGGAAGGGCTGCCCGATCCCAAGGCGTGCATCGGCGACGTGGAGGTGCGCGAGCGCGTGGGCACGCTGATGAAGGAGGCGACCGAGTTGATCGGCGGCGATCCGGAGACGGCGGCGACCCGCACTCCCGAATCGAAACCGCAGCGGCGGCGGGCGGCGGGGCGCAAGCTCGCCGAGGCGCGCGAGCTCGTGATGGGACTGCGGGCGCGCAATCCCCGCGACCCCTTCGTCGACTGGTCGCTCGGCACGATCGAGACGGGGCTCGGCCGCTTCGACGAGGCGGCCGCCGTCTACGAGCGGATCGTCGCCGGCGCGCCGCGCAACGCGAGCGGCCACTTCAACCTCGCCAACGCCTATCTGCGCACGGGCCACGTCGACTGGGCTCGCCGCGAGATGGAGAAGGCGGCGTGGCTCGAGCCGAAGATGGTCGTCGCGCTCCGCTGGCTCGTGCAGCAGTCGCTCCAGGCTCACGACGAGCCGGCGGCGGCGTGGTGGCTCGGCGCGCTGCTCGAGTGCCCCGGCCTGAGCGACGACGATCGGACGGCGGTCGCGGTCCGGCGCTCCGAGCTCGAGCGGCAGCTCGACCTCGCCGGAGCGAAGCCGGCCGCGCCGGCGCCGCTGACCGACGAGCAGCTCGCGCCCGAAGGGGAGCGACGATCGTGAACGGTCGCACGATCGCGGGCGCAGCGGCGCTCCTGCTGGCCTCGGGCGTCGCGGCGGCGCTGCTCGGTTCCACCGGTTCCTTCGGGGCCTCCCGATCGGGCGACGGCACGGAGGCGAGCGCGTCGGCGCCGCCCGCCCGCCTCCTGCTCGTGACGCTCGACACGACGCGCGCCGATCGCCTCGGCTGCTACGGCTGCACGACGGCGCGCACGCCCGGGATCGACGAGCTCGCATCGCGCGGCGTCCTCTACGAGCAGGCGTGGACGGCGGCGCCGATCACCCTCTCGTCGCACGCGACGATCCTCACCGGCGTCTATCCCTGCGCGCACGGCGTGCGCGACAACGCGGCGTTCCAGGTCGCGCCCGCGGCGCGGCTCCTCTCCGAGGCGCTGAAAGAGGCGGGCTTCCGGACCGGCGCCTTCGTCGGCTCGTTCGTGCTCGACCGGCGGTGCGGGCTCGACCAGGGCTTCGACGTCTACGACACGCCCGACGTGAGCCATCTCGGGAGCGTCTGGGGAGTGATCGACCGGCCGGCCGGCGCCGTCGCCGACGCGGCGCTGCGCTTCATCGACTCGCTGCGCGCGCAGCAGCCCTTCTTCCTCTGGGTCCACTTCTACGACCCGCACGATCCCCATCGGCCGCCCGCCGAGTTCGCGACCGACGAGGCGCACGCCTACGAGGGCGAGATCGCCTACTGCGACGCCGAGCTCCGCCGGATCCTCGACCACCTGCGCGCGCGCCGCCTCGACCTGGGGCTCGTCGTCGCCGTGACCGCCGACCACGGCGAGTCGCTGCACGAGCACGGGGAGAAGACGCACGGCATCTTCGTCTACGAGGCGACGATGCGCGTGCCGCTGATCGTCGCGCCGCCGCCGCCCGGCGTCGCGCCCGGAACGCGCCTGCGCGCCCCGGTCTCGATCGTCGACCTCGCAGCGACGCTGCTCGAGCGGCTCGGCGTCGGGCGCGCCGCGCTGCCCGACGCGCGCACCGCTCCGCTCCCCGGCTCCGACGCCGACGCCGACCTGGAGCGCGCGCTCTACCTCGAGAGCCTCACGCCCTACTACTCGCACCACCAGGCCGCGCTGCGCGCGGTCGTCTGGAAGGGAATGAAGTACATCGAGACGACGCGGCCGGAGATCTACTCGCTCGGCGACGATCCGGGCGAGCAGCGTGACCTCCACGCGGTTCGCGAGGAGCTGCGCGCGCCGCTGCAGAAGCGGCTCGCGGCGCTGCTCGCCGAGAATCCTCCGCTCGAGTGGAGCGGCGCGCGCGCGACCACGTCCGAGGAGGTGCGGCAGTTCGCCCAGCTCGGCTACGTCGGCGCGCCCGTCGGCGGCGACCCGTTCGCCGAGTCCGACCTCGCCGATCCGAAGGACCGCATCGGCGACCTCGATCTCATGGATCGGATCGTCGCCAGGATCAGCGAAGGCTCGGCGAAGCGCGGGCTCGACGGCGTCGACCATCCGGAGCTCACGGCCGAGCAGAAGCGTCGCCGCGCCGACGAGGGGCGCCAGCTCCTCCTCGAGGCGCGTGCACTCACCGAGAAGCTGCGGGAAGGCAACCCGAAGGACCCGATGGTCGACGTGATGCTCGCGTCGATCAGCCTCGGGCTCGGCGAGTTCGCGGAGGCGGTCCGGCTGCTCGAGGGGGTCATCGCTCTCAACCCTCGCCACCCGACCAACCACTACAACCTCTCCTTCGCCTACAAGGAGACCGGCCACCTCGACTGGGCGAAGCGCGAGCTCGAGAAGTCGGCGTGGCTCGAACCGCGCTCGCTCTACGCGTTGCGGCTGCTGGTCGAGTTCGCATGGCGCGAGGGCGACTGGCCCGCGGCCGCGTGGTGGCTGCAGGAGCTGGCGAAGTGCCGCGGCATCACGGAGGACGAGCTCAACGTCGTCCGCCAGCGGCGCGGCGCGGTGCAGGAGAAGCTCAACCTCGCGGGACAGAGCCCGCGGCCGCCCGCGCCGCTCACCGACGCCGACCTGCTGCCGGAAGGGATCAAGGTGAAGGCCGGGGCGAATCGTTGAGCGGTCGCTTGCTCGCCGCGCTGGCCGCTGCGGGACTGGCCGGCTGCAATCGTGCGCCGGCGCCGCCGGGCTCGCCGTCGCCGCGCGTGCTGCTCGTCACGCTCGGAGTCCCGGACGAGCAGGCGTCGGCCGCGGCGCCGGTGGCGCTGCCGTCGCTCGCCTCGCTCATGACCGGCGTGCCGCCGAGCCGGCACGGCGTCGTCGACGGCGCACGGCAGGCGCTGGCCCCGGCCGCGCGGACGCTCGCCGAGGCGTTCCACGACGCCGGCTTCGTGACGGCCGCGTTCGTCGGCTCGCCGCGGCTCGCCGTCGGCAGCGGTCTCGAGCAGGGCTTCGACCGGTGGGTCGCGGGCGGTGCGCGTGACGCGGCGGCCGACGCGGCGCTGAAGTTCGTCGACGAGCTTGCGCCCGATGCCCGGTGGTTCGTCTGGCTCCACGTCGACCCAGCCACCGACGCCGACGAGGCGGCGCGCCGGTTCGATCGCGGGCTCGTCCCGACCGTCGTCGCCGTCGGCGACGCGGCGACGGCGCCGTCGATCGTCGACGTCGCGCCGACGCTGCTCGAGCGCGCCGGCCTGCCGCGCTCGGCGATGCCCGAGGCGCGCCCGTTCGACGTCGCGGCGGAGGCGTGGCCGCTTGACTGGCAGGAGCTGGCGCCGTGGGGGAGCGCCGTCGAGCGGCGACTCGTCGAGCTGGGGCTCGTCGGCGGGGCGGCGGGCGAGCCGCTCGAGCGCGCCGTCGCCGCGTCGCCGCGCGTGGCGGCGCTTCACCACGACCTTGCGCTCGCCTACGACGCGGCCGACGAGCCGCCGCTCGCCGCGCGCGAGATGGCGAAGGCGGCGCTGCTCGCGCCGGACGACCTCGCGCCGCTGCGCTGGCTCGTGGCGCACCATCGCCGGCGCGGGGAGTGGGACGAGACGGCGTGGTGGACCGATCGGATCCTCGGTGCGCCGGGCGTGCCGGAGAGCGACCTCACGGAGCTGCGGCGCATGCGCGCGGTCGCGCAGCGCCGCGTCGGCTCGGAGGGCGGCCGGCTGCGCGAGCCCGCTCCCATGACCGGGCGCGACCTCATGCCGGAACGATGGAGGCAGATCGTCGATGCCGCGCCGGTCGCGCTGCGCCAGCCGCGGCGCGTGCTGCTGGTGACGCTCGACACGACGCGCGCCGACCGGATCGGCTGCTACGGCCACGCGCAGGCGCGTACGCCGTTCCTCGATCGGATGGCGGCCGAGGGGGTCCGCTTCGCGCGGGCGTGGTGCGCGGCGCCGATCACGCTGCCGTCGCACGCGACGATCCTGACCGGCGTCTACCCCTGCGCGCACGGCGTCCGCGACAACGGCCTCTTCGTGCTCGGCGACGGCGCGACGCTGCTGCCGGAGGCGCTGAAGAGCGCCGGCTTCGCGACCGGCGCGTTCGTCGGCAGCTTCGTCCTCGACGCCCGCTTCGGCCTGGCGCAGGGGTTCGACCTCTATCGCGGGCCGGCGCTCGCGGCGCTCGGGCTCAAGCCGGAGGTGGTCCAGCGGCCGGCCTCGGCGGTCGTCGACGACGCGATCGGGTGGCTCGACGGACTCGCCGCCGACGCGAGCTTCTTCGCCTGGGTCCACTTCTACGACCCGCACGCGCCGCACGAGGCGCCGGCGGGAAGCGCCGTGACGAATGCCGACCCCTACGATGGCGAGATCGCGTACTGCGACGCGCAGCTCGCGCGGCTGCGGCAGCGGATCGCCGAGCGCGGCTTCGACGATGGGCTGCTCGAGATCGTGACGGCCGACCACGGCGAGGGGCTCGGCGAGCACGGCGAGGAGTCGCACGGGCAGCTCCTCCACGACGCGACGATGCGGGTGCCGCTGCTCGTGCGCGGCGCAGGCGCGCAGGCGGGACTCGTCGTCGACGCGTCCGTGAGCAATTCGCAGATCGCGCCGACGGTGGTGCGGTGGCTCGGGATGGGGGCGGGGGCGTTGCCGGAAGCTCGCGTCGGACCGCTGCCGCTCGCGGCGAGCGAGGCGGACGTGGCGGCCGCGGCGGAGAGCGCGCCGCTGCTGCTCGAGACCTTCCTGCCGTTCCACACACGTCGGCGCCATCCGCTGCTCGGGCTCGTGGCGCAGGGCCGCAAGCTCGTGCGCGGCCGCTTCGACGAGCTCTTCGATCTCGCGGCCGATCCCGCCGAGCTGGCGAGCGTCGCGGCCGGACAGGAAGAGGTCGTGAAGGCGATGGCGCGGTCGCTCGATGCCACAGTCGCCGCGCAACCGCGGCTGCCCGCGAGCCACGGGCCGCCGCTCACGGCGGAGGAGC